>JAEEGG010025458.1_pt1 | contig 11388 bp, 6 predicted proteins | sample 9134161 | NCBI WGS metagenome assembly JAEEGG01 (sample SAMN16246543, study PRJNA631951) | gut metagenome | biome: gut microbiome; feature: rumen; material: CR-attached | host: Bos | place: Iran: Karaj | collected 2018-10
AAAGCGATAAAAAACGCTGGGATCACAGCGGAAGATGTTGATTTGATTATTGTTGCTTCAGTTTCTCCCGATAATATTTTCCCCTCGACGGCAGCTCGTGTGCAGAATAATTTGGGAGCTGTTAACGCAATCGGCTTTGATTTGGAATCTGCTTGCGCCGGTCTTATTTATGGTATCGAAGTGGGAAAGCGCTTTATTGCTACCGGGTTCAAAAATATTTTGGTGATCGGTGCTGAGAAACTTTCCGGAATGGTTGATATGCAGGATCGCAACACGTGCATCCTCTTTGGTGACGGAGCTGGAGCGGTGATCTTGCAGAGAGCAAACCAGGGTACTGGAAGGATTTTGGCAACAGAGTTGGGATTGGATGGTAGCAGAGCGGAGATGCTTCAAGTTCCAGCAGGCGGCTGTCGGCTGCGTCCGACGCATGAGGTGTTGGATGCGCGACAGCATTACATGGCGATGAGAGGCAAGGAAACTTTCCGGTATGCGGTGACTTATATGGTGGACTGCGCACGCAAGGTTTTTGAAAAGGCGAATTGCCTTGTAGAGAAACTGACTCTAGCTATTCCGCATCAAGCCAATCTGCGGATCATCAAGGCAGCGGCTGAAAGACTGGGATTGAGGGATGATCAGGTTTTTCTGAATGTGGCCAAATATGGCAACACATCCTCCGCTTCGGTAGGAATCGCCTTGGATGAAGCTGTTACTTCCGGAAAGATCCACCGCGGTGATATTGTCTTACTGGTGGCTTTCGGTTCCGGTTTTAGCTGGGGAGCAGTCCTGCTGGAGTGGTAAGTTTGTTCTACCAGATTGCGTCTACTATCAAAGCCAGAAAGAGTGCCGGCACATAAGAAAAAAGTGTACCGGTCTTGTTCCAGCCCAGAAGTATAAGTGAGCTGTGCAAACAGAGATAGACGATGACCAACCCGACAGTGGTCATACCGGTAGTGATATGAGTACTGGCAACGCATCCAAACAGTTGTACCAGTATGAATTGAAGGATAATGACTGGAAGAATGACCGCAATGGCTTTTATCTTGAGTGTTCGTGTAAAAACAAAGACTCCCAGAAGATCCATCACACCTTTGGCGATAAAAAGTCGGGGATCGGCATAGCATCCGAACAAAGCGGAAGCGGCAAAGGTCAAAGGTGTTAGACTGAAGAATGCTGTTCCGATCAGCAGTGTGGTCTCCCAAGTGCCGTGTTTTTTCGCCTGTGCGACAAAGCGGGTTTTTGCTGTGTGAGCGAGAGCCGATATTTTTTGAGGAGCCGGACTTCTGCGAAAGAGAGTTGCGCCAAGGATCAGGCAAAGCCAGCAGAAGATGACGGAGATAAGAAAATGCGTGAAGCTCGCGAGGGCTTCGTAGATAACGATCCGTCCTGCGATATAAAGCATGAATGCGGCCAGCAGGGTATGGATCCAGTTTTGTGTCTTTTGGGGAATATCTTTCGGATAGAAGATACCGATAAGTATCCCCAGAAGAATGGCCGCAGGATTGATAGTGATTCCTTCGATGATTTCAATCACGGAGTGGATTATGACAGCAAAGATGGAGTCGTATCAATTTTTTTTGGTTTCATAATAGGTGTTTTGTGAGAAAATGATCGCGCTATGAGTAAGATGGCGAAAATAGACATAGATGGAAAGTCTTATGAGTTTCCGTATATAACAGGAACGGAGAATGAGAAAGGTATCGATATTTCCACCTTGCGTGCCAAAACCGGGTGTATCGCTTATGATGAAGGGTATGCCAATACGGGTTCATGTAAAAGTGCCATCACTTATATAGATGGAGAAAAGGGGATACTTCGCTATCGCGGTATTCCTATTGAGGAACTGGCGGAGAAAGCGTCTTTTGTGGAGGTGGCTTATTTGCTCATTATGAACAAACTGCCCAATGGTACGGAGCTTCGCCGATTCTCCGATTTGCTGACTCGCAATGAGATGATCCATGAAGATATGAAGGTCCACTTTGAAGGATTTCCTTCGACCGCTCATCCGATGGCGATCCTCTCGGCAATGATCAACGCTGCAGGCTGTTTCTATCCGGAACTGGTCCATTCCTATAGCGAAGAAAGTTTTGAAATCCAAGCGGCTCGCTTGATCGCTCAGGTCAGAACTATCGCGGCATTTTCTTATCGGAAATCGCGTGGTTTGCCCATTATTTATCCCAAGCCATTTTATCGGTATACCGCAAATTTCCTTCACATGATGTTTTCTGAACCATATCAGGATTACGAAATGGATCCGGAGGCGATACGCGCTTTGGATATGATTTTTATCCTTCATGCGGATCATGAACAGAACTGCTCCACTTCCACGGTGAGGATGGTGGCTTCCAGCCACGCAAATTTATTTGCCAGCGCGGCAGCGGGTGTCTGTGCCTTGTGGGGACCTCGTCACGGTGGTGCGAATCAAGCTGTGATCGAGATGCTGCAAAATATCTATAAATCCGGCGATGATGGCACAGCCTTTATGGAAGCTGTGAAGAATCGTCAGGAAGGGAAACGCCTGATGGGGTTTGGTCATCGTGTTTATAAGAATTACGATCCCCGAGCAAAGATCATCAAGCAGACATGCAATGATCTGCTGAGGAATTTGCATGTGGATGATCCTTTGTTGGATATCGCTCAGCGTCTGGAAGACAAAGCGTTGAATGATCCTTATTTCATTGAGCGCAGATTGTATCCAAATGTGGATTTCTACAGCGGTATCATTATGCGGGCTATTGGTATTCCTCTTGAGATGTTCACAGTCATTTTTGCTATTGGCCGCATGCCGGGGTGGATCGCGAATTATAAGGAAGTTCGGGAAGATCTGAAGGGGCGCATCTATCGTCCAAGACAGATCTATGTAGGAAGTCCATTAAGTGAATATACACCGGTAAAGGATAGAAACTAGTAATAAGTATTTTTTTGATTTAAATGAATTCTTTTTGGAATAAGTCTGACAAAATGGAACGCCGTTCCTCTCATCAATCTCGTGGAGAAAGGAGATCTCGTCCGGAGAGACGTTCGCGTTTTGATGAAGAACGTTCTTTTGAACGTTCGGATCATCCTAAACGCTCTTTTGGCGAAGTTCGTTTCGGCCGTTCACGTTTTGATGATAAACCGCGTTTTGGAGAAAGACGTCGCTTTAGGAGAGAGCGTTCAGAGGATCGTCCATTTGATCGTCCTAAACGGTCTTTTGACGAACACAATGAAGATCGGGACAGTTTTGAAAAACGGTCCTTTGAAGGAGATCGTCCTTTTAATAAAGGGCGTTCTTTTGGCAAACCACGGTTTTCTGATTCTGATTCACGCAGACCTTTCAGAGGGAAAAGAGATTTTCGCAAGGGCGTTCCCCATCGTGGTCGTGAGCGTTTCCACATAGAGAATATGGAAGAAGGCGGAATGGTGACTGCGTTCAGAAAACGTCAGATCAATCGGGAAAAGTATGGCATCGAGCCGGATGATGAGCATCAGGCGGAGATTGATGCGATCTTGGCTTCCGCACTTGAGGTTGATGAAGAAGAACCCATGGAGGATCAAGTTCACGGCGAATCTGAACAGAAATTTGAAAAAGGAGAATCTAACGCCCCTTTTATCGAAACCGTTCCCGGAGGCGAGGAGACTGGGAACGGGGATGTTCATTTTGAAGATGAGAACCTCGGTGGATATTCGGATCAAGAAATGGATTCGGAGTCTTTTGAAGACGATGAAACTGTTTCTGATGAAAAAGAAAAGTCTTTTGACGGACCGCAGGAGCAGTGTTTTTGGAGAAAGAAGGAGAGAAGCCATCGCCCATTTCCCAAGCCGATAAAACCGATGGCTCCCCGGTACCTGCGTTCGGATAATCCAGCACCGGAAGGTAGTGAAAATTGGCAGTCACCGTGGGCTCAGATGCGCACATATAGTTTTAGTCCTTGTGTGTTCCCGGCCATGATTGGAGCCGTCTCGCAGGATGCGAAGCCCGGTGACTGGGTCAAAGTCTATGACCGTGAAGGGAATCCTTTTGGAGCTGCTTTTTATAATCCCAAAGCCAAGGTGCCTTTGCGAGTCTATACTCATGGAGACGTTCAGCCGGGCGATGACATCTTGACTCAGGCGATCGACAAAGCTATTGAGCTTCGTCATGAGATACTGCATCTGCCAGAGAGGACGAATGCCTATCGTATCATCAATTCTGACGGAGATGGTTTAAGCGGTTTGATCGTGGATCGCTATGCCGATGTGCTGAGTCTGGAAGCCCACAGTTTAGGTATTTTCTTGCGTTTGAATAAGATCTTAGCCTATCTGCATGAACATCTGGGCACTCGGTATGAGGTCGTTCAGGTAGATGACAAGGTCCGTCACAATGAGGGAATCAAGAATGTTCCCAAACCTAGTCTGCGTTACAACAGCGTGAAGATATTGGAAAACGGGGTGAAATTCGAGGTGGATTTCTCCAAGGGACATAAGACCGGTTTCTTTTGTGACCAACGTGAGAACCGCTTGAAATTCTCCTCACTGGTGAAAGGGAAACGGATTTTGGATCTCTGCTGCTATACAGGAGGTTTTTCCGTGATGGCCGGTGTACTGGGAGGGGCTACAGATATTACCGGAGTGGACTTGGATGAAAACGCGATCGAACAGGCCAAGCGTCATGCCAATATCAATGGACAGAACAAGATCAAATGGGTTCACGCGGATGCCTATACCTACGCGCGGCAGATGAAGCTGAATAACGAAAAATGGGATGTCATTCTGCTGGATCCGCCTAAATTTGTGGAGAGCCGTGAGGAAGAGTTTGAAGGATGGGGACGGTATGAAGACTTGAATAAACTGGGGATCAGTTTACTGAATCCCGGAGGAATGCTGGTCTCTTGTTCCTGTTCTGGGCTGCTGAGTCTGAACCGTTTTGAGGATATTCTGATCAAAGCGGCACATCGAAACAATCGACGGCTCCAGATTTTTGATGTGACAGGTGCCGGCGGAGATCATCCTATCTACTCAAACTGTCTGGAGAGCAGATATTTGAAAGTTCTCTGGACGAGGGTCTTCTAAATTTTATTGTTGTTTTTTCAACGGCTGAGCCTGATAAACGGTTCGGCCGTTTTTTGCTTTGACGGGAACAAGGCGCATTGGGACATAAACGATGCCGTTTTCGTCTGGTTCAAAAGCGTCTTCATCCGGCTGGATATCGGAGTTGGTTTTGGTTGCAGGCTTGGGAGTTTCCTCCGTTTTTGCGGTCTCTGTTTTAGAAGCAGCGGAAAGCGCCTGCTTGTTCTGTGCCAGCCAGCGTTTCATTTGTTCTGGTGATAAGATCGAGCGCAAATCACGGCGGAGTTCGATTTGAGTGATGGCTCGTTCGTAGGTTAGCTCCATCAAGTCGTGGGAATGCTCATAGATGGCACTGTATTCGGGATAATCCTCATCAATGGCCAGTGTGATTTTCTGCTGAAGTTCTTCGATCTGCCGAGAGAGGGAGTCAATGCGTGTTTTATATTCACCTAAGATTTGCTGATATTCTTCTTGCAAATGTTCGGGCAGATCCAGCATGCTTTGCGAGTTTGTCGAAAGTGTGTTCTTTAGATCAAGACTGGCGCGGAGCGATTCCAAGTCTATATCTTGCCGGTTTGCCGTATCTTTGCGCAATTCTTTCAGGATGTTTTCAATATCCGAGTTGGGAATGTCTTTGTGGGGGGCTTCTTTGACTGGAGAAATCAGTTCTTCCACACGATTCGTTTTCGTGTTTTTGATTTCCGAAGTCTCTTCAGCTATGGTCTCTTTCAGCAGTTCGTCCAGACGGTTTTCATCACCACTACCGATCTGAAGTTTCAATTCGGCCAGCATTCGGGCTTCCTGCAGGCGATCCAGTCTTTGAAGATCTTTCTCGGAAAGGGGGGAGATTTTATCCTTATCATACAGATTCTGAATAAGTTGATCTATCCGTTGGATAATAGATGTCAATTTCTGTGTTTGATTGGCAGACTGCTCCAGAGAACGGGAAGGAGTGGAGACATCATTGGTATTCTCAGCTAAGATCAAAGATGAAGCAGAGCAAGCACATACGAGAACTAAAAGGAGGTATTTTTTCATAACTCACAAAAGTCTGACGCAATTTATAGCGAAAATTATTCGATTTGGCCAGTAAGATATACAGGGTAAAATGGTGTATTAGTAGTAAATTTTATAATAAAAATAACTTTTTTTTCTAATATTCACCCTTTTTGCTGGACGGAAGCTCTGAAATATGGGATATTCAAGTCTCGGTGACGTGCGCACAATGGGCGCAATATATTTTGTAAAGAGTTCCATAAAGCGCAGAACCACGTAGTATTTATGCCAAAGAAAGACGACATCAAAAAGGTACTCATCATCGGTTCCGGTCCGATCATTATCGGACAGGCCTGCGAGTTTGATTATTCCGGAACACAAGCATGCAAAGCTCTGAGAGAGCTTGGCTATAAGATCGTTCTGGTCAATTCCAATCCTGCGACGATCATGACCGATCCAGCGATGGCGGATGTGACTTACATCGAGCCATTGAATGTGGCAACTTTGACAGAGATCATTGCCAAAGAACGACCTGACGCTTTGCTGCCTAACCTGGGCGGACAAACGGGATTGAACCTGAGTTCCCAGCTGAATCAAGCCGGAATTTTGAAGAAGTATGGTGTCAAAATCATCGGTGTAGAGGCGGAAGCTATTGAAAAAGGTGAAGACCGTACCGTTTTCAAACAAACCATGCAGAAGCTGGGGATCGAAACTCCCAGAAGCCAGGCGGTCAATTCAATAGAGGATGCCGAGAAAGTCGCGGCAGAACTGGGATACCCGGTGGTGATCCGACCTGCCTATACGATGGGTGGTACCGGCGGCGGCATTGTTTACAATGTAGAGGAACTCCGCACGGTGGCCGGACGCGGTCTGGCAGCTTCTATTGTGAATCAGGTTCTGATCGAGGAATCCGTTCTGGGCTGGGAAGAGCTAGAGCTTGAGATCGTTCGCGATGCAGAAGGCAAGATGATCACGGTCTGCTTTATTGAGAACGTGGATCCGATGGGTGTCCATACAGGTGACAGTTTCTGTACAGCTCCCATGATGACGATCGACCCGAAACTGCAGGCACGTCTGCAAGAGTATGCCTATAAGATCGTAGATGAGATCCAGGTCATTGGTGGTACAAATGTCCAATTTGCACATGATCCGGTGTCAGATCGTGTGGTCATCATTGAGATCAATCCTCGTACATCCCGTTCTTCCGCTTTGGCTTCCAAGGCAACCGGTTTCCCGATTGCTCTGGTTTCCGCCAAGCTGGCAGGCGGTTTGACTTTGTCCGACATCCCGTACTGGAGAGGTGGCACATTAGATAAATACGAGCCTTATGGTGATTATGTCGTAGTGAAGTTTGCGCGCTGGGCCTTTGAGAAGTTTAAAGGTGCTGTGGATAAACTTGGTACCCAGATGAAAGCTGTGGGTGAGGTGATGAGCATCGGCAAAAACTATAAGGAAGCTTTTCAGAAGGCTATCCGTTCTCTGGAGAATAATCGCTGGGGACTGGGTTTTGCCAAGAATTACAACCAGCTGAGCTTGAATGAACTGCTGGCCAAGCTGTCCTATCCGACCAGTGAGCGTCAGTGGATCATGTATGAGGCTCTCCGTAAGGGTGCTACTGTGGAACAGCTCCACAATTTGACCAAGATCAAAGCGTGGTTCATCCAGCAGATGAAGGAGCTGGTCGAGCTGGAAGAGAAGATCCTCCAATACAAGGGAGCTTTGCCACCGGATGAAATGCTGATCCAGGCCAAGAAGGATGGTTTCGCGGATAAGTATCTGGCCAAGATCCTGGGACTGCGTGAAGAGCAGGTGCGCAACCGCCGTATCGCTTTGGGTGTCAAAGAAGTTTGGCACAAGGTCAATGTGAGCGGTGTGAAAGATGCTGCCTACTATTATTCCACCTATAATTCTGATCATTCGGAATGCGTACCCAGCACACGCAAAAAAATCATGGTTTTGGGCGGTGGTCCCAACCGTATTGGTCAGGGTATTGAATTTGATTACTGCTGTGTCCACGCGGCGTTCCAGCTGCGTGAAATGGGCTATGAAACGATCATGGTCAACTGCAACCCTGAAACGGTCTCCACAGATTATGACACTTCAGACAAACTTTATTTTGAACCGCTTACTCTGGAAGATGTCTTGAGCATCTACGAGTTTGAGAAACCAGAGGGCGTGATCGTCCAGTTCGGCGGTCAGACTCCTCTGAATATCGCGAACCAGCTGGCGGCGGCCGGGGTCAAGATTCTGGGAACTTCCCCGGATATGATCGACCTGGCCGAAGATCGTGACCGCTTCCGCAAGATGATGGATGAGCTGGGGATCCCGATGCCGGCTTCCGGAATGGCCAGCACTCTGGATGAGGCTCACGAGGTAGCCAAGCGCATCGGCTATCCTCTGATGCTGCGTCCCAGCTACGTTCTGGGCGGACGCGGTATGGAAATCGTTTACGATGAAGATTCTTTAACACAGTATATGGCCAATGCTGTGGGTGTGACCCCGGATCGGCCCATCCTGATAGACCGTTTCCTGGAGAACGCGATCGAATCCGAAGCGGATTCCTTGGCGGATGGAACGGATGCTTACGTGCCGGCAGTGATGGAACATATCGAACTGGCTGGCATCCATTCCGGAGACTCGGCCTGCGCGATCCCTCCGGTCACGCTTTCTGAGAAACATATCCAGACCATCAAAGATTACTCGGTCAGGATCGGTTCTTCACTCCACGTGAAAGGTGTGATGAATATCCAGTACGCAATAGCAAATGACATCGTGTATGTCATCGAAGCCAACCCGCGTGCGTCCCGTACTGTGCCGCTGGTCTCCAAAGTCTGCAATGTGCCGATGGCGCGTCTAGCGACCCGTTTGATGCTGGGTGCAAAGCTGAAGGATCTGAACTTGAAGGATCGCAAGATCCCTCATTTTGGTGTGAAAGAGGCAGTCATCCCGTTTCCGATGTTCCCAGAGGTGGATCCTCTACTGGGACCTGAAATGCGTTCCACCGGTGAAGTGCTGGGGCTGGCATCCAGTTTTGGAATGGCCTATTTCAAAGCGGAAGAAGCTGCTCAACCGCCTCTGCCCAGGGAAGGAACTGTCTTTATCTCTGTAGCGGACCGTGATAAACCGGATATTCTGCGCGCGGCCAAGAAGTTCCAGGAAGTCGGTTTCCAGATCAAGGCTACGGAGGGAACTTACAAGTTCCTGCAAGAGAATGGTGTGAAATGTGTTCTGACTCACAAGATCCATTCTCAGCAGCGTCCTAATGTGGCAGACGAGGTGATGAGCAACCAAATCCAGCTCATCATCAATACACCGCTGGGCAAGAAGAGTCAGGACGATGACGGAACGATCCGCCGAATCGCGGTGAGGCTGAAAGTGCCTTACATCACGACGACCGCGGCGGCTTATGCTTCCGCGCTGGGCGTGGCCGAGATGAAGCACGGCAAGCACGTGATCAAGTCCATTCAGGAATATCACGCGGATATCGAGGCTCAATAGAGTTCTTTTATAAATAATATCAAGCGGTACAGAATGTTAAAAATTTTGTACCGCTTTTTAGTCATTGACATGAAGATAAACACTGGGCAGAATGGAGACGTGATTATGATTTTACCTTCAGATCCAAAAAGAAAAGGCATGAAATTATGGAAAAAGATTTGTCTGTTGGGGATAAGTCTCGTTTTCGTAATGGTTATTTCTATTGTTCTTTTTTATGTGATTGAGAATACCAGCGGACGCAAAGCCTGGGAACGCTATGTTCAGTGGTACGAAGCTAAGAATCAGACGGCTGCCTCTGATCAGGAGAAGGTTTATCTCTGGATAGAAGATATCCTTCCGCCGCCTGTGGATGAGGAGAAAAACTTCGCGAATCATCCTTTGTTCAAAGCGGTTTTTCATTGTGCTGAAAACGGGAGCTCTTTGAGAGAAGAAGAAGATTTAGAGGAACCCTTAAAAACATGGGCGAAAGTGTTGGATGGCTATGATATATGGAAAAATTGGACAGGAAAACCTTCTAGTCTTGATTTTAGGCGGATGGATATACGAAAAAAACATCCTTCTGCAGATTTAAAAGAATTGGAAGTATTTGCCAATAGAATTAAAACGAAAAGATTTAATGAAGGAGAGTTTCAGACCATCCTTAAAGAATTGAAAGAGCAGCAAAAAATAGATGAGAATGCGTTGATATCGAAAAAGGTAAACGCGTTAATGCTCTTGCAAGAATTGGAATCGGGGTTGGCTGGGTATGAGGAAATGCGAAAAGCTTTGAAAAACTATCCACAATGTTGCTATCCTTTTGAATATGAAAAAGGTTTGGTGGCTATTGAACCTCATTTATCTCTCCTTAGATCGCCAGCATTTTATGCAAATCTGCAAGCGTCGGCAGATTTGATTTTGAAAAAATCTTCAGATGAAGCTTTTCAAGATACCATGTTTAGTATGGATATAGCAGATACTTTGTCTTCAGGATTATTGTCACTTATATCAATTATGGTGAAGGTTCAGATTTATGCTAACTCATTAAATGTGATTTGGGAAGGAATAGAATCTGATTACTGGAGCTTGGAGAATTTGAAACAATTTCAGGAACATTTAGAAAGTGTAGATTTTTTAAAAGAGTTCAGGATGTCATTTGTTGTTGATAGATGTCTTTGGAATGCAACATTTTCAACAAATAAGGGAACTTCTCTTTCTGTTATAAATGATGACAATGGGGAAAGAGTTACTTTGTCTGTAATTGTTCCTCGTGGGTGGGTTTATCGAGGTATGTTGGGATACAATAAGAAAGCCGATTTAGTATTAACTCTTTTTGATATGAAAAATGAATGCCTTAATATGGATGTGTTCCCTTCTGTATTCCAAGATTTAGAAGAAGAGAATTATGGAGAAGAATCTAATAATCCAATAAGAGATGCATTTTTATTAAACAATTTTCTGGAGCTCACACCTAATTATTTCGATATTATTCGGAGCGTATCTTCAACACAATTTCTTATCAATTCTGCACAAATTGCATGTGCATTGGAACGCTATCGTTTAGAGAATAAAAAATATCCGAATTCATTGGAAGAGTTGGGCGATCTGCTTCCCAAAGATAAGGTTCCGCTCGATTGGATGGAGCACAAAGCTCCGAAATACCGCTTGACGGATAGCGGTTATGTTCTTTGGAACAATGGCTGGAATCGTACAGATGAAGGAGGAATACGCGGTAAGAGTACAAAAGAAGGAGACTGGGTTTGGGAGATTGCCAAAAATAAATCTGTGAATGAGGAGAAGTAAGAAGCAGTTATGATGAATAAGAAAATCTGGAAAAGAATCTGTTTGGCCTGGCTAAGCATCACTTGTTTGCTGGTAGTGGTTATTGCCTTG
>JAEEGG010025460.1_pt1 | contig 11387 bp, 4 predicted proteins | sample 9134161 | NCBI WGS metagenome assembly JAEEGG01 (sample SAMN16246543, study PRJNA631951) | gut metagenome | biome: gut microbiome; feature: rumen; material: CR-attached | host: Bos | place: Iran: Karaj | collected 2018-10
TGTCGAAGTTCTCGTCAGAATAGGTCTCGCGCATGCAGATGTCCGCCTCGACGGTGTCTCTGGGTATATTGCAGGGGTCGGCGGGAAAGGAGAAGAAGTTGTCGGTGGTGTCGCACTCCTCCTGCTGGCCGCCGGTCTGGGCCACTCCCGTGCCGTTGTCGTTGACCGCCACCACGATGGACTCCAACCCGGGGAAAGCATTCAGGTCCTCAACGGAGAACTGAGCCGTGATGGTCATGCAGTTGCCCACCGTCAGTGGGTCGTTGATGGTTTCTGTCCGAATGATTGGTCCTTGATAATTGTTGGAATAATAGGTTATGAGGAAAGGATTGTTCAAGGTTTGTCCTCCGTCATTACAGAATGTGAAGGAATAGGTGAACAAGCCGTTTTCGTATGTCATACTTGTGTCCGTGGTGGCTGAGACATTTAAGAGGCGCATAAACGGCCGTCCATACTGGTCGAGTGTGGTGGCTTGCTGCAGGAAGTTGTTGAACGGGCGGCGCACCACACCGTTTGGGTCAGTGAAAGTCGTGGCTGGGTTGAAGTTGTTCGCCGGAATCGTCAGGTCGTTGTTGACATTGACCACATTGTATGCATGCTGGTTCCAGACATACCGAGCCGGAGCCCACACGGCGTTTGCCGGACTATGGAAAACGATCAACTTGGCGTGTTTGTCCTGATTACTTTCGTAAGTGTTGGAGGAGACGACAATTTCCGCATGCCCGTCGCGATCCAAATCTACGATAGCGGGGTAGTCCACGGCGGTGGGCGCCAGGCAGGTGAACGTGGAAATGTTGTCTCCCGTAGTCCCGTCGATGATGCGCAAGTCTGACTGGTCGCGATAGACTATCTCCACGGAACCGTCCTGATTGAAGTCGAAGGCAGTCATGGTGGTCGCTCCGGAAAGGTCGCTGGTGCTTCTCAGCCACATCTGTTGAAGACTCTGTGTCGATGGAACATATTGGTAGGCAGTGACATTTGCAATGTAGGTGAAAAGGATTTCAGGATATCCGTCGTTGTTTACGTCGGTCAGCAAAGCGCGGGAGCCGGGTGCGGAGGAACTGTACGGGCATGTGGCAATCAATTCGGGAGTGCTGGCCGTCCCGCTGTAGGGCTTCCAGGCGTACATGCAGCCGTCCCGCACCACCACCACGTCCATGAAACCGTCTAAGTCAATGTCTGCCACGGAAGTCAGACCGTCTCCTGTCCCGCTTGCGGAGATGGTTTTCCAGAGGGTGACGCTGTTTCCGGCCGTTCCCGTGCTGTTGGTGATGTTCAGTTTATAGACCTTGTTGCCGCCGGCCAGCTCCAGGATGCCGTCGTTGTCAAAGTCGGCGAATGCGGGCATAAGAGCCTTGCCCCCATTTTGACCATAAAGTACGGAAAATCCAAAGGTTTCGGGCAGCGACACCAGCAAGGCTCCTGACACGGCGTTGAAAATTTTGTCTTTGGACCAGACTTCGGGAATGCTGTCGCCATTTATATCCGCAATGAGGATGTTCGGTGACCTCTCATCCGCTTCTGAAACGCTCACTGTCCATTTAATCGACCCATCAGGGTGGTAACAACATAGGAATCCGTCTATGTGTTGGATGAATATTTCGGCGAAGCCATCCCTGTCCACATCGGCCACAGACAGGGGGTATCCGCCGTAAACGTACATCGGTGAAGTGTTGAAGGAGGTCTTGAGCTGCAGATCGTGCCCATAAATCACAATGGAGGAAGACCGCCATGGCGCATCGTTGTATCCGACTGTGACAAGATCAGTAAGCCCATCGTTGTCGATGTCTCCGATAAAAGGCTGGGCGTACATGTGGGAGAGCAACGGACTGCTGCTGCCTTCAACGATTCCCCATTGCTGCTCCAACGGCTCCGCAACACAGTCGGCCTCCACGATGTTGTCAGGAAGGGTAACTTGTGCTTCAGCAACTGCCCATACGCAAAACAGCCATATCATCAACCTTTTTTTCATATTATGTTTGTTGATTTAATACTACTGCAAAAGTACTATTTTTGTTCAAAAAAATATAAAATCACCGCACCACCGTCACGCTCGTGTTCATCCGTTGATACTTTTTCGCACTAATCGCACACCTGAACTCTATCGCACAAAAATATACGCCGTCTGAAACGCCCGAAGCATCCCATTTCAGTGCCTCCTTGCTCTCCTGACGGTAAACCCGCTTGCCCCAACGATCGAAAATCTCCATTTCCATGCTGACGAACTCGCCCTCCAATTGTGGCTCGAAAACATCATTTATCCCGTCGCCGTTTGGGGTGATGACATTGGGCACGGTCATCTGGCACGGCCGACCGTCAATGTTGGCGAAATTGTCCGCTGTGTCACACTCGGCCTGCAACCCGCCATACTGTGCCGTACCTTCCCCGTTGTCGTTGACAGCAATGCGAAGCGGATAGGGATTTTCAAAGTGTTTTATCATTTCCTGACTTATTGACAATGTGATATTCGCGCACTCATCAGGAGCCAAACCCTGCTCCATTTGTTCCGTATGCACCAGCTCGCCCGAAACAGTGTAAACTGACACATACATCGGCGGTAAAAGAGCCATTTCTCCAGTGTTGCAGATTTCCATTTCCACAGAAATCAAATCAACTCCAAACTCCACAGATGGCTCGCCCGTTATAGATAGGTTTGCCAACGGCAGAAATGGCTTCCCATATTGGTCCAGCGTGGTGGCTTGCTGCAGGAAGTTGTTGAAGGGGCGGCGCACCACACCACCGGGATCAGTGAAAGATGTGGCGTTGTTGAAAAGCGGCATAGGCACCGTGAGATCCTTGTTGATATTCGTCACATTGTACATGTACTGGTTCCACACCGGTCGCGCAGGGGCCCAGGAATGGACACCCCCGATAACCAACAGCTGTCCACCGATCCAACCGAGACCGCTACTCACTCTGCCACAGGTTACGATTTCCGCCGCTCCGTCGCCATTTACATCCGCCACCACGGGATACTCCTTCCAAGTACCGGCTGACATACTTAACGAATACAGATTGTAACACGATATCGTGTCGTTCCCTGTCACATGGCTCTTCCCGCTACCGTTAATAATACGCAACCTATCCTGATCACGATACACGATCTCCATAATACCGTCTTGGTTGAAATCAAACAACGTCATGGAGGTCTGCCCCGACTCGTCAGCATGCGTGGCTTGCCACTTGGTTTGAAGTCCAGAAGTTGGATTAAAACTCAAGGCATTGATGCGGGATATGCTGACGGGGGTCTGGTAGTCAATATATATATAGTCAAGGAATCCATCCCCATCAATGTCACCCACTAAAGGAAAGCTGACGGTTTTGCAATACTTGGAATGGGTGAACAGCAATTGCTCTGAAACTGGATCATAGGCATAAATGTATGATGAGTCCGTAGTGGAGTTGGGGGTTCCGTCAATCACCACTAATACATCCAATTGTCCGTCCATGTTGAAATCCGCCACGGCAACATTGCCGTCTTGCGGAATATGCGCGGGAATGTTGACAGTCTTGATTATGTTCACGCTGTTCAAGGACATATCTGTACGACTAACGATATTCACCTGATAGATGGTGTTCCCGCAGATTAATTCAGGAATAGGGTCTCCCATTATATCTGCAGCAAAAGACATCGCACAATTCCCTTTTTCTGAGGAAGAACTTCTCCAACATCGTCCTTTATTGCCATTGGCGGGACCGGCACATAGACGCTTGAGCGTGGCCGCGTCATAAATCGCATTTCCGATATAGACCTCCGGCCAGCCGTCGTAGTTGAAATCCGTCACGGAAACAACCCCTTCGCAAGGTGTGTTCACATCGGAGGTGGCGAGCAGGTTCCCATGGATGTCGTAGGAACGGAGCTTGTTGTCGTAACAGTGCAGGATGATGGCGCCCTGCATACCGCCGTTACCGTCAGGATAGCGTACAATGGCCACCGGCCCGGCATAGCCCGCGTAAATTCGTTGGGAGACGTTGATGGTGCCAATCTGCTGCAAATCCGAACCCCGATAGATGCCCACCTGACTGGTGTAATGGTCGTTGGTCACGGCCTTGCCCGCCACTATCTCCACCATGCCGTCGCCGTCGATGTCTCCCACTATGGGCACGTAATAGCAGTGGATGTCGTTGACCGAGTGCAGGACCTGCGCGTCCCATGGCTGCGCTAACACATCGGTCGTGCAATCTGCCTCTTCCATGTTGTCGGGCAAGGTGTTGCCACTGACTATCTGAATGGTGACCATATTGTCGGTGGTGTCGCATTCCATCTGAAGACCTCCGTTCTGCGCTATGCCTTGCTGATTGGCATTTACCACCAAAACGATAGAATCTACTTCAGGATACGCACTGTGGACGCTCAAGAAATCTTCTGTGAACGTCATCGTGCATGTGACACAATCCCCGGGCTCAACTACGTTATTGTAAACTGACATCCCAAGATATGCTCCACCATACTCTTCCGCATAAAAAGAACAGGGTATGGGAGGGAACAGGGTCCGTCCTCCTGTGTTGCACAATTGATACGTCAATGTATAAACACTATCTTCGTAGGTGATGTATCCCGGGACAGCCGTGGCATTGGCCAACGGCAGGAATGGTCGTCCGTACTGGTCCAACGTGGTGGCTTGCTGCAGAAAATTGTTGAACGGACGGCGCACCACGCCGTCGGGGTCAGTGAAAGGCGTGGCAGGGTTGAAGTTGTTCGCCGGAATCGTCAGATCGTTGTTGACGTTGACCACATTGTATGCATGCTGGTTCCAGACATAGCGCGCTGGTGCCCACACGGTGTTTGCCGGACTATGGAAGACGATCAGCTTGGCGTGTTTATCGTGGTTGAGGTCGTAGGTGCTGGACGAGGCGACAATGTCCGCTTGACCGTCCCGATCCAAGTCCACGATAGCCGGGTATTCAGAGGCTGTGGGGGCCACACAGGCGAATGAAGACTTGTTGTTTCCCGTGACACCATCAATGATGCGCATGTCCGATTGGTCCCGGTAAACGATTTCCACGGAACCGTCCTGATTGAAGTCAAAGGCAGTCATGGTGGTAGCTCCGGAAAGGTCGCTGGTGCTCTTCAGCCACATCTGTTGCAGGCTTTGTGTTGTCGGAACATACTTGTAGGCAGTGACATTTGCGGCGTAGGTGAAAAGGATTTCAGGGTAACCGTCGTTGTCCACGTCGGTCAACAGGGCGCGGGAACCGGCAGTGGTCGAGCTGTAGGGACAGGAGGCGATCAGCTCTGAACTGCTACCTGCGCCACTGTAAGGCTTCCATGCATACATGCAGCCGTTGCGCACAACCACGACATCAAGGTATCCGTCGAGGTCGATGTCCGCCACGGAGGTCAGGCCGTCGCCGATTCCGTTGGCGGTGATGGACTTCCAAAGGGTGACGCTGTTGCCCGCTGTGCCGCTGCTGTTGGTGATGTTCAGTTTATAGACTTTGTTGCCGCCAGCAAACTCCAGAATGCCGTCGTTGTCGAAGTCGGCAAAAACCGGCATGATAGCGTTTCCGCCGGAGCCCACATAAAGAAGAGAGTATCCTATGATTTCCGGTATGGTCGCCAACTCCACGCCGGAGACCGCGTTAAAGATTTTCCGCATAGACCAGATTTCCGGAATACTGTCACCGTTCACGTCCGCCAACATCAAGCTGGGCGATTGGTCCTGCGTGGCTGTCAGCGGCACGTTCGAGGTCCAAAGCAAGGATCCGTCGGGGTGGTAGCATCGGAGAAAACCATCGGTGTTCTGAACGAATATTTCGGCAAGTCCGTCCCGGTCCACATCGGCGACAGCCACGGGATAGCCGCCGTAAACGTACATCTGGTCAGTGTTGATAGTGTATTTGAGTTGAAGATTCTGTCCATAAACGATGATGGAGGAGGATCGTCCGGGGGAGTCATAGTATCCGACAGTGACAATCTCGGACTGTCCGTCGTTGTCGATGTCACCGATAAAGGGCTGGGCGTACATGTGGGAAAGCGACGGACTGCTGTTCCCCTGAACAATCCCCCATTGCTGCTCCAATGGTTCCGCGACACAATCCGTTGTCACTATGTTGTCAGGCAGGTTGGTTTGTGCTGTTAACCGGGCACAAATTCCTATCAAACAGGCAAATATCTTCAAAATCTGATTTCTTTTCATAATGAAGAAATTACAACACCGTGATTGTGCCTTTGGTGGTGAACATCTTCCCGTACGAGTTCGAATAGTGAATCACATACTGATACACATTGTCATAGAATGTTTTCCCTTTGTATTCCCCATTCCACTGGAAGCCTTTGTCCGTGGAGTAAAACACCATCTCGCCCCAACGGTTGAAAATCACGATTTCAAAATCCGCTATCTGGTTTTGTATTTTCTCAGGAAGTGAAAAAACATCGTTCAAGCCGTCGGACTTGGACGGAGTGATGGCATTTGGCAGATACAATGTGATGTCTGCTGTGGAAACTACGATGGTGACATGGATGACGCTGTCGCAACCATAAACAGTTTGGTAAGCGATGGAGGTGTCGATGCGATCCCCGCTTTCCAACAAACTCTCGTTCAGGAATATTCCGTGGTTGTCGTATGCCGTCCCTTCGGGGATGGTTTCCGTGAAGTGAAGGTCATACTCGGGATGCACCCGCAGCTTCAGCACAATCACACTGTCGCAGTTCCCCACCTGATACACTTTTCTGTGATAAAATGTGCCTGCCGTCTGTGTTTCGGCAGGAGAGATGTCAAAATTCTCGTCGGAATAGCTTTCGCGCACGCAGATGTCTGCCGTGACCGTGTCTTTGGGAATATTGCACGGACTGGCCGGGAAGTAGAAGAAATTGTCAGTGGTGTCGCATTCCTCCTGCTGCCCGCCGGTCTGCGCCACCCCCGTGCCGTTGTCGTTGACCGCCACCACAATGGTCTCCAAATCGGGGAAAGCGAGCAACTCCGCATCCGAAAATTGTGTCGTGATAGTCAGACAGTTATTCACCATCAACGAAGCATAAATATCTTCTGTGCGGATGACCGAACCGAGATAAGAATCCGCATAATAGGTGATGCTGAAAGGTTCGTTCAATGGTTGTCCGCCGTCATTACAGAATGTGAAAGAATAGGTGAACATGCCGTTTGCATACGTCATACTCGTGTCTGTCGTGGCCGAAACATTCAGCATTCTCGAGAACGGCCGCCCATACTGGTCAAGCGTGGTGGCCTGCTGCAAGAAGTTGTTGAACGGGCGACGGATCACGCCCTGCGGGTCAGTGAAAGATGTGGCATTGTCGAAAAGCGGTACCGGCACCGTGAGATCCTTGTTGATATTCGTCACGTTGTACATGTACTGGTTCCAGACGGGCCGCGCGGGTGCCCAAGGGTGTATGCCTCCGATGACCCACAGCTGGCCGCCGACCCATCCGAGACCGCTGCCCGACTTGCCGCATACCACAATCTCTGCCGCACCGTCACCATTGACGTCCGCCACCACCGGATATTCCTTCCACGTGCCGGCAGACATGCTTTTGGTGTACAAATTGTAGAAAGGTATCGTGTCGTTGCCCGTTTTATGGCTTTTGCCGCTTCCGTTGATGATCCGCAGGTTTTCCTGGTCGCGATAGACGATTTCCATGATGCCATCCTGGTTGAAGTCGAATAACGTCATGGAAGTCTGTCCGGACTGGTCTCCGTGCGTGGCTTGCCATTTGGTATGCAAACCCATTGTCGGACTGTAGGTTATGGCGGTGATGCGGGAATTGCTGACTTGAGTTTGATAGTCTATATAAACCATGTCCAGATCAGTGTCGCCGTCAATGTCACCCACCAACGGAAAACCAATGGTTCTGGCATAATGGCTATGGATAAAGAAAATATTCTCCGTCACAGGATTATATGCATAGATATGGGCAGTGTCGTAGATGTTACTGCCCGATCCGTCAATGATCACCAGTACGTCCAATTGCCCGTTTTTGTCAAAATCCGCCAGCGCCACATTGCCGTCTTGTGGGATGTGGGACGGGATGGCGACCGTTTTCAGTTCGGTGACACTGTTGAGCGAAGGGTTTGTACGGCTGACGATATTGACGTTGTAGATGGTGTTGCCGCAGATAAGTTCAGGGATGCTGTCACCAAGCACATTGGCGGCAAATGGCATGGCACAGCGACCGGTCTCCGTGACATCGTTTCTCCAAGAACGTCCCATGTTGCCGTTGGATGGGCCGGCACAAAGCCGCTTGAGCGTAGCCGCGTCATAAATCGCATTTCCGATATAGACCTCCGGCCAGCCGTCGTAGTTGAAATCCGTAATGGAAACCACCCCTTCACAAGGCGTGTTCACATCGGAGGTGGCCAGCAGGTTCCCCTGAATGTCGTAGGAACGGAGCTTGTTGTCGTAACAGTGCAGGATGATGGCGCCTTGCATACCGCCGTTGCCGTCAGGATAGCGCACAATGGCCACCGGTCCGGCAAAGCCCGCGTAAATCCGTTGGGAGACGTTGATGGTGCCAATCTGCTGTAAATCAGTACCTCGATAGATGCCCACCTGACTGGTGTAATGGTCGTTGGTGAGCACTTTCCCCGCCACAATCTCCACAATGCCGTCCCCGTCAATGTCACCCACAATCGGCACATAATAGCAATGGATGTCGTTTACAAAATGCAGCACCTGCGCGTCCCACGGCTGCTCCACCGCATCAGTCGTGCAGTCGGCAGTCACCATGTTGTCGGGCAAGTTCTGCGACCGAACCGACAATATCCCAACTAACAATAGAAGTATAATATGTATTCGAAGCCACATCTTCTCTTTACTTTTTATCAAATACCAATTGATATAACGATGTCCTATGAAACATAGTATATGACGAACAAAACATAGAAAATGTTACATCATCTTTTATGTTTTTATCGTCTCATCGCTTCATCGTCTCATCGCCTAAAAAAAACCCACCTTTGCACACACTTCCGTGATAAGAAGCTTGAGCAAAGATGGGCGAAATAACAATACGAATTAAGCCCTACTTCCCGATAATCGCGGCCAATTCATCCACGCCCTTCGGCAAGTGCGAACCTAATACACGATGACCGGTTTCAGCTCGCGGGCCATGCGCAACGACGCCCATCCGAAGATGTTGCTCGGACGCACGGTGTCGTCATAGCCGACGTAGATCTGTCCCAAGCCTTCCATATCGTGGACATCCAGACCGATTTGGTGACCCAAGCCGTGCACCATGAACAGGACGTGTGCGCCCAACTCCACGGCCTCCTTTACATCGCCTTTCATCAGACCTAAGTCTTTGAGTCCCTGGGCGATAACCTCGCAGGAAAGACGGTGCAGCTCTTTATTGTACATACCCGAGTGCGCCGCGTCGATGGCATCCGGGTTGGCCTTCAGGATCTGGTTGTCGCCACGATATTGCGGGGTGAAGTGTACCTTGCGGCCTTGTGCCTGGGCTTGCTGGATGAACTCGGCGAGCTGCGCAAACGGACGGGTCTCCGTCACGCCCACCTTCTCAGCCAAAGAGGCAATCGTCGGTTGGTCGCCCATCCAGATGATGTCGTCGATGGTGAAGTCATTGCCGAAAATGATTGACTGGTGCGCGTCAAAGATACAATTATTTCCCACACGCTAACCGCACTCTTCGGACAGCATTCAGTCTGCTGAACATCTTATTTCTGATGATACACAAAGATTTACTATAATCCCTCCGACTACCAAACTTATAAAATATGGCAAATTGGGTGAGCTAACCGAAAATATTCGTACTTTTGCACTGTCGAATGAACTCCAACTTTATACGTTAAAAATGCAATATTGCTACGATATTTGGAATCGTGTTGGCAACGTGACCGACCTCATCGGGGATGTGGTGACGTATAGCCAAAACAAAGGCGGAAATCCGATGAATGTGGCTGACAAGAAAAACAAGATTCCATATAATATTTTAACAGCATAAATATTTTCGCATGAAAAGAATTACCTCAACAACCATTATCTCTTTGATTTTCATGGTTTTGTTGGTTTCCTGCAAAACCAAGTTCAACCATCCTGACAAGCAGATTTTCCATTATAACGAGTCTTCCGGCATCTTGTCGCTGGATCCGGCATATTCGTCCGGACAGTCCACAATATGGCCTTGTAACCAGCTATATAACGGCTTGGTAGATATGGACGAGAATCTGCAGGTGGTACCGGCCATCGCGAAGAGCTGGACGATTTCCGATGACGGGAAAACCTACACGTTCATCCTGCGCGATGACGTGCAGTTCCATCAAACGGAGTTCTTCCCTTTTAACAAGCCGCGATATGTCACCGCATCCGATTTCGTCTATAGTCTTGGGCGCATTCTTGATCCCGAAGTGGCCTCGCCGGGGGCATGGATTTTCCAAAAGGTGAAGCGTGACAAGGACGGTAAGCCCGCATTCAAAGCGTTGAATGATACGGTGTTCCAGATTGAACTCTCCGAACCGTTCCCGCCGTTTTTGGGGATTCTGACAATGAAATATTGTTCCGTGGTGCCGCACGAGGTGGTGGAACGTTACGGAAAAGACTACCGTAAATACCCCGTCGGCACGGGACCGTTCCAAATGCAGCTGTGGGAGGAGGGAGTGAAGCTCGTCATGCGCAAGAACCCCCATTATTTCGAGACGGACTCCGCAGGCAACCGTCTGCCCTACATCGACGCGGTCGCGGTTTCCTTCATTGTCGATAAACAGTCTGTGTTCATGGAATTTATGAAAGGAACCCTCGACTTTATGTCAGGTGTGGATCCGAGCTACAAGGATGCCTTGCTGACGAAAGACGGTCGGTTGAATCCGGAATACGCGGACAAAATCACGCTGATTACGGGACCGTATCTGAACACAGAGTATCTGGGATTCAACTTGAAACCTACTGGGAAGCCTAATCCTTTGTTGGACAAGCGGGTTCGTCAGGCCATCAATTACGGTTTCGACCGGGACAAGATGATGAAGTATCTGCGAAACAATATGGGGTATGCCGGAGTTGGCGGGTTTGTTCCGCGAGGGATGCCGTCGTACGGGCCTGAGCACACGGGCGGTTACGATTACAATCCGCAGAAAGCGTTGAAGCTATTGGCGGAGGCTGGCTATCCCAATGGCAAGGGGTTGCCGGAAATCACGCTCACCGTGTCGGCGCAGTATGCGGATCTGTGCCAGTACATCCAGCACGAGCTGGAGCAGTTGGGTATCACGTTGAAGCTGGATATCGCGCAACCCGCGCAGCAACGCCAGATGATGCGGGCTTACCAGCTGCCGTTTTTCCGTGGTTCGTGGATTTGCGACTACCCTGACGCCGAAAACCAGATGTCGCTCTTCTATTCCAAAAACCTGCAGCCAGTGGGCTCCAACTACACCCATTACGTGAACCCTGCGTTCGACAAATTGTATGAGAAATCCCAGCTT
>JAEEGG010025461.1_pt1 | contig 11387 bp, 10 predicted proteins | sample 9134161 | NCBI WGS metagenome assembly JAEEGG01 (sample SAMN16246543, study PRJNA631951) | gut metagenome | biome: gut microbiome; feature: rumen; material: CR-attached | host: Bos | place: Iran: Karaj | collected 2018-10
GTACTTCTCGGCAGCCTTCATCATAGAGCCGTCAGCATATGCTTTCTTGAAGAAATCATTGATTGCTGGAACAAGGTCAGATCCCTTTCTGAAGCCCACACCGTACTCCTCTTCTGTAAGAGCAACTGTGTATGTCAGGTCCGGGTATGATGTTCCTGGGCCAACCATTGCGGCAGCCATGAGGGAGTCGATGATACATGCCTCGGATGTTCCGGCAGCAACTTCCATTACTGCGGCAGCCTGTGTCTCAACAGCAGTAGCCTTGTAGCCATTGTCTTTTGCAGCAGCCTCTCCGGCACTTCCTGCCTCTACGGCAAACTTGAGAGCCTTGGCATCAGCAGCTGTCTTGAGAGCTCCTGCCTTAGCCTTATTCACTACGATGATCTGTGCGTTGTTGCAGTAAGCATTGGATGTAGCCATTGCCTTCTTTACACCGTCGGTAAGGGTCATTCCGTTCCATACGCAGTCGATTGTCTTGTTCTCCAGCTCCATGCTCTTGGAGTCCCAGTCAATCTCGATGAACTCGCACTTTACTCCAAGTTCCTTGGCAAATGCCTTTGCCATATCAGCATCAAAGCCGATCCACTCGTTTCCTTCCTTGTAGTCCATTGGTGCGAAATCTGTGATTCCTACTACAAGAGTTCCCTTTCCGGCAACATATGCCTTATCAGAGCTGGAAGCCTCTTTCTTTCCACCAGCAAATGCGAAAGCTGCGCAGAGTAAAAGAACCAGTGCGCAGATAAGAATTTTAGATGAAGTTTTCACTTTTTTCTCCTTTTTTAATCAGCATAGACTAAAAAATACATTATATCAATCAAATCCCGTGAAAAAAAATATAATATAGAATATAATCAAAGGTGGAGGTCCCATGAAAACCTATTTTATCCTTGACGGCTACAGCCTTATCTATAAATCCTACTTTGCCTTCATCCGCAATCCAATGATGAATCCCAAAGGGGAGAACAGCTCGGCCGTGTTCGGTTTTTTCCGCACCCTTTTCAGCCTTTTCGACCGTTACAACCCCGAATATTTCCTGGTGACTCTCGATTCCCTGACCCCCACCTTCCGCCACCAGATGTACCCTGAATACAAAGCCACCCGGGACAAGACCCCGGAGGATCTCCATGCCCAGATTCCACGGATTGAGGCTATACTCAAGGCCCTGGGAATAGCAGCCATAAGAATGAACGGCTACGAGGCTGACGACATAATTGCCACCTACGCCAGGAAGTGCCAGGCAGAAGACTCCCAATGCCGCATAATCACAGGGGATAAGGACCTGCTCCAGCTGGTGAACGACAACATAAAGGTGATCCGCTACAGCAAGGACGACTACAACGAGATGGACAGGGACGGTGTCTATAAGGAATGGGGAGTATGGCCCGAGCAGATACTGGATTATCTTGCCATCTGCGGCGATACTGCCGACAACATCCCAGGGGTAAAGGGAATAGGCCCCAAGGGTGCCGTGAACCTGCTCCAGGCCTACGGGAATATCGACAGCATCTATGAGAATATAGAGAACATCAAAGGGGCCAGCAAGGCAAAGCTGGAGGCTGGCCATGAGGACTGTTTACTCAGCCGGAAGCTGGTTCAGCTCTGCACCGATGTGCCGCTGGAGCAGTGCCTGGATGATTTCTCCACCGCCAACCTGGATTACATGGCAGCAGTGCCTCTCCTCAAGCAGGAGGGAATCAAGAGTGCCATCAAGTGGCTGGAGGAGAAGGCTGGGGTTCCCGAGGGGGGCCTGTTCTCACAGAACCCAGACTCAGAGGAAGGGACCCTGGGGCTGACCACCGGGGAATCCAGGCCGGCAGCAAAGAAGGGCACCTACACTGCAATAACCCAGCTCCACCAGCTGGATGAGCTTATAACCAAGGTCAAGGCGGCTGGCATCTATGCTTTCGACTCCGAGACCGACAGCCTGGACTTTGTCTCAAATCGGCCGGTGGGCTTCTCCATTGCCATCAAGCCGGAGGAGGGCTTCTACATCCCGCTCCAGGCCGAGGGCCAGACTTTCATCCCGGAGGAAATAGTAAAGAACAAGCTGCGGCAGATCCTGGAAGACCCGGCTCTCAGGCTGGTGGGACAGAACTTCAAGTTCGACTACCAGGTGCTTAAGCGCTGGGGCATAAACCCTGCCAACATCTGGTTCGACACCATGGTCGCCGCCTGGCTGGTGGACACCCGGATCTCCACCTACAACATGGATTATCTGGCAGACCACTACTTCGGCTACAAGACTATTGCCTACGACGAGGTGGTGCCAAAGGGCAAATTCTTCCAGGATGTGCCGCTGGAACAGGCCAAGGAGTATGCGGCCGAGGATGCAGACATCACCTTCCGCCTCTATGAGCACCTTTACCCTGTCGTGAAAGATCATAACGAGAAGCTTTTCTTCGATGTGGAGATGCCCCTTGTCACCATACTGGGAGACATGGAGCTGGAGGGAATCCGCATAGACAAGCATGTGCTGGAGAAATATTCGGTGGAGCTGGATGCCCACCTGAGCGCTATGGAGAAGGCTATCTACCAGGAGTGCGGCAAGGAGTTCAACATCAACTCCACCCAACAGCTCCAGGAAGTGCTTTTCACCGACCGGAAGCTCAAGCCTATAAAGAAGACCAAGACCGGCTATTCCACCGACACATCGGTGCTGGAGGAGCTGGCCCTGGAGGATGTGGTGCCCCAGATGATACTGCGTTACCGGGCTCTGGCAAAGCTTAAGTCCACCTATGTGGATGCACTGCCCCAGCAGACAGACTCAAGCTCCCGCATCCACACCACCTTCCGGCAGACCGGCACTGCCACCGGCCGCCTTTCCAGCATCAATCCAAACCTGCAGAACATCCCTATCCGGGACGAGGAGGGGCGCCGCATCCGGAAAGCCTTCATCGCAAGGGCCGGCATGGTGTTCCTGAGTGCCGACTACTCCCAGATAGAGCTGGTGGTGCTGGCTCACCTGTCTGAGGACCCGGCGCTTACCAAAGCCTTCAAGGAAGGGGTGGATGTCCACCGTCTCACAGCATCATTAGTATTCGGAGTACCTCAGGAAGCAGTGACCCCGGACCAGCGGCGTGTTGCAAAGGTCATCAACTTCGGCGTCATCTACGGCATGTCTGCCTTCCGCCTTGGCCGGGAACTGAATATTCCGGTGCAGCAGGCAAGCGGCTTCATAAAGATGTATTTCGAGAAATATTCGGGCGTTCAGCGGTTCATCGACGAGACACTGGATTATGCCCGGGAGCATGAAAGTGTAAAGACAATTCTGGGGCGGGAGCGGTACGTCAACGCCATCAACAGCAAGAACCACAACGAGCGGAGCGGCGCCGAGCGGATTGCATTCAACTCCCCTATCCAGGGCTCTGCTGCTGATATAGTGAAGATGGCCATGATCAACATATCCAAGAAGCTTAAGGAGAAGGGGCTTGAATCCAAGATGGTGCTCCAGATACACGACGAGCTTATATTCGAGGTACCGCAGAAAGAGGTGGAGATCATGAAGGCATTGGTGAAGGAAGAGATGGAGAATGTGATAAAGCTCCATATTCCACTTAGGGTAAGCATAGAGACAGCAGAGAGCTGGGGAGACATGCACTGATGGTCATAGGAGTGGCAGGGAAGACCTGCGCAGGAAAAAATTCAGTTGTAGCGCCACTGGAGAAGATGGGCTTCTGCCATGTGGATGTGGACCAGCTGGGACATATTGCACTGGAGAACCAGAAGGAGAAGGTGTTCCAGGCCTTCGGGCCTAAAGTCAGGAACCAGGACGGCTCGGTGAACCGGAGAGAGCTGGGGGCTATAGTGTTCTCATCCCCTGAAGAGAAGAGGAAGCTGGAGAGCATAGTCCATCCCGAGATGGTGAGGATGGTGGAGGATATCATCGTAGAGCGGCAGGATGTGATCATAAACGCCGCAATACTGTTCGAGATGGGTCTTGATAAGCTGTGTGACATAATTTTCTGGGTGGATGCCCCTGCCATAGTCCGGTTTTTCAGAGGATTGAAGAGGGAGAAAGTAAGTCCTTGGGCTCTTTTTAAAAGAATTTGGGCTCAAAGAAAGATGAATCCTAATAATTTTTCAACAGATGCCGATATTTTTACTATAAGTAATATAGGCAGCAGTGAAAAGACTGCGGAAAAAATAGTAAAAATACTTGAGAAAAGGAAATAATATGGAACAGCAGAAACTTTTATGGACAATTCTTTCAGTTGGAATCCTGGTTCTTATCTTATTGGGTGCAGGAATGTTCTTCTTCCTCCCTTCCGACAGCACAGGACTGGCACAGAATGGCAAGACCACAGAGTGGTCAAAGGCTGCTTCCCCGGCACCGGAACAGAAGGCCCCAGACACAAAAGCAACCCCTGCTCCAGCAAAACCAGAGGTGAAGAAGACTCCGGTTCAGACCGCACAGACACCAGCACCGGCTCCAAAGCCAGAAGTAAAGAAAACTCCTGTGCAGCCGGCAACTCCGGCACCAGCACCAAAGGCTACCCCGGCCCCTGCCACCAAGCCAGCACAGACTACAGCACCAAAGGCTACACCAGCACCGGCAGCAAAACCTGCAACTACTACAACACAGCAGAGCAAACCATCAACAACCACACAGCAGACTACAAAACCAGCACAGACACAGACAGCAAAGCCTGCTTCAACTACAACTGCAGCCAAGGGCAGTTACTGGGTTCAGGTCGGCTCTTATGCAACTACAGATGCAGCAGAGAAGATAAAGAAAGAGCTGTCAGCCAAGGGATACACTTCATCTATCCAGTCTATCACAGCAAATGGCAAGACATACCACAGAGTAAAGATCGGACCTTATACCAGCAGAGCTGACGTAGACACACTGCTGCCTAAGATCAAGGCACTCCCAGGCATGGGCGACAGCTTCATAACTACTAAATAAAATGTTTTCGGATTTAAACCAGCTGTTTGAGCGGCTGGCAGCCTCTAAATTCAGAAGCAGCTTCCACCTACGCAGGCGGGAGCTGTCTTATTTTAACGAGAAGGGGCTTGATACAATAATGGAGCATGCAAAGGATCTGCTCCAGACCCGCCTTTTCGCCGCCGAAATACCCAACGACGGCAAGCAGACACCCATGAAGAACCATCCCGTGTTCATAGCCCAGCATGCCACAGGGTGCTGCTGTCGTGGCTGCCTGGAGAAGTGGCACGGCATCCCCAAGGGGAGAGAGCTCACTTCCGAGGAGCAGCAGTATGTGCTTGCCGTCATCCGGGAGTGGCTGGCGCGGGAAACTACTTCTTAGTACTTTTTTCAGCGTTCTCTGCCATCTGCTTAATATGCCCCTGCCACTCCTCCACCAGCCATTCCGGTTCCCGTGGAATTGCATTGCCCCCCTGAGACAGCACCCAATTCTGAACTGAACCATACTGGGTAGCAGTGAACTCAATCCTGGTCCTGTCCTCTTTGTCAAAATCTTTAATCTTCTGGTCATCTGCCCAAATCCTATCTTTGATATACTGCCGGGCATCTCTATAGAAATCAATTACATAATTATCCTTGTCCTTTGAGGCAAAAAGGCCAAAATGCCCCCCGCCACAATGGGATGCAAAATCATAATCCTCAGGAAGTTCAAAATGCTCTTGGGTAATCTTCAAGTTCTTTATTCTGTTCAAGACAAAAGTACGCATATCCTGCCGTTCCTCGGCAAAGCCATAGAGATAGCACACACCATCGTTAAGCAGCAGCTGGTACGGATGTACCCGGCGGTGGGTCATTTCTGTATTCCATCGGCCAGTGTAATCAAACTCTATCACACTGTTGTCCTGCAGAGCTTTGATGACATCATTCCAAACCTGATTATCGTCTACAACAAATACAGGGGTCGGAGGAATTGCAATACGCTTCAAAAGATCGCTCTTACCAGTGGCATGAGTTCTAGTCACAAAGTCGATTACATCAGCAATCTTCTCATAGAGCGGGCTTCCCTGAAAGCCAGAGAGAAGTGTCTTGGCCGCAGAAAGAAAGAATACATTCTGAGCTGATATGATGTTCAGCGGGAAATCCCAATCATTCTCATAATAGTATCCGTTTCTTCCACGGTCATACTTAAGTGGCGCATAATAACGATCTCGCAGAGTATCGATATCTCGACGCAAAGTGACATCTGTCACTTCTGAACCAGTCTGCGTGAAGCATAAATCCTTCAGCTTCTTAAAACTTGGGTATGTGCCAGGCTTTATTGCATAGTGGATAACCCAAAGGCGTTCAATTATATTGTTATTCATACTCTTTAGTATAACAACAAACTCTATAATTGTGTGAAAGAATATTCTAGAAATTAAAAAATAGGCTCTGTGCTTAGGCATTTATTGTGGTATAATGAGGAAAAAAGAGGTACTTATACATGTCACTAACAAATTCTAATAGTATTGCAGGAATTTTAGTTTACGCATTGAACAATAAAAAATCTGGCTTTAGAGGTGCCTTGTTAAAAAAAATCCGGGAGGATATGCGGGAGAATATAAAAGAAAAAACTGATAAAAAATCAGAAGATTTCAATATCCCAGATGATACTACTGTTTTTTATGATGGAACACATCATGCGATAGAAGAGCTGGATAGAAAAGAAGTTGATATTTACGGTAGGGACAACAAAGAGAACCTAACAATTCTAATTGAAGTTAAGGCAAACAAAGGGGAATCTGTTCAGGAAGACTCCCAAGGTCCCGGGAAAAAATATGCAAAGGTAGCCCAGAAAAAAAAATGTCCACTATTGTTTATTTTGCCTGATGGTTATGACAAAAAAGGCGAACTACAGCCAGAATCTGAAAATAATGATATTATAAATAATCTGTATGTTAAATATTATTACTGGTCTGAAATACGTGATATTGCAAGAGAATATGACAATACTGGTTTGGCAGGTTTTATTGAATATTTTGTCGATAGTATTGATACCGAAGGTGATAGTCGTTTATTAAGCGATATAGAAAAATACTATTTAATAGCAGATCCAAAACATTTCAATAAAACATTTACTACAATTAAAAAAATTTATGCCATTCTCTCATTTGTTACTTCAGGAAAAAAAGAAAACAAGCTTCCATTAGATAAAAATAAAATTGGATTATCATATAATGACGAAACCAATTGGATTGGATTAAGACCAAATTGGGAACCAAAATTCTTTTTATCAATAGCTGTTTCTAAAGACAAAAAACCGGGAACCCTATCTGAAAAATCTGATAATGTCCATGTTGATGGAAATTATTACTATACCCCATATAATTCTGACGAGGCTAAAGAAATTGATCCGTCAACTTTCGAGAAAATTGATGCCCAAATTAAGAAAAACACCACCATAAAAAAGTGTCTTGATAATAAAGAACAAACTATAAATAACATAAATGTTGTTTATAGTTCATATAATAAAATTGTTAACCTTGTAAAAAATTATTTGGAGTCTATAGGTTTATATTCTGACCCAGGGACAGAATATGCCCAAAAAAACGAGACTGGAATTGGGCATTCGTTTGGAAATAAAAAATTATTATTTTTGGGAGTCAATCCCGCTGTCAATATTGAAGATAACTATGCTTTTTCCCTAGCCATACGCAATTCAATAGTTGATAAAAAATACCGGGAAACAGGGATCTTCGAGGGGCAAACCCTAATCGCAAAATATGATTCAAAAGAAGGATATTTCTTTTTTCCACTTTCTGATGAAAAAGAATTATTTTTGAAGTTTCTACTCTCTAAAACACCAGAAGAACAACAGAAAACATTTAATGACCTTGTTGAAAAAGCCCTAAATAAAGCATTAAAATTCATATCAGAAAAAAAATATATCCAAAAAACAAGCAAAGAAAAATATAATACATTATTTCAAAAGCTTAAGCACCCCATAAGCTAACACGCAGCTCCCCGCAGGGAGCTGCGCCGCAAGCCTAGTCTACTTCCAGGCAAACATTACATTAATCTGATACATGAAGTTATCCTTATTCATGTTGACCGCATCCGGCAGCGAGAAGGTCTCGTTGCGGTCCAATATATCCTTCAGAAGGTCCCTAGGCTGATCCTCTATGCCAATCTGCTCCTCAAAAGAGAGCTCTTCCTCCCCATCTCCAAAGGAAAGGAACGGCCCCCAGTATCCAGTGAGCTCGCATAGGTTCTGCCACAGCTCCCGCTTCTCTTCTGGAACATCAATAGGCAGATATTCCACCTCGCAGCCTATAAAATATCCCTTATAAGCCGAAAACCCTGCTTCAATCTTTCTGTCAAAATCCAATTTTATGTTCAGCATCTCATCATAGGCCTCACGGTAAAGGCTCAAGAGGGTGTTGTTCAGATTCTTGAGGCTCTGGGCGTTGGCAGGTGTCCATTCAAACATGTTGTCGAGAAGATGCTTCCGGAAATATAGATTCTTTCGGACTTTTTCCTCTTCCTTAAGGGTCTCCACTTCATTTTTCAGCCGTTTCAGCTGCTCTTTTTCCCACTTCTCTATATAATCGTGTGCGTCATCTGATATCTCTTTTGTGCTGAATGCGTTCATAATTTCACTCCTTTATAGTTGTCTCAGTTCAAGGCCGCAGATATTAAGCAGCTTATCAACGGAAGCCACTTTCTGAGCCTTGGCGGCCAGGTGGATAATCTTGCCACATGTGCGGGCATCGTCCAACGCATCATGGGCATTGTATTTAATTAAAAAATTTTCTCCCAGATAGGTGAGCTGGTGACATTCCAGATCGGGCCATGTCCTCTGGGCAACCCTGCGCGAATCAAAATAATGCAGCTCAGGAACAGGCATCCCGAAGTAGTCCATGCACCCCCTGATTACATTCATGTCAAAGGGGGCGTTGTGGGCTACCAGCGGCAGTCCTGGAGCCTGCGCAAGGAAGGGGACCACAAGGGTATTCCAGATTTCTGGAAACTGCGGCTTATTCCGTACATCATCGTAGGAGATATGATGTATCTCCTCTGTCCATTCCGGGATAAAATACATCTTGGCCGGATGTATGAGGGAATAGAGGCTTGCGACCTCCTCCCCGTCAAAAAACCGGACCAAGCCGATTGAACACGCGCTGTTGGCGTAGGTGTTCGCTGTCTCAAAGTCAATTGCAACATAATCAAGTCCTTTCATATCACATTCCTTTAAACTTCACCTTGATCTGATAACGGAAGTCCTCCACCCGCATCTGCAGCAGGTCATGGATGCTGTAGGTGTCATTATCGTGAATGAGCGAGTACAGAAAATAATGAATATGAACTCCAGCAAGGGCCGCGTTGTCAAAGGGCGGTTTAGACCAAGAAATCTCATCCAGCATGACATCATCAAAGGACTTTACATCCTCATCGGCCCCGCAGGAGAACTCGGGCTGCCAATCGGTATAAACACCCAGCTTAAACCACAGCAGGGTCAGGTCTGGTGTAGTTTGATCCGGCGCCTCATACCAGAACCGTGTCACGATGGAATAATTTTCATAAGCCTCATCACCGCAGGCAATCCGTGCGTCAAAGTCAGCCTTCAGATACACCATCCGGTCATAAGCCTTGCGGAGGAGTTCATACACTCCATTGTTCAGATCAATAATTTTCCGGACATTTTCCGGGGACCAATCAAAGGCGGTACTGAAAAACCACTTCCGCACAAACAGGCCTTTCAGTTCCTCGCCTTCTTTCTTCAGATAATTCAGGGTGGCTTCTTCATACCCTGTCTTCCATTGCTGTTCAAATCTGGTAACAGCATCTTTTAATTTATGATCTAATTTATTCATAACCCAAAGTCTAACAAGCCACCCTATCATTTCATGCTAGTGTCAAAAAAATAATGAAAAATTTTTATTTCCGACATCACTATGTCATGAAATGATAGTCCCCGGTGTTACCTTTATCTCATAAATTTAATATGGAGGAAAAATATGAATGAACCCAGGGCAAGATGCTGTGTAAGAATGGGACATCGTTACTTCTTTTTTAAGGAGAACCGTACTGAAAAAGACAGCAGGAAGGCTGCCGAATGGTATGCCAAGGCTGCGGAAGAAGGGGATAAAAATGGTCAATTCTGGTATGGATGCTGCTTTTACTTGGGCGATGGGAAAGAGCAGGATTACGGGCAGGCTGTCTTCTGGTTGGAAAAAGCGGCAGAGCAGGGGCACTCCGGGGCTCAGAAACTCTTAGGTGACTGCTATTTCCACGGCCATGGGGTGACGCAGGACTACAGAGAAGCTGTAGAGTGGTACAGGTTAGCTGAAAAGAATGGTTTAGGCTCTGCGAAAAAACTTATTAAGGAGGTAGAAAAACACTCTACCACAATGTAGTAGAGTGTTTATAAAAGCTTATGCGTCCTTGCTGTCCTCTTCAGGCGGCAGGGTCACTGCGATATGCAGCTCGTCCAGCTGGGCCTGGGACACAGGGGTCGGGGTGTCGCACATCATACAGGTTGCCTTCTGTGTCTTCGGGAATGCGATTACATCCCTGATGGACTCTGTGCCGAGGAACAGCATCACAAGCCGGTCCAGGCCCAGCGCGAGGCCACCGTGTGGCGGAGTACCCAGTTCAAGCGCATCCAGCAGGAAGCCGAACTGCTGCCGTGCCTGCTCCAGCGGGATGCCCAGCACCTCAAGGATCTTCTCCTGCAGCTCTGGGTCGTGGATTCTGATACTTCCACCACCAGCCTCGTGTCCGTTGAATACGATATCGTAGGCATCGGTCCTGATGTTCAGGAGGTCGCCGCTGTACAGCTTAGGCAGGTCTTCCTTGACAGGTGAGGTGAATGGATGGTGAACAGCAGAGAGCTTGCCCTGATCGTCCAGCTCGAACATAGGGAAGTCCACAATCCAGGAGAGGCATTTCTCGTTCTCATCGTACAGATTAAGCTTCTTTCCGAAGAAGTTACGGAGTTCAGAGAGACAGTTGCATACGATTTTCTCGCTGTCTGCAACGAAGATAAGAACGTCACCTGTCTCTGCCTCCATCCTCTCGTACAGAGCCTTTGATTCAGCCTCTGTGAAGAACTTGATGATAGGGGACTGAGGTCCGTCCGGATTCATCTTGATCCATGCAACACCCTTTCCACGGAGCGGCTTTACAAAGTCGGTCATGGCATCCAGGTCTTTTCTTGCCAGCTTGGAGCAGGCGCCCTTCAGGTTGATACCGCGCACCTTGCCCTTCTTTGCCAGTGTGTTCTTGAATACCGAGAACTCGGTGTTGGCAAATACATCGGAAAGCTCCTTGATCTCAAGTCCGAAACGGAGGTCCGGCTTGTCGCAGCCGTATTTCAGCATTGCTTCCTGATATGTCATCCGTGGCAACGGAAGCTTCAGGTCGATGTTCAGGAACTCCTTGAAAAGCTCCTTGAAAAGGCCCTCCACTACAGCGATGATGTCATCCTGTGTGATGAAGGACATCTCCATATCCACCTGGG
>JAEEGG010025463.1_pt1 | contig 11387 bp, 8 predicted proteins | sample 9134161 | NCBI WGS metagenome assembly JAEEGG01 (sample SAMN16246543, study PRJNA631951) | gut metagenome | biome: gut microbiome; feature: rumen; material: CR-attached | host: Bos | place: Iran: Karaj | collected 2018-10
ATGAAAAATACAAAGACAATATTTAAGTTATTTACACTTTTTGAATATGAGGAAGAAGAAGCCTTTCTTGAAGAGCAGCATAAAAATGGCTGGAAGGCTGTAAGCTATAAACTACCCGGCTTTTATAAATTTGAAAAATGTCAGGCAGAAGATATGACTTACAGAATTGATTTTACAAATGAAAATGGCGCAAAGAATTCTGAATATCGACAGATGTTTGCAGATAATGGCTGGGAATTCCTCTGGTCTGTAAACGGTTTTTCAATCTTCAGAAAAGAACGTGCTTCTGCCAGTCTGGGTAATAACGAGATTTTTACAGACAATGCCTCAAAGCTTCAGATGCTTCAGAAGATTCAGCACCTGAGACTCCTGCCCTTTATTACAATTTTCCTTTGTGCTGTTGTACCCAATTTGTTGAGGTCTATTAATGGAGACTTTCACAATTCTGCCATTAATTTATTTTTCTCAATATTTTTCAGTGTTATGTTTGTATTTTATACATATGTTATTATAAAAAGTTATCTAAAGATCAAAAAGCTGAAAGAAAAACTTCAATAAAAAAAATCCCGTCATTACACTACTAATCTGCAATGACGGGATTAATTCCCACATTTTATTTAGATATCTAATAATTCTTTTTTACTTCATAAAAAATCTATGTTATAATTAGTTAATCTACATTTCTAAAAATTTCAAAAAGTATTAATTTCCTTATTAACTTAAAAACTTATGGTAAAACCATAGGTTTATTTTTTACTTTAGGAGACTTGTATGGAAGGAAAGAATAATACTGGAAAGACTTCAAATCAAAAAAAAGCACGCAGACTATTCTGGGGAATGCTGGCCCCGCTGCTTATTGTTACATTTACGGCCTGCAGCTTCTTTTATTATGTTTCAGATCTGATTTTAAAAGCCTATATGACAAATCAGCTGGAACTATCTGTTGAAAAATTAAATACAAAAGTTTCAAACAGTATGCAGCCAATCATTCTTAATGTAGATAACTTTGTAACTTTTTCTGCAGATTACGACGATGATGAAATTCTTCAACTGCTTCTCAATGCTTTTTCCGGTAAGCTCGATGAATATGCTTCTATGCTTTATTACGCTCCTGTAAAAAAATTATCTGAAGGCGGAAAATTTATTAATAATCAGAATTGGATTCCCCCGGCAGATTTTGAGCCGACTGAGCGTGTATGGTTCCAGGAGGCTGTAAAAAATCAGGGAAAGACCACCTTCTCTACTCCATATATTGATGTAAATACCGGAGAGTTATGTTTTTCGATTTCACAGGCTGTTTATTCTTCTCAGGGAAAGCTTAACGGTGTTATTGGATGTGATATTCTTCTTAATCATCTTATTGATGCAATTAAGGAAATTCAGATTTCAAAAAATGCAAAGCTGGATTTAATTACGGAAGACGGCTTTTTCCTTACAAATGAAGACCCTTCAAAGGTAATGACTACTAACTGGATGGATGTAACAACCTATTCTCAAGATAAAACTGAATGGCTGAACGGAGAAACAAAAACTTATCTGGACAGAAAAAATTACTATGCCGTCTGTAAGATTGGAAATGCTCCATGGTTTGTTGTTGTTGAAGGACCAATAATGGATTTTAAAGGACGACTTTCGAATGTTATTCTTGTATTTGAAATTCTTTTAATTATCTTCAGTATTATAATGTCTGTTCTGAATATCAATACAATCAGAAAAATGAAGAAGGATGAACAGAAGCTTGCTGATCAGCTTTTTGAAGATGCACAGAGTCTTGTTGTTTCTTCAAAAGAAAATGCTGCAACAGCCCAGGATCAGAGTGCGGCAGTTAAAGAGATTGTCGCAACCATGGAAGATAACACTGCCCTTGGCGAAGATATTTCTCAAAAAATTAAAGACGTTTCCAGCGTTGCAGTAAAAACAAATAACATCGTAAGTGAAGGCGTTTCTTTCATTGAAGCAAATATGAAACAGCTGCAGGAAATTGCTGATACCAATATGAATACAATAAACGGCATTAAAGCCCTGGGCGAAAAAATTGAAAATATCTGGTCTATTGTTTCCCTTATTAATTCTGTTGCAGATCAGGCTAAAATCATTGCCTTTAATGCCGAGCTTGAAGCAAATAACACAAACAGCAGCGGAAAGAACTTCCACATTGTTGCAAACGAAATCCGCCGCCTTGCAGATGGAATTATCGAAAGCACAAAAGAAATCAAAACAAGAATTACAGAAATTCAGGAATCTTCAGACGACCTTATTCTTACCAGTGAAAACGGTACAGAAAAAATTAAGTCTGGCGTAGAAAATGCAAAGAATCTTGAAACCCGTTTTGAAAGCATAAAGAACGCTTCTGAAATTACAGCTGAAAGCGCAGAAACAATTACAACAATCATACAACAGCAGACTCTTGCCAGCGAACAGATTCTTATTACCCTTAAGCAGATTTCTGCCGGCGTTTCAAACTTCTCTATGGCAACGGAATATATTTCTCAAGCTTCTGAAAATCTTAAAACAGTTGCAACAGAGCTTAGTGAATCAAGTGATCAGACTGAGGGCGCAGATTCAGATGATTCTGAAAACGATGAAGATGATGAGGACACTCAGTACGAAAAGCCAGCCTCTACCGTGACCTCTGAAAAATAATAAGGGAGACCTTTTATGAACGAAGAAATTATTGAAGATATTGAATCAAAAGATGAAGTTAAAAGCGTTTCCCTTGATGATAAAGCAATGACAACCTGGCTCATATTTTTAATCTCCGAAAAAAAATATGCAGTGCGTTCCAGCGATGTTGTTGAAATTATCAGCGACCTTTCAATTTATCATATTCCTTTTATGCCAAAATACATAGAAGGTGTATTGAACAGGCGCGGTGAACCTTTTACAGTTGTAAATCCAAATTCGATTTTTGATGATGATCCTGATTCACCTCCCCCGGATAAATCCCTCTTTATGATTTTTAAAAGAGACGATGATCAGCTTTCGCTTCACATTTCGGATATACTTTTATTTACGAAAATTGAAGACACAGAGCTTAAGCTGATTCCGGATGCAACCGAAGAAAGCTTTTTTCTGGGAACAGTAACTTATGACGGCGAAGAAATTCCCGTTTTAAATCCAAATGCATTTGAAGTTCTTATAAGGAAAGATTGTGGAAAGATCTGATAATTTTACCTGCTTAACTTATGATACAATTGATTTCCTCATTTTAAGTAAATATGTTCTTTTTGGAATTTATATAGGAACTTCCAGCGAAGGGAATCGTATTGATTTTGAAAATGAAGTTTTGCCAAGACTCAATATAGGAAGCTTTCTGGAAAAGGAATTCCAATGCCAGCATACAGAAGACTGCAATGTAATGCTTATAATGAATAAGTCAGAATTCGATGAAGAAATTCAAAAACAGATTTCTGATTATACAGCTACAGCTTTTCCGGCAACGGGCAATTTTGCTGTATCGGTAAACACTTCTATATCAAGCAGAATTATGGATATTTCCTATTTAAAATTAATTCCTCAGGGAATCAGGAAAAGACTTAATGACTGTGGTGTAAGTGCAATAGGATTTACCGAAAGAAGGCAGATTCTTCTTTCACCGGATAATATATTGCGCAGCTTTTTGCGGGGGCATGTATGAGAATAATGATAGCAGACGACTCTGCGGTTGTAAGAACAATTCTTTCCCAGGGCTTTGCAAAACATAAAGAGATAAAGATTATAGCCTCCGTTTCAACCTGTCAGAAATTATTGAATAATCTGACTCTTGAAAATCCGGATATAATTATCTGCGGAAATGAAAGCTCGGACGAAGCAGAAAGAAACGCCTTAAATACAATTACAAGTACTTTTAATATTCCGGTTTTAATGCTTGAAGAAGAGACAGATAATTCTATTCCCTTTACTGCAAAGCTTACAGACTCTATTAAGAAACCAAAATTAAGAGAATATAATCAGGATTTTTTTGAAAAGCTTCTTCAAAAGCTGAATAGCCTGCTGGAGTTAAAACCACTATCTGATAGCAGTAACAAAACTAACGGTAACAAAATAAAGCTTCTATGTATTGGAGCCTCTACCGGAGGTCCAACTGCAGTTTCAGAAGTACTTTCTGGATTGGGAAATAACTTCCCTCTTCCAGTTCTTTATACCCAGCATATTGAAATTGGAAAGGACCAGGCACTTGTAGACTGGCTTAATGCAGTTTGTAAAAACGTAAAGGTTAAGCTCGCCCAGGATGGCGAAGAAGCAAAGGCTGGAATCGTATATATGGCTCCGGCAGACAGACATCTTGTAATAAGTCATGAAAGCAATTTTGGAAAACCTATTCTTAAAATTTCAGATGAAGAGCCGGAGCATTACCTGAGACCGGCTGTAAACAAATTATTTACGAGTGCCGCAGAAATCTATAAAAACAATGTTCTTGCAGTTCTGCTTACAGGAATGGGAGCTGATGGAGCTAACGGCTGCAAAAAAATCTGCGAAAATGGTGGCTGGACAATTGTAGAAGATAAATCTACCTGTGCAGTCTTTGGAATGCCGGCCGCAGCAATTGATATGGGGGCCGCAAAAGAAGTTTTGCCTCGCCCTGAAATTGCTAAGCGTATACTGGAAATGGTGGAGAAATGATAGAAGCTGCTAAGATAACCCTTTCAGAAGATATTCTCGACTCATTTATCAGTATTCTTACTACACTAACTGGTATATTACCTCGTGCAAGTCATAGAGACGGTATAAAATATTTTATTGAAAAGAAAATATCTGAAAATAATTATTCAATTGACCAGTATAGAAAACTGCTTTTTACAGACAAAGATTTAATGTCTGAATTTGTAAATGAATGTACTGTAAACGAAACCTACTTTTTCCGTGAAGAAAAGCAGTTTGCCTTATTGAAAAATAAAATCTTTCCTAAGTGGCGTTTTGGAAGTCAGGGAAAAGAAATCAGAATATGGTCTGCAGCCTGTTCTTATGGTGAAGAAGCCTACTCTCTTGCGGTTATGGCATTAACCTGCGGATTAAAACCTATAGTAAGTGCAAGTGATATTAATTCCGAAGTACTGGAACACTGTAAAAGCGGCGTATTCCTCAGTACCTCGCTGCGTTCTATGGATGGAGTTTCTTATCAGAATCTGGTTAAGCCTTATCAGCGGGAAGACAGAAAAATTGCCTTCCCGGAAGAAATCAAAAAGCATATTTTACCTATGCAGTTAAATCTGGCAGAACTGGATTCCCCGGCAAATATTCTCCGCCTGCCGAAAAATCAAAACATAATTTTTATCCGCAATGTCTTTATTTATTTTTCTATAGAATTAAGAAAACACATTCTTCAGACAATTACAGATAATTGCCTTGCAGAAGACGGATATCTTTTTGTTTCAATGAATGAAATTGCACAACTGGATTCTTCTGTTGTGCCTAAATCTCTTGAAAAAAAATCTGATGGAAATGTTTTTTATTTTCATAAAAAGGTAGCAGCTGCTGAAGGAGGAAATAAAAATGGCGCAAGTCTCTAATGATATTACTGAAAGCTATGTTTCCGAAGTAAAAGAACTGCTGGAGTCAGCCCAAAAGGACATTATTGCCCTTAAAGCAAATGAAGATGATACAGAAACCCTGAATCGTCTTTTAAGAAATCTTCATACCATAAAAGGTAATTCAAGAATGCTGGGCTTTACAACGGTTGAAAAACTGGCTCATGCGATTGAAGATATTTATAAAAGTGTAAAAGACAAAAAAATTAAAAATTCCGATCGTCTCATAAAACTGGTATTTTCGGTTGCCGAAAAAATGCACGGTTGTCTTTCCAGCATTACCCGCCGTGGTACTGACAGCCAGGATATAGATCTTTACCTTCAGTATTGCGATAAACTCGCTGCCGGCGAACTTATAGACGTCGATGCCTTTATAAAAGAAATAAACAAGAAAAACGGAATTCTCTTTGAAGAAGATGATGATGATTTAAATGAAAATATAAGCGATATTCAGTCCATCAGGATTAAGCTTTCAAGGGTAAATGAAATAATTACAGATTTTGATACTATGATTACCCGCGAGTTCCATTTAAAATCTCAGCTGGATGAGCTTAAAAAACTCGAAGAAAAGCTTGGCAGCCGCGAGCTTTCAAAAATCAGAAAGGAATTTGAAAACGATATCTATGCCCTTGAAACTTCAATTTTTGGAGTTCAGGAAAAAGCCTTTGATTTACGAATGCTTCCAATCAGCATAGTACTGCGTCCGCTGGAGAATACAATTGCACTGGAAGCAATCAATCTGAATAAAAAGGTAAAATGCGAAATTCCGGATACAGACATTGCAATCGATAAGGTTATTCTTGAAGAGCTGGGCGACATTCTTATGCACATAATCAGGAACGCTCTGGACCACGGCATTGAAAGTCCTGCAGAAAGAAAGAAGGCCAAAAAGAGCGAAGAAGGAACCATCAGCATAAGCTGCGTCCGCGAAGCCCGCTATATTGAACTGAAGATAAGCGACGACGGTCGCGGTCTTGATTACGATAAAATCCGCTCAAAGGCAATAAAGCTTTATCCTGAAAGAACAGATGAAATTAAAGGCATGACCGACCGTGAGCTTTCACAGTTCCTCTTCCAGTCCGGCTTTTCTACAAAAGATAATATTACAGCACTTTCCGGCCGAGGAGTCGGCCTTGACGTTGTATGGTCCAACGTTGAAAAAATCAAGGGCCGTATAAAAATTGAAAGCGAAGCAGGTAAAGGAACTTCATTTATCCTCCACTTCCCGCTTTCACTTTCTACCCTGCAGGGATTATTCATATTTTCAAACAAGGAAAAATATCTTATTCCATCACAGCATATTGTTGATATCATTTACCGCAAAAAAACTGATTATATAACTCTGCAGAATCAAAACTATATCCGCTTTGAAGATCAGCTTGTTCCATGTTTCCCGCTTTCTACTCTCTTTGAAGACAGAAAGAGCGGACTTGCTCAGGACGAAGAACCTATTCTTATTGCCGAGTATATGGAACAGAGAATCGGTATCATTGTAGAACAGGTTGAACAATATGTTTCTCTGGTCGTAAAACCAATGCCTGAAGGAATCAGAAACTGCTCGATTCTTCAGGGAATTGTTTTTGATGAACATTATGATATTGTACCTATTCTTCATGTTCCAGATATCCTGCAGCGCTTTAAGTCTCTGCGAGGCTATGATATTAAAAAGTTTGAAGCGGCAACCCAGAAAAAGAATATCCGCATTCTTGTTGTAGATGATTCAGTTACAACCCGTGAAATTGAAAAGTCAATTCTCGAGGGAGCCGGTTATGTGGTAGAAGATGCCTTCGACGGACTCGACGGTCTTGAAAAAGCAAAGGAAAAGCATTACGACCTGATTATTGCGGATCAGGAAATGCCGCGAATGACGGGCCTTGTTCTTCTTGATAACCTGCGCCGTCTGGACCAGTATAAAGAAACTCCGGTAATAGCAGTTTCAACAGACCAGAGCCGTCAGACTGTAGAAGAATTCCAGCGCCTCAAGGCTGGAGCAATTATTGCAAAGAGTGAGTTTAAGCGTGGAAAACTGCTTGAAGCAATCAAGAAGCTTTTGGGAGAATCATAATGGCAAAGAAAATACTTATTCTTGAATCTTCCGCAACAATGCAGAAGCTCTTCACAAAAACTTTAGATTCAAAGCAGTATTCAATTAAGTTTGAATCAGAAGCAAAAGATATTTTTACCAGCCTCGCAGACTTTACCCCTGATCTCTTTCTTTTGAACTGCAATATTTCAGAGCCTTCTTCCTTTGAAATTGTAAAGCTTACTCGCAGCCTGCCGGGCTTTACCGGTCTTCCTCTTGCCCTCTATTCAAATCTTCCAACTGCCCTTGATGAAGAATTTGCAAAGGAATGCGGCGCAACTTCTTTTATCCGCCTGGATGCAGAAACTCTGGTTAAGAATATTGATGAGCTTGCGGAGGTTGAAAGCCAGACTTCTGAAAAGTCAAAGACAGGAAAAAGCAAAAAGCCGGATAACGCCCTGCTCTTTTCAAGTGCCACAAAGCTCTTAAGCCAGAAGTCTTACAACTCTATCATAATTTCTAAGATTGCAGGTCTTATCGCTCAAATCGATAATCTTGAAGAAATGATAAAGGCCTATCTGCTTTTGATTGCCCAGGTCTGTGAGGTTCCTCTGGCCTCAATGTACATTCTGGAAAACGACGGACCTCACGGCTACTATGTATCTTCAAAGGATATTCCCCAGAAGGACATTGCAGATTTTCTAAATGTCTGTGAGCAGGACTTTGATAAAAATATGTCCGGCGGTATAAGTGCAAAGAACTCTGCAAGACAGATAGATTCTGAAAATAATCTGGAAAGATTTTTCAGCAGTGAGATACAGCTTTCCAGCTATGAATACAGAGTGCTTAAAACTGATGATGCTGTTCTTGCTACAATTCATATTGTTGCCCAGGGAAATATAATCAGCGAAAAATTAAACTATTTTGATTTCTGTATTAACAATGCAGTTAATGTTTTTGATAAGGCTCTGATTTTTGAAAAGAAAATGTATTTTGAAAAACGAATCCGCAGGGCCTTCAGTCGCTTTGTTCCGGAGCAGATTATCGACAGTCTTGTACAGCAGGCTGATGATACAAACCAGAAGGTGGGCGTTGGCGAAACCCGTTCGGTTGCAATTCTTTTCAGCGATATACGTTCCTTTACAAACATCAGTGAAAAAAACAGGGCCGACGTACTGGTTGCCTTTTTGAACAGATACTTTTCTACGATGGTAGAGATTATCAAAAAGCATGGCGGTACAATCGATAAGTTTATAGGTGATGCCATAATGGCAGAATTCGGAACACCGGTCAGCTACGAAGATAACTGCCGCCGTGCCGTAATGGCTGCCTACGAAATGCGCGATGCCCTGCCGAGTGTTGAAATGGGAGATCTGGTAATGCCGGACGGTATGGTTTTCAATATCGGTATTGGTATCCACTATGGTGAAGTTATTGTTGGTTCAATCGGTTCTAAAGATAAAACCGACTATTCTGTAATCGGCGATAATGTAAACCTGGCATCCAGACTCGAAGGCCTTACAAAAACTTACGGTACCCAGATTCTCGTAAGTGAGAGCGTCCGTCTGGATGCCGGAGAAGATTCTTTCTGCTTCCGCCATCTTGATGATGTTCGTGTAAAGGGAAAGAAAAATGCAGTTCCTATTTATGCGGTAGACCGCAGCTCGGAAGAATTCCCGGCAGAATATAAAAATGCCTACATTAAGGGAATGGAGCTGTATAAGCAGGGAATCTGGAATCTTGCAAAAGACTATTTTGAAAAAGCCCTTACTGCAGTAGAAAATGATAAGGCTGCAAAGCTGATGCTGGAACGCTGCGAGGACTTTATAAAGAATCCGCCTGAAAACTGGGATGGTGCGATTGCTTTTATGACTAAGTAAATATCTGAAGAGTTTCATACAGGAGGAAGACATGAAAACTTTTTATAAATATTTTTGTATTATTTTTTCGACTACCTACGTAGGAGTATTTTTCCTTAGAATTTTTCACTATGGATTTATATATGAAAATTCAGCTCAAATAATTAAGGGCTGCCTACCTACCGTATTTATAACTCTTGCCCTTATTTTGATTTGTTCCTGCTTTCAATGGCCTCTTCTTAACAACTTTGACAAAATTATTGAAAAAGGAAAAAAGAATAAGGATTCACTGACAAAGAAAGATATTGCAAATTTGATGAAGGCATACCGCAATTATGACATCATCATTATTATTGCACATGTTATGGGCTTCTTAATTGGTGCGGGTGCTACTGCCCTTATTGAAGCTAAAAAAGGAACTCATCCCTTTAATCCCTACTGCTTTGTTTTGATAGAAATGCAGTCTGTTGCAACTGGCTTTATGTGCTATACCGTAAACTATGTTCTGGTAAAACGAATCCATATGGCTGGTCTGATGAGAGAAGTCGGTATAAAGCTGAGTGAAAATCTTTCAGGGGTACAGAATGTTGCAATGTGGGCTTCTGTTGATTCCGCAATTATTAATATGATGACCGTACCTTATGGAATAATCGTTAACTCAGTTATACCGGGTACATTCTTTAAGAAGTTTATTATCTACAGCCTGATCGGCTGGTTAACAAGTCTTATAGAATTCTTCATTGTATTCAAGGTTATTACAAAACGAATCCAGAAGACTCAGAAAACCGTCAGCGACAATCTTCTTAATGAATCTACTAACCTTGCTGAAGCTACAAGAATCAGTGCCGCAAACAGCCAGAATCAGTCTGCGGCCGTAAAGGAAATTGTTTCTACAATGCATGATTCAACTGAGCTTGCAAACAACATCGGCGAAAAAATTAAGGAAGTTACAAGCCTTGCTGAACAGTCCCGCGATGCGGTTATTTCCGGAAATCAGGCTCTGCAGAATAATGTTAATGAGCTTATGAATATCAAAAATACCAACATGCTCACTATTGACGGTATTAAAGAGCTTAACTCAAAGATTAATGGTATCTGGGATATTGTAAGCATTATCAATAACGTTGCAGATAAAACAAAAATCATTGCCTTTAATGCAGAGCTCGAAGCGTCTAACTCTGGTGAAGCCGGAAAGAACTTCCACGTAGTTGCTACAGAAATCCGCCGTCTTTCAGACAACATCATTGATAGCATTAAAGAAATCAGGGAGATTATTACTGATATTCAGAAGGCTTCAGATACTCTTATTCAGGATAGTGAAAAAGGAACTGCCCAGATTGATAACGGCTGTGAAAGTGCAAAGTCTCTTGAAAAGGAATTTGAGAGCATCATGCAGTCATCTCAGACAACTGCAGACAGCTCTAATCAGATTCTGACTAATGTTGAACAGCTGACTGGTGCCAGCGAGCAGATTTTCGTTGCCCTGCAGGAAATTGCCAAGGGCATCGAAAGCTTCTCGCAGAATATAGAAAGCGTGTCTACAGCGTCGGCATCGGTTAAAGATATCGCAAGCTTACTGTAAATTGTGGTTTCGATACACCCACTTCGTGGGCACTCAACCACCGGTGATTGAGTAGCCCGGAGGGCGTATCGAAATCACTTAATGTCTTTACGCATAATCTTACCCGAGATTGTTTTTGGCAGACTGTCTCTGAATTCTACAATTCTCGGGTATTTATATGGCGCGGTTGTTTTCTTTACAAAGTTCTGAATATCTTTTACAAGCTCGTCGCCTGGTTCATAGCCTTTTGCAAGAACAATAGTTGCCTTTACTACCTGACCTCTAACAGGGTCCGGTGCGGCTGTAACAGCACATTCAACAACAGCCGGATGCTGCATAAGAACAGATTCTACCTCAAAGGTACCGATGCGGTAGCCTGAACATTTAATTACATCATCGTTACGGCCTGTAAACCA
>JAEEGG010025465.1_pt1 | contig 11385 bp, 9 predicted proteins | sample 9134161 | NCBI WGS metagenome assembly JAEEGG01 (sample SAMN16246543, study PRJNA631951) | gut metagenome | biome: gut microbiome; feature: rumen; material: CR-attached | host: Bos | place: Iran: Karaj | collected 2018-10
TTACCCATGATTACTTACCTCCCATCTGGAGACCGGCCTTGACACGCGGGTCAAAGACAGCGATCAAAACGTCAACTGCAAAGTTTGCAACGAGAACGCAAGTAGAAATCATCAAGGTGCAACCCTGGATTGTTGCGTAGTCGTTCTTCTGAATGGCATTGAGCATAGCCATACCGAGACCCGGATAAGAGAAGATCATTTCGGTAATGAGAGCGCCACCCACCATGGCACCGAGGCTCTGGGCAAGACCAGTGAGCTGCGGGAGCATAGCGTTGCGGAACACGTAGCTGATAATCTTGCCTTCGCGAAGACCAAGCCACTTAGCATACTTCATGTAGTCTGTACCGAGTTCGTAAATGGACATGGAACGCATACCCGTTGCCTGGCCCGAAAGAAGAATCGGGAACACGGAGAAGAACGGGAGCACGTAGTACCAGCTGACGCTCTTGAAGCAAGACCAGCTGAACGTGAGTTCCGGAATGTCCGGGCTGTAAGCGCCCATAGCCGGAAACCAGCCGAGCGTGATGGAGAAGAACGCCACCAAAAGCATACCGAACACGAAGAACGGCACACCGTTGAGGAACATGGCGCACGGGAAGAATACTTTGTCAAAAATGCCGCGCTTGTATGCAGCGAAAGCACCGAGCAAGTTACCCACAATCCAGCCGAGGAGAATCGTCGGAGCCTGGATGGCGAGCGTCCACGGGAGGGACTTCTTGATAACGTTCGTCACCGGTTCGTTGTTCTGGTAAGAGAGACCGAGGTCGCCGTGGAACACCTTGCCGATGTAGCTAAAGAACTGGGAAACAGCGGACGAGAGCTTCGGGTCGGTTTTCATGACCGGCTGTTCGACCATGACGGTGTCGAGACGTTCGGCCTGAACCTTTTCCATGACAGGGATTTTTTCGGCAGCGGCAGCTTCGACAGCCTTGGCGCCCTTCTTGCCCTTCTTCATCTTCTTAGCTTTCTTGGCCTTCTTGCCTTTCTTGCCCTTGTGGTCGGCAGGAGATTTTTCGACAAACACCGGATTTCCGGCTTCGTCGAGCTTCTGGCGTTCGACCATCACCGGCTGACCGGCCTCGTCGAAGAGCTTGACAGCATTCACGACCGGCTGGCCGTTATCGTCAAGCTTCGGAACCTTCTGCATCACGGGATTGCCGTTTGCATCTGTTTCCGGTTCATAAATAACGTTACCCTGGTCGTCCAATTCAGCCATGCCAAAGGACACAAGGAGTTCAGCCTTTTTCTTCTGAGCTTCAGTCGGAGAAAGGCCCTTACCGGCTTGACCCATGATGATGTCAACCGGGTTGTTGTCGCCGAGACGCGGCAACGCGAAGTTGAGTGCCACTGCGCAGACGAAGGTCAGCAAGTACCAGAACGCCTTCTGCAGGACATAACGTAGCATAGGATATTGTTTAAGCATTGGTAGTCCTTTATCCTTTATTTAGCAAGCTTCAAATTCCAAAGGGTCTTCGTGCCCGAAGCTACCCACGGAAGCTGAGCGGGAGCGTACGGGTTCTTTTCAGTCGGCCAGTTCGTCCAGACGCGGTCGCTGAATTCGTAGAACTGTTCCGGCAGGTAAACCAGCGGAATGGACGGCTGGTCTTCCATGAAGATCTTGTTGAGTTCGCGGTAAGCGGTTGCGATAGAATCGGCGTTCTTCATGAGCGGGATTGCGTTGAGAAGCTTATCGACTTCCGGACGGAAACCTTCGGTGCCCGGCTGGTTGTAACGGCCAATGTTCACGCCGGCCCAGGCGCCAAGCGGCTGCCAGTCGCGGCTTGCCATGATTTCGTTGAAGCGGCTCCACGGAAGAGACGGAGTCACGTCGGCAACAGGCTTGTGCATGATGAGGTCGAAGTTGCCAAGACCCATAGCCGGCCAGTAAGAACCGCCATCTACGAAGCCTTCACGAATATCGATACCAGCCTTGCGCATACCTTCGACAGCGATGGTCACCATAGCTTCCCAGTCGGTCCAGCCGTTCGGGCTCGTGATGTACATCGTCGGAATCTTTTCGCCCTTGGCATTTTCCATGTGGTCGAGCGTACCGTCGCTATTCCATACAGACTTGTAGCCTGCTTCGGAAAGCATCTGCTTCACGGTTTCGACGCGTTCCTTTTCGTCGGTGATGGTGAGCTTGACACCATACTTGGCAAGGTCTTCGTCGCTGATGTACTTGCCTTCGAGAGCGGTCGGCATGATGAGGCCCGGCTTGATCTGGTCCGTGTAGTCGGACACGGCGAACTTGCGGAGAGCCATGTAGTCGATAGCGGTTGCAAGAGCGCGGCGGAAGCGCTTGTCGTTAAGCGGTTCCTTCATCGTATTGATGATGAGCATCGGCATTGCGCCCGGCAAGAAGTACGGCGGATTGTCGAGCCATGTGTGCACGCCTGCGCCAGCCTTGCGGTTGATACGCGGGATATAGCTCTGGGAAGCGTCGAGGTTGCCACTACGCATAGCAATCGTGTTATGTTCGTTGTTCTTGTAAATCGGATGAACGATATACTTCGGAGCGGGGAGCTTGCCTTCGTGGAGGGCGGCGTTGCCCCAGTAGTCGTCGCGACGTTCAAGAATAATCTTGTTCGGGTCGGCACTGCGGAGAGCGTACGGACCGGAAACAACCGGGTTCTGGTCCATCGGAAGTTTCTTGACTTCGTCCTTGGAACCGAGCTTTTCGATAAGCGGTTCGAACACGTGAGCCGGAACAATGCGGATAGCCTGCATCAAGTCCATCACGGAAAGCGGGTTGTTGCGCTGCTTCTTGTTCACGAGGAATGCAATGCGTTCCACCTCACCTGCCGGTTCGGATTTAACGGTATCGACATGGATTGCGGAAATCTGTTCGCTAGTGTTGATAGAACCCATCGTGTAGATGAACTTCACGTCGCGAGAAGTGACTTTTTCGCCATCGCTCCAACGTGCAGCCGGATTCAAATCCACAACGATAGAGTCGTTGTTCTTGCTCACGAGCGTACCCAAGAGCGATTCCACTTCACCCGTCAGGGAGTTGTACGTCAAAAGCGGTTCGTACATCAAGTTGAAACGTCCACTCACAGGCCAAGTCGTCATCCAGCTTTCAGCAAGGGGGTTGAACGTACCAGGAGCATCATTCTGCTGCCCAGACAAATAGAGCGTTTCCTGACGCGGCAAGGAACCGCTGGCGAGCTCGTCTTGCGATGAGCTACCGCACCCAAAAAGTGCGCCAGTTGCAGAAAGCACCAAGGCCGTTCTAGCAATCGATTTCAGTCCAATCATTTGAGTCCTCTTAGAATAGGGCCCACGGGGGTCCTTTAATTGAAAATTCAAATGTAATATAGATTATTCCGAATGAAAATTATTTTTCAACTTGGTAAAAAAGCATTGATGATTTCTCTTTTCGGATTAAGAAATTTTTACATTTAGAAAAGTTTACGGATTGAGCGTTAGGTATTAGGTTTTAGGGATTAGGGGTTAGGAATACAGGCCCCGGCACGATGGCCGGGGCGACATCAACAGCACCGTGGCCGGGGTGACAAAGCATGCCCCCTATCGCGCTCTCCAGGGTGACATTTACAATAACTTACCCGCCGATGAGCTGGTAACTTCTAGGGATGTTGAGACGCCAGGTACCCAAGCCAAAGGGCTTGTTGCGCTGGACTTTTTTCAAACGGATTTTAAGGAAAGTCGTATCATCACGGATAAATGAAATTTTTGACGGAGTTTTCACGCCACTATATTCCTTATACTCTTCGATGACAAGCTTTTCGTCCTTGCCGTCGCGGCCTAGAGTGGCAAGCCACAGCACTTCGCCATTCTTCTCGGCGTATGTATAGCGGCGAGTCAACGGGTCACGAGCCTCGTGAATTTTCACAGCGAGAGAATCTGCACTAGCGGAATCCACATACAAAGTATCGCGTACAGAAATTTCTTCGAGATTGTCGGGGATAACTTTTCCGTCAAAGAGCCCGGCCACCTGATGGATATGCACCAGCGGAAGCGAAGGATCGTTCAGCAGCCCAACCATATAGCCCGCCCCCTTCATGTACATTTTTTCGGTCGGGAAAGTCATCTTCCAACCTTCTTCGAGCCACAGAAGCGAGGCGACACCGATGCCAAGCGAAGCCGTCAATTCCATGCGATAGCGCTTATTCGGAACCGAGAACAGCACAGCGTCCAATTCCTGCGACTTACCGTCTTGTCCGTAAATGGTAAGCGTAAATTTAGCCTTCAAGCTATCAACAGGAGCGTTTTCCGCGTTCACGTCAACCGAAGTCGATTGCTTGCCGCCCACGCAGCCCGTCAAAAAGCACGAGAGCAACAAAAGCAATAAAAATCCACGCAAAAAATTGCCGTATTTACACATCGCCACGGCCATAAGAACCTATTTCTTTTTGCCCAAAAATTCCAATGCCGCAGGGTGCTTGGGGTTGAGCTTCAATAACTTCTTATATGATTTTTTAGCTTCTTTTTTCAAGCCAAGAGCAGCCTGGATTGCGGCCATGTGCTCCCAGAACACGTCATCGCGATTCATTTTGCTGTGATCAATCAGCTGCATTGCTTGATACGCTTCGTCAAAACGGCCCATGCGATACAAGCCCCACGCCTTGGAATCCAAATAGGCATCCTTAGAATCGCCGTTGTTTTCCAAGACAAGGGCATCAAGTACAAACTTATAGCCCTTTTCAACTTCTTCGGGAGACCGATTCAAGTCAATTAACGAATAGCCGTAATAATTCAAGGTAGAAGACAAGTCTTGCGGAGAAGAATTCGTCTGCTTAATCAAATATTCAAAATGGCGGAAAGATTCATCGTAGCGTTTGAGACGTTCCAAGTTCATCGCCATTGAAAGACGTACGCGGTTGTACGTAGAATCCTTGGCGAAAAAAGTTTCAAGCATGGACTCGGCGCGGGTTCGGTTATCCATAGCACGAGCCTTTTTTGCGGAATCCGCACGAAAATCCTTTTCGATTTCCAAAGCTTCACCAATCAGCGTTCTCGAATAGATGTCCAGAATTTGCAAGTACTTGATTTGCGCTTCGTTTTTCATCTGCACAAGTTTTGCTGAATCCAAAACGCCAGGAAGCGGCTGCCACGTTTCCCAAAATTTCATGAGAGAGTCCAGCAACGGATAAGCCTTATTGTACTTGTCGGCAAGAGCATACACGGAAGCAAGAAGCATTCTCGTATCGCCGTTTGTCACGGAATCAGACTTTTCGGCGTACTTGACGGCTTCGGTGTAATTTTGTTCGCTGGCATAAATGTTTACAAGTCCAAGGTATGCTCGGTTTGCATATTTCGGCTGGCCCTGCAATTTGCCAACAGATTCGAGCAAATGAACTTTTGCGCTGTCTCGCATATTCATGTCGTATTCGTACTGGCCGATAAAGCACAAGACCGCAGGCGTCCGCACGCCATCATCATAGTACTTTTTACGGGCAAACGCATAAGCGCTATCCCCCGGCATGGACGGGAGCACCATCATCGTCATTTCTTCATCTTCGGGTTTTGCGCTTGTGAGCGTATCCACGATGGCGATTGCTTCTTTGGAACGTTTCATCGCCATGAGGCCACGCACTTGCTGCAGCAACATCTGCTTGTCGCCCGTGGCTTCGTGCACTTTACCGAAAAGATCGACAACAGCGGAATCGCGGCCCAAGTTCAGCAACAGCGAGAGCTGGCGTTGGAACAAAGTCGATATGTAATTGACCTTCGGCAACAGCATGTCATAGATGCGAACAAGCTCTTTTTCGTCGCGGACCGCCTCTAGGAACAAGCTGTAATCGTAAAGCAGCCCCATGTCCTGATAGCGGGAGGAATCGAGCCCCAACACAAAGTATTTACGGCAAGAATCCTGCTCGCCCATTTTCACATACAAGCGGGCAAGCAACGCGAATTGAGCTGCTGTGCGGCGCCCCTTTAGGGCAGACGCTTTTTGAGCCTCAACTAAAGCCAAGGAATCTTCGCCCGCGGCAGCTAAGCGTTCGGCAACGCCGAAACCCAAATAGCGGCTCGTCGGGTCGGCCTTGTAAGCCTGTTTCCAAAAGAAATCCGCCTGGCGTTGGTCGCCGCGCAATTCCATGTTCTTCGCAAGGAAAAAGAATTCATGGGCCGCTTCCAAATCGACTTCGACCTTGGGCGGTTTTTCTGCGATTTTCTCAACAACCTTATTTATCGCAACAGTGTCCGGAGGCGTCAAAGCGGGAGGTTCGACATCAGGTATATTCTTCGCAGATGTAGAGCTGCAGGCACACAATGCGGCCACACCCAAGGAAAGCACCCACGAAAAAAAGACATGACGCATTAAAATCTCCCTAACAAATTCTAGTCAGCAATAATAAAATCTACACGTGCACCCGGCTTCAAATAGTCGCCGTATTTCGGGGACGTTTCAACGATAGAACCGGGACGTGCTCCGTCTTCGCTTTTTCGACGTTTAATGGAACCGACTTTGAATCCAAGCTTATCCATTTCCGGATAAACTTCGTCCATGAGAATTCCTTCGAAATTGGGGAGCAAAATTCTACCCGTCGTAACGCCTGCAGATATGACGACCTTCACCGTATCGCCCACGCGGACTGTATCGCCCGCCATCGGAATCGTGCGGATGACGACACCGCGCGGAATGCTCTGGTGGGCACCCTTGATGACTTCGCCCTGGACAAGACCAGCACGGCTAAGCGAAATATCCGCCTGCTTCTGGCTCTTGCCGCGCAAATCCGGAATGATGACCTTGCGGAGTCCCAGGCTCTTCGTGAGCTTCACCGTGCGACCGATTTTTGCGGTGCGGCCCGCTTTGGGCATCTGCACGAGCACCATGCCAGCCGGCACTTGGGAGCTGTAGCGGCCTTCTGCAACCCATTCGAACTTGAAGCCAGCTTTCGTCAAAGCGGATTCGGCGGCCTGTTGCGAAAGCCCTTCGAGGTTCGGCACTTCGCCCGTACGAGCGAAAGCCCCTGCAAATGCAGGCATCAAAAGCTTATCGACCATCAAGACAAGCACAATGACTACAACAATCCAAATGACGAAAGCCTTGAAAATGGCGGTTTGCCTAAGCTTATTCCAAAGCGATTTTATTTTATTCATAACTTTTCTATTGGGGTTTAACCCTTAGTTGCTTTTTCCTGCAGCACATCTTCATCAAAGATGACGATATCCTTGCCGGTCATAGCAATTGCGTTTGTACGCACCAACAGGGAGCAAATACGGCTCACCGTTTCACGCGTCGTTCCCGACATGTCGGCAAGCTGCTGCTGCGTCGGGCGGTTGTGGATAACAGTTACCATATTTCCGTTGTCCGTATGGATGCGAACGCCACGTTCCTGCATGAGGTTGAGGAGCGTCCCTGCCACGCGGCCAGACACAGACATCGTCGAAAGCGAACCAATCTGGCGGTTCGCCTTGCGGAGGCGTTTGCAAAGTTCACCCATGAGCGCCATTGCAATTTCCGGAGTCTTGCGAAGCAAGCTGAGGAAAGATTCGCGATGAATGACAAGCAGTTTCGCGTCAGTCACCGTACGGACGGAGGCGGACCGGGGTTCGCCGTCAATGAGCGACATCTCCCCGAAAAAGTCTCCGCGTTCAAGGAAAGACAAAATGGTTTCGCGACCGTCGATGCCCGTCATATAGACTTGCACGGAACCCATGGCAATCAAGTACAGAGCCTGCACAGAATCGTCACCTTCCAAAACGACGGTCTCGTCACGATTGAAGTTTTTAACAATTACCAAATTGGCAATCATCCCTAACTGTTCTTCGTTGAGTTCCGAGAAGAGCTCAACCCCCTTCAACAAATCGACGGTAGATGCGTCCATTTTATACTCCCCTTTATAGTTTTAGTCCAGATCCACGACGATACTCTGGTCGCGCTTGGCACCGATAGAAACCATGCCAATCTTCACGCCCACAAGTTCCGCCATGCGATTCAAATACTTCTTTGCGTTTTCCGGAAGTTCATCGAACTTGCGGCACTTGCTCGTGTCGCACTTCCAGCCAGGCATTTCTTCATAGACCGGCGTGCAACGACCGACCTTGGACAGCTGGTTCGGAATGAGATCGAGCTTTTCGCCATCGCACATGTAGTGCGTGCAAATCTTGATGGTGTCGAACGTGTCGAGCACGTCGAGCTTGGTAATGGCGAGGTGAGTGAGACCGTTCACGACAGTTGCCTTGCGGACCACCGGAGCGTCGAACCAGCCGCAGCGGCGGTTGCGGCCCGTCGTTGCGCCGAATTCGTTACCGATGTTGCGGAGCTTGTCGCCCGTTTCGTCCATGAGTTCCGTCGGGAACGGACCGTTGCCCACGCGAGTGGTGTAAGCCTTCACGACACCGACAACCTGGTCGAGGACTGTCGGGCCGATGCCAGCGCCACAGCTTGCGTAACCGGCAACCGTGTTGCTCGAAGTCACGAACGGATAAGTGCCCTGATCGACGTCGAGGATTGTGCCCTGGGCGCCTTCGAACACGAGACGCTTGCCTTCCTTGACGGCCTTGTAGAGCATTTCGCTCACATCGGCGACGAACGGCTTGATTTTCTGGCCGAGTTCGAGGTAGTCCTTGATGACCACTTCCGGATCGATTTCAGGGACATCGTACATCACCTTGAATTCTTCGTTGTGGACTTTCGCCATCGCTTCGACACGCGGACGGAGTTCACGTTCGTCCATGAGGTCGCCCACGCGGACACCGATGCGGTTCACCTTGTCGCTGTAGCACGGACCGATACCGCGGCCCGTCGTACCGATAGCCGCCTTGCCGGCCTTCTTTTCCTTGGCACGGTCCAAGGTGGAGTGGTACGGAAGCACGACATGTGCATTGTTCGCAATGAAAAGACGACCTTCCGGGTTGATGCCCTTCGTATGGAGGTCTGCAATTTCGTTCAAAGTCTGAATCGGGTCGAGCACGACACCGTTACCGATGACGCAAATCTTGTCCGGGTGCATAATACCCGAGGGAATCAAGTGGAATACGAACTTTTTGTCGCCTACTTCCACGGTATGGCCGGCATTGGCGCCGCCCTGAAAACGCACGATAATATCTGCATCGAGCGTTAAGAAATCTACAACCTTGGCTTTTCCTTCGTCGCCCCACTGGGAGCCGATTACAACACGATTTGCCATAATTCCTTCGTTTTAATTCTTTGACAACCGAAACGGTTTCCCCGAGGTATTTCCTTGAGGTCCTTTTTCGCCTTAAAGATATAAAAAAGTGGTTAGTAGTTAGTGGTTAGTGATTAGGATATAAGCCTTAAAAAAGGTTTTTTTCGCATCTGGCCTGCATGACGAACATTCCAGCATTCAAAAAGAGGTGCTGGTGACGAACTGCAATTTTTTTATTTTTTCAACATGGCTGTAGATATCAAATCGCTCATCAAGAAACTTTCTCCGCTCCTTGAAGAAGACTCGGACGTTTTTCGCGAACTCGAAACTTTTTTTAGCGAAGGTGCCAAAATCAGCATGCTCCGCGACGACTTATCGAAGTTTCTTCAGGACAACAGAACGTTCCAAGTTGTACGCGTGAGCGGCAAGAGCTACAAGGATTGCGTCTATGAATTTGTCGATAACTACCCCGAAATGATGGATGCCATCGGCATGCTGCGTTACTACAAAGCCCCCACAAGCAACATCAAATGGGAAGAAGTCGAAGCGGCAGAAATCGCCATGGGAGACGAACTCACCATGAACGCTTACGGCTGGGCGCCCGACGCATGGACAGTTATAGAATCCACCGCATTGGACGAAGCCACCGCACCAGAAAGCAAAAAAGGCGACTACAGTTTAGTAGCGATTGTCGCTTTGGATTCGCTACTGTAGCGAGTTTAGACGAAAAAACGTCGCTTCTCCACAAAGTGGATAACAGCAACTAAGGCAACAAGTTGCCAAGTTTTGTATAGCGACTACAGACGAAAGACGAGAGAGATGAATGCTGCAGATACGCAGTGGTTAGGAAGAGCAGTGAGTTGCAGAAAGTGGTTACGCCGTTTCACTGTCATCCTAGAGGGAGTATTATTCTAATGCGAAGCCATTAATGTCTTTAGCCCCGAATTAAGGTTGGTGCACTTCGGCAGGCTCAGTGACCTTTTGCCGAACCACCGAGCCGGGGGACCGATAGAATCCAGTAAAGTCTTGTATTGCAAACGTCGCACCGGCTTTTTAACTATTGACTAATGACTATTGAGCAATTTTGTTCCGAAGCCTTGGATTTTAATGACGGTAGGGTATGCGGGGAGTTGCATGTTGTTTTGCAGTGTTCCGCGGCGGAGTTCGTGACCGTTGACATCGAATAGCGAGAACTCGCGGCCAAGCAATTCCGGGGAAACCGCGAGTTGGTGGTTTTGAACACGGATTGATTCCAGTTTGTATTTGGCCGGAGCGATGCTTGAAATGGCGGCATTGCGGGCGTTGACGGAGTCTAAAGCTAAATAATAATAGAACAAATCACTCCCACCACCATCAATAGCCAACTCAGCAGGCCTCACCCACCCCGCACCATAGTTATAAAGCAACAATAAAAATTGTTTTCCTTCATTTTTTTTATACTTATTAATTTCAGGAACTAGTATGGAATCAATTTCTGCAAACAAAGAATCAAAGATGGAATCGTTATCCGTAAAATAATAGCACTTTCTATAGCGAATAAATTCATCTTCAATAATTTCTTTTACTGTATGATTCGCTCCCGTCAGAACATAAAATTCTATACCACTACCCACCCCATCAAAGAAAGATATATAACCGCCATTCCATCCTAATAAAATATTAGAATCCAACATCGATCGGCATAATCCTTCATACCCACAATATACGGCATCATTGTAACCATGTACTTTCCCCTTATAAAACGTAGAGCACGCTTCATAATCTTCCTTATTCATATCATCACTATCAAAAAAAAGATTTTCAGGAAAACTCTCTATACGAACAGCCATTTCGATTTCAATTTCCGCCCATACAAACGAGGCCAACGCAAGCAATAGAATAAACAACTTTTTCATTTTTGACCTCCTATCCAAGCTAAGCGTTTGACGAAATTCCACATACAATAATTTACTTAAAACAGATTCCGGCACGGAGGCCGGAATGACAATCAGAGCTCAATGCTGTATGAATCTGAACAGCGTGATTCCAGGGATTTTTCGGGTTTCGAGGTATTCAGCGAGGGGTACTTCTACGACTTGTTTCTTCTGAGATGAGGCATGGCGCAGCATCGGCTTTTTGCCCGGATAAAACACGACAAAGCCCGTATGCGTCGCATCGATGCGGTCGGATGTCCCGAGGAACGCCACGCCTAGAACTTTCATTGTTCCTTTGTACGGCTTTTTCGCCATGTCGATAGCTTTAACCAAGGGCATATAGCGGATTTTGAGCGGTTTTTCCTTGCCCGTATATACCAAGTTGTGATCCTTGA
>JAEEGG010025466.1_pt1 | contig 11385 bp, 9 predicted proteins | sample 9134161 | NCBI WGS metagenome assembly JAEEGG01 (sample SAMN16246543, study PRJNA631951) | gut metagenome | biome: gut microbiome; feature: rumen; material: CR-attached | host: Bos | place: Iran: Karaj | collected 2018-10
CGATGGACGAGTTCATGGACACGGGCGACCGCTTCGACGCGGAGATCAACCGCCGGCTCATCATGAACATCTTCTTCAAGAATTCCCCGCTCCATGACGGAGCGATGATGATCGTGGGGAACCGGATCGCCGCGGCCCGCTGCCAACTGCCGATGACCAACCGGACGGACATCCCGGCCCATTATGGGATGCGCCACCGCGCAGCCATCGGCCTGTCGGAGGATACCGACGCGGATGTGATCGTGGTGTCGGAGGAAAGCGGCGGCGTGCGTTTCGTCCGCAACGGTGAAGCGCGGGAGGTGGAATCGATCCAGGAACTCCGGGAGTTGCTGGGTTCGGCCCTGTCCACGGAAAAGGACAAGGATACGTCCGCAGAAAAGGACAAGGAGGAGTAAAGGATGGACGAAGCATCGAAAAGACTGGAAGGCAAACTCGGTTTCGACCGGGTCCGCTCCCTCATTGCCGACCGCTGCTCCACGGACTATGCCGCCGGGCGCGTCGAGAGCGAGGAACTGAGCACCGACCCGTCCGTCATCCGCAAGCGCCTCCAACTCACCGACGAGATGCGCCTCATCCTCATGTTCGAGGAGAACTTCCCCACCAGCGGCTACATCGACTGCCTCCATTTCCTGGAGCCCATCGCCAAGAACGCCTCCATCGACCTGCTGTCCCTGGGGCGGCTCCGCACGATGCTGGACACGCTCCGGCGCGTGACGAACTTCTTCCGCGGCATCAAGGACGGCATCTATCCCGCCCTCAAGCAGATGGCGTCGGGCTTCCCGGGCTTCCCCGAGGTGCAGCGGCGCATCGACGGTATCCTGGACAAATACGGCGAAATCAAGGACACGGCTTCGGACAAACTGTACGAGATCCGCACCTCCATCCGCGACCGGGAGATCAATGTCTCCAAGCGGATGAACGCCATCCTCCGGAAGGCACAGCAGGACGGGCTCGTGGAGGCCGATGCCAGCGTTTCCATCCGCGACGGCAAGATGCTCATCCCGGTGGCCTCGGCCAAGAAACGCCAGTTCCCGGGCTTCGTCTATGACGAGTCCGCCACCGGCAAGACCACCTTCGTGGAACCGGCCGAAATCGTCGCCCTCACCAACGAGATCGCCGAACTCCGTTTCGCCGAAACCCGCGAGATCGCCCGTATCCTGCGTGAGTTCTCCGAGTTCCTCCGCCCCTGGGTTCCCGACCTGTCCGCCGCCGCCATCTTCCTCGGGGAGATCGACTTCCTGATGGCGAAGGCCAATGTCGCCCTGGACTTCATCGCCGGCATGCCGGTCCTGTCGGAAAACGGCGAACTGCAACTGAGGAAGGCCCGCCATCCGCTGTTGGAAAAGGCCCTGCGGAAGGAGGGAAGGCCCATCGTTCCGCTCACGGCCACCCTCACGCCGGAGAAGCACATCCTCCTGATCTCGGGCCCCAACGCGGGCGGTAAGTCCGTGTGTCTCAAGACGGTAGGTCTGCTCCAGTATATGTTCCAGTGGGGCATGCTCATCCCCACTTCCGAAACCTCCGAACTCCCGGTTTTCGACCGGATCATGGTCTCCATCGGCGACGACCAGTCCATCGACAACGACCTCTCCACCTACAGTTCCTTCCTCGCGGACATGAACGCGATGCTGAAGGAGGCCGACGGCAAGACGCTCGTGCTCATCGACGAGTTCGGCTCGGGAACGGAACCCGCCGCCGGCGGCGCCATCGCCGAGGCCATCCTCGCGGAACTGGACCGGCGCGGCACCTACGGTGTCATCACGACGCACTACACGAACCTGAAACTCTACGCCGCCACCGGCAACACGGGCGTGGTGAACGGCGCCATGCAGTTCGACGCGCAGAATATCGCCCCGCTCTTCGCGCTGGAGATGGGCCTTCCGGGCAACTCCTTCGCTTTTGAACTGGCCCGCAAGATGGGCCTGCCGGAGCCGATCGTCAAGGACGCTGAGGCCCGGGCCGGCGAAGAGTTCGTGGGCATCGAACGGAACCTCCGCAAGATTGCCCGCAACCGCCGCGTCCTGGACGAGAAAATCACGAAGATCCGGGCGACGGACAAGACCCTGGAAGCCGTCACGGACCGCTACCAGAAGGAACTGGAGGACATCAAGCAACTGCGTCAGAAGATCCTTGACGAAGCGAAGAAAGAGGCTGAGGATATTGTCAAGGGGGCCAACAGGCAGGTGGAGAGCACCATCCGCACCATCAAGGAGTCCCAGGCCGAAAAGGAGGCCACCAAAGACGCCCGCGGGCAACTTTCGGACTTCCTGGGCGCCCTGGCCGACAAGAAACTGGAGGACAAGCGCAACCGGGAGGAGTACCTGGACAAGAAACTCAAGTCACTCCAGGAACGGAAGGAGCGGGAGAAAGCCCGCAAGGCCCGGCGCGCCGCCAAGGAAGGGCAGGAGCAGGCCGATGAACGGGTCCGGGAGGAAGAGCAACTGACGGCTTTCCGTACCGCCCCGCTCAAGGTGGGCGAGAAGGTCCGGATCAAGGACGGCGGCATGGTGGGCGAAGTGTCCAAGGTATCAACCAAGGCGGTGACCGTCATCGTGGGGAACCTGTCCACGAAACTGCCGCTGGACCGCGTGGAACGCGTTACTTCCAACGAGTACCGTGCCGCAGTCCGCGAAACGCCGAAACCCCGTCAGGTCTATGACACCGGCATCGCCGAGCGGAAGGCGAACTTCCGCCTGGAACTGGACGTCCGCGGTCAGCGGGTGAACGAGGCCATCGAGAATGTGATGCGCTACATCGACGATGCCATCATGCTGGACGTCGGCACTGTGCGCATCCTCCACGGAAAGGGGACGGGCGCCCTCCGGGAGGAGATCCAGAAGTATGTCCGGACCGTACCGGGCGTCATTTCCGCGACCGACGAACACATCCAGTTCGGCGGTTCCGGCGTGACCGTGGTGAAATTCGGATAGGCCCATGCAGGTGCGGGGGAAGAAAGCCTTCGGGCAGTTGGGGGAGGAGAAAGCCTGCGCGTTCCTGCAGTCCCGGGGGCACCGGATCGTGGCCCGGAACTGGCGGGGAAGCCATTTGGAGGTGGATATCATTTCCGAAGCGCCCGATGGCTTGCATTTTGTAGAGGTAAAGACGCGGCTCGACGCCGATGCGGCTCCCCAGGAGAAAGTGAACGCGCTGAAACAGCGCCGCATCAGCGCCGCCGCCCTGAAATACTTGAATGAAACCGGCTCCGACCGGGAAGTGTTCTTCGACGTGGTCTCCGTGACCATCTCCGGCGACGAATCGACGGTGAACTATTTCCCCCGGGCCTGGATTCCGATGTACTTATAACCACGTAACCTTTTATGGATACACACCGATACTGTGTCATCATGGCCGGAGGCTCTTCGCCGGCCGCCTATCTCCGGATGACCTACGACCGCTTCTCGCGGTTCATGCCCCGGGAGAACATCCTGGTGGTCACCCTGGCCAAGTACGCCGCAACGGCGCGCATCCTGCTGCCCGAGATCCCGGAAGGGAATCTCCTGCTGGAGCCCTACGCCCGCAAGACGGCCCCCTGCATGGCCTACGCCACCTATACCATCCTCACGCGCGATCCTGACGCCCTCATCGTCGCATCCCCCTGCGACCTGGTGATCCGGGACGAGGACCTCTTCGCCGCCACCATCGACGAGATGTTCGGCTTCGTGTCCGGGAACGACGTGCTGATGACCCTCGGCATCGTCCCCAAGAACCCGGATGTGAACTTCGGTTATATCCAGGTCAAGGAAGGCCGTGAGGCCTGGCTCCTGGAGCGCCCCCTCCAGGTGAAGACCTTCACCGAGAAACCGCCGCTGGAACTGGCCGAAGTCTTCATCCGCACCGGCGAATTCTTCTGGAACTCCGGTATCTTCCTCTGGAAGGCCTCCGTCATCCGCGAAGAGATGGAGCGCTACCTCCCCGACGTCACCGAACTCTTCGCCGGCTGGGAAACCGGCATCGGCGACCCCGCCTTCGTCGAGCGCGCCTACGCCGAATGCCCGAAAATCTCCCTCGACTACGGCGTCATGGAACGCACCGACCGCGCCTGGCTCTACCCCGCCAAGTTCGGCTGGGCCGACGTGGACCGGTTGTAACTTATAATTTGTTACTGGGTTTTTGCGGGGTTTTCACAGGTTTTTTGCCGGTTTTCTACTGGCAGTATTTACTGCGACGGACAGGGTTTCCTGCCCGTTTTTCTTTGAAAAAAGAGTGCTTTTTCGGTATTTATTCGTAACTTTGCAAGTCGGGTATTAGCCAAATTAAGACATAACACGCGAGTAAGTACTAATAAATCATAACGTTATGAACAAAAAACTTCTGTATTCGGCCCCCGAGGCCGAACTCCTCGTGGTAAGGTTCGAGGAGAATTTTCTGACGAGTCCTGATGGGAGTTGGGACAAATCTATCAAGGAGGGGTCAACTTGGTCTACCGACGATCCCGAAGATGGTTACGGACTTGAATAAGGAGGAATGACCATGAAAAAGATTTTCACTAGTTTAATGGTCCTTGCCACCTTGGCAACGGCATTCTCTTCTTGCACGAAGGAAAAAGACATCCAGAAGGATGACAATGTCTCCGGAAAGATGAAGACCATTACGGTCAAGACCAGTATCGATACCCGTACTACCCTTGATACTAATCACGAGAATATTATTTGGACTGCCAATGATAAGATCAGTATCTTCAATGATGTCGACGAAACCAACCTTCTTGCTACTTATGCGGCCGGAGAGGATTTAGTCATTGAAGTACCTGAGGCTACGGAGGAGATTTATGCTCACTATCCTTATTATGATAAGAATACGGCTGGCCCAGAGAAGGTGAGCGTCTATATCTCCAAGAATCAAACTCAAAAGAATCCTGGTGAACTGAACGGCTACAACTATCCGATGGTCGCCAAGGGAACGGTTTCTGCTGATAACAAGGCTCTTATTTCGCTCTATCCTGTTGCGTCCGCCCTTGCACTTAACATTTATCACACCGGCCTTGATGGAGATGAGAGCGTCAAGTCTGTTACGGTCACTCCGTCTGCCAATACGAAGTTTACGGGAAGCCAGGTCACTGATCTGACAGGAGACAACATCACATATACTGAAGCCGCCGATTCCGACCCGATTACTCTCACTCTTACGAATGCTCTTGCCCTTGGTAACTCGAAACCGACGGATAAGCAGAAGTTTGAGGGCCAGATTTATGTCTGCCTTGCCAAGCAGAGTTATACCAATGTGAAGTTCGAGATTGAGACCACCAAGGGCACCTATACCATTACTTCCTCCGCCACTCCTTTCGACTGCGTGAACAACGATTTCGTTCCTGTGAATATCAATCTTGCTAAGGCGGCATTTGAAGAAATCGAGACCATCGACCCTGTTGATCCTACTGCTTTCTCATGGATTCTCGTAAAGGATGCTTTGGCTGTTGGCGATAAGGTTGTTATTGCGGCTCCTGAATACACTGTCGCAATGAGTACTACGCAAAATAGCAACAACCGCGGTGAGGTTGAGGTGGTTTTAAATAACGGAGCCTTGACTGCCAATGCCAGTGTTCAGGTGTTTGAGGTTGTGGCTGGTTCCAAGGACAACACGTTTGCTCTGAGGTGCTTGAATGGTGACCAGATTGGAAAATACATCGCGGCGGCATCCAGCAGTAGCAATAATATGCACTCCAATGCCGAAATTGATGACAATGCGTCATGGAGTGTCAGCATCGACGCTAATGGTGTCGCCGCAGTGGTGGCACAGGGGACCAATACGAGGAATACTATTAGATATAACTCTAATAATAAGCTATTCTCTTGCTATGCCGCTCAGAACAATATGGCTGATGTCATGTTCTATCGTGCTGGTCTGCCTTCTGCCAATCTCTCTTTCCCTGAAGCATCTTACACGGTCAATCTCGGTGAAACATTTACGGCCCCTGAACTTTCGAATCCTTACGGTGTATCCGTGACCTATTCTTCCAGCGCCTCTGGTGTCGCTGAGGTGAATGCTTCTACGGGAGCGGTTAGTATTGTTTCCGCGGGCACGGCGATTATTACTGCCTCTTTTGCCGGTAATAGCACCTATTCTGCTTCCGAGGCATCGTATGAAATCGTTGTCGTTGATCCTACTGCCGAGCGGTGGGTCAAGACGGCCATTGGTTCCATTACTACTAGCGATGTTTTCGTAATTGTTGGTGGCGGCTATGCGGTAACTAATGATAATGGTACAGATAGCGCTCCTGCGGCCGAGGCCGTTTCCATTACGGGCGACGCGCTCACTAATCTTCCTGGCGCTAATCTCCAGTGGAAAGTGACTGGTGACACAAGCACTGGTTATTCCTTCTCTCCGGCTAATAATGCAACTATATACTTGTATTGCAATACAACCGCTGCTTCCAGCAGCAACAATAACATTCGTGTTGGCTCAGGAGCCAGAAATGTTTGGGAGTTTGATAGTGTTGGATACATGAAAACTAAAGACACCTATACTGTCAGGTACTTCTCTAAGTATAATAACCAGGATTGGCGCGGCTATGTGAGTACATCTAACGGTGCAGTTGCTCTTGAATTCTATGTAAAGCAGGGTGGAAGCAGCACTCCAACTAAGACCCTGTCTTCAATCACTGTTACTCCTCCTTCCAAGACCACCTATACAGTTGGTGACGCGTTCGACGCCACAGGGATGGTTGTTACCGCCACTTATAGCGATGCAACGACCGCAGATGTGACATCTTCAGCAACTACCGATTTTACCACCCAGGTCGCAACTGCCGGCAACAAGACTGTTACCGTTTCTTATACAGAAGATGGTATTACAAAGACGGATACTTTCGATATTACTGTAAATCCTGCTAGTGGTACTTCGACCGTCACATTCACTCCTGGAATTGATACAGGTGAAACGACAGTTACAAAGGACGGGATCACTGTTGAGATGACAACTATGAACAATGATTCCTATTATCAGGTATATGCTAATCAGTCTATGACTGTGTCCAGTAGCACCCATACGATTACGGGTATTTCATTTACGTGCACCGCTTCTGGAACATCAAAATATGGGCCTGGTAATGCAAGTGCCGATACAGGTAGTTATTCTTATTCTGGCTCTACCGGAACGTGGAGTGGAAGTGCTTCTAGCGTCACTATTTCATCCACGGCTCAGATAAGAATGACTTCACTCACGATTACCTACGAGTGAAATTCATCCCCTTCCCAGGCTACCGCTCGCGTAGTTACGGAAGGTACCGATAATGTTAACTCAGCAGGGGCAACCCTGCTGGGTTCCTTCTCGGGAGCAACAGGAACAATTCATGATCGAGGATTCGTTTACGGTACGGATCCTGACAACCTTGATAAGGAAGTTGGCTTGAACGGAACGTCCGATAAGAGCGGGTCTTTTTCTGCGACTATCGGCTCTTTGTCGGCCAATACAACGTACTATTATAAAGCCTACGTTGCCGAATACAATGCAAGTACCGGCAATGTGGACTATAGATATGGTGAGCAGCGCTTCTTCAAAACAACTTCCGGGTCCTCCTCGATAGATAGGAAGTATCTTGACAATTACGAGGTTCCCGCGATAACGGTGACGTCCATGAGTTCAGGGGATGAGGCATGGGGGGATACCCAGTACTATGTTTATGGTACGGCGAATTCTAATCGGAAGGTTATAACACATACTTTCTTGAGCAATGGACATGAGGAGTGTAACTATACCGTGCTGTATGACACACAGAAGCATTGTCCAATTTGGACAGCGCATGTGATGAATACCAGCACGTGGGGTGATAATGGTTATTCTCGGTCCGATGCTTGGGGGTATGATCCGGCGATCTATTCCGACTACCAGAATACAGGCCTGAGCAATGCCTCTACGGTTGGTTATAGCAGGGGACATTTTGTGGCGTCCAATTATCGCAAGACGACGGACGCACAAAACCATCAGACTTTCTACTACACGAATCAGGCGCCCCAGTGGCAAAACGGATTCAATTCGGGGGTTTGGTCAACTCTGGAAAACAAGGTGAAAGACGCTGCGCCATCCGGTAGTAACAAAATGCTGTATGTCGTTACTGGTGTTTTGTTCGAAGATGTTGAGGGAATTCCTAAGACTCTTCCGAGCGGGAGTATGACAGTCTCGATACCGAGCCATTTCTATATGTGCTTGATGATGTGTACACTCAACTCCTCCGGAACGATTACTGGCGCCCAGGGAATCGCTTATGTCTATACCAATAAGTCGCACACAGGAGAAAGTTATTATGCCGACCACTATGTGACCACCATTGATGAAATTGAGAGTCGTGCCGGTTTTGATTTCTTCCCTAATGTGCCGATCAGTTTGCAAACCACGGCGGAGAAAACAAAAACGCCACTCTGGACATACTAATTTCAGATTTTAGGGACTTCACAACGAAGTCCCTTTCTTTTTATGACGCGTTCGCGTACTTGCGCTAGGCTTCCCGAACTTAAGTTTGCAAAAATTGCCTTTGGTGAGCCATAGTGTTACGTACCCCACTTCGCGAGGTGGGAAATGTTGCGTTTGAGTGCGTGCAAGGACGATATCGCTACACCTCATTCGGAAAAAAGAGTAGACCGTCGTGGGGACCGGGTGATACCGCTGAAAGACGCATGGAGCGGAAGCGCTCAGGTTACCGAACAACAGAAATGTGTCCAAATACCCATAACCGTGTCCGCTTTTTCTCTCAATCTAAGGGCAAAACACCCCGTTTTTGCCCCGATGTTGGCCATTTTGCGCATTCGAGGGGAGGAGAGATGGGTTTTGCTCTTGCATTGGGGCGTGACCTCGTGTCGGATAGTACCAGATTGACAGAGACGCACCCGGAGCCGCTCCTGTGGCACAAAACCTCGATTATTCAACTTTTTCGTTGAATATTTGCCGTTTTCTGCATATCTTTGCGAAAACGAAACGGAGTTGATATGATTACGATTGAGGAGGTAAGGGCGTTTCTAGATCAGTTCAACGCGAAGGTGCAGGTGTTTGGTATCTTGTTTCGGGACGACCGTCCGAAGAACAAGGAGGCTTTGCAGAATTTGGATATTACACCTATGCAGCGGGAATTGATTGTGAAGAATCTTCAGGTGCAAGATTATGTGGAGGGGCCGGTCATCGACTTGCTGAATAAGCGGACCGAAATGTGGGTGTTCGGAAAAGATGTGAAAGAGCGGGAGGTGTATATCAAAATTACCCTGGGATATCAGAACGGCCAGACCATCTGTATTTCGTTTCATCTCGCGGAACACCCGATGCAATATCCATTCAAACCCCAATAACCATGATCGTTAACAGTCCATATTCGGGCAAGCCCATGCGGGTGGTGTATGAGCCGGACACGTGGGAGATGCGCGGGGAAGTGTATCCTTATGTGCATATCGCATTTCGTGATGATGAGAACGGAGAGCAGTTCACGACGACGGAGAGCGATACGGTGTGTTTTGAGCAGGTCGCGAATCAGTACCGCGAGCGGCATGGGATTCCCTATGTGGACGAGATTGTGGCCCTTCGGGAGCGGTATGGCGTAAGTGCGACGAAGATGGCGTTAATCCTCGGGTTCGGCACCAATCAGTATCGGCTGTATGAGACGGGCGAGGTTCCCAGCGAAAGCAACGGAAAGATGATTCGCAGTGCCATGAATCCGTCCGTTTTTCTGGATTTGGTACGGAGTTCCCGGAATCAACTCACGGAGAAGGAGTATTTGAAGATTTCAAAAAGAGTTGAGGAGGAGATCGCGGAAGAGCAGAGCAAGCGGCAAGAGCAGTGGGAGGCGGCTCGTTTGTTCCGTACCGGCCGTGGACGAGCAAACGGTTTTGCTCCGCAATCGCCAGAACGGCTGAAGAATCTGCTTCTCCATATTTTGGAGCAGATGGGTGAGACGTTCCAGACGAAAATGAACAAAGTGCTGTTTTACATCGACTTCCTGTCCTACCGCGAGCGGGGGATGGCGATTTCCGGCCTGGCTTATCAAGCGATGGAATTCGGTCCGGTTCCCCAACGCTGGGACCGGGTGTACAGTGCGTTCGACAATGTGGAGCAGCGCGAGAAACTGTTGCAGGGGCAGGAATGCCTGTCCCTTTTGGCAAACGGAACTGCCGATATGAGCGGTTTCTCCGCGGGAGAGATGGCGGTGATTGACAAAGTATGTGAGTTGATGAAGAAGATGACGTCGCGCGAGGCATCGCAGATGAGCCACAAAGAGCCTATGTGGAATGCGCATGTCGAAAAACAGGATCTCATTCCGTTCAGCGAAGCGTTTTCATTGGTAGGGATATAGTGTGAATACATAAGTCGGGAGGTAAGCACCCGGTGAAGTACCCAGATAACAGCATCATGAACAAAAACCCTATGATTTGCTCATGGCTGGGGGCTGAAACCTGTTTCGTGAACTGATAGGCCAAGTTTTGCTCAGGAGTCTTCGGGAGCCCCTCGGGGAGATTCACCTGTAAGCGTGTGAACCCCGGATCCGGGTTTCCCTCTCAATCAAGGGTTCTTTGTCGGATGCTGCCACACCGCATAGTGTGGCCGTAGGTCCAAGCGCTGTACCTACGGGAAAGAAAAACCCATCAAAACGTTCCAGTCGGTCCATCGAATGGACCTACGGGAAGAAGATACCATAGGCTTTTTAAGGAAATAAGTGCAATTAGGCCTGTTTTGCACCGATTTCGGCAGAAGGGCCCTAGGTGCCGCGTGAGGAGGCGCGACTGCGGAGGTCCAAGGGAAACGCATGAGTAGGCGCGACAGCGGAGTGCCAAGAAAACCGCGTGAGTAGGCGCCTCCGCTCGCCCCCCAATTGTTGAAAAACATGTTGAAAACCGCCGAATCCGTTTGGAAATCAGCGGTTTTATTCGTACCTTTGCGGTCCGCAAAAAGAGCGGGGCGTCGTCAATTCGGCGCTAAAGTATTAATAAACAATTAATTAACAAACACCAATGCCTGGTTTAATTGGAAAGAAAGTCGGAATGATTTCCGTCTTCGGTGCTGATGGAAAGAATATTCCATGCACCGTCGTTGAGGCTGGTCCTTGTGTTGTCACGCAGGTTCGTACGGTGGAGACCGATGGTTATGCCGCCATTCAACTTGCCTATGACGAGAAAAAAGAGAAGCAGACCAGCAAGGCTCTGAAGGGCCATTTCGAAAAGGCAGGGACCACCCCCAAGAAGAAGGTCATCGAATTCGAGGCCGATTTCGCCGGTGATCCCAAGTTAGGTGACATCCTCACGGTCGCCGATGTCTTCACGGAAGACGTCAAGTTCGTGGATGTCGTCGGTACCTCCAAGGGTAAGGGTTTCCAGGGCGTCGTCAAGCGCCACGGATTCGCCGGTGTCGGTGGCCAGACCCACGGCCAGCACAACCGACTCCGTCACCCCGGTTCCATGGGTGCATCCTCCT
>JAEEGG010025468.1_pt1 | contig 11385 bp, 7 predicted proteins | sample 9134161 | NCBI WGS metagenome assembly JAEEGG01 (sample SAMN16246543, study PRJNA631951) | gut metagenome | biome: gut microbiome; feature: rumen; material: CR-attached | host: Bos | place: Iran: Karaj | collected 2018-10
ATCCTAAAAGGCCATGCCAAGAACAACCTCGGCAAAATCGTAGTTGCTCCAAACAGCACGATAAGGAATCATAACGCGTTTTGAGAAACCTGTTGTTCCACTGGTATAGTTGATCATTGCCAGCTCATTAGGTCCAGACTCCCTATAATAATGTACATGCTCAGCGCGGAAGGCTTTAGGATATTTCTTACCAAACAACTCATTGAGATGCTCACGGGCATAGGTGAGCTTATCGGTGCGCGAAACCAAGAGAGAATAATCAGGAATATAGATGATGCCTTCCAATCCAGGCATCTTTGTGGCATCTATAGTTGTGGCAACTACATCGCCTACGAAAAGGAACTTCGCCTCAGAATGGTTCACAATGTTGTGCACCTGCTCTGGTGTGAACTCATGCAAGATGGGCACAGCTACGGCTCCATAAGTTAACGTAGCAAGGAATGCGCATGCCCAACTGGCACTATTACGGCCGCAAAGTGCAATCTTATCACCTTTCCTCACGCCTCCATTCTCAAACATAATATGTAACTTCTCAATCTTTCGAGCTACATCATGGTATTGAAGCGTGGCTCCTTTGTAATCGGTCAAAGCATCCTGATTCCAATGGTCGATGATACTTTTTTCTATAATCCCATTAAAGCTAGGTATATCCATACAGTGTATATTTTTCTTAGTATATTCTTATTTAGTTTTGGTAGAGATATCGTTTGATACTCTTCTTTGGTGTTTTCTGAAACTCCGTTTCGCGCAGTTCAATACTGGCTATACGGCTATATGCTGGTAGTTGAGCGTTTAGTTCTTGTCTGTTTTGTTCCATGATATTCAACAGGTCGTCTTGTGTGAATCCCACGTTCTTGGCCTCGTCGAAATCGGGATAGACGAGGGCAACCAGCTTTTCGTCGCGCTGGATGACGATTCCCTCGTTGACAAAAGGCATCGAGTTGAGTTTGTCCTCAATCTCTTCAGGATAGATGTTTTGCCCACTTGCACCAAGCAGCATGTTTTTGATGCGCCCGCGGATAAACACATGGCCTTTGGCTGACATGGTTCCCAAGTCGCCAGTATGATACCATCCCTCGTCGTCGAGGGCCTCGCGTGTGGCTTCCTCGTTCTTGTAATAACCAAGCATCACGTTCGTTCCTCGTGTGACAATCTCGCCAGCAATGTTTTGAGGATCGCTGCTGAGAATCTTCACCTCCATGTGGTCGACTGCCGTTCCGCATGAACCAGGAATGAAGTCGTGATAATCGCTATATGAGATGAGCGGTGCACACTCGGTAGCGCCATAGCCCACTGTAAATGGGAAATCGATGCTCTTCAGGAATGCCTCTACTTCCTGGTTCAAGGCAGCTCCGCCAATAATAACCTCATAGAACTGACCTCCGAAGGCGGCAATCACCTGATCGCATATTTTCTCCTTAACCTTCTTGCTGACAACAGGCATAGCCAAAAGCAGTCTTACCACATTGCCCTGTATCTTGGGGAACACACGCTTACGGATAATCTTCTCGACAATCAGCGGAACGGCAACAACTACCGACGGACGCACGTCTTGCAAAGCCTGGGCGATTATGGCGGGTGAGGGCAGACGGTTCAAGAAATATACGTGGCAACCATGTGCGAAGGGGAACAAAAACTCCACCGCCATGCCGTACATGTGAGCCATGGGCAGCATGCTTAGCGTGTTTGAGTGGTCCTTGATGAAGATGCCCAGACGCTTCAGACAGAAGTCAAGGTTTCCCCAGAGTGCACGGTAGGGTAACATTACTCCCTTTGAGAATCCTGTTGTGCCGCTGGTATAGTTGATCATGGCCAGTTCCTCAGGATTGTCAACATGATAGCTGACGTGCTCTTTGCGGAAATACTTTGGATATTTGTGGCCAAACATCTCGTTCAAATGTTCACGCGCATAAGTTAATTGCTCGCTACGCGATACATGAAGCGAGAAGTCGGGAAGATTGACAATGCCTTCAAGGTGAGGCATTTCTTCGGGGATGACATTCTTTACGATATAGTCGCCAACGAAGAGGATTCTTGCGTCAGAATGATTGACGATGTTATGAATTTGGTCAGCATTAAACTCATGAAGAATAGGTACGACCACAGCTCCGTAGGAGAGTGTGGCCAAGAAGGCAACTGCCCAATGTGCGCTGTTTCGTCCGCAAATAGCCACTTTGTCGCCTTTGCGGATTCCACTGTTCTCAAACAGGATATGCAACTTTTCTATTTTACGCGCCACGTCGTTATATTGTAACGTAGCGCCTTGATAGTCGGTCAGCGCATCGTGTTCCCAGTTGTCAATAATACTTTTTTGAATATATGAGTTAAAACTTGGTATAGAATCCATTGCACAAATTTCGTTTTATTGTGCAAAGATAATACTTTGTTTGCACAATCGGAAAAATTTTGTGCAATATTTTACACAAATTCAATTAAAATTGCATTTTTGTTCTTAAATGGGTTAAAAATTATGTGTTATATATCAATTATGGTGTGTTCGTCTACTCAGATATATGCATTTTTGAATCGGAAATATGATTTTTCTTGAGCCGTAAAGATACTATTGGCATTCGTAAATTTGGCTTTTGTAAAGCCTGAATAACCCATTTGTTTCATCAAATAGTATGGCATGCATCTGTCTGGACGAGTTGTTCATATGATTGTTTTCTCTTATGTCGTAGAGTAGCCCTTTAGAGTTGTAGAGTAGCCTTCTGGAGTTGTGGAGGAACCTTCAATTATAGCGGAGTAGCATGTTGTTGGAAGCACAGTTTATGGGTAATGCGCAAATATGTTTTGGGGGCAGGAAACTTAAGTGTGCCGGTAAGAAAAAGAAAGCAGGCTTGCTCACGAAAGAGTGGGCAAGCCTGCTGACGATAATGTCAATATTGTTTTGAATTAATATGCGAAGAGGGGATAGTCTTTCATCATGTCATTGACACGCTGGCGAACGCTTGCAATCACCTGCTCATCCTCAGGAGCGTTGAGCACTTCCTCGATGAGACCGGCAATAACCACCATGAGGTCTTCCTTGGCTCCACGAGTCGTGATGGCCGGTGTTCCAAGGCGGATGCCTGATGTCTGGAAGGCAGAGCGAGTATCGAACGGAACCATGTTCTTGTTAACGGTGATGTCGGCAGCCACGAGAGCATTCTCAGCAACCTTACCCGTCAGGTCGGGATACTTTGAGCGCAGGTCAACCAGCATAGAGTGGTTGTCGGTTCCACCGCTGACAATGGTGAATCCACGCTTGATGAGCTCGTCGGCCAGCACCTTGGCATTCTTCTGCACTTGCTTTGCCCACTCCTTGAAGGCGGGTGTGAGTGCCTCGCCGAAGGCAACGGCCTTAGCTGCGATGACATGCTCCAACGGGCCACCCTGCTGTCCGGGGAAGACGGCAGAATTGAGCAGTTGGCTCATCATCTTAGTTACGCCCTTAGGAGTTTTCAATCCCCAAGGATTCTCAAAGTCCTTACCCATAAGGATGATACCACCGCGTGGGCCGCGCAAAGTCTTGTGAGTGGTAGAGGTTACGATGTGTGCATATTTTACAGGGTTATCGAGCAGACCTGCGGCAATGAGTCCGGCCGGGTGAGCCATATCGATCATGAGCAATGCTCCCACCTTGTCGGCAATCTCGCGCATACGCTTATAATCCCACTCTCGACTGTAAGCAGAACCTCCACCGATGATGAGCTTTGGCTTGTGCTCGAGGGCCAGCTGTTCCATCTCGTCGTAGTCAACGCGACCAGTCTCACGATTCAGGTTGTAGCCAATAGGATTATAGAGAATACCACTGGTGTTAACGTGAGATCCGTGCGAGAGGTGGCCACCGTGATCAAGATTCATTCCCATGAATGTGTCGCCCGGTTTCAGTACGGCGAGCAGCACGGCGGCATTTGCCTGTGCTCCAGAGTGAGGCTGAACGTTGGCATACTCGGCTCCAAAGAGCTTGCATACGCGGTCGATGGCAAGTTGCTCCACTTGGTCGACCACCTGGCATCCGCCGTAATAGCGCTTGCCTGGGTAACCTTCGGCATACTTGTTAGTTAGGTATGAGCCCATGGCCTCCATCACCTGGTCGCTAACAAAGTTTTCACTTGCAATCAGCTCAATGCCTTTCAGCTGGCGCTGATGTTCTTTCTCGATAAGTTCGAAAATCTGGTTGTCTCTTTCCATTGTTGTGTTTATTATTGTAATATAGTTAAATTAACAAAGCTCTACGCGACTGATATCCTGTTCTTTCTCGCAATAGTGGCAGGTGAGAATACCGTCCTCCACATGGAAATATGTCTGCATCGGTTCGTTGTTAGTGATGCACTTGGGATTGTTGCATTTAACAATACCTTTGAGTTCATCAGGCGTATCAACGGTTTTTTTCTCCACCACTTCATAGTTTCGGATGATGTTGAGTACCACCTTGGGTGCTACTACCGACAATCGCGAAATTTCATCATCTGTGAAGAATCTGTCGAAGACTTTGATGATACCTTTTTTCCCTACTTTCTTAGAAGGGTAATTATAGCCGATTGTGACGGGATTAGTCTCGTCTTGCAATCCTAACAAGCTTACCACCTGAAAGGTTTTATCGGCAGGAATATGGTCTATAACAGTTCCGTTCTCAATGGCGGCAACTAATCTTTCTTTCTTTGCCATGATTTTCTTTGTTGGGCTATACTTATTCTATATAATAGGAAAAGCAATCCTAATAGATTCTTATAATATAATAGTATTGTCGTTCTTTATATCATCGAGCGAAATGCCGAGTACATCGCAGAAAATAGCCTCACGGGCGAAAAGCCCATTGCCGGCTTGCTGAATGTAGTAGGCATGAGGATTGTCGTCTACTTCATAAGCTATCTCGTTCACACGTGGGAGCGGATGGAGAATCTTCATATTTGGCTTAGCATTCTTGATAATATCGTTGTTGAGCACGTAGACATTCTTCACGCGCTCGTATTCCATCAAATCAGAGAAGCGCTCTTTTTGCACGCGTGTCATGTAAATAATATCCGCATCAGCAACCACCTTGTCGTTAAATGCCGTATGCTCTGTGTATTTAATGCCGTGTTCCTTGCAATAAATCTTGTACTCATTCGGCATAGCCAGTTCCTTGGGTGCCACAAAGTGGAACGTCGGATTAAAGTGGCGCATTGCCATAATGAGCGAGTGCACAGTACGGCCGTATTTCAAGTCACCGACAAGATAAATATTCAGATTGTCTAAGGTCCCTTGGGTCTTGTAGATTGAATAAAGGTCAAGCATACACTGGCTTGGGTGTTGGTGAGCTCCGTCGCCAGCATTGACAATAGGAATGGGAGCGACCTCAGAGGCGTATTGTGCCGCGCCTTCAATATAGTGGCGCATAACAATCACGTCGGCATAATTGCTGACCATGAGAATAGTATCTTTAAGAGTCTCTCCTTTTGTTCCGCTTGTGATTTTCGGGTCAGCAAAGCCGATAACCCTGGCGCCGAGACGATTGGCAGCCGTTTCAAAACTAAGCCGTGTGCGCGTGGAAGGTTCAAAGAAAAGTGTAGCTACGACCTTGCCCTTGAGAATTTCCCTATTAGGGTGTTTTTCAAACTCTTGCGCCATCTCAATCATGTAAAGAATCTTCTCCCGAGAGAGGTCGGCAATCGTCACAAAGTTATGATTTTCCATTACTCCAAGATTTATTATCATAAAATCGTGCGCTAAGTTACGCATAATTTTCGATTAAATGACGATATTTCAAAGAAAAATTGTATTTTTGCCTACAAATTCATGAATATGAGAAAAGCAGTTGTTAGTTTTTTGTGGAAATTGCTACTAGGTGTTGTCTTGATAGTCCTTCTGTGTTTCATAGCAATGTGGAATGGATGGATAGGATATATGCCCCCCATAGAGGATTTGCAGAACCCGATTAGTCGTTACGCCTCGCAGATATACTCGAGTGACGGCCAGGTTATGGGAACATGGAATTTTAATCGCGAGAACCGTGTGATGGTAGATTACAAAAGCCTTACACCAGATTTGGTGCATGCATTGGTAGCTACAGAAGACGAGCGATTCTATGAGCATTCAGGCATTGATTTTATAGCATTAGGGCGCGCAATCGTGAAGCGCGGTTTTTTGCGCCAGGCAAGTGCCGGAGGCGGCTCGACGATAACACAGCAGTTGGCTAAGCAACTCTATTCGGAAACGGCACACTCAACTTTGGAACGACTGATTCAGAAACCGGTAGAGTGGGTCATTGCTATTAAATTGGAGCGTCATTACACGAAAGAGGAGATCATTACGATGTATTTGAACTACTTCGATTTCCTTCACAATGCAGTTGGAATTAAGACGGCAAGCAACACCTATTATAATAAGGAACCTAAGGATTTAACTTTGAATGAAAGCGCGACGCTGATAGGTTTGTGCAAGAATCCCTCGTATTTCAATCCCGTCCGATATCCAGATCGTGCCCGTGAGCGTCGGAATGTGGTGCTTACACAGATGTACAAGAAAGGTTATCTCAACCGCGGGCAGTATTTGGCAGCCGTCGACGAGAAGTTGGAGTTGAACTTCCATCGTACTGACCACAAAGACGGCCGTGCTACTTATTTCCGAGAGTTCTTGCGCCAGTACATTAGTGCAAAACTACCCAATAGGTCTGATTATCCCGCATGGAATAAGAACCAATATGTGATTGACTCAATTGCATGGGCCAATGATCCTTTGTACGGCTGGTGCAATAAGAATAAGAAAAAGAATGGTGAGAACTACAATGTCTATACTGATGGTTTGAAAATCTATACCACCATTGACTCACGTATGCAGAAATATGCGGAAGAGGCTGTTTACCAGCATGTTGCCAAGAATCTGCAACCCAAGTTTACGGCAGAGAATCGTAAAAAGCCCAATGCGCCTTTTACTGATGCACTTACACCAGCTCAGGTAAAGAGTATCCTGAACCGATCTATGCAACAAAGCGACCGTTATAGGGCAATGAAAGCAGCAGGCGCTTCTGAGGAGGATATAGTAAAGGCTTTCAACACTCGCACAGAGATGACAGTTTTTACCTATCACGGTGATTTGGATACCATTATGACACCTATGGATTCCATCCGTTATTACAAGTCATTCTTGCGTTCAGGTTTTATGAGTATGGACCCGAAGACAGGAGCTGTAAAGGCTTATGTGGGCGGACTTGATTACACACATTTTATGTACGATATGGTGATGGGTGGCCGCAGACAAGTAGGCTCTTCCATTAAGCCTTTCCTCTATGCACTGGGTATGGAAAATGGAATGTCTCCGTGTGACTATGCGCCTAATGTACAGAAAACTTATATTGTGGCTGGTAAGCCGTGGACACCACGTAATGCCGGGCATAGCCGCTATGGTCAGATGGTTACGCTGAAATGGGGCTTGGCTCAATCGAACAACTGGATTTCCGCCTATGTGTTAAGTCGCTTGAATACTGATGATTTTGTTCGCATGCTACATGAGTTCGGTATTAACTCACCAGATATCCATTCTTCTTTATCGTTGTGTTTGGGACCGTGTGATGTAAGTGTGGGTGAGATGGTTAGTGCATACACGACCTTCGCAAATCACGGAATTCATTGTTCACCAATGTTTGTCAGTAAGATAGAGGATAATGAGGGTAACGTTATTGCTACATTCCAGCCACGCATGAATGAGGTGATCAGCGAAGAGAGTGCAAATAAAATGATTGAGATGCTGAAAGGAGTCGTTGAAAACGGTACTGCTGGACGCATGCGCTTCAGGTATAAGTTGGAATGCGAGATGGGAGCAAAGACAGGTACTACTAACCGCAATAGTGACGCTTGGTTTATGGGATTTACGCCAGAGTTAGTTAGTGGCTGCTGGGTTGGTGGCGAGGACCGCGACATCCATTTCGACTCAATGTCTATGGGGCAAGGTGCGACGATGGCATTGCCTATATGGGCTTACTACATGCAAAAAGTCTTTGCTGACCGTTCTTTGGGATATGATCCAGACGCTAAGTTTGACTTGCCAGAGGATTATAATCCTTGTGCACAAACTAAGGAGGATATAGAATACAATATTGAAGAGGTTTATGAATAAATATAGAAGTTTATGAACAAAGAAAGAGGTTGGCAACACCAACCTCTTTCTTTGCTTTAAACTCTCACATCATTATATTATTCATTTATTTATTGAATAAATCTGTAACTTGTTGTTTTACAAAATCATTCTTAAATAAACGCTACTGTTAGACCCGCCATAACAATGCTTACCATAGACATCAGCTTAATCAAAATGTTGAGCGAAGGTCCACTCGTGTCTTTAAACGGGTCACCAACAGTGTCGCCAACAATTGTAGCCTTATGGGCAAACGAGCCTTTTCCGCCGAAGTTGCCTTCCTCAATATTCTTCTTGGCATTATCCCAAGCTCCGCCAGCGTTGGCCATGAATACAGCTAAGGTAAAGCCACCAGCTAGTCCACCAACCAACAAGCCCAAAACTCCTGCTACACCTAAGACACAGCCTACTATGATAGGAATGATAATTGCCAAAACGGATGGGAATATCATCTCGTGCTGGGCTGCACGTGTAGAGATTTCTACGCAAGAACCATAGTCAGGAGTAGCTTTTCCCTCGAGGATTCCTGCAATCTCGCGGAACTGGCGACGTACTTCCTCCACCATCTTTTGGGCAGCTCTTCCGACAGCCTCCATAGTAAGTCCGCAGAATAAGAATGCTGCCATCGCACCGATGAATGCTCCGACAAGCACTTTTGGATTCATAAGGTTCACTTGGAAGAATTCCATAAAGTCAGGCATGGTTGCTGTTGTCGGGTCGAACATCTTCTGGGTAAGCGGATGAATGAACTCTTGTCCACTTTCCATGGCACGAATCATCGCGATCTTAATCTCCTCAATGTAAGAGGCAAGCAGGGCAAGTGCGGTGAGTGCTGCAGAACCGATGGCAAATCCCTTACCGGTAGCTGCTGTAGTATTTCCAAGCGCGTCGAGTGCATCGGTTCGGTGACGAACTTCCTCACCCAGTTCGCTCATCTCAGCATTACCTCCGGCATTGTCGGCAATGGGGCCGTAAGCATCGGTGGCAAGCGTGATGCCAAGTGTCGAAAGCATACCAACGGCAGCAATACCAATACCATAAAGACCATGGGAGATACTTTCTGCACTCATGGTGAGGTCGAATCCGTTTGCACACATGTAACTGAGCAAGATGGCAACGCCGATTGTCAATACCGGAATGCATGTTGAGATCATTCCTGTGCCTATACCTTTAATAATAACTGTAGCAGAGCCGGTGAGGCCAGCCTCTGAGATTTTCTGAGTAGGCTTGTAGCTGTGAGATGTATAGTATTCTGTAGCCTGCCCGATGATAACACCGGCAGCAAGACCCGTGATGACTGAGAATGAAAGACCTAACCAGTTGTCGATGCCGAGCAAATAGAGAATAACAATGGCTGCAACGGCAATGAGCACGGCAGCAACATTGGTTCCCAATGAGAGCGAGTGGAGGAGATCCTTCATGGTGGCACCTTCTTTAGTTCGCACAAGGAAAATGCCCATAAGTGACAGGAACACGCCTACTGCTGCAATGAGCATGGGGGCAATAACGGCTCGCATCTGCATGTCGCCGCTCATCGAGAACGCTGTGGCGCCAAGAGCAGCTGTTGAGAGTATCGAACCGCAATAGCTCTCATAGAGATCGGCACCCATACCGGCCACGTCACCCACGTTGTCACCTACGTTGTCGGCAATCGTAGCAGGATTGCGCGGATCGTCTTCAGGAATGTCAGCTTCCACCTTACCCACAATGTCGGCACCCACGTCGGCAGCCTTCGTATAGATACCGCCGCCCACACGTGCAAACAGAGCCTGTGTGGAAGCACCCATACCGAAGGTCAGCATGGTGGTCGTGATGGTTATCAGGGCCATTTCATCACCATGATAGAAATGATTCAGAATCAGGAACCAGATGGCAATGTCGAGCAAGCCGAGGCCTACCACCACCAAACCCATCACGGCACCTGAACGGAAAGCCACCTTCAGGCCCTTGTCAAGCGAGTCGCGGGCGGCATTGGCCGTACGGGCGGAGGCGAATGTAGCGGTCTTCATGCCAAAGAATCCGGCCACACCGGAGAAGAAACCACCGGTGAGGAAAGCGAACGGCACCCATTCATTCTGTGCATGGAGCACGTAGGCCATGAAGGCAAAGACAATGGCCAGTACGATGAATACGATGAGCACCACCTTGTACTGTTGTTTCAGGTAGGCCATCGCGCCCTTGCGCACATACTCTGCAATCTCAATCATTCGCGGTGTTCCCTCGCTCTCCTTCATCATCTGACTGAAGAAGAACCATGCCATTCCCAATGCGCACACCGAAGCGATCGGGACAAGCCAAAAGACAGTAGGAATCATAGTGATAAAATTAAAGTTTTATAATGAATAATTAGATAATGATTTATCTCCTGACGATTCTTGCTCAGAAGCGGAAATCGAACTGCACGTCCACGAAGTTGTAGTTGTGTTTGTCGGGATCAGCGATGGAGCGGTCGTTCACGCGGGCATACTCGGCATTGATCTGCATGCGCTTGTTGAAGAAATAGTTCAGACCGATTTCGTACATGGTCTTTGAGTTGCCCCAGGTCTTATCTTTGCGATAGGTGTTGTAACGGGCCTTGGCGTGAAGCTTTGACTTGATGACGGGAACGATGCCGAACACATACCAACCGTCGGCCTTGTCGCCCTTCGTGTAGTCAATCTCGCGGACGTTGTTGCCGGCGCTGGCAGCACCCCATCCCTGGCTGTGGATATACTCCGTGCGGAAGGTGAATTCATCCTTGTCGTATTCGGCAGAAAGGGCGTAGCGGTTCTTGCCGATGCTGATCTTCTCGCCTGTAATGGGATCGAGCATGCCGCCACGGCTACCTGTCCATCCAAAGGCACCGATGCGTACGCCCTTGATGGGCATCACCCAGAGGCCGCCGATGATATCCTTGCGGTTGTCCTGATCCTTGAGATTGACACCTTCACCGTTGTAGACACCCACCTGGTAGTGGAGGAGGGCCCGTCCGCTGCTGTTGGGCAGCACGTCACCCGATACCTGGATACCGAGGTCGCGTCCGCCTGAGGACTTTTCACCGGTGCGGTCACCGAATCCGGAAAGGTTGTTGATGACCATTGCATACGAGTACCATCCCTGCGTGATAGGATGGGTGGGGTTTTCGAAAGTGAAGGCACGCTTGAACTGACCGACTCTCACCTTGAATTCCTTGTGTTTGACCCATTCGGCATAGAGGTCAACGAGCTGGACGGTAGGCTGTCCACGTCCGATGGGAATCATCGAGTCGATAGCCTTCAAACCCGTCTGTAGCGGTTCTTTCACTGGTTG
>JAEEGG010025471.1_pt1 | contig 11384 bp, 10 predicted proteins | sample 9134161 | NCBI WGS metagenome assembly JAEEGG01 (sample SAMN16246543, study PRJNA631951) | gut metagenome | biome: gut microbiome; feature: rumen; material: CR-attached | host: Bos | place: Iran: Karaj | collected 2018-10
CCGACGGCCTGACGACAGCCTCCTCCGTCGAAACCCTCAAGGCGCTGATTGACAAAAACCTCAGAATCATTCCCAATTTCTAATTCCTAATTCCTCATTCCTCATTCCTAATTTTTCATTCCCCCTCATGGCTACTCTGAAAGAAAAAATCGGCTACGGCTTTGGTGACATGGCGTCATCGTCGTTCTGGAAAGTCTTTTCCTACTATCTTCCGTTCTTCTATGCAAACATCTTCGGACTCAGCATGGTGGATGCAGGTTTGCTCATGCTTATCACCCGTATCTGGGACGCCGTCTCCGACCCCATGATGGGCATCATTGCCGACCGTACCCATACCCGCTGGGGCAAATACCGTCCCTATCTGCTGTGGATTGCTGCGCCGTTCAGCATCTGCGGCATCCTGCTGTTCACCACCCCCGACTGGGGCTATGCTGCCAAGCTCGTGTGGGCCTACGTCACCTACATCCTGATGATGACCATCTACACCGCCATCAACGTCCCCTACGGCAGCATGCTCGGTGTGATGACCGACAACTCGAAGGAGAAGACCGTCTTCTCGTCGTTCCGCATGTTCTTTGCCTACACCGGCTCGTTCATCAGCCTGCTCATCTGGGAGCCGCTCTGCAACGCCTTTGGCGGATACGACACCACGCGTGGCTGGCAGTGGGCCATGATTTGTGTGGCAGGCGGTGTCTTTGTGCTGTTCCTGCTCTGTTTCCTGATGACGAAGGAACACCTGCACACCGTCTCGAAGGTGTCGGTAGGGAAGGACCTGAAGATGCTCGTGCACAACAAGCCCTGGTGGCTGATGATTGGTGCCGCGCTGTGCAGCAACCTGTTCAACACCGTGCGTGGCTCCACAGTGGCCTTCTTCTTCACCGATGTGCTGGGCACAAAGTACCAGCTGACGATTCCTGCCCTGGGTGTGAGCCTGCTGCTCTTTGCCGGCCTGTTCCTCACCATTGGCGAAATCAGCAACATGGTAGGCGTGGCACTGGCTGTGCCCATCACAAACAAGCTGGGCAAGAAGTCCACATTCATCATGGTGAACGCCTGCCTGATAGTGCTGAGTGTGCTCTTCTTCTTTGTTCCCGTGACGAACGGGGGTGTGTGGACCATGCTCGTGCTGCAAGTCATCATCAGCATCTTCACCGGCATTCAGAGCCCGCTGGTGTGGAGCATGTATGCCGATGTCAGCGACTATGCCGAGCTGGAGTACAAGACGGCATCCACAGGGCTTATCTTCTCGTCGGCCTCCATGGCGCAGAAGTTCGGCGGAGCTGTGGGAGGTGCAGCTGTCATGTGGCTGCTGGCTGCCTGCGGCTATGTGGCTGATGCAGAGGCCGGATTCGTGCAGCCCGCCAGTGCCATCACCTGCCTGAAGATGCTCATGAGCTTCATTCCCGCCCTGGTCTCCGTGCTGGCTATCACGGTCACCTATTTCTATCCCCTCACCACGAAACGCGTGGCTGAAATCAACGAGCAGCTGAAGCTGGTGCGGGCAAAAGAGTAGGGAAGACGAAGAAAAATGTAAAAAACCTTGCACGATAACCCGCATTGCATTACCTTTGCCGCGCAAACATAATCTTTGCGCTCACTCACATCGGGGTTGGCTTCACCTTCCCCTTGTTCGCTCGGCAAACGGAAACAAGTTTCCTTTGCGCTCACTCACATCGGGGTTGACCGGTTTTGACAGCGGGCAGAAGAGGTATGTAAGCATGCAGTGCGTTGACAGGTAGCACTTAAATATCATCGGTCGACAATTAATTGGCGAAAACAACTACGCTCTCGCTGCTTGATTGAAGTATAGTAGATCATTGGCTTAATCTCGGCACAAGGTGCTGAGACGAGACATCACCCGGAAGCTCTCGTCCCGAAGCTCGTCGACAAGGTGGTGCAGGAAAATCGGGAATCGCCTGCGGAGGCCTCGCTCCAACGGTTAAACTTTTTCGAGGATAAGGCATCGGTTGGCCGCCCTGCGCCTGCCGCTGCTCGAAAACCAATGCAGGGATAAGCATGTAGAAAGCATATGGCTTCCTCGTTTGGACGAGGGTTCGACTCCCTCCAGCTCCACCCCGAAGACACGTTCAGGCCCGGCAAACACCGGGCCTGACGTCATTTGTTAAAGGTTAAACGATAAACTCTCGGCTCCACAGCGTATGACGCTGTACTGACAGAATCAGACGCTGTGCTGACAGAATCAAACGCTGTACCGATAGAATCAAACGCTACGCTAATAGAATCAGACGTTGTGCCGCTAGCGTCAAACGCGGCATTCTCGACCTCGCCGAAGCCTCCGTTCCATCCATTGTGACATGAACTGAGTTTTTTTGCACAAACACCCCAAACACTTACCTTTCCCGTTGCAAATGGTTTTCTATTAATGTGTTAGGATAGGTAGGTGTTTGTGAAACACTTACCTAACACCTACCTAACACATTGTGTCGCACCCTAAAAGTTGGACACAAAGAATGGTTTTTACTCCTAATTGTGCTCCTACCGCGAAAAGTTCTGCTTTATAATCTACAAAAATGAGGTAGGTGGTAGGTAAGTGTTAGGTAAGTGTTTAAATAACACCTACCTTGTCTAACGCGCTATTTACCTGCACGATAAGAGCAAAAAGGTAAGTGTTGGCCTGTTTTCGCGAAAAAACATCAAAAATCATCACAAAACACGAAATTCGCGAAAAGAACTCCCTTTCCGATAAAAGTACTGCTTTCTTTAAAAAATTGGCAAAAGGTTCTTTTCTTTCCAAACTTATTGTTACTTTTGCACTCGGATTCCTATAGAAAACGTTACACGCCATGCCACAAGAGACTCAAAATAAAGCTGAATATATTGTCATTTTCATCAGCGAATTTGCTCGCCGCTTTGGTTTGTCAGCGCTACAGGCTTATCGCTACCTGAACCGTTACAAGGCCATTGATTTCTTGGATGATCAGTATAACGTCGCTCATACACAAAGTTTTGAGGATATGGTGCAGAATATGGCGGGTTACTGCCAACGTCATGGAGGGGCGCTCGTATGATACTGTATCATGGAACAAACGCGGACTTCATGGCGATTGACCTAAACCAATCCCGGCGAGGAAAGGATTTTGGTTGTGGCTTCTATCTGTCAGAATCGGAGACGCAAGCAGAGGAGATGGCCAAATTCAAGGTACAATTGTTTGGTGGGCAATCCATAATTCAACGCTACGAATTCGACGAGGCTCATCTGAGCGATGGGACTTTGCGATTCCTGCATTTCGATGGCTATTCCAGAGATTGGGCCACGTTCATCCTTGCCAATCGCCAGAACAAGAATGCAGACAACATCCACGACTATGACATCGTCTATGGCCCTATTGCGAACGATAAAGTCGGGGCACAAATCCGTAATGTCATGGAACAGAACATCAACATGGACACCTTTCTCGAACGTTTGAAATACATGAAAGGCATTACCTTTCAGTATTTCTTCGGAAGCGAGAAAGCCATTCAAATGCTGAAGCGCTTATGAGTACGATAGACTATATGAACGAATGTACCGTACGCGACCTCGTACTCATGCTGATGGAAGAGCGTGGTTTAACGCTTCACGAAGCACTTGACTCGGTCTATAACTCCGAGACCTATGCCAAATTAATGAATCCCGCAACGGGTCTCTATTTCCAAAGCCCTGTTTACATCTTCAGCTATCTTGACCGAGAACTTGCCACAGGCAAGCTGTAGACGAATGGACTGGAACTCTGATTCAGCGTATTAATCGACCTGTCCCTCGTGATTCAATTGCAGGTCACCATCCATCATACGTCTTCGCGACAGGTACAACCATGAACCCTGAACCAGAAAAGTTGGGCACAAAGAATGGAACTTACTCCTAATCGTACTCCTACCACGAAAACTTCTGCTCTATAATCAACAAAAATGAGGTGTTGAGGTAAGTGTTAGGTAGGTGTTAGGTAAGTGTTAGGTAAGTGTTTAAGCAACACTTACCGTATTTAAGGCGCTATTTCCATGCATGTTAAGGACAAAAAGGTAGGTGTTGGCCTGTTTTCGCAAAAAACATCAAAAAACACGAATTTCAGGACGATGGCAAAGCCCAGCGTATCCGTTCAGGCAGCAACAAGAGCTATCACCTGCAACGTCATCATTTCGATGAACGACATGGTGATAGCAATCCTCTATATAAACGATAAAGCAGACGCATCAAGTGAAAAAGGATAATGCTATGAAAGCCATTGTCAAGGAAATGGGATTACTCTGACGCAGTATTTCCATATAAGCATTGCAAATGCTGTTTTTTTCTGAAAGACTTCGGTCTTCCTTTTTTGCTTTCCCTTTTCTTAATTCATAATTGTGAATTAATAAAATCCCGGCTGTGACTTAATTAAATCTCAATAGGGATTTAAGGAAATCATCAAATGCTGTGTAAAATATGTAAGCAAAGAAGTAAACTTTATTTGCTGCCTTTCAATATGATAAAAATGATGAATAACGCTCTCTATGCCCGTAGTAGATGGCGTTAATCGAAATTAGATAAAAAAAGATTTCCCATACTATTATTACTTACATGGCAAAGGGAACGACAGAATATGCCACCGATTATGTTTAATCCATTCTTCTTATAATGCGTTAAAACATAGTTAACAATCAGTTGTAATCTTTTTAAAAGAAAGAGGGTAAGCTGAGTAACAATATCACATGTCATTTACTATTTCCATTATCTGAATTGCAAAATTCTCCACATCATTTACAACTGCCTTCATTTTTATATTATCTACTTCCATTATCGTGCCATTCTTTGTTTTTCCATTTCGATGGACAAAAAGATTCCTGTTGCGAAAATGTGCCGACATTACTCCCCTCTTGTCTTGTGGGCATGAAAGATCCATGGCTTTAAAGCTCTCCTTTATTCTATCCATATTTTCATAAGAAGTATGCATTATCTCCTTTATAATCTCCATTTCCCATTTGCCTCTCTCCTCTTGAAAAAGATATTTTTCCAATTTCATTTTTACATTATTAGAAATCAATTTTTTGTAATAACCGATAAAAGCATTTTCATTCCTTATTATTCGAGCTATAATGATAGAGCAGATGAATGAATCAAGTATTGTTATTGCATTGATGTAAAGCATTCTTCTCAATGACGATTTTAATTCTGCAATAATTGGCAAATCTACCTCAGCGATTCTTTTAATATCATTTAATCCCTTCTGTAATTCTAAAAAACATAAAGAATAGTCTTTTGTGATTAATTCTGCTCCAATATAAGAAGATACAACAAAAGATCGGGCATAGTATTCGTTAAACATGGATTGTGGGTGCTCATCATCGATTATTAAGCACCTCTCTCCATCCAGAAATGTTTTGGGCATTAGGATTTCGGCATCCTCCATTTTACCATACCCAGCACCTATATTGACACACGTAAAATACTGTGTATTAATACATATTCCACCATCGACAAATATTTTTTTCCCCATATTCATAATGAATGTTGAGTAATCTGTTTGTCTTTTTTCAGTTCCAGAGTGTTTCTCTCGTCCCTAGTAATATCAATGTACAAGCCTTGGTGAAGTTTTTCCCATTTTCCCAAAAATGTCCCTCCCATAAAACGAACAATTATTGGCGTTTTTAACCTGTCGGTGAAGAAACTTGACTACGGGCGACAGACGGGGCGCACAGTGATACCACTCCAACGTTCAAATTTACCATAGCAGCCTATGGTGCTTGCATCAAAGAAAAGGAACCACGCATTGCGCGGGTCACTCTCGCAAATAGACGACGACCAATAAAGGCCGCGCCGTTTATCTTGGAAAATGCTATTGTTGTTTTTGTAGCCTGCAGCGGGGAGAAAGATAGAGTTGCCGTTTTTTATGCTTGTAACCTTATATCCTGTCACATCGTTTTGCCTTGTAAAGGTCCACGTGCAATTATTCTGAAGTTCGTTCCACTCTTCTGGGGAGGGCATACGCCAGCTTCCACCCCAATTGGTATGGGCGGCATCATCGGAAAGATCGAGGACGGTCTTATTATCAACTATGCCATAGGAACCAATGGTATTGTATTTCGTTAGTCTTTCCGTTAGATTTTCAGAGAATAGTTCGCACCATTTGTATTCTTCTGCCGAGCCATAGGCTCCCCTCGTTGTAATCTCGCCCCAAGCAAAGTAGAAACCATAGTCCTCGGAAGTGTTGGCTCCGACATTGCATACAGCCCAAAGCAAACCTGACGGAAGCCCTAAGTTAACCCATTCATGGCCATTCTCTTCTCCTAAAGGGGCTCCATCCTGAACAACAACAATCTTTTGCTCCAATATCCCCTCGGTAAGGTCGGATAGGGATACAGTGATGGTGGCATCGCGGCTATAAGGCGTAGTATTTTCAGCGACAATGGCGAAAAATGAGTTCTCCTGCTTTTCAAAAGTCAGCCAGTCTGCATCGCTCTTCACTTCAAATATGCCATTACAATCGACGGAAATTACTTCGCTTTTTCCTTTTGCATTGGCAAAACGAATCGATGTTGTTCCCACATTCAAATAACGTGCATCCTGTGAGACAGAAATTGTCCGTTCTAAAGTACCTTCGGCAAGGTCGGAGAGATACACAGTTATAGTGGCATTGCGGGTATAAGGCGTGGCGTTATCAGTTGCAGTAGCAATAAAATAGTCTTCATGCTTCTCAAACGTTAGCCAGTCCACATCGCTTCTAACATCGAATGTTCCGTTGCAATCAACAGCAATAGCCTCGCTTCTTCCCCCGGCATTGTCGAAATGAGTGTAGGATGTCCCAACATTCAGGTAGCGTGAATCCTGTGAGGCAGATATTGTCCGCTCCATTGTTCCCTCAGTAAGGTCGGAAAGAAACACGGTGATGGTGGCATTTCGAGTGTCGGGCGTGGCATTTTCAGCTGCAACGACGGTAAAGCCATTTTCTTGTTTTTCAAATGCTAGCCATTCCACATCTGATGTGACATCGAAGGTTCCATCGTCATCAACAGAAACTTCGTAGCGACCTCCTTCATTGGCAAAATGAATAGTCTCCGTTTCTATTATAAGATAGCGGGCATCTTGTATAATGGTTATTGGCAAATTATAGCCGTCGGAAGAAATAGTGATATTTCCTTTGCGGGAAGACGGAGAGGCGTTGTCGGCAGCTGTAACGACAAGCGTGGCATCACCTTTGCCAGAAGCAGTTGAGACTTTCAACCAGCTTTCTTCTGTGATAACCTTCCATACCACATTAGATGAAAGCTTCAAGGTGTCAGCTCCTCCTGCAGAAGCAAAAAGCAGACTGTCGGTAGAAAGTTCGAGCCATGTGCCGCTCTGTGTAACAGTTAGTGTGGTGTTTTCATCACCGCAAGTGACAATGACGGCTCCAAGACGGGAATCACGGTCGGTATTAACAAGTGCCTTAACGGAGAGCGTGGCATCATCCGTACCAGATGTGGGGCTAACAGATAGCCATGAGGAAGGAGCTGCATTAACTGTCCAGTCTCCTTTGCAAGTAAGACCTACCTCAATAGTTCCTCCTTCGCCAATGAAGTCGATGGAGGATGTTTCAACTTTTTTGCCTTCTTTCTGGATACTAAGGACAATACGACCATCGTCTTCAATCATAGGCTCCTGCTGACAGGAAAAGAGTAGCAATGCTAAAGTAGCAAATAGAGAGAAAACTTTTTTCATAGTGTTATTTGTTTTTGTTTCTTTATGTTTTTGAATGTAAATAAAAACGTGGACATTTTACTTCGTCTACGTATTCCGAGGTATTGGGGATAACCTGACAATCTTAAACTCGTAAATGCCCACGCCATCAGCGTGAACCATCTACTTAAGTTCTTGATTGTTTCTTCAAATTCCCCAATTGTCGGAATACAAGAATAAAAGTGGACGCTTCTTCCTATGTCCTATTGTATTTTACCTCATAGGCAATCTGTTTTGATTTAACATTTATCTTTGAACTAAAATGCAGTTTTTCTATTAAGATGTAATTCAAATTTCGCTGCAAATGTAGTATGATTAAAATGGAATTGCAAGAAAAAGAACAACTTTTTTCCTTTTCCTTATTTCTTAGATGAACAAAGGCACGAACAAGTAACGTCCGTGCCTTTGCTTTTGTTGTTATTGATGATTGATAGGCTTCCCTCCTTAATACCACGTGGAGACTTGGGGCTGGACGGAGACGTAGCGGGGGATGCACATGCCGATGTCGGAGCCGATGTAGGTGGGGTCGCAGATGTACCACGTGCGGCCTTGATAGGTGATGGACGTGGCTGAGCCGGTGAGTGGCTCGGGGAAGGCAACAGCCGTACATTCGTGGCCGGGATACTCAAGCAGCACCACGTCGAAGCCGAGAAGGTTGTGGACGAGGTAGGAGTAGAGAACGGCACGGTCCTCGCAGTCGCAGAAGGGATAGTAGAACATCTCCTCGCAGAAGAATGTCTTCTCAATGCCTGTGCCAAACTGCTCGGCATCGGTCTTGTACTGGAAGGCTTTCTGCACGAAGTGGAGCAGCTCGTTGGCGGCGGTGAGGGGGTCCATCTCCTCAATCTGCGGGCGCAGCTGCTCAAGGATGTTGTGACGGACGTCCTCGTCGGGGTTGGAGGAGGCGTAACAGGGAATGAGCGTCATGGGGTAGTCCTTCATCAGATTGATGAGGTTCCTGTTGATGCTTCCCTCCAGGCGCAGCTCGTCGTGACTGACGGAGTAGGGCAGGGGGTCGGCGGGCAGGCGATAACCGGGATTGATGACGAGGTCGAAGGTGCTGCCGAGGTCCTTGTCGCTGGGGATGGAGCACGTCTGGACACCTACGCTCTGTGGGATGGCATCAGCGGGATACATGTAGTAGAGCTTCCCGTTGATGTTGAAGTAGGGATTGGCATAGACCATCTCGTCAAAGGGTACGAGCAGGGCAACGGCATTGCCGCCTGTAGCTATGCGGACGTCGTAGCCGAGGCTGACCATGAGGAAATGGGTGAGGGTGCGCTGTGCAGCGATGTCGCCAGGCTGGACGCACTTTGAGGCGAAGGTCTCGACGGCCTTCAGCGTGCACCAGCTTCCGAGGCTATAGGATTTGGAGGCTTGCGAAAGGGCCTCGACGCTTTTCTGCATGTCGGCCTTCAGCAGCATCTTCCAATACTTGACTACTTTGGCACGGTCGCCCGAGCCGAGGTTTCCTTCCAGTTTCACCTGTGGAATGGAGAAGGGGATACCGTAAAGGGAGAACTCTACCGGCGGTTGGGGCTTCTTTATGGTGAGGGGGTCGGGAGTGGGCGCAGGCTTCACCACAGGCTTTGGCTCAGCTTTAGGCTTTGGCTCAGCTTTAGGCTTTGGCTCAGTTTTAGGTTTCGGCTCTGCTTTGGGTTTAGGCTCAGCCTTTGGCTTTGGCTCAGCCTTAGGCTTAGGTTCTGCCTTCGGCTTTGGCTCAGCCTTGGGTTTGGGTTCAGCTTTAGGCTTAGGTTCTGCCTTCGGCTTCGGTTCTTTCTTTGGTTTGGGCTCTGCCTTAGGCTTCGGTTCTTTCTTGGGCTTAGGTTCTGCCTTAAGCTTGGGTTCCTTCTTAGGCTTAGGTTCTGCCTTAGGTTTCGGTTCCTTCTTTGGCTTGGGCTCTGCCTTCGGTTTCGGTTCCTTCTTTGGCTTGGGCTCAACAACTGGCTCTTCCTTCTTTGGCTCAGGTTCAATGACGGGTTCCTTTTCAGGTTCCTTCTCTGGCTCTTCAATGACAGGCTCCTTTTCAGGTTCCTTCTCTGGCTCGTCAATGACGGGTTCCTTTTCAGGTTCCTTCTCTGGTTCTTCAATGACGGGTTCCTTTTCGGGTTCCTTCTCGGGCTCGTCGATAACGGGCTCCTTTTCGGGTTCCTTCTTAGGCTCGTCGATAACGGGCTCCTTTTCGGGTTCCTTCTTAGGCTCGTCGATAACGGGCTCCTTTTCGGGTTCCTTCTTAGGCTCGTCGATAACAGGCTTTTTTTGAGGCTCGGGTTGTGGCTCGGGCTTCACCACAGGCTTAGGCTCTGGCTTTGGTTTGGGCTTAGGCTTAGCCATGGGCTTGAATGTGGGCTTTTTTGCCGCAGGGTCAGCCACAGGCGGTTTATCCAGTTTGGGCTCGCTTTTCTTTTCGAATTTCTTAAATTCCTCAAGGTTCGTCCAGGCTTGGTCAAGGAAATCGGCGTATTCATCAAGCAGTCCTTTTCGGAAATCGCTGTAGTTTCCCAGCATTTTTTCGCGGAAAGCCTTGAAATCGTCGTTCTGTGCCTTTGCGGGTAGGACGAAAAGACCGAATAGAAGAAAAGAAATCAGTAGCGACTTTGGTTTCATAGTGTGATTCATGCTTTATAGAATATCAATTTGATGTTGTTTTTTCCTTCTCAGAAACTTGCGACGCCTTGGAAATCGGGATCACGCTCGGGATTCCACACGCGAACTTTGATAATGGGGTTCTTCGGATCGTTAAGGTCGACCATCAAGAAAAGGTAACCCGTGTCGCCGTAGTTGTTTGAGTAGTAATCCTGACGGATTTGAATGCCATAAATCTCGCCGCCTCTTCCTGCCTTGACGACATCATTTTCTGCAAAGCGGATGTTGATAAACTCCTTGCTGTTGAAGCTGCGTTCAAGATTTTTCATGTATTCCTGCTTGGACTGTCGCGTCAACTGGACGAATCTGTTGTTGGCATAGAATTTCTGGTTATCACCGCTGGGCGGGGCTTTTTTGACCACTTTGCCTGTAATGATGACGGCGTTCTCGTCGAAGATTTGCTGCAGGTAGTCGAGACGCTTGAGGGAATAGGCTGTTTTGTAGTTCTCAAGGAATTCTGTAAGAATCTTGCGGGCTTCTTCGCCCCATTTGGCATGGTGGAGGATATCTTCAGCGGCTTTTTCATCAAGTCCGAAAGCAAGGCAATCAATTTTCTTCTTGTCGTTGAACGTGAATGTAATGTTTTCCACAAATTGGCGGCCATTGCCTTTGAACGAGAAGTTCATCGGGATACTACGGCATGTGACTTCTTCGGTGCCGATGGTGAAGAAGGAGTATTGGGGCTCTCCAACAATGCGCGCATTGCCGTAATGAACAAGGCGGTCGAAAATGTCCAGTCCATCAGCTGTGAAGCAATCGTCAACACTGCGGTATCGCTTGGTTTCGATAGCTTTGATGACGCGCTCAATGGTTTCTTTATAGGGCGCAGCCTCTTCGTCGGACAATAATAACAGTTCACCTTCTGGCTTGGGAATCAGTTTTTCGAAATCAGATAAGGATATTTCAGAGAAGTCGGGCGTGTCGGCATCAGCAGTCACAGATGCTTTGTCTCCTTCTTCCGTTGTGGAACCGGCAATCAGGTCAGAATCCTCTGAAAAAGCTGTGCCTTCAGTGACACCAAGGGTGGAATTGCGGAAGACCTTCCCTT
>JAEEGG010025483.1_pt1 | contig 11380 bp, 11 predicted proteins | sample 9134161 | NCBI WGS metagenome assembly JAEEGG01 (sample SAMN16246543, study PRJNA631951) | gut metagenome | biome: gut microbiome; feature: rumen; material: CR-attached | host: Bos | place: Iran: Karaj | collected 2018-10
GGGGCGATGCCCTGATATTTAGACAATTTAAACTCATTAGCATTCCAGGAAGATTCGTATCCTTCCGTTACCATTTTGTCATGAAGCGGCAAAGCAATCTTGTTCATGCAACTAGGCATATTCATCACAGCAGACCACGTGTATTTCAAGGATTCACCCTCTTTTGAAAGTCTATCCGGAAAAACATCATTCAGATTTTCAAGGCTCCCTTCAGTTGTTGCCCACCCACCTTCATAGCGAAGATTTTCAGCCATCCAAACTTGATTGCCGATCTTAAAGCATTTGTATTTTTGTCCATCGCGGATGTCTGTAAACGTTCCAAACTGGGGTTTACCTTCTACAGCCGGTTCCCAGTCGATGTCAGAAGAAGTTTTTGCAGTTTCGTGAACAGCCTTGGCTCCAGCCAACTCTAGTTCCTTTTTAGCCTTTTCCGACAAGAATTGAATAAATTTTCTCAAATGCGAAACCTGATCGCGTTCCTGATGGGTTCTATTTTCCTTTTCGAGAAGTTCAGCTAATTTCTGTTGAATAACCGAACGACTTTCATTCCAAAAGCCAAACACGTTTATTGTAGAACAATAGGAATTGACGGAATTTTCAGATACGACACCATTCTTTGCGAGCCATTCCTTGTATTCCTGTTTGATATCAGCCATTTTTTATCTCCTATGGTTATAAATTACTTCACTAATATACATTTTTTTACAAAAACAATATAAATTCTTTTTCTTCCCCTAAAAACCTTCTTTTATATCGTAAAAAAAGTGAATTTAGTCAAAAAGTAATGCACGCCTCCCCATCCCCTTTACAAATTCCCCACAAAAAGCGATATTATAGGAGTAAAAAAAATAGGAGAATTTATGATAGGTGCAATTATCGGTGATACGGTGGGGTCGATTTACGAATTTGACAACATCAAGACGAAGGATTTTGAGCTGATCAAGGAAGGCGTTTCGCCCACGGACGACAGCATTTTGACATTCGCGACGGCGGACTGGATTATGCGCGGGGGCGAAGTGTGGAAATACTATGTGGCTTACGCGAGCAAGTACGATTGTCCGGTTGGCGGATACGGCGGCGGTTTCACCAGGTATGTCATCGACGCCCGCGCTACGGGACAGGGCAAACCCTACGACAGTTGCGGTAACGGCTCTGCCATGCGCATCTCGCCGGTGGGTTGGGCGTTTGACACCAAGGAAGAGGTTCTTGCCAAGGCGAAGGAATCCGCGGAATGCACGCACAATCATCCCGAAGGCATCAAGGGTGCGCAGGCAACGGCACTTGCCATTTTTATGGCACGCAAGGGGGCTAGCAAAGACGAAATCAAGGCGACCATGGAAAGTGAATTTGGCTACAACTTGAATTTCACGCTGGACGAGTTGCGTCCGGCATACAGTTGGGCTTACCCGGGAGCAGCACTTTGCCAAGGAACAGTCCCGCAGGCGATCCGCTGCGTACTCGAAGCAACGGACTATGAAGATGCTATCCGCAACGCCGTTTCACTCGGCGGGGACAGCGACACTCTCGCCTGCATTGCAGGGGGAATCGCGGAACCCGTATTCGGCGTTCCGAAAAAATTGTATACCATCGGGATGAATATTTTAAAGCATTACTTCCCGGAGCCGCACAAACTCGTGATCGATTTCGAGAAGAAATACGGGAACCGAGTACTCTAACTATTCGAGCATCATGCCTTCGTCTTCGTCGTTTCCACCCTCGTCATAGTCATCCATAGACTTGTCGCCACCGGGAACGATGATAAGGCCGAGCGTCACGGGATCGCCCTTCATGTTCAAGTAGGCTTCGAGCCACAAATTCGTAGAAAGGCGGAGCAAACGCAGGTCGAGCATGGTACCGCCCTTGTGGATGCTTTTCGGATTCAGGTTAAAGAAAAGGAACTTCTTGTTGATGTACTCGAAGCGGTCGTTTTCATAGTTGATTGCCCAGTCAGAATTGCCGTCGTTTTCCTGACGGTAGGTGCAGCGGTCATTGTCGATGTCACATTCGAAACTTGCGCTTTCGTGGTAGCGTTTGTTCCATTCGCGGCTAAAGGCGCAGCTCTGCACGCGGCCCGCCCCGTTGCGTTGCTTGTTCAGCTGGTCGTTGATAACCACGTAGTCCATCTTCTGATTTTTCACCTGTTCGTAGACATTCATCAAGATGATGTACGCTTCGATATCCTTGGGGCATTTTCCCGTCAGGTTCACGTCCTCGTGGGCTTTCAGGAGTGTCTGCTGCAGGTCTATGTCAATGGCATCGGGAATTTCGCTTTCCTTAATCTTGTCGAGCACCTTCTTGGGCGGGACAAAGACTACCTTGTCGCCTTTCTTGATGGCATAACCTAGCTGGTCGCGCACGTAATCCAAGCACTGCTGCACGTGAATATGCACCGTATTGGATCCGCCCGACACAAAGTCCACGCCAAAGCGCACATTCCATTCGCCAGCGGTGTTGCCGACATTCTTGTCGATTTCGCAGAAGGGATCTTCGCGGATACCGTCGATAAACACGACCTTCGCATTGAGTTTCGTCACGAGAGATTCTTCTTTATCGATGACGCCCCCCAAGCTCCAGAAGTTCGGATTCAGGCGAAGTACTTCGGCAAAGGCCTTGTCGCCATCGAGCGCAGGGAGCAAGGAATCGTTTCGAGCATTCTTTTCCTTGAGGAGTTCGGAATACTCCGTGGTTACGGTCATGTTGCTAAAACCATTACGTGCCTGCGGAGCGGGAAACGCAAACGCAAGCGACGTCGCAAATAGGCTAAAAGCCGAGACAAGAGCAAATAGGGAAAAACGTTTCATCACCGTATAAAATACAAAAAATGATAGAGCATAGAGATCGCCGCGCGGAGTTTAGTTTACTATATTCCCTTACATGACAATCGAAGATTTTTTGAAAGAAGCCAAAACCGTAGCCATTTTCGGACATGTTCGCCCTGACGGCGACTGCGTAGGTTCCACTACGGGTATCTACAACTACATCCAGGACAACTATCCGAGTATTCATGCGGACCTGTACCTCGAAAACTTTCCCGAAAGTTACAAGATTTTACGCGGGGCAAGCGACGCCAAGCCCCTCTACACCTCCGAAAGCAACGCAGGCCTCCCCTATGACCTCGTATTCCTGATGGATACGCCGAGTTTCGAGCGCGTGGGTGCAAACGGAGCCGAATGCCTGCAGACCGCCAAGAAGAGCATCAATATCGACCACCACATTTCTAACCCGCTGAACCTCTGCACCCTGAACCTAGTAGAACCTGAGGCAAGTTCCGCAAGCGAAGTCCTGTACGTGAACCTCGACAAGGAAAAAGTCAGCCGCGAAGCAGCCAATTCCCTGTACCTCGGAATCGTACACGACACGGGCGCCTTCAAGTTCAGCTGTACCGGCAAGCGCACCATGCAGGTGGTCGGCGACTTGATCGAAAAGGGAATCGACTTTGCGAAAATCGTCAACGAGACGTACTACACGCGCACCTACAAGCAGACGATCGTGACCGGATTCGTCATGGAAAACTGCAAACTTGGACTCGGTGGTAAAGTGGTCTACGCCCACATCACCCCCGAAGACATGCAACGTTTCGACGTGACGCCGGTGGAACTGTCCAACGTCATCGACACCATCCGCGAAGTCGGCGGCACCGAAGTGGCCTTGTTCCTCTACCCCGTCAACGGCAAGTATAAGATTAGCCTGCGCAGCAACTACATCGTGGACGTGAACGCCATCGCACGTGAATTCGGCGGAGGCGGCCACACCCGTGCCGCCGGCGGCGACACCAACGACACCCCCGAAGTGACGATTGAAAAGATTCTTGGGCTAATCGAAAAGCAACTTTAGATCGCTTCGGGGTTTCACCCCTCGCGATGACGTTATTAAAACAAGAACAGCGCAATAGCGAGGGCAATAAACACGCAGCCGCTAAACCAGTTGAGGTTGCGGTTCGCCTTTGGTGAATTTCGCAGGAATTTCTTGACGGAACCCGCCAACACCGCCACCGTGCCAAAAACAATCAACGTTGCCAAAATGAATTCCGCCCCCAAAATGGCCGTCTGCAGGCTCGGATGAATCGGACGTTCCATCTTGACGGCAGGCGGAATGAACGACAGCAAGAAAAGCACCGCTTTCGGATTCGTGAGATTCATGACAATGCCGCGAAGGTAGAGCTTTTTAAAGCTAATTTCATTCGCAGTCGCATCCCTGGATTCCGTCACTTCGCCATTCTGGCTCGTTCCAGAATGACAAATTTCCTCGTCCAATTTCACCACACCCGTACGTACCCGAAAACTCTTGTAGGCTAGGTAAAGCAGGTACGCCGCACCAAGGCACTGCATCACGAAAAAGGCCCTCGGACTCGCGGCAATCAGGGCTGACACGCCAGCAACCAACAGACAAATCTGCACGACAATTCCCGAGCAAAGCCCTAAAATGATGCAAAAGCCAGCCCGTACCCCATGCATCGCACTTTGCGCAAGCACAAATAAATTATCGGGGCCGGGAGCAACGCCCACCACCAGCGCCGCTATAAAGAATTCAAGCATAGTAATCAGTTGGCTGAGCCTAGAGATCCTTCGACTACGCCCCTACGGGGCTCCGCTCAGGATGACACCGTGTGTCTGTTTTAAACTACAATTTCTCTAAGAAACTGTCGACGTCAAGTTCGTCAAGGTCTTTCTGCAAATCGGCAAGCGCATCGTCAGAAATCGACTCGGCATCCTTTCTCGATGCAGTATCGCCACTGGGTCGCTGAGGTATACCTTCCGCCATATTCGCCGAGAGGTTTTCTGCAGCGCTTTCAAATTCCGAGGGAGCAGAACCTTCGCGCGGACTAGGCAGACTGTCGCTTTTTTCCAAGGCGCGTTCTTCCGCCAAGGATTCCGACGCATCGACCATTTTCTTGAGAGCCTCTGCCACGGCACCCATCGCACCGCCATTGCTGACAACGGCGTCAATGGCACGGCTGAGTTTCTTGCGGAGTCCGGCAAATTCTTCACGATCGAGTTCCGCGACCTCTCCATGATAGTACATCAAGGGCGTCTTGCAGCGGGCGCAGCAAAACACCATCATGTTCGCGCCATCTCCCTGGATTTGTGCATCAAAAGATGTACCGCAGTGCGGGCAATCGATATGGAATTCACTCATACCCTATAATGTAGAAAAATTTGACAACCCAAAGCCAAGCATACCACAATATTTTATCTTTACGCCGTCCATCGCGCTTTGTGTACTTTTACGTTTTTTGTTTATTTAGCTCAGGATGACACAACATTTTCCGACTGTCTATTTCCTACTTCTAACTCACTATGCTTTGCCAGTGGCTTTATCATTTAACCAGCATTGATCTTTTCGACGGTCGTCTGTTCCGTGCAGGTGCAGCCGCCATGCTTTCCATTATCTTAGTCATGTGCTTTATGCCGATTTACATCCGTAAGCTCCAAAGCCTTGACGCTACCAGCGACTTCGACAAGGACGGCAAATCAAAATCCCCTCCGATTATGGGAGGCCTCTTGCTCGTTGTTGTCGTCGAAATCGTTTCGCTCCTGGTCTGCAAAATGAACGGCTACACGATATCCACCCTGGTGATTCTCGCCGCGTTCTCGGCGGTAGGCGCCATCGACGATATCGCAAAGGTCAAGGCCAAACGCCTAGTCAAGCTCGGAAAAATCAAGGCCGCCGACTATATGGACAAGGCCGACGGCATTTCCAGCAGCCTGCGCCTGTTCCTCTATTTCCTGTTCAGCCTCGTGGTCGCCATATTCTGCTACAAGTTCATCCCCGAACTCAAGGGAGACCTCACGATACCGTTCCTCCCCATCGACGTTTTCCAACTGCATCTCCCCAACTGGATTTTCGTTGCCTTCATGACGTTCGTGATTGCGGCCTCTGCCAACGGCACAAACTTTACCGACGGTCTCGACAGCCTCGTTTCGGTTCCGATTCTCACGAGCATGGTGTTTGTTGGTCTTGTCGCTTACGTGAGCGGCAACTTCATCTTCAGCCAGTACCTGAGCGTTCCGTACCTGCCCGGCTGCGACGAACTGTTCCCCCTTGCAACCGCCATTGCAGGTTCCCTACTCGCTTACCTGTGGTTTAACAGTCCTCCCGCCGAAATCTATATGGGCGATGCCGGTTCCGTGGGCTTCGGCGCTGCGATCGGCATTATGTTCATCCTGGTTCAGGCAGGGCTTTTCCTCCCCATCGTGTGCATCATCATCATTGCCGAAGCTTGCTCCGTTTTGCTCCAGATTACTTGGTTCAAAATCACCAAGAAAACATCCGGCGAAGGCAAGCGCATTTTCCTTTGCGCACCACTCCACCATCATTACCAAAAGAAGTGGGAAGGCCGTTTCCCGAGCAAGCCGCTGATGAATTCCAAGATCGTCTGGCGCATGCACCTGGTGAGCATCTTTGCCCTCATCTTCAGCATGGTGGTATTCTTCGGCGTAAGGTAAAATATGGACTTTTTGGAAACTTTGAATGCAGCGGGGCAGCAAGAACTTGCTGCGAAATTGGAATCTTTGAGCGGTGATGCCCGCAAGGCCCTGGAGCGCGACATTGCAAGCCAGGACTGGGAAGAACTGAAGGCGCTTTACACAGAAAAATCGAACGCCTCGCTCGACGATAACGTGTCGGGCGACTTGAAGCCGATGCCGTTCAAGATTGCAACCGACGACTTGCGTTACGACTTTTGGAAAGAAACCGGAGAAATACTCCTCGGCAAGGGTCAGGTGGCAGCATTCCTCGTTGCAGGCGGACAGGGTTCCCGCCTCGGATTTGACGGTCCGAAGGGCATGTTCGATATCGGCCTTCCGAGTCACAAGAGCCTGTTCCAGTTGCAGGCAGAACGCTTGCAGAACGTGGCCGCCCAGGTAGGCCACGCGATTCCGTGGTGCATCATGACAAGTCCGCTGAATCACGAAGCTACGGTCAACTTCTTTACCGATCACAACTTTTTCGGGTACGCCCGCGAAAACATTCGTTTCTTTGAGCAGGGCACAATCTGCGCCTTGACCCCCGAAGGTAAGGCCGTTATCGATAACGACCGACTGGCTCTCGTTCCCGATGGAAACGGTGGATGCTTCAGGGCGCTCGCCCAGAGCGGCACACTCGCCTGGTTAATTGAAAAGGGAGTCCGCTACGTATTCCTCTACAGCGTCGATAACGCCCTCTGCCGCATTTGCGACCCGGCTTTTATCGGAGCGCTCGCTAGCGAAGGACGCAGCATGTCGGCATCCAAGGTGGTGCACAAGGCCGGTCCGAACGAAAAGGTGGGCATTTTCGCCCTGCAAAACAACAAGCCCGGCGTGGTGGAATACAGCGACCTGCCCGAAAACTACCGCGACATGACGAACGCCGACGGGAGCCTCACTTTTGACGGAGGCAACATCGCCATTCACTTGTTCAAAATTGACGGTCTCCGCAAGTTGCAGACAAGCAAACTCCCGTGGCACACGGCCCGCAAGACCGTTTGCGGTATCGAAAAGTGCTGGAAGTTCGAGCAGTTCCTGTTCGACGCCTTTCCGCAGCTGGGCACGATGATGCCCTTTGGCGTGGTACGCGAAGAAGAATTCAGCCCGGTGAAGAACGCCGAAGGAAACGATTCCCCGAAAACGGCCCGCGAAATGATCGGCCGACTCCACCGCGAATGGCTTCGCAAGGCGCACGTCGAAGTAAATCCGAACAAGTTGTACGAAGTTTCGCCCACGTTGAGCTACGCCGGCGAAGGACTCAGCCGCCGCGTATTCGAACGCGAACTCGGAAGAAACATTCTGGAATTTGACGAAGAGTAAAACATACAAGATTCTGGTGAACGTTTTGTTGAGAGTGCCGAACATATTCTATTCGGCACTTTTTGCAGTTGCATTTCCTGTCTACAAGGCGCTCCACACCAAACGGGCGTACGGGCGCACCGAAAAGCACCTCGCAAACGCGAAGGCCTATTTAAAAGCGAACGTAACCGCACGAGACGTTTTCAAGGGAATCTTCTGGAATGCCCTCGATTCCTACCGGGGACTCGCCCGTTTCAAAAGCGTCGAACGTCGCATTGTCTACGAGAACGAAGACATTATCCGCAACGCCGTTGCGGAATGCACAAAGGCGGGCAAGCCGATTGCAGGCATCAGCATTCACCAAGGCGCATTCGAACTTTTGCACCGTAGCCTCTGCCGCTACAGCGAACACGTTCACCTGATTACCGACTCCGTAGGCGACGAAGCCTTCCGCGAAGTGCTCAAAGACCTCCGCAGCGACCCGCACCTCACCGAATACCACCCCGAAGAAACCGGCAAGCTCATTCGCGACCTGTTCAACACCAAAGGAATTCTTGCGATGGTATTCGACCAAGGCAAGAACACCAAGGGAAATTCCGTCGAACTTTTTGGACAAAGCAACATTCTCTACCTGCGGCTGATACAGAAAGTGAATCAGATGGGGGCAGGCGTCGTGACTTTCCGCACCTGGACCGAACACTCCCCAAAGGGACGTATCGTCATCCGGTTCGAAAGCTACTATCCGCCAAGATTCGATTTCATCCAGATGCACCAGGCGCCTAGCGAATCGCAAAAAAACGAGCGCAGCGCACTCGTTTCAAGCATTGCTAAAGAAACTGAAAAGTGGATTTCCGAGCACCCCGAACAATGGAGCTGGAACTACCACGGAAACTTTCGGTAATTCAAAAATAAATTCCGTAAAGGAATTCAGGGAACCCTAACTACCGAACAGAGTGTCCTTGATGCGCTGGAAAGTCGATTCTTCGTCTTCGTCATTGCGCACCATGACGACAACTTTAGACGTTGCGTAATGATCCGTAAAGTTGATTACCTTTTCGCGTTCCTCGGTCACCGACAACGCAGCAAGTCCAATATCCGCCTTGCCCGAACGAACCGATTCTATAATATCATCGAAATCCATATCCAGAATTTCGAGCGGACGTTCCATATAGTCGGCAATGTAACGTGCTATTTCAATGTCGATTCCCACAACATGGCCGTCGCGACGGTACTCAAACGGAGGAAACTCCGCATTCGTTGCCACCTTCAAAACAGGCCCCGTTGTAGAATCCGCCTGGACACGGAAATTGCCCGAGCCACCGATATAGGAATTAAAAATCGAATCAAAGACACCCATTGCTCGCATCTGGATTAGGGCGACATTCACCGTATCGAGCAGGCCCCATTTTTCCTTAGCCACAACCCCTGCATACGATTCCTCCTTAAAGGTTTCGTTCAAAATCCGCAAGGACGGATTCTTGTCGACAAAAACCTTCGCTGGAGCGTCGTCACTCAGCACGGCATCGAGTTCACCACGGCGCAAAGCCTCTACGGCTTCTGCAAGCGTCGTAAAAACTTGAGCGTGAATTCGGCTAGAATCGTCACCGTATTCCGCCGCATACACCTCTCCCGTTGTCCCTTCGAGAACCCCGACCTTCTTATGGCTCAGGTCGTTTATCGAGAACACTCGATTCGCGGGAATTTCTGACTTGTTGCAACCCACCAGAACCCCAATTACAAGGAGGGCTGCAGAAATCAAAAGACTCTTCATTGTTAGATTTTTAGCTTTCATGTTCTCTCCTAATACCCAAACAGCATTTCCTTTATGCGCGAAAAAAATGATTTTTCCTGGCCACTACGCACAACCACAATTATCCTAGACGTTGCATAGTAATCCGTAAAGTTGATAATCTGCCGACGTTCCTCGGACACCGAAAGCGCAGAAAAGCCCAAGTCCACCTTGCCATCCCGAACAGCTCCAATAATATTCTCGAAGTCCATATCGATAATTTCTACCGGGCGTTCCAAATGCTTTGCGACATAACGAATGATTTCAACATCGATGCCCATCATTTGCTTTTTGTCATCGTAAAATATGAACGGCGGAAATTTCGCACAGGTCGCCACCTTCAGAACAGGCCCCTTGACGGATTCCTGCTTGACGCGGTATTTCTTATTTCCACCGACATAAGAAGCAAAAATAGAGTCGTAAACACCCATGGCACGCAACTGGATCAGGGCAAGATTGACCGAATCAAGCAACCCCAGATTTTCTTTTGCAACAACCCCCGCATACGATTCCTCCATAAAGGATTCGTCCAATATCTGAATCGACGGGTCCTTACTAGCGACGACCTTGGCAGGGACATCGTCACTCAGAGCGGCATCGAGCGAACCCTGCTCCAGGGCCTCCACCATTTCCGAAAGCGTCGAGAAGGACTGCAATTGCATTTTGGCAGAATCTCCGCCAAAATTAGACGCATAAGCCTCGGCCGTGGTCCCCTTAATGACACCAACCCTCTTGTTTCCAAGGTCATTGACCGAAAACACCTTGTTTTCTAAAACATCGTTTTTTCCACACCCCACAAGCGCCAATGTCACTAAAAGCGCACAGAGAGTTAAAAAACACGTTTTTGCCACAACAACCTCATTATTTTATTACAATATTAGAAAGATTTTTAAAGATTTAAAGTAAAATCTATGTAAAACAACCAACACCCCCGTCAAAACGCTGAATTTTACAGAATTTCCGAAAAAAACTATCTTTATGATGAGCCTGGGCGAAAGCCGGGCACGGTCGTGAGAGCGCGAACCCAGAGTAAGTACCGACTTATTTGCAGTTCGCGCGGAGCTATGTGAGCGACAAGTGCTCGGGCGAAAGCCGGGCATGGTCGCGAGAGCGCGAGCCCAGAGTAAGAACCGACTTATTTGCAGCTCGCGCGGGATTATAAATTATGTCGTTAAATCAAGAAGAAGAATTTCAGCTCGAGTGGATCAAGAACCACCACATGGAAGACAAGGACGCTCAAATGCAGAAGGAGGCTGCAGATGCCGCCGCCGAACGTCCCGCGCGGTCCCCGCGCGGGCGCAAGATGCGCCGTAATCCCAGCGCCTGGGAACTCCCCATCCCCGAAGATGAAATCGACCTCCACGGCATGACATCCGACGAGGCGGCAGAAGCCGTCGAACGGCGCATCGATGACCTGATGATTGCAGGCCTCAAGGTACTCCGGGTCATCCACGGCGGCGGAAACCCCAGCTACGGGAACGTCAAGCGGATCATCGACCGCAAGGTCCGTTCCGAATGGAGCAACCGCATCCAACTCTACAAAGTCGAACCCGACAACGCGGGTTCGAGCATCATGATACTCGGAAAACCCCGTCCAGCCCCCGAAGGACGCCCCCAAAAGGCACGCAAAAAGTAAAAAAAGAACCTTTTTTCACTTTTTTTGCTCCGTTACCCTTTAAAATTTCCGCACTTTTAGCTATAATTGGACCACCGAACCGGAATATAGCTCAGCCTGGTAGAGCGCTTGCTTCGGGAGCAAGAGGTCGTGAGTTCGAATCTCGCTATTCCGATAAGACAAAAAGACACCTTCTAGGGTGTCTTTTTTGTC
>JAEEGG010025485.1_pt1 | contig 11380 bp, 7 predicted proteins | sample 9134161 | NCBI WGS metagenome assembly JAEEGG01 (sample SAMN16246543, study PRJNA631951) | gut metagenome | biome: gut microbiome; feature: rumen; material: CR-attached | host: Bos | place: Iran: Karaj | collected 2018-10
AGGAGCGCTTCACATCGAGCATTTCGTTGTAGCCTTCGAAGAGCAAATGCTCGTCATAGTCCTTAAATTCTTCCGCAATCTGCCGCCACACAGTTTCAAAGCGCTCCCGCTGCTGGGAATACACCGCCTCATCGGCAATGAGCCAGGCCGTGTTAGCAGCACCTGTGTCGTGGTGGATGTTGAGAATGCAGTACATCCCCTGACTGATGACATAATCCACCACCTCGTGTACCCGCTTCATCCATGCTTTCTGAATCGTAGTCCCGATGCTGTCCTCTGATGGTAGCCAGGGCGAATAAGTCCATTGTCCGTTGGTATCGTAATACCCCTTGACGTTGCTGAACGTTGCTTCCATGTGGGGATACCATGTGACGGGCACTCGGACGGCGTTGAACCCCGCCTCCTTTAACATATTGAACAGTTCCGGCTTGGTCACCTTCTGTCCCCAGGCCTGTTCATAGTCCCGCCACGTACGGTTTTTGTTTGTCTCAATCCACATCCGCAGCGAGTCACCGGAATTGCTGTCGAGCGTGTTGCCGAGATTCCAGCCAATCCGCATGTTTTTGACCGCCTCTTTGGCTGACTCAAAACTCTGTGCCGTCATCATCATCGGGATGAGCAGCAGTGATAGACAAATTTTTCTCATCATTATTGTTATGAGTTTAGAAATTATGTCTGCAAAGGTAATCATTTCTGCCGGACTATACAATAGCATACAATCTTCCGAGTATGCTTTGGGAGCAAATGACACATCTTCATCATCATCTGTCTTCAGCCACTTCTTCCACATAGTGGATGAGTTTGCGGTAGAAGGCGTGATGCTGCAGGGTAGCTTTGTCGCCGAAAATGATGAGTTTCATGCGTGCGCGAGTCATGGCGACATTCATGCGGCGAAGGTCGGAGAGGAATCCTATCTGTCCGCTGTCGTTGCTGCGCACTAGGCTGATGAGGATGATGTCGCGTTCTTGTCCCTGGAAACCATCAACGGTGTTGACGCTGATGGCTTGGCGGAAAGGACGGAACTCCTCGCGCTTGCGAATTTGCTGACGCAGATATTGTGTCTGCACTTTATAGGGGGAGATAATGCCCACATCGAATCGCTCGGACAGAAAACGTGCAGCCCCAATTTTGTCAATATAGTTCTTGAGTGTGGAGAGCACCAGTTCGGCTTCGGCCTTGTTGATGCGGCCATGATTTTCGCCGATAAATTGTTCTGTGAAGTCGATGTCCAGTTTGTCTTCGGGTGTTCCCTGGCTTTCCAACTCCTGATTCACCTGTTGAAGCATCTCGTTGCCATCAATCCAGAGGATGGGGTGCTCGAAGTCGAGCACGGAACGATGTTTCACGCTTTGGTCCGACTCCACTTGGCCATGATAGAACCAATCAGAAGAGAAGCGCATGATGGCATCGTTCATGCGGTATTGTACCTTGAGCAAGGTGACGGCTTCGGGCTGATTCTCCACGATGCGCTCCATCAGCGTCTTGCCCAGTCCCTGCCGCATGGCATCGAAGCACTTGATGGTGGGCGGCAGTTGTTGGTGGTCGCCTGCCAGAACGACACGTGAAGCACGTCGGATGGCAATCCAGCAGGCTGGTTCGAGTGCCTGTGCCGCTTCGTCGATGAAGAGCGTGGAGAAGTGATGGCGAACCAAAATCTTGTTGGCGGAACCGACGAGGGTGCACGCCACTACACGCGCCTCGTCGAAGAGTTGCGCATTGATGGCCATTTCTATTTCGGCGGCTCTGTCGCGCAGACGTGCTATTTTCTGGTGCACGTTGTCGCCACGCTTTCGGTTCTCCCTGATTTGTCGGATGGCCTTGCGGATGCACCACAGTTCCGGGTAGTCGGGATGACTTTCGAATCGACGCTCGTAGGTGAACGAGAGCATCTTGTTGTTGATGCGGGAGGGATTGCCGATGCGAAGGACAGGCACTCCGTGGTCGACCAGTTTCTCGCTAATCCAATCGACAGCCATGTTGCTCTGGGCACACACCAGCACTTGGGTCTCGCGGTGCAGGGTCTCGTATATGGCTTCGACCAGGGTGGTGGTTTTGCCGGTTCCCGGAGGACCATGCACCACTTCCACATCTTTTGCCCACAGCACTTCGTTGACGGCTTGTTCCTGTGTCTTGTTTAGCCAGGGGAATTGCATGGGTGTGAACGTGCGTTTCTGTGGTTTCACCTGTCCGGAAAAGATGTCGCGCAAGTAGGCCATGCGGTTATTTTTTGCATTAATGGCTTCGTCGAGTGCGTGAAACATGGTTTTGTAGGAGGTCTCGTCGAAGTAGAGTTGCACGCCCAGATTGTTCGCGTTTTGAAGGTCGATGAGGGCTTGCGAGGAGGGGATGGTGACGACCATGCGGTCGCCATCCACATAGGAGACGGTGGAGGAGAACGGATAATAGTGTGCCTCCATTTCGTCAGAGGTGGGCGGGCAGAAGAACTGAATGGGCTTGCCGTATTCGAAGAGGTGCTCAATGTCCTCGTCGGTCTCGTCGTGGTCTTTCTTGGTGATTTCCACCACCAACTGGTTCAATGAGTTATAGTAACTGTGTCCGGCATCGACGGGATACCAGCAGATGCCCCGATGAATCTTTCGCTTGATGTTCATCTTCTCCGACTGCATACGGAACTCTTCTTTCTCGGCGTCGTGTTCCATCTGAAGAAGACTGCGGAGGCGTTGTAGATAGAGGGTGCTGTTCTGCATGAGGTTGTCAGTTGATGTGGAGGATCAGGGCATCCATGAAGAGTGTGGCTGCATTGCGTTTCATCATTTTCAGATTCACCAGCGTGTGCAGATGCTGCCGCAGGGTGGTGAGGGTTTCGTCGTTCATGCTGTGACGAAGTCGTTGGTATGCCTCATTGGGTTGTCCGTCGAGCAGCATGATGAGGGTGAAAATCACGTTGATTTCGGGGTTGACGGCATCGTCGGCAGACAACGAGAGGATGAGTTTGGCGGCAGCCTCCCGGTCGCCACAAAGTGTGAGACACCATGCGAGCAGTTGCTTGACATGCAGGGAGTTCTCGTCGAGATAGGAGGCTTTGTGGAGCAGGGGAAGTGCATCTTGATGCCGATGGGAGTGCATCAACGCCTGTGCTGCCCCCAAGAGGAACTTTTGGCTGTCGGGATTGATTTGTAGCAGTTCCTGATAGTGCTTGGCTGCCTCTTCCATCTGTCCGGCCGCATAGCAGAGTGAAGCCAGGTGACTCAGTGTCCACTTGGAGTTGGGCTTGATGTTGTTCGCCACGGTGTAGGCATGGATAGTCTCGGTGGTGTGTCCCAGTTTCTGGTGGCAAAAGCCCATCTTCTGCCAGATGCTGGCCAGGGAGACGTCAAATTCATTGTCGGCCAATGTGCTAAAGATGTCGAGCGCTGCCTGATAGAATTCTTTTCTCATCAGGAAGTCGGCATATTGAGCCAGTTCTTCCTTGTCGTCCACCAGGAGTTTTTCCAACCACGGGTTGCTGAAGGGTGTGACGGGATGTTCCTTCAGTTGAGCAAAGGGGTTGTAGAACTGCTGTTTGTAGGGATAACTGTAGTAGAAACGGTAGAGATCAAACACGTAGTGGCGGCGGATGTCGGCCTTCTGTGGTTTCTGCAGTTCTTCACTCTCGGAGAGTTCGTCCATGTCCATTCCATCGGGAATCTGGCTGGCGATTTGTGCTTCAATTGCATCCTCGGCCATGCTGCCAAGATTGTTGAAGGTGAAGCAGAGGGAGTATTTGTCGCTGTTGCAGAAGGGACTTCCGTTCAGAATCAGCCGAATCAGTTTGTTGACCTTTCCGTTGGTGAAAGTCTTGAGTTCGGGCATATGGCTGTCGGACAAGGAGAAGGGGGAGAACCAATGGGGCATCTGATTGAAGACCGAGTAGCCTTTCATCATGGAGAAGGTGCCGTAGTAGATGTCGGCACCATCGAGTTGCATCTCTGCCATCTCGTGCATCTTCTTGTTCATGTGCTCGTCGTTCATCCACTCGGGGTTCTCGCCATGCTCGATGAAGGCATCGGGGTCGAGGTCTTTTTCTTTGGATTTCCTTTTCACCATCACGCCTTTCATCAGCGCGGGCATGATGTCGTTGCGCATCCGTGAGGTGACACTGTCGGTGGTGCAACTCATCTGCAACTGCATCATGGTGGCATACATGTCGTGGATGAAGGAGGCATCGTCGCGATAGATGAATAGTCTGTTTTTCAGTTCTTGGTTGCCTCTGACACGGTCGAAATGCAGATGGAACGCCAACAGGAAACCTGTCAACGCCCGCATGGACACTTGGTCTTCCTCTACCAAATAGCAGTCGAGCAGGAAGAGCAACTTAGCCATATCTGCAAACTCGAGCAACGAGAGAGTGACTGCGCTGATGAAGACAGCTTTGTCATTCGTCTTGATGCTGTCCGAGAAGATAAGTCTGTTGGCCACATCGGTGTCCACATTCTGCCACACCTCACTCGTCCATGTCCAGTTGAAGAGATTCAGCAACGCCGTTTCACGCTGCTCCGTCAGGCTCTCCATGCGGTGCTGACGAATAGATTCGCGTAGCAACTCGTCGTGGGCCACCTCGTCTATCTCGCTTGAGACCGTCTCCAGCTGGTTGACGATGGACTCGAACGAGGGAATATTCTTGAGGCTCTTTCTGACACTGACATACTTTTCGCTAGTATTGTTCCTGAGCCGTTCCAACCGTTCCAACCGGCTGGCCACAAAACCCAGTTGGCGGCAGATGTTGGTGCGGATACGCTCACTCTGGTCGTCATTCATGCCTTTCAGCATGAACTGTAGCATCTGCTGATAGGTGGTCCACAGACTTTCCACCTCCTCCGTCAGTTCCCAGTTGCCCATCTCGGCTGACTTCTTGCGGAGAAGTGGAAAGGTGTCCGCCAAATTCTGCGTGTTCAGTTTTGTTTGTATATCTGTGTAATCCATAAATGCTATTTCTTCACCAATCCTCTTCCTATTGCCCACTTCTTCATGTCCACCAGCATCGAGTCGTGGAAAGCCGTGCTCGGCTTCAGAGGCACATAGGTGAAGAGCGTGTCGGGCAAATCCATCCGATGCGCCTCGGGGAAAAACGCCATCACCTGTAAGGTGCTGTCCTGGTTCATCGCCTCCACAGCCTTGTCGTATGCCTTCTGAATCTTGTCAATCTCTGCCTTCCGAGCACGATAGACAGAATCGGCAAACACGACACACATCAAGTTGCCCACTTTCATGCCCACACTGCTGTTCAGCCTTTTCGCACCTCTTGCCACCGCCTCGCTGGCAAAGGGTTCGGGCATGATGGCGCCATCCAGTTGGTCTTGGTCAACCATCAGCGCACGAAGCCTCAGGTTGTTGATTTGTGGCTTGTTCAGGTCGATGCTCTGCAATTTCACCGATTCCAGAATCTTGTCCGTGAAGTAATCCAATGCCGAATGTCTGGTGATGCCGATAATCTTCTCCTTCAGGCTCTCCGCCTTCAGCAATCTTGCCTTCTGAGCCGTGATGAGCCAGAGCCTCAATTCGCTCACCATCACCACTTGTGCTGTGTCGCCCTTGTCTTGCCAGAGCGCCACCTTCATTAAATCGGTGACAGACCCCTCCACACGTCCGCGCATGAAAGCCGTGTCGGCATCCATCGCTGCATCGAACGTGACGAGTTTGACATTAATGTCCAAGGAATCGAACAGCCCCACTGAGTCGGCATAGTAGAAGGGCAAACACTCCATTGTGGGCAGAACACCCAACCGGATGGCGGTGGAATCCTCATCCGTCGTTGAGTCGCCTGTCTGACCGCACGAACCGTACATCCCAGCCAACGCTACCCATAAGAAAGCATATAACAGTTTTCGCATCTTTTTTATTTCATGATTTACAACTTGCAAAGTTCTTATCTTTGTATTTTTCTTCGTATAAACTTCATCTCATCCACAATCCAATAGACACCCTCATCCTCTAAAACATGATATCCGATAGATTCGGATTCACACACCCAATCGTTTCCCGATTTGTCAATATAATGAGGACCCCCGTCTGGATCCATGGTGACATCTTGATAGTTTTCTGGATGTCGTTTGTAGTCTTTTGCAATCTCTTCGCATTTGGCATCATAAATGGAATCCTTTTCGTAGCAGATCACAAGTTTCGGCTTGAAATGAAGAAGATATCTTTTGCTGTCAACACCTACTACAAAATATTTGTCGCCATCCATTTCTAATTTGTAATCATCCCATAATTCATCGAAAGCTAATTCATGCATCTTATTGCCAACTTTCAGGAAATATTTCACAGGATAATCTATTCCACCTTCCTTCTTCAATTCCGCATAAATATCGTGATCATATTGAACAAGGTTGCTTTTCTTGGCTCGAAAAAAATATACTTTTCCGCTTTTGATATTCACCAGCAGCAGTTTTTGTAGTTTTCCTATCGGAACAGTCTCGTTCTTCCTGCTGAGTTCTTCATCAAAGGTGAAGATATACACCAAACGGCAGTCTTGATAGTTGTTTTCAACTTCAAGGGCTGTTCTCTCATCTTCTATGGCGACTTTGACACTTGTGAATGTGATGAGTGGACTCACTATGCCCAAATATCGGAAATCAACATAATATGTAGATGAGTATCCGATTGCATCGGTGTATTGATGAAAATAGAAAGCCTTTTTTCTTAAATCATAATCAGTCTTGTGGATATCCGAAACAATATAAAATGTATCTGCCAGAAGAAATGTCCTTTCTGTCTCCAAATGTTCTAACAGGGTTTGATACTCTTCGCTTTCCTTGAACATTTTCCGCTTCAAAGGGCTATCATATTTGTTTTCTAATTGATAGTATGTCATTACATCGGAATCCAATAACCCATCAATGTCTCCTTTGATGACTTTGCCTTGGTAATTTCTGTGTGAAACGCCATCGCAGGCAGAATAAAAACCATCCAAATACTGAGAAAACGACACTTTAATCTTGTCCACATCAGAAGGATAACGTTGGCCGTACATTGCGGAAGCCAACGCAAAAAATAATAAAGCTAATATGATTTCAACCCTTTTCATTTTCAAGACCGACAACTGCTAAGTTTTTTATCATAATACATTCGCAGTTCATTGGGATGTTCTCTGAGTGCAAAGTTACGATTTTTCTCTCACATGCTCCAAACTTTTCTTGTCATAAATGCTGGATGAAGACACTCGTAAAGCTCATGAGGGTAACGACGTAAAGCTCGTGAGCCTTGCGGGTAAAGGCTCACGGGCTCAGTGGAAGGAAGGTTATAGGAGATTGTGAATGGGGATGCCAAATTGTAAAAAGGGATGGACGTTACTGTGGCAAGGTCTTGGGACTTAGCCTTATGGGGTAACTGATGACCAATTCGGCGCAGTCGGCTCGGGTGAGATGTGCCTTCACTTCGATGCCTGCTGTCAGGGAGTGCAGTTGTGGAATGGTGTAGTGGACACCGATGCGGTTGAAGAGGAAAGGGTCGTTGCGTTTGGCGTAATCGCCCAGTTGCTTATAGAGGTACATGCCTCCACCCAACGAGAGCGATATGTTGCCATAGAAAAGGGTGTGCTTCACGTCGAGGGCTATCGTCCATGGACTGTGAGGACAGTCGTGACCCTTCTCGATGTCGAGGTCGCGAATATGGGCATAGCCCGAATAGTATTGGATGTCGATACCACCACCTAGGGCTCCGATGCGGCAATAACGATACATGGCATCGGCTTGGAAGGATGCCACGGAATATAGTGTGAAGTGTTCCGTTCGCCAATCTGGATGGTCTTTGGTGAGCCGATATTGAGTGCGCTCCCAGTCTTCTATGTGTGTCTTTGCACCCACGCCACCCTTGAAGTTCAGATACCAATAGGGCTTGAACTTGGGAGGGATGTAGGTTTGCCGATCTTTGAGCAATGATTCATAGTAGGGATAATAGATGACGCCGAGTGTGGGGCCAAGCACGTTGGCACTGCGGTTGGGCTGCCGTGTGCTGCCGTTGCTGATGTGCCAATAGTCGAGACCTGTCTTGATGCCCCATGAGGTCGCGAAACGGTAAGTGGCATTTACACCGCCTCCAGCATAGAAGAGCAGGTGTGAGCCTATCATGTCATTGTCCACGCTGGTGTGCTTGTCGTATTTGCGGGTGGAATAGGCCACACCCAAATTGCCGCTGAGGGCTATCTCCCAGTGGCGGCTACGATGGAGAGGGTAGGAGAAGGAGCCGAAAATGGCAAACGAATTGCCCAGATGCGTGTTGTAGGGAGCCAACTCATAGTAGGCATAGTCGAGCGCGTTCCAATGGGGATAGTCGATGTTGCGGTGCATGGAGGCACCGTTGTTTTTGCAGAATTTGCCGACGATGGAGAAAGTGGGGTAGTGGTAGTCATGTGCATAGGCGTCGCTGTCGGAAGGCAGCGCCACATGATTGAACTTGAAAGCAGCCGAATAGTCAGACTTCCTAAGCATGTAGGCCTTCTGGTATTTGTCCAAAACCAGCACCTGCCCTGCCTGAAACTCCGTTTCATAACCCCAATGTCTTGGCCGAGATGATGCATCGGCAACAGTGGCTGTGTCGGTTGTCACCGCTGGCTGACCCTGTGCTGCAAGACATGACAGAAAGAAAAATGCTATGAGTGACTTCAATGTTGATTGATAATTGATAGAGAAAGTGGCAACCTTGCACGGATGCAGATTGCCACTTCTTGATTGTTTCTAAAGAGTTGCTTACTCACCCTTCACAGCAGCGATGCCTGGGAGCACCTTGCCTTCGATGGCCTCGAGAAGAGCACCACCACCAGTGGAGATGTAAGAAACCTTGTCGGCAAGACCGAACTTGTTTACGCATGCAACAGAGTCGCCACCACCGATGAGGGAGAATGCGCCTTCCTGTGTTGCCTTGGCAACAGCCTCACCTACAGCACGAGAACCAGCGGTGAAATCTTCGCACTCGAAGCAGCCTGCAGGACCGTTCCAGAGGATGGTCTTGGCACCTTCGATAGCCTTGGTGAACTTCTCGCGGCTGATAGGACCGATGTCGAGACCGTCCCAACCTGCTTCGATGGCATTGGATGGGAATGTCTTGATTTGAGCGCCTGGCTTCACAGAGAAGGTTGAGAAGTCGTAGCCGGTGCAGCATACAGAGTCCTCACCGAGCACGAGTTCAACACCGTTTTCCTTGGCCATCTTTTCTACGCCGAGAGCCACGTCGAGTTTGTCGAGCTCTACGATAGAATTGCCGATTTCGCCACCATGAGCCTTCATGAAGGTGTAAGTCATACCACCGCAGAGGATGAGTTTGTCCACCTTGCCGAGGAGGTTCTCGATGATGCCAATCTTGGTGGAAACCTTGGAACCACCCATGATGGCAACGAATGGACGCTTGATGTTGTTGAGCACGTTGTCAACAGCCTGCACTTCCTTCTCCATGAGGAGACCGAGCATTACGTCCTTCTTGTCGAAGTAGTCAGCGATGACAGCGGTGGAAGCGTGCTTGCGGTGAGCAGTACCGAAGGCGTCCATCACCCAGCAGTCAGCGTAAGAAGCCAACTTCTTGGCAAATTCCTTCTGGCTTGCTTTCATGGCCTTCTTGGCCTCATCGTACTCAGGAGTGCCTTTCTCAACACCTACTGGCTTGCCTTCCTCTTCAGGATAGTAGCGAAGGTTCTCGAGAAGCAGCACTTCGCCTGGCTTCAAAGCAGCAGCCTGATTCTCAGCCTTCTGGCAGTCGTCAGCAAACTGAACAGGAACACCAAGTGCCTTGCTCACAGCAGGAACAATCTGCTTCAGAGAGAGTTCTGGCTTCACCTTACCCTTTGGCTTGCCCATGTGTGACATGATGATGAGAGCACCGCCTTTCTCAAGAATCAACTTGAGGGTGGGGACTGCACCACGAATACGAGTGTCGTCTGTGATGACACCGTTCTGGATTGGCACGTTGAAATCTACACGCACGATTGCCTTCTTACCGGCAAAGTTGTACTCATTGATAGTCATAAGCGTTTGGATTTTTAATGTTAAATATAAAATGTTTATTATTTGGAGTTTGTCTTATCTTTCAACTCTTTAATTTTTAATATTGTTCGTTCTCATTCGGAAAGTTGCCTTCTTTCACATCTTCCACATAATGTCCGATGGCATCGGTCATCACGGTGTTCAGGTCGGCATAGCGGCGCAGGAACTTCGGAGAGAATCCGCGTGTCATGCCCAGCATGTCGGAAATGACTAGCACCTGTCCGTCACATCCGCCACCTGCACCAATGCCAATCACGGGAATCCTCAGTTCGCTGGCCACCTGTGTTGCCAACTTGGCAGGAATCTTCTCCAGCACCACAGCAAAACATCCTGCCTCTTCCAAAGCACGGGCGTCGCTGATAAGTTTTTGAGCTTCAGCCTCTTCCTTGGCTCGCACGGTGTAAGTGCCGAACTTATTGATGGATTGGGGAGTCAAGCCCAGGTGTCCGCAGATAGGGATGCCCGCGTCCAGAATCTTCTTCACGGCTGGAATAATCTCCACGCCACCTTCCAGTTTGAGGGCATCGCAGTGCGTCTCCTTCATAATTCGGATGGCGTTGCTCACGGCTTCCGTCTCGTTCACCTGATAGGTGCCGAAAGGCATGTCGCAAATGACCAATGCGCGCTTTACACCACGCACGACAGCTTTGGCGTGGTAAATCATCTGGTCGAGTGTAATAGGGAGGGTTGTCCAGTTTCCTGCCATCACGTTACTGGCAGAATCGCCCACGAGGATGATGTCTATGCCGGCATTGTCGGTGATGGTGGCTGTTGTGTAATCATATGATGTAAGCATGGCAATCTTCTTGCCCTCAGCTTTCATCTGAATCAATCGATGCGTAGTGACCTTCCGCTGGTCTTCTACTAAGTATCCTGCCATGTTGTTTTTTTTAATGAGTGGCAAAGTTACACATTATTATTAAAACTCAAACAATAAACGAGCATTTATTTGTCGTCGTGTCAGATAATTTGGCACCGCATACTGGTGATTTGTAATGTCTGTCACCCAATAATAACTGTTCACGTTGGAAATGTCGAGAATGTTGAAGGCATCAATGCCCAGCCAAATGTTGCGGAATGCACGACCGATGCCCGTGTAGATGTGACGGTCTTCGTTCTTGAGCAGTCGGTAACTGATGCCCAAATCGACACGCCGATAACTGGGCATGCGGAACACCTGCTTTTCACGTCCAGAGTGTGGAGGACCAAAGGGAAGTCCACCCGCATAATGCCCCTGCACGGTCACCTTCCAGCGGTCGGTGTTGGGGAAATAGTCGCTGAAGAACACGGCACAATTCAGTCGCTGGTCGGTGGGACGAGGCACATACTTTCCGTCGTTGATTTTCTCTGCTGTCTTCATGATGCCCACACTCAGCCATGAATCCGTTCCCGGCACAAACTCTCCA
>JAEEGG010025487.1_pt1 | contig 11378 bp, 8 predicted proteins | sample 9134161 | NCBI WGS metagenome assembly JAEEGG01 (sample SAMN16246543, study PRJNA631951) | gut metagenome | biome: gut microbiome; feature: rumen; material: CR-attached | host: Bos | place: Iran: Karaj | collected 2018-10
TCATACGTCCTCTCTCAGGACTGCGTAGAGGAAATGCGCGTGGCATTTGAGCGTCGTCGCGACCTCATTGTAGAACTCGCAAAGGACATCCCAGGTCTTGAGGTAAACGTACCACAGGGTGCTTTCTACCTTTTCCCTAAGTGTACAAGCTTCTACGGCAAAACAGATGGTGAGCGCACAATCAATAATTCAACAGATCTCGCTATGTACCTCCTCGAGGTTGGACACGTGGCTACAGTAGGTGGTGACGCATTCGGCGACCCTGAATGTTTCCGCATGAGCTACGCTACAAGCGATGACAATATCCGCGAGGCAATGCGTCGTATCAAAGACTGCCTTTCACGTCTGCGCTAAAAAAAAAGTGTTAAAAGTTCTTAATCGTAGGGATAGTTCAATTTTAATTTGTATCTTTGCGTTCGGAAACGGGAGGAAAGCCTTATTTCGGCATTCAATTATGTTCAAACTTAAGAACTCTTTAACCGTAAATCAGAAAGAAAAATTCATTAACTCAAAATTTTATTTAACAACTTAAACTAAAAAATTATGGCAGCTACACAAAAGCCAGCCCCAAAGAAGTCTTCTGGCTTCCAGGGCGTTCGTAATGCGTTTTGGATCATTCTCGCAATGTTCATTGTTGCAGTATGTATCTACAAGTTTGTTCTCGGTGCACCTGGTAATTTCGTAGGAGGTGACCCAGATGGTGAGGTTCTCAATGGTAACATCGCAGGTACTATCTACAAAGGTGGTGTTGTTGTACCAGTGCTGATCACATTGATGCTCACAGTGCTTTGTCTCTCTATCGAGCGTTTCTTCGCTCAGAAGACAGCTTTCGGTAAGATGGCAACTACAAAGTTCGTTGTTGCAATTAAGGCAGCTCTCGCTAAGAACGATTTCGTTGAAGCTCAGAACCTCTGCGACAAGCAGCGTGGTACAATCGCTAACGTTGTTGGCGCTTCACTCAAGGCTTACAAGGAAGTTGAGGCTCTTCAGGGTGTAAAGAAAGCTCAGAAGATTGCTAAGATTCAGCAGGCTCACGAGGAAGCAGTTCAGCTCGAGATGCCAACTCTCCAGATGAACATGCCTATCCTTGCTACTCTCGTAACACTTGGTACTCTTACCGCTCTGTTCGGTACTGTAACTGGTATGATCAAGTCATTCGCTGCTCTTGCATCTGGTGGTGGTGGTGACTCTGTTGCTTTGTCAACTGGTATTTCTGAGGCCCTCATCAATACCGCTCTCGGTATCTTGACATCATGGCTCGCTGTAGTATCTTACAACTTCTACTCTAACCGTATCGACAAGCTCACATACGCTCTCGACGAGGTTGGTTACACTATTGCTCAGACATACGAGGCAAACCACGACGAGGCTTAAGTTTTTACTAACCCTTTAAAACATTTATCACTATGGGTAAAGTAAAACTTAAGAAACAAGACATCTGGATCGATATGACGCCTATGTCAGACGTGATGGTGCTGTTGCTCTGTTTCTTCATGCTGACCTCTACTTTTACAAAGCCAGAGCCAGTGAAGGTTGTTGAGCCACAGTCTATTGCAGAGATTAAGGTGCCTGAGAAGGATGTGCTGAACATTCTTGTCGACAAGGAAGGCAAGGTGTTCATGAATATGGATAACCAGTTCCAGCTGGGTGACGTTGCTATGGATGTTACCGACCAGTTCGGTATCAGCCTGACAAAGCAGCAGTTGGCTAATTTCAAGTCAGACCCAATGTTCGGTGCTCCAATGAACGTGCTTGAGAAGTTCCTCAACATGGAGGAGAGCCAGCGTCGTGAAGGCTTGAAGGAGCTTGGTATTCCATTGGATAGTATTGATGGTGGTAAGAGTGAGTTCCAGATGTGGGTTAAGTCAGCACGTGGTGTCAATTCAGACATCAAGGTTGCTATCAAGGCCGACAAGGACACTCCTTACAGTATCATCAAGCGTGTAATGTCGGAGCTTCAGGATATTGACGAGAGCCGTTACTACCTGATCACTTCACTCAAATCAGAGGAGGATTAAGCCATGGCAAAAGTAAAGAAAAGTAGACAGAAAAAACAGCAGACTCGAGTAGACTTCACCCCTATGGTGGACATGATGATGCTGTTGATTACCTTCTTCATGCTCTGTACCACTTTGGCTAAGCCTCAGACAATGGAATTGAGTATGCCTACAAACGATAAAGATGTCCAAGATGAGGATAAGAACGTTACAAAGGCTTCTTATACCATCACTTTATTCGTTGCTGCGGATAACCAGATCTACTATGTAGAGGGTATGCCAAAGTATGATGACCCAACCTGTCTGAAGAAGACAACATGGGGTAAGGAGGGCATCCGTAAGGTTCTCACAGGTCACGTTACAGAGGACGGCACACAGCCAATTCTCGAAGTTCGTACCGCTAAGGCTAAGCTTGATGAATTTAAGGCTAAGAACCCAACAATGACTCAGGCTCAGTATGATGAGAGACTCAAGGCCATCAAGAAGGGTGAACTCGACGGCAAGAAGATTGAGACAATGACAATCATCATCAAGGCTACAGATAACTCAACTTATTTCAACCTTGTTGATGCTCTCGACGAAATGCAGATTTGCTGCGTTAGTAAGTATGTAATTGATAAGATAAACGACCAGGACAAGAAGCTCCTCGAGGAGGCTCATGTCAAGGAGTAATCTATTAGTAACTTTAACTTAAGAAAGGAAAAGAAAAATGTCACAAATAGATCTTATTGACAATAGGTGGGCGGACTTGATGTTCGAGAACCGTAACAAGGAGTACGGTGCTTATGTGCTTCGTCGTCAAACGACTTCGCGTAACATCAAATCAATTATCATCGTACTTATCCTCTTTGCTCTCGTAATGGCATACATGCTTGCCATGAATGCTTATAATGAGTATCAAAAGGCACACCAGGCACAGACTCAGGTAACTGAGCTTACTGCTCTTGCTGAGCAGAAGAAGGAAGCCAAGGTTGAGCGTAAGGAAGTCATTAAGCAGGAGAAGGTTGAACAGGTTGTAGAGAAGGTAAAGAGCTCTATCAAGTTCACCGCACCTGTAATCAAGAAGGACGATGAGGTACGCCCAGAGGACGAGATGAAGTCTCAGGACGAAATCATGAACTCTAAGGTAGCTGTAGGTTTCGCTAACGTAATCGGTAACGATGAGTCTGGTGAAGTGCTCAAGGCTAAGGAGATGATCATCAACGAGCCTGTTAAGCCAAAGGAAGAAGAGAACAAGGTGTTCGACGTAGTAGAACAGATGCCTTCTTTCCCAGGTGGTATGGCAGCTCTTATGGCTTATCTCCAGAAGTCAATCAAGTACCCACCAGTAGCTGAGGAGAATGGTATCCAGGGTCGTGTAGTATGTACATTCGTTGTAGAGCGTGACGGTAGTGTAACTGACGTTCGCGTTGCAAAGTCTGTTGACCCATCTCTCGACAAGGAGGCTGTTCGCGTGGTTAGCGCTATGCCTAAGTGGATTCCTGGTAAGCAGAATGGTCAGTCAGTACGTGTAAAGTACACACTCCCTGTAACATTCCGTCTCCAGTAATACTTGAAAGTCTTCTGTGGATTTCCGCAGAATACGATACATTAAACTTTGAGCTCTCTCACTCTCCCGCAGAGGAGGGAGCTCAATTTTATCATATTAAGGTGCCTTAACATACACCTTCACTACAGCCAAGACAATTTTTTCAATACATTCATTATTAACCCAAACAATGAAGTCAATTGCATCAACACTCGTAATCTTCATAGCATCTATGCTCACATTTGGCATGCTGTCCGCTTGTCAAGAGAAGAAGAAGGACCCAAATGCGCGCACAGATACATACGCCACCGGAAAGATAACATTCGGTGCGGATGAGAGTTTTATGCCAATCATCGATGAAGAGATGGAGGTTTTCCATCACATCTATAAAGACGCTCATGTAACTCCAAAATATATGAGCGAGTCTGAAGGTATGAATCTTCTTCTTAAAGACAAACTTCTCATGATGTTCACAACACGTGACTTCAAGAAAAGCGAATATGACAACCTGAAAGCGCGTCAACGCTTCCCAATAACAATACATATAGGCTATGATGCACTTGCAATTATAGCCAACAAGAATAATACCGATTCATGCATCTGCGTGGATGACGTAAAGCGAATCCTTACAGGTGAAGCCCTTAACTGGAAAGACATATATCCAGCAAGCGCATCACGTGGAGAGATTGTTGTTGCATTCGATAACAAGACATCGAGCACGGTACACTACGTAGAGGACTCAATCCTCGGCGGAAAGCCTATCACAACACCTAATGCATTCGCAACAAAGAAAACAGCGGACGTAATAAAATATGTTGAGGAGCATCCAAACGCTATCGGAATTATTGGCAGTAACTGGCTAAACGACAAGCGTGACACAACAAACCTAACATTCAACCGCAACATCCGAGTAATGCTCGTTGCAAAACATGCACCTGCAACATGGAAGAACTCGTACAAGCCATATCAGGGCTATATCTATAATGACAAATATCCGTTCATACGCAAGCTCTATGCACTTCTTAATGATGAACGTGGCAGATATGGACTACCACATGGCTTTGCACAGTTCATAATTTCCCAGAGAGGACAGATGATCCTCTTCAAGGCTGGTCTTCTACCTGCATACGGAAATATCGCAATAAGAGAAGTAAAGGTCAATTAAAGTCAGGATAATTAAGGAATAAAGCTTTTTGCTCAATTTCCTTTTAAGAAAATAAAAAAACGGACGTATTTGGTTAAAATCCGTAAACTGATGCAACAAAATCAATTATAATACGTCAAAATATTAGATAACCCAAACAAGACGGTAATTAATATAAGTAACAAGAGTAAAATTTGCAAATTATGAAAACAGCTAAATACATTATTATCGGAGCAATGATGACAGTCATCAGTGTTCCAACTATGGCTCAGGATGCAACTTCAGCAATAGAACAGGCTACTAAGATTATCAAGTCTGGAGCTGAAGACAAAGACAAGCAGGTTAATGCAGTGTTCAAAACTGTAAAGAAGGATGCAAAGGCTATTGCTGGCATCGGTCGTGCATATCTCAATGCAAAGGAATATGACAATGCCGACAAGTATGCAGACCTTGCCATCAAGGCAAACAAAAACTGTGCAGCAGGCTATGTACTCAAGGGTGACATCTGTGTAATGAAGGATGACGGTGGTGCAGCTTCAAGCTGGTTTGAGAATGCAACCACATTGGATCCACAAGACCCAGAAGGCTATCGTCGCTATGCTCAGATCAATGCCAAGGCAGACCCAGACGGTTCTATTGCAAAGCTTGAGCAGCTCCGTTCTATTGACCCATCTTATCCTGTTGACCTTGTTGCTGCTGAGATTCAGTCAAAGGCAGGCAGAGCAGATGCCGCAATAGAATATTATTCAAAGGTAAACCTCGACAAGATGGAAGACTACCAATTGGCAGACTATGCAGGTACTCTCTTCCTCAAGCAGAAGTATGATGAGTCATTGAAGGTTTCAAGCTTCGGTAACCAGAAGTTCCCACGTCATGGTTCTCTCAACCGTCTCTCTCTCTTGAACAATGTAAACCTTGAGAAGTACGAGGACGCAGTTAAGTTTGGTGATCGTCTCTTCAATTCTTCTGACGACATCAAATACAATGCGCTCGACTATATCAACTATGGTACAGCTCTTCAGAAGCTCAAGAGAAACGAAGAAGCTATCGCTGCATTCGAAAAGGTCATGAACACACGTACCTTCGACATGGAGCATAGAGTAAGCGTATACAAGAACCTCTCTGACGTTTACAAGTCAATGGGCGACTATCCAAAGGCTCTCGAATACTACGAGAAATACGTTAAGAGCAATCAGGGCAAAATGACTGCAAACATCAAGAATGGTCTTGCACAGCTCTACCGTACAATGGCAATCGATGAGAACTCTACACCTGAGCAGAAGCAGGAAGCAATTGCAAAGGCAGATAAGGTATTCTCTGAGATTGCAGAGGAGTTCCCTGCATTCAAGCAAGCCGTAACAGCACAGCGTGCTAAACTCGCCTTCATTCTTGACCCAGAGGATAAGGCAGGTGCTGCAAAGCCACACTACGATCAGCTCATCGAGATTATCAATGGTCTTGAAAGCAAGGACGCTTCTGATATCGCTCAGCTCAAGCAGGCTCTTAGCTATAACATCGTTTACTTCGTAAAGGTTAACGAGGACATAGCACAAGCTAAGGAATATGCAAATAAGCTTCTCGAAATTGATCCTGAGAATGCTATGGCTAAGCAGGTTTCTGAGCTTAAGTAACACGTAAGAAAATAGAATAAATTAATATTTATAAGCCCTTCGGTCATGAGACTGGAGGGCTAATATTTTGCCCCAATAGAATCTGTCGTGCAAACATAATCCCAGAAAACGTGTCAGTAACAGGTAACGGGTAACAATAAGAAAATTAGTGTAAGCTGCTGCCTATATTTAATATTTGTATATATAATAAGGTATATAAACTCCTTAGAATAATTCAGTAAAATTTTGGCATGCACAAAAATCCTTATTGTTACCTGTTACCTGTTACTGACCGTGATTTCGCATGCCTATTGAGCGAGGCTATATTACCGTTTTGGACTATCTAAGCCAAAGATAATGAGGCTGTTATATACAATAGAGCTAGCAGAGTATAGGCAACTGAGAGTCTCATTAGCATAACAATAAGTATTAAATCATAGCTGATTTACCTTATTCAATATGTTTGAAAAACGATGTAAAAAGTGAAAACCATTCCAAAACTATCTCCCAAACTAAATACTGACTTCAATGAGATTCTGCGGGAACTTTCAGCTCCCTCCAATGTAGTTCCGTTGTAAGTCCGTTGTAAATCCGTTGTAAGTCCGTTCATCCTATAGTCCTAGGAGCGAAGGTAGAGCGAAGGCATAACGAAGGCATAGCGGAGGCACAACAGCAGTTCTAACCATATAGTAACAAGTAACAGGTAACAATAAGGATTTTAGTGTAAGCGTACCTAATTTCAAACATAGTACCACCATCAGGATATGCTCTATTGGGTAGGACTATGAATAATTCGGAGTAACTTTTTGAGGACATAAAGTTTTTTCCTGTTTTTTTACCAGACACCAATAATAAAATGCGAAACAGCGCTAATCATTTCCAAATCGGAATAATTAGCGCTGTTCTTGAATATCTAAGATACTAATTCACAGACTTAATCGTTATGCTGTTCTCTATCAAACTCTTTGTGAACTTCTTGCCCTTATCATTCTTGAAGGTACCAGACGGACGAGTAACGGTAATGGTAATATCACCAGGTTTCTCTGTACTCTGTATGGTCACAACAAGCTTTCCGTGGAAGAGCTTCATGTGAGGCTCAACAAACATTTCCGTAGAAGTGGCATCGCCGTTACAGATGGCAAGGAAACGCCCCTCACCCTTAATAGCGACAAGAACCTCGTCATCCGCATCCGGACATAGATTACCGTCCTTATCAAGCATGCTCACCGTAATGTAGCTTAAATCCTCTCCATCAGCCTTGATGGTCTTCACATCAGGCTCAAGCAACAACTGAGATGTATAACCAGCGGTACGAATAACCTTCTCTGTAGCAACAGCGCCCGATTCATCGTATGCCACCACCTTCAGTTCACCAGGCTCATACTTCGGATACCAGCGGAGACGGAAACGGTCCATGTTCGGTGCATTGGAGGTATCATACCTTGCATCCCATCTGTCACCGTTAGGATTTGTCTGACTCTGACCTGTAATCTGATTACCACTCTCATCACAGTTGACGAAATGGTTCTTCTTTTTCCTGCCCTGTGACTTACCATTTATGAAAAGCTCAGCTTCCTCATAATCCGTATAGACCATAACAGGAACACTTTGTCCAATTCGTTCCTTACCCCATGTCCAATGTGGAAGAACGTGGAATGTATGCTCTTTTTTATTCCATACAGAACGATAAAGGTAATATCTGTCCTTTGGAAGACCTGCAAGATCACAGATTCCGAAGTATGATGAACGGCTAGGCCAATATTCATCGTAAGGTGTAGGTTCTCCGAGATAGTCAATACCAGTCCATACGAATTGTCCTATCGTCCAAGGAAGATCCTCCATATTCTCGAAATCTACATCAGGAAGGTTACTCCAAGGGCACCATTCATTATCGTAACTTGAGCATTGTCCATCATCATATATAGCATAGTTCGATGTCTTGAAAGGAAACTTATACACACCGCGCGAACTAACTGTAGAGCCAGTCTCTGTGCCAAGCACAAACTTCTGTGGAGTTTGGTCATACGCATACTGATAACGATGTGTACGATAGTTGAGTCCTACGACATCCATCGTTGCCGCAACTTTACTCTTGATAGCCGCATCTACACGGTCAAGTCCCTGAGTGACTGGACGAGTCGGATCAAGTTTATGGCATAGATCCTGAAGTCTCTTTGACCATTCCACACCCACCTTAGAGTCGGTCTGTTCAGGAATCTCATTTCCGATACTCCACATAACGATACAAGGATGATTACGATGCCCGAGCAGAAGATTTGTCAAGTCCTTCTCTGCCCATTCCTTGAAGAAGCGCGAATATCCGTTCTTACATTTAGGATATATCCATTCATCGAAACTTTCTGCCATTACCATCATACCAAGCGAGTCGCAGACATCCATCTGCATCTGCGACGGCATATTATGGGCAGTACGAATAGCATCGCAACCCATATCCTTCATGAGTTTCACCTGTCGTATCAAAGCAGCTTTGTTAACGGCTGTTCCAAGCGGTCCAAGGTCATGATGCAAGCACACGCCCTGTATCTTGCGTGCATTCCCATTAAGTTTGAAGCCATCCTTGCCAACTTCAATGGTTCTGATACCCAGATTTGTAAAGGTCTCATCCACAAGCTTTCCCTTGCGGAAAAGACGGGCACGAACCTTATACAGATACGGTGTCTCTGGCGACCATAACTGCGGATTAGACACGGTAATAGTAGTCTTGATATGCCCGTCAGCAGGAACATCATAGTGACTGCCTGCTTCAAAATTGCCTTCTGCATTCAGAACCTCCACAACGAATGCCATGTCATCGTACAGTTTCTGGGCATCCTCTGAAGCTGGCTTAAGCTGTGTCTCATACTCCACCATTGCCAGCTGCTTGGTTTCACCATAGTTGTTCACGCCTTTGCCGAATCCGGCCGTACGGATACTCGTTCCCCAAGGGTCGATTGAAACATCAGGTAAGATCTCTACTTTCACAGGACGGTAGATTCCCGCCCCCGGATACCAGCGGCTACTCTCTTCAAGGTTTTGCAACTCTACATTCACATCATTCTCGCCAGCCTTTACAAGCTTTGTAATATCAAGTCGGAAAGCATTATAGCCGTATGGCCAGTAACCAGCCTTCTGTCCGTTTATATACACTGTAGGCTCTGCCATTGCCCCATCAAACTCGATGACGCAACGTCCCATCTTTGCAAATTTATCCTTGTCAATATTGAATTTCGTGCGATAGTATCCTTTTCCCATCCAAGGAAGGGCACCTGTACGACCACTCTTCTCCGTAGGAGTCTTTTCTCCATTCTGCTCAATCGTAACTACCTGAAGGTCATTTTTCTTATCGAACGGCCTTGATATAGCCCAGTCATGCGGAATCGTGACTGGGAACCAGTAGGTTTTGCTACGAGTAAATTCCCATTGCTTCAGGTTTATTATACTGCGCTGTGCCCAGACATTGATTCCTACGAGCATCAGTATAGCAGTCAATAACGATTTGTTCATATGTAGATGGAAATTAGTCATTCTATTTCTTTTCATGAATTATTTCTGCAAAAATAATAAATTTCTTTAAAAAAGAAAAGTTTTTATGCAAAAAAGACTTAACTTTGCAGAATAATTTAAGAAATAGAACACTTTTCACTCAAAAAAAATGCAGGAAACAGCGATATTCTTGGTGTTGATGTGTATAGGCGCTTCATTCGTGCAACGCGTTTCAGGATTCGGATTCGGCATCTTCATCATGACAGTTCTCCCATATCTCATGCCTTCGTATGGTGAAGCCACTACTCTTTCAGGATTATGCGCCATGAGCATGTGTCTATACATAGTCATTAGCCATTGGAAACATATAAGATGGAATAAACTCTGGTATCTTCTGATTGTTTTTCTCATAACATCATTCTTCGCCGTCCACTTCGTCAGCCAGGCAGGAGACGGTTTGCTGAAGATTCTTCTCGGCATCACACTTATCACTGGAAGCCTATGGTTCTCCTTATTTGCAGGAAAGGTGCATATCAAGCCCAACAAGTTTACACAAACGATATTGGGCACCCTCTCTGGAATTATGGGCGGATTATTCGGAATGCAAGGTCCTCCTGCCGTCCTATACTTTGTTGAGACCACAGAAACCAAGGAGGAATACATGGCCGTAGCACAGACTTACTTCCTTATCGGCAATATCATGATGACAATTTACCGTGCCTATTACGGATTCCTGACCACAACCGTACTTACCGGCTATTGTCTCGGAATACTCGGAGTAATAGTTGGTACAATACTCGGAAGCTATGTCTTCAAGAGAATATCATTACCTATCCTAAGGAAAATAATCTACGCCTATATGGCGATAAGTGGCATTAAATGCCTTTTCTTCTAAACACCAGTAAAAATCCCCCACTCTACCGCCGCTGCAATAGAGCCAAATGGGGGATTGATTTTTACTGAATATGATAAAACTTGTGTCTAAAGTGGGTATTACATACCTAATTAACGTGAATTCGACGAAAATAAACGCTGTTGTTTTAGCAGCAAGCTGCTGTTGACGGAACAAAAATTTTTAGAAAATTACCAGAAAATTAAAATTTACTGGGTTAAATTTTCTGGTCATCATGAAGAACTTGCTTTAGCTTGTTGAGCATTAGCGAATAAATTTTCTGTTAAACCAAGCAACAAAGTTGCGTTTATTATAGAATTCCGAATTCGTCGAATTCAGGTTATTTAATATAACTGTGAATCTCCATAATGACCTGCAACGAGAGCAGAAGGTACAGACTTGGTTGAAATACCGATACTGATATTCTCAAGACTGCTACAATCATCGAACGCATCGCTACACAGGACACCACCATTTACAGCCAAAGACTTGAGGCTGACTGGAAGCGAGAATTTCATAGTCTTACGGCCAATCATGTGAGATACATTATAGTATTCCTTTCCTGTGCTTGTTCCGAATATCCACGAAAGGTCATTCCTGTCTGTCTGATCAACCCATATAGCGCCATTGTAGCCGAGGAATGGAAGAGACACAGACACGAGGCTTGAACAGCCCTTTAAAGCGTTTCTGCCAATACTCTCTACTGTTGAAGGGATTATTATCT
>JAEEGG010025489.1_pt1 | contig 11377 bp, 11 predicted proteins | sample 9134161 | NCBI WGS metagenome assembly JAEEGG01 (sample SAMN16246543, study PRJNA631951) | gut metagenome | biome: gut microbiome; feature: rumen; material: CR-attached | host: Bos | place: Iran: Karaj | collected 2018-10
GGCTCAGGCCCGTAATCTTGCAGATCTCGTCGGTGTCATAGCCACGCTGCTTCATACGGGTGGCGGTCTCTAACGGATTCTCTCATATATCAGTATCTTATCTTGATTAATACTTTCTCTCACTCTCGGGCGTAATGCCTTTTCAGGCACGATGTCAACGGGGCGGTCGAGGATTTTCTCCAGTTCGCAAATCATCGCTGCGTGTTTCAGAAGACTCACACCGTCTTCGTCGAACTGCACGAGAATGTCGACATCGCTGATGGGAGTCTCCTCGCCACGGGCGAAGGAGCCAAAGAGCCATGCCCGTTCGATGGGCTGGGTCTTGAAGTAGTCGGCAATGGCCTTGTTCATCTGGGTACTCATAAGCGTTGCAATTAGAATTATGGCACAAAGCTCGTGCAAGCCGAATGCAATGGAGCGTGCTCCAATTGCTGAGGCGCCGCCAAGTTTCGCACGTTTCTGCGTGCAAAGATACGAAATATTCCGTAAATTAACCGCAATCGCGCTGAAAAAGTTGCAATGTTTAACGATAAGCCCTCGGCAGAGTTATGGAAAGCAGCACAAAAAAGCCCTCGGCAAAGCTGATGCAAGCATCGCTCTGCTCTCACTTAACCACAACCTTTTTACCATTCTGGATGTAGAGGCCCTTCTGCTTGTCACGCGAACAGACTCGACGACCGTCAACGGTGTAGCAGTCGGATGTGGTTTCACTCTGGCGGGGATTTCGGATGGCTGTGGGCTGGCAGCCAGCATATTCATGCAATTCTTCGCCGTCGTAGATGCCATATACCGTCCAGTTCTTGGACTTGGCCACTTGTGACGACGGGCAGGGAGGCCACCAGCGCATCCATCTGTTCGCCTGCTATATGGTTGTCATAGCAAACAACAGACGTCAACTCGTCACTTTGTGGCAGGATAAGGCTGGTCAACTGGTTGTCCCTGCACTCCACCTCCTTCAGTTTACTGTTGTTAGACAAATCAAGTGCCGTCAAAATGAAGCCTTTGCAGACAGAATAACACCATTGTCCAATTCAATCTTTACCAGTATATAGTTCCCTTTGGAAATTGTTTCTATTAACAAGCCTGGGAAAAGGAAATAGGCATTGGCGAACACTAAGGGATGATACGACAGATATTGGGAAATGGTTGTCCCGTCTTTGATCCTTCCTAACAATTTCTTGTTGGAGTCAAACAAAAGGTTATATCCAAGCGGACCAAAATTGTCTGGATTGTAAACTCCTCCAATATACTCTGGACAATAGAAGCGCGCTTTGTCGGTTATGTCTGAGACAAAATTGTCGTTTTTGTCATAATACACCATCGTGATATTCTTACAACTTTCAGTTACATAATAGACTTCTTCCGGCATCATACCATTATATTTGTTGCCATTGGGGTCGAGGAAGGCAGCAATTTGCCGTTCAATAGCCTTGTCGCTTTCGATGTAATATAGCTGAGGACTACTATAACCTGACTGGTCTTTTTGTTTACTGTGGACGTGGACAGCCAAGTCATAGGGTTCTGTGGTATCCTGTCTATCATAATTACCCTGTGCAGATGCTTCCTCTGCAGGAGAATGACGGAAATATAGGTGAGACCCTTCATCACCTATCTGTTTATTCTTGTCTTCGCCTTCGCTACACGACGTCATGCCAGCTGCCATCAGCAATAGCAGCCCCACCCTCCAAAAATAGATTGTTTTCATCATAAGCATTTATTATATATGTTCTAATCTTTAAACGTTTCTCCCTGCAATTTCTTGCACGAAGAAACGGAGATTTTGCCATATTTAACTATTGAACGTGTCTATCTGAAGTTATAGTAAATTTGCTTGTTATATTGGAATTGATAGCTGCCTGCATTCCATTGGCTTGAAGGATAGAATCCATAATATCCATTATCGTCACCAAGTGCTTCATTATGCTCTCGCTGCTCCGTCTTTTTAGCTTACAGATTCAAATCCTTTACAGGCCATCCGTAATCTTGGTACTTGGTGGCAGAAAGTTTGTGGTCTCGAACGAATGCCCGAAGCACATCATGTCTGAGCGTCTCATGCTCATCGCCATCGCTGTGGTGGATTTGGAAGGCTTCGAAATACTCGCCGAAAATGCGCTTGGCACTAGGCAGGAAACGGGAACCGTCCTCTACCTGTTCGAAGTTGGATACATAGAAGTATTCACCCATCTGGCAGATGTGCATCAAGCCTGGATGACTGCCGCCAGAGACACATTTCAGCGTGTCGCCCTCCTGTATGTAGTTGTACACCCAGAAATCACCCCAGATGCGGATGTCCGTGGAGTCGCTGTCATTGACGGCAACCTCTTGATAGACGGGTACGCTGTATTCGCCCTTAGCATAGTAGCCGGCAATCTGTTCTGCCAGATAGCGTTCGACAGCTGCGTAGTAATCTTTCACTTGCTCGTCAACCATCACAACAGTCTTGTTAGCATACTTCTTGTCGAGCATAATGAGTGAAATGGGTTGAGTGCTGTACGATTGTGCCTCGCCCGTTTTGGCATCATAAAAGTAGTAGAGCGTGTCGCCCTTCTCTTCAAGTCTTGCTGGGTTGATTTCCGTGGCGAGATTCGTTACTGGCAGCACGATGGCCAACACGAACTGCTTCGTGAAATCAATTGGTGTAGGCTTGCCATTTTCGCCCATCGTCGTAGCCATGCCGAAAAGCTTATTGAACTCATCCGCTGTCGTAATCTTCGGACTTGCAGGAATCTCCTGATCATTTTTAAAGAAGTAGTTCTTGGCCACTTCAAAGGCCAACTCATTACTTGCTTCGCCACCCTCAGCAGGTGCAACTGTCTGTTTGTTTCCACATGCTGCTATTATTAAGGCAGCTAAAGCGATTAGAATCTTTTTCATTTGCTATTTTTATATTTTGGGTTTTATCGATTCCTCAAAGGCTGTTTCAATCAACGTTACATGCTCACCGTTTCGCGTGAACGAATCAATGTAAGACTCATTCCTTACGATGGAATCTTTGGTTCGCTTTTGTTTCTAAAATTCCATCCACCTCATGCTCTACGAATGGTCCCGCCTTGCACTCCAAAAGGACGCTTGGCTCCAGGCACTCCAGTCCATGCCAAACGTTTTTGGGAATATCCACACCATAGCGGCCACTCTCCTGACTGATGACACACGATTCCACAATCTCTCCCTCGTCATTGTAGGTTGTCACGCGAACTTTCCCCTTCAGAATCACAAAGGTCTCGTCCTTGTCGGGATGGTGATGCACAGGAATAAAAGTGCCAGGCTCCAACGCATTGAGGAATCGGTGGCACTTGTCCTGAAGGCTCTGATGGAAGTTATAGTTCATCCTCAGCCTCGGCGACTTCTTGGCTTCCTTGGCCAAATCATTCATTAACTTATCGTCTATTATCTTCATACGCTCTTTTATTGTCATTCTTCCATATCACAAAACATATTAAAACTGCGTGTAAAGATACAAAAAATCCATGAATATTTGCAACCTTTGTACCATGTTTTGAGAATTATTAGGAAATGAAAATGACAATAGTGAGGACTAATTGGCTTTTGACTTGCTTGTTCGCCGCTCAGCGAATGCTGCCGATAAGTTGGCTGATGTCGGCTATAAGTGTGTGAACCTCAAAGGTGGAATACTCGCTTGGAGAGAGGCGAGTATGTCAGTGATTAAAGAAGAATAGATCTCAGAAGTTCGTCATCACTGGGATATTGGTTTGATTGTCAGACGTCGCTCGTAGCGGGTGGGCTTGACCTGATAGCCGGGCAAGACATAGCAAGCCGTACAGCCTACGCCAGTGGTGTTGTAGTCGAGGTTCAGGGTAATGCCGTCCTGCTGTTGGAGCTGGTAGGTATATACCGCTTTCGTCAAGTTGTCTGTGCTATAGTGGTAGGCGTTGAAATTAAACGGCTCGTCCATCGCAAAGCGCAGACCCTGACCGGAGCCGTTGCTCATGTCGAGCCAGCGGTTGTCGCAGCGCAGACCGCAGTCCTGCGGAATGAGATAGGGCTCGAACATGTCGTCCACACGGTTCTCGTAGACGCCAATGGCGTAACCAGTCTTGCGGTCGGGATAGTTCTCCTCCGGGCCGCGACCATACCACTTCACCTGCTGCATATCGTCGCAGAGTGTCATGGTCAGGCCGATGCGTGGCAGAAGGGCTGGCATCTGTCCCTCGGGCTCCAGAATATGATGGAGGGCGATGGTGCCGTCGCCGTTGATGCGGTACTCATAGACCTCGGAGAAGCCAGAATAGCGCAAGCCGGTGATGTAGGCGTCGAGCGTCGTATTGACAGGAGCACCGAACTGGGAGAACCAGCGCACATTGACATACACTTGACCATTGGCCTCGAAGGCCTGACAGGAGATGGGGATGCGGGTGATGGCGTTCAGGTTGTTGCTATAGAACTCGTTGGCTATCTGCGCACCGTTCCAGGGCTTGCGGTTGTTGTAGGTGATGTTCCACTGGCCCCAACCGTCGACCTCAAGTGCCAGAGGGGCGCGCCACACATTCATCTGAAGCGGCGATTTAAGCAGTTCCTTGCCAGATTGCTTGATGCTGAAGAGCTGGCCGTCGGGGGTAAAGGTGTAGAAGAAGCCGTCGCCGCTGACCGTGATGGCATCATTCGTCTGGCTGAGCACGGCCTTTCCGATGGTCTTGTCAGAAGGTACAGCCATCTGACGCCAAGGGAGTTCCAGCTGATTCCAAGCCATGACGTGCCCCTTCTTTGCCCAGATCTCATCAGCCTTCAGACTGCTGGTTATCATGAGGCGGTATTCGCAGCCGGGGTTGAGTATGGGACGGCTGTAGGGTATGGTGATGACTTTCTTGGCCAACGGCTCCACATCAGGACTGAGCGTTCCCTGCTGCAGGCAGGTGCCGTCCTCGTAAAGTTCCCATTTCATGTCGTAATAAGAGGTGTTGAGGAAATGGTTCCTGTTCCATATCTCTACCGTACCGTCAGCAGCACTCAGCAACGTGCATGATATGGGCTGGGCCGATTTCTTCATCTGATAGATTTCCGGCTGTACGGTCCTGTCGGGCCATATCGTGCCGTAGGTGCGGGCGCCTATGCCGTAACTGAAATAGATACCCTCCTGCTGCTCCGTCTCGAAGTCGAGGTTCAGCAACTGGCCTGAGGCGTCGGCAATGATGACATTGTCCATCAGTGCGTCGCAGATATATACACGAGTGTCCTGTCCGTGGGTCTGCTCGTTACGGCCGATATTCACGGGGAAAGGCGCGTTGATGATGTTGCCCTGAGCCTCCATCTGGGCTACCTGAGCGTTGTCGATGCTTACCGTCATCTGCTGTCCGTCATAGTGAGCTTCCACATGATGCCACTTGTTCTCCCAGTCACTGGGCAGCGGGGCTGACAGTTCGTACTTGTTGTTCGTTGCCGCAGACCTTCTGCCGTAAGGATGAACTTCGTTTTGTGCCCCCTCAGGAGCCTTGTCGGTATTGATATAGAACGACAGCTGTTCCTTGCCCCGCTGCTCGACGCCGAACTGCCACTCGCCCTTGGTTACGAACGAGCCGCAGGAACTGATGAGCTTGCGGGGATAGACATCGAAACTAATGGTGATGTTGCTGCCAGTAATCTCCAAGCAGTCGTCACGATAGACTTCTACCCACTCGTCGTGTCCGCTGAGGTCTATCACATGATTTTTCCGATTGCGGGCATCAGTCACCAGTTTAGCGTTGCCCATGATATGTGTCATCACATCATGACCCGATTTGTCGGCAAGCCTGCGGGCGGGCTGCGTCAGTCCTGGTGACACGAAGTCCCAGACAGCACCACCAATGCTACGCTCGTGGGTATAGACGGCGCGCCACATCTCGTCGAACATGCCACCGCCGTTGCCAGCCACCGATATGTACTCATCCATAAAGGAAGGGCGCACGTCGCCGTCGCCATGACGGCCCACCCTGAGGTCGAGGGCCAGAGGTGTCGGGTAGCGCGGACCGATGATATCCTCTGCAGGATGGCTGTAGGCATTGCCGCCGTACATCCACCAGCGGGTGTGGTCGTATTTGCGGCCTTCGTCAATCACCTCACCGATGTTGGGACCCTCACCGCTCTCGTTGCCGGCACTCCAAAACAGTACCGCAGGCTGGTTACGGTCGCGCAGCACCATACGGCGCACACGCTCCCTATACATTGGTATAAAACGCTTGTCGCCAGAGACCCATTCGGTGGCATGGGCCTCAACGCCGGCCTCGTCAATGATATACAATCCGTAGCGCGCGGCATATTCCAGATAGTGCGGCACGGGCGGATAGTGGCTGGTGCGCACACCGTTGAAGCCAAACTGTTTCAGGATGGTCATATCCTTCTTGATGAGTTCGTCCGTGACAGCGTGACCATTGTCGGGATCCTGCATGTGCGAGCACTGCGCATTGACCTTCAGGGGTTTGCCGTTCAGATAGAACACATTGTCACGCATCTCGGTCTCCTTGAAGCCCACGTCTTGACGGGCATCCTCGGGCGTGCTTTCCGATAATCGCTTACCCGTTGCGGCATCCACGAGGTACATCTTGAGCTCATATAGATTCGGTGTCTCGGCCGTCCATTTCAAAGGGTTGGCAATATGTTTGCTCATGTTCAGCGTCATTGTCCATTGACCATTAACCATTGACCATTGACCATTAACCATTGACCCAGAACCACTCTCCAGGCGAGTCACTTCCTTGCCGTCGGCATCCGTCAGCACGGCCTGCACCTTGATGGGTGTCGTGACAGGCTGCTCATCATAGCTTCTGACAGTCACCTCGATGTTCAGGTCAGCATCGCGGTAGTCCTTGTCGAGGTCTGTTGTCACATACCAGTCGAACAAACGGGTCTTGGGCGTGGCATAGAGATACACATCGTCGAAGATGCCAGCCAGGCGCCAATAGTCCTGCCCTTCGAGATAATAGCCGTCGCTGTATTTGATGACCTTCATGGCCAGCGTGTTGCGACCTTTCTTTAGAAACCGCGTGATGTTGTACTCGGCAGGCTCCTGGGCACCCTCGTTGTAACCAACCTCCTGGCCATTAATCCACAGGAACGAGGCTGATGCCACTTTCTCGAAGCGCAGGAAGACCTCCTCGCCATTCCAGTCGGACGGAATGGTGAACGTGGTGCGATAGGCTCCCGTGGGGTTGTAGTCACGCGGGGTCATTGGCGGGTCTGCCTTGAACGGCGCAGCCACATTGCGGAACAGCGGGTCGCCGTAGCCTCTCATCTCCCAGTTCGACGGCACGTCAATAGTCGCCCACTTCGCATCAGAGTATTTCTCTTCATAGAATGTGGCCGGTATCTCCTGCGGCGTATTGCCATAGAAGAACTTCCATTTACCATTGAGTAGGATATGATGTCCCGGAATGTAGTAAGCGCGCGCATCCTCCTGTCCGTATTCAAATACATCGAGGTTCTCGATGAAATGATACAGGTCATCAAACCGTAATGCCTTCTCTGTCTGTGCCGATGCCGTCACCCCTGCGATTACCAGCATCATTATAATCATGATCTTCTTCATATTTTTGAGTCTTTGATTTGCCATCGTTATTTCTCCTAAAATATGTTGCAAAGTTACGCTTTTTTGCCGAATTAAGAAGAAAAATGCGTAACTTTGTGGCTGAATTTGATATTTATTAGTAAACGACTATGCCACGTAAGACTGACGGAATACTTTTTGAACTCCAGCCGCGCCCCACAAAGGGTGAGGACGGCAAGCCATTGCTCTATGCCCAGCCCGTCGTAGAGCGTAAGTACTATCTGGACGACATCGACGACTTCTGCTACAAATACCGCCACACCAGCAAAGGCGAGATGAAGCTGTTCTTCAGCTTATTAGAAGAGGTCACTACCATGTGGTTGCGAAAAGGTTACCGCGTAGAAACACCCTTCGGCTCGTTTGCCCCTAAACTGAAACTTTTGGGCGACCATACTGACCCAGAGAAGGTGTTGGGACGCGATGTAATGTATGGTGGTGTTGAGTTCATCCCTGCCAAGCAATTCGTGAAGGATGCCGACTGTAGCCGCGAGGGGTTCCGCCGCAAGCAGGGTAGTGTGGGCAATAGCCAGATGCACGACCAAAAAGCGATGGATGAAGCATTGAGGAAGAGTGTGCTTAACGGATACATTACCATCAAGAAATTCCAATTGGCCAGCGGTCTGAAATACAAAACGGCACAGGCCTATCTTGACAGCCTTTGTCAAGGCGAACAACCACGTCTGAGTCGTTATCGTGAAGGCCGCACATGGCACTACACAATCCTACAAACCACTCCTACAGAATAAAATTTGGTACACAGCGGGCGCTGCCGACAACATCCCCGCTCGCTGCCAATATTAGCAGCGGGCGCTGCTGATTAATTCACCGCCCGCTGCGAATTAGCAAGGTACGTACTCTCTCCCTGCTTCCTTGGCACTTCTACCTTGTTTGCTAAGTCCTCTCTCCCTGTTTGCTACGTCTAAACGATCGAGAAGGTGCGTCTAATCTATTGGGAAGGTACGTCCATCCATCATTTATATAGGCTTTCCCACGTCTGATTGCTACTTTTTTCGCTATTACACTAATTTGCCGTGATGGGAATCTCTGTAGAGGTTGACAGGATGAAAACGGAGTGTTGGCCGTTCTCCTTTCCGAACTGGATAGCACCTTCCAGGTCGTTCTCAGGGAATAGCTTTGTACTGTCAAAGTAATAAAGTCCATCCTCACTATTGTACCAACCGCCTACATAGCCTTCGTGCTGCAAAGCATGGCTAATAATAACCAAATTTTATATTTTTCTAATCGTATCATATCACAAAATTGTTTCCATTCCTGTCTTCTGTACTTTCATTCCCATGTTCCTGTAGAAACTAAGTGCTGCGTCATTACCTTCCCATACATTCAAAGTAATGTTATAGCAGCCTATGGACTTTGCATAGTCACGGACAAACTCATATAATGCTTTACCGACGTGTTTGCCACGAGTCTTTTCATCCACACAAATATCATCAATATACAATGTCTTGATGTCTTGGAGTAACTTGTCATCCTTCACCTCAGTAACCTGACAGAAAGCGTGACCCCAAATGATGCTTTCTTTTTGCCCCCTGGCAGAGGCCAGTCCCCCGTTTGGTCGGGGGGCTTCTGCGTCATAGACGAAGATAGGCTTGCTGTCATCGCCCAGGAGGACTTCAAGCTCCTGTTCATTATACTTGGTGGTGTTGGGCTTAAATAAATCAGGGCGTATTACATGATGCACCATATCCACTTGATGCAGCAGCTCTAAGATAGCCTGAATGTCTCTTTTATCAGCTTTTCTTACCATTATATCACAAATTCTCTTAAATGATTCGGCGAAGTTAACCATTTTTGCCCAATTATCAGTAATTTTGGCGAATCATTTATAAAACTTTAGGAGATTATGGAATGCCGTCGAGCATAAAAGTGTCGGATGACTGTATGAATCCTATGCTTTCATAGCCCTTCTGAGCTACAAATGTAGATCAGGGAAATATCTCCCAACTCGTTTCTTATAATCAAGATATTCTTGTCCGAAATCCTTTTCCAGACGTTTTTCCTCACTACGGACTTGCAGGGTAAGTAGGATTACTTCTGCCAAGACAATTAGTAGTGGCAGGACTGACCAAAGCCAGACGAGGAATGCAATAGAGCTTGCTCTAATTGCTGAGGTGCAGCCCGTTCTCGCAAATTTCTTTGCAAAGGTACTCATTTTTACTTTATTATTCGTATCTTTGCATCCAACTTTACAAATTATTAAGATGGAATACAGAAAGATAGAAGAACTGAAGGGGTATGTTCCACCTTATTATATATTAGGGAACAGCATGATTGTCGTAGCAAGAACCCCACTACAAGGTGGTCAGATATAATTGAATTAATGAAAGAATATATGAAGAAGATACTAACACTCCTACTGGCTACACTTGGGCTTACAACAGCTTGTGGCCAGGACAATTTTGAAAATACCGACGTTCAGGGTTTTGCCGAATTAGTGACAGACACAAACGTCGTTGTGCTTGATGTCCGTACTGCTGCTGAATTTGCTGAAGGACACATCAAGGGTGCAATCCTCATTGACCAAGGACAAAGCGATTTCATGGAGAAGGCGAAGTCATCATTACCTATCGACAAAAAGATAGCCATATACTGTAGAAGTGGTCGTCGGTCAGCCAATGCCGCTGGTAGGTTGGCAGACATTGGGTATAAGTGTGTCAATCTTAAAGGTGGCATTATAGCTTGGAAAGAAGCTGGGATGCCAGTAGTGACAGAATGACGACGAAACAAATTGATGATGGGGCCAGGAGAATTCACCTTGCAGGATTGGGATAATATTGTAGGAGAGTTAAGGAAGTTCTGGACGTGGGATTGACGATATATTCCAAGAGCCCCCGGCTCCGTCTCCGCTTGACGGCGCTTAATAAAACGCCAAATATTTAGTATTATGCTGAAACTTTTTATATTTGAACTTTAAATTACGGACGCATCATGGACAGCCCGAGGTGGAAAAAATCTTGAAAGTGACAGGAGTTGATAAGCTTCTGATACGCTAATCGCTCATAACTGAAGGTACAGAGATCTTCGGGCTTATCGATGCGGTTCTCAATAATGAATCGTGTCATGGCTCCCCGACATGTCTTAGCCCAAACAGCCTGAATATTCAACTCGCAGCCTTTTCTGACGTAGAACAAAGGCTGAACGACTCGGACTTCTTTTCGGACACGGTGCCAGTCAAACAGGTGCTGGTATTCCTCTGTAGCAAGATGTACCAGAATTCCACCATCCGCTTTCACAGAATCAATCAGTACATCAGTCAGTCGCCTCTTCCAGAAACCAAACATGTTCTGTCCCTCTCCACTTGGTAGTTCCACATTACCCTCCATCCTATACGGGAGAATAGCATCCAATGGGCGAAGCAGTCCATAGAGGAAAGAGGTAATCCATAACCTTCCCTGGGAATAATTGAGGTCATCGACATTCAGAGTTTCAGCCTTCAGATGTTTGTATGCCTGGCCGTGATAGGCAAGAATAGCTGGAAGTTTAGGAGCATCATCAAAGAACCTCATAAACCGCAACATATTCTGAACGGCAATCTGATGACTACAGCCCAGAATTTCGACAATCGTATCTGCTGAATATTGAACCATATCCCTTGCAAAACAATCTGCCTCATTCTGGAAACGAGGTGATGACAGGCTAATGACGGGGGATGACTTCACCTTCTTGCTCTGGCAAGCGTCTCCTTTCGTCGCCGAGCGGTCATTCATTATCTTTGCGGAAGCGAGTATTATCTGCATATCATTTTATTATAGTTCCACATCTGAAGGACTGTAGTTGTTCTCCCATCACGCCCTTCATTACCTCAAACACATTATCACCTGTGCA
>JAEEGG010025491.1_pt1 | contig 11376 bp, 13 predicted proteins | sample 9134161 | NCBI WGS metagenome assembly JAEEGG01 (sample SAMN16246543, study PRJNA631951) | gut metagenome | biome: gut microbiome; feature: rumen; material: CR-attached | host: Bos | place: Iran: Karaj | collected 2018-10
ATGGCAAAGGATGACTTTGTATGGGGTTCTAACTCTACGGCTGCAAATCAGGGTGTTTGGCTTTTGCATGCCTATTACCTCACTGGCGAACAGAAGTATTACAAGGCTGCCGTCAAGGCTCTTGATTACCTGCTCGGCAAGAACCCCCTCGACATGTCTTTCGTGACGGGTTATGGTACAAAGTCTCCGAAAATGCCGCACCACCGCCCGAGTACTTCGGATAACGTAGAAGACCCGATTCCGGGTATGCTCGTGGGTGGCCCGCAGCCGGGCGGCGAAGACGTTGGCTCTGCCGCCGAATGGAAGTGCCCGGATTACCGAACGGGGCAGGCTGCTACCGCTTACACCGATCAGCGCTGTAGCTATGCCACGAACGAAGTCGCTATCAACTGGAATGCTCCGCTGGCTTACCTCGCTGGCGCTATTGAAGCCATCAATTCTGGCTATGCTCCGGAATTTGCCGCCGCAGGCGTTGCAAAACAGGATACGCCGGCCTCTAGTTCTTCTGAGGTTCCCGCAAGTTCATCTTCGAGCGTACCGCAGAGTTCCTCCTCTGAAGTTGCAAGTAGTTCTTCCGCGATTTCTGGCAATTCCTCCTCTTCCGAGATGCCCGCAAGCAGCTCTTCTATTCCGGGCGTTTCCTCTAGCTCTTCTGCAAGCATTGAATCTTCCAGTTCGCAGGGCACGATTGCAATTCGCGCTACGGTGGATTACAAGGCCGTTCGCTCGACGCAGCCGCGCCTCCGTTTCGACGACCAGAAGCTTTTCGTTGAAAAGGGCGGCAAGCGCTTTGACTTGAAGGGACATAGAATTAAGTAAGTTCTATTTTCTAATATTCATAGAATGTCAAATGGTGCCCTGTCTGGGGCATCATTTTTTTCTACATTGACCATATGATGTCGAGTATCTTAAATAATTTGTTGATGTTCGTTTTGGGGCTTTTGGCGTTGAGTTTCCTCGTGACTATTCATGAACTGGGCCATTTTATCGTTGCCAAGTGGAATAAAGTCCGAGTGAACACGTTCTCTATAGGTTTTGGAAAAAAACTTTTCCGGTTCAAGAAGGGCGAAACGGAATACTGCATTTCTGCAATTCCCTTTGGCGGCTACGTTGCCATGGCGGGTGAGAATCCGGACAGCATCGAAGAAGGCAAAGTTCCTTCGCAAGATGATTTTCTGGGAAAGTCGGTTGGCGCTCGAGCGGCGATTGCTTTTGCGGGTCCGTTCGTGAATATCGCATTTGCATTTATCCTTCTGATTTTCCTTTATATGGTTGGCGTTCAGGAACCTGATAATAAGAGTCTCATTATCGGTTTTGTGGCGAAAAATTCGTCTGCTGAAATTGCAGGCATCCAGCCGGGTGATACGATCACGTCTATCAATGGCAAGGAAACGCAAGGATGGGATGATTTTCGTGAACAGATTGGCGTGAGCCTTGGTGCTGATGTGATGCTCGAAGTGCATCGTGGCGGCGAGCCTCTTGCTATCAAGGTTGTTCCGCAAGAACTCGTGATCCCGGCGGCGGATTCCGCTTCAGAACCTATAAAGATGGGAATTGGCGATATCGGTATTTATCCGCGCAACCGCGTGATTGTGCGTCTGCCGCCTAAAGAAGGTTCTGCGGCGCAAAAGGCGGGCATCATGCGCGGTGATACGCTCTTTGAAATTAATGGAGAGCATATTTCGCGTTACGAAGATGTTATCCGCCTCATAGATGGATCCAAGGGTGCCGAAGTCAATGTGACGCTTTTGCGCAGTGGCGAAAAGGTCAACGTGAAGATGACGCCTGCCTATAGCGAAGAATTCAAGCGCTACATCGTGGGTATCCAGATGGGCTATGTGATGTTCAGCGAAACGCATCTCGTGCGTCGTGGCCCGATCGAAGCTTTCGAAAAGACTTGCGCCACAAGCTGGAAAATGACGACGAGCATCTTCCGCTACTTTAAGCGCTTGTTCCAAGGCCAGGTGAAGGTCGATGCGTTCTCTGGCCCGGTCTCGATTGTCGCCGTGATGGGCAACGTGTGGATGAGCGGTTTCCAGGACTTCCTCATGCTCCTTGCGCTTATCAGCATTAACCTCGGCGTGATGAACTTGCTCCCGCTTGCAATTACCGATGGCGGTCTCCTCTTGTTCCTCGGCATTGAAAAAGTGCGCGGCAAGCCGCTGAGCCTCAAGACGCAATCCGTGATCCAGAACGTCGCGGCGGCGTTCTTTATCAGCTTCTTCGTGTTCATCACGATTCTCGATTTCGGGAAAATCTCGCTCTTCTTGAAATAGTAATCATTGGGCAAGTGCTGCGCGGGCTCGTGTCATCCTGAGCGTAGCGAAGTCGATGGATCTGAAATAAAAAATGGCGGTCTCGGCCGCCTTTCTTTTATCTTGCTTGCATGTACGCGTACGCGAAATTCATCGGCGGTGTACTGATGCAAATGTATTCGAAAATCTCGGGACCCATATTGCGCAGCCCGTGGATTTCTTTTTCTGCAAAACGCACAACATCGCCTGCTTCAAACGGAACTTCCTTGTCGTCGGCAAGCAACAAAACGCCACGGCCTTGAACCGCGACCCAAACCTGTTCCGACGTATAATGCTTATGACGCGGCTGTTCTGCACCCGGCATGACAGAAACTTTCGTGACCGAAACCTTTTCTGATCTGCTGTTCTCGGGCGTGAGCATCTGTGCAGATTCCACTCCAGGGTTGCACAAAACCGTTATGTCGTACTTTTTAATCAGTTCCATTTCGTGTACAAAGATAGCTCTTTATTGTGCACAAATGGCTCAATGCTGTGCTAATCTTCTGTATTTTGCCGTTTTTAAGCTTCCATCTTGAGGACGGCGCGGGCGAGCTGGTCCGCGCAAGAGGTCGGCTTTCCGCCGCAGGTGTTGCCGAGCAACTTGGCTGCAATGTCTTCGGCCTTCATGCCTTCGCAAAGTTTTGCAATGGCCTTTAGGTTTCCGTTGCATCCACCCGTAAAGCGGATGTTGCGGATTGTGTCTCCGTCACGCGTGAACTGAATTGTCGTTGCGCATGTACCTTTTGTCTTAAATGTCTCTTCCATAGTCAACCCGTTGTTGTGATTTGTAATGTCTGCGCGTCTCGTCATCCTGAGCAACGCGAAGGATCCAGTGAAGTCTTGATTTGCATTAAATATAGAATGTCTTGTCAATGAGAGTGGCACAGTAGCGATCGCTAGCTAATTTTTATAGATTATAGCAACAAACTATATGGCAATGGTTTAGGTATGAATATTCTTGTTCTTTCGGGTAGCCCGCGCAAGGGCGGCAATACAGATTTGCTGGTGGAATCGTTTGTGAAGGGTGCTTCGCAAAAGCATCAAGTTGAAGTCGTTTCTGTTCACGATTATAAGGTTAATCCTTGCATCGGTTGCAATTCGTGCTTTGCCCGCGAAGACCACAAGTGCTGCCAGAAAGATGATATGCAAATCGTCTATGACAAAATGGCCAAGGCCGAAATGCTCGTGATTGCATCGCCGGTGTATTTCTATGGGTTGAGCGCCCAGCTGAAAGCGGTCATCGACCGTTTCCACAATCCAATTCGCGATACTTTTCACATCCACAAAATGGCGCTACTCCTGGTGGGTGCGGCATCGCTCCCAGAACTGTTCGACGGCATCCTCACGCAGTACAAGCTTTGCCTCAATTTCTTCAAGTTACAAGATATGGGCCAGGTGCTTGTGCGCGGTGCAAAGGACAAGGGCGATGTCAAGAACTGCGATTCGCTCCAAAAAGCTTTTGAGTTAGGACAAAGTCTTTAAAATGTGGCGAATATTTCGCCATTTTATAATGTCCGTTTTACGCCAAAAACGAGCATGCCAGCTTGTCCAATTCCGAGTTCGAAAAAGAAGGATGTATCTTTCCCAAATTCAAATCCAAGAAGTGATCCTTGGAACAATGTTGTTGTTTTAAATTTTTTGCTGTTAAAAATAAATGCAGGACCAACTGCCAATAGAGAATAAAAGCGGAAACTGGATCCGTTATTCCAGTTGAACTTGAGTTTTGGCATGAGCGTTATGGTGTTATAGTTGATGCCAGAACCTACGTACGAATATGTGAGTATGCCTCCTATTTCTAATTTTTCAAAAAGTTCATATCCGTAAGCAAAGTTGAATGAACTTTCCGTCAATAAATCAATATCAGTCTTATCTTCGGAATTGAACATATTTGCAATTGCGTTCCCTGCGATTACGCCCATTCCAGTCACATTGAATAAACCGTAACTAAAACTGATGTTCTGGTCGTGGTTTTCCTCAGCGAAAATCATTGAAATGGAAAATAATAGGCACAGTAAAAATGATTTGTTCATAAAATGTTTTTCGTGCATAAAATGATTCTTCTTTGTTAATTTACTTCATACTGCGTATAAAATATAATTTATATATTATAGAAGTAAATTTTTATCAAAGTTGAGAAAAACTTGGTTTTAGAACGATGGGATGTTTTAGGAGGGATATGATGAAAAGAGTAAGAGATTTCTTTGGATACCTGCTGGGCGGCATCCTGTTTGTCTGTTTGATTCCGACAATCATGTGGCTGGCGTCTGGCATGCCCACGCTTTGGCCGGTCGATACATGGCGTTGCATTGTGGCGCCTATCGTGATGCTTGTGGGCCTTGTGCTGAGCGTCTGGACAATCGTCTATATGCGCAGTCGCGGCAAAGGGAATCCGATGGATGCTTTCGGCCACGAAGTGGCCCCGCGTACGCAGCGCCTGATGGTTGATGGCCCGTACAAAATCAATCGCAATCCGATGCTGACGGGAACTCTCGTTTATCTCGTGGGTGCAGCTGTGTGGTTGTGGACATGGCAATCGTACGTCGTGTTTGTCGCCTTCTTTGTCATCATGATGGTGCAGGTGCTGAGCGAAGAAAAACGCCTCCGCCGAGACTTTGGCGAAGAATATGAAGAGTATTGCAAACACTCCCGCCGGTTCTAAAATTTGAGATTTTGTATGTAATTTATTTTACAGCTTGAACTTTACCCCCCAAGCCATGAAACCAGCCTGCCCGATTCCAAACTGCCAAAAGAAGGACGTGTCCTTTCCAAATTCAAATCCCGCAAGGGACAAATGCCAAAGTGTATTTGCTTTAAATTCTTCACTGTTGAAAAGGAATACGGTTCCAATTGCCAGTAGAGAGTAAAAACGAAAATTAGATTCGTTAATCCAGTTAATTTTAGCTTTGGGCATGAACGTAATGGTGTGATTGTTATAACCGGAACCGACATACGAATATGTCAGTATGCCGCCGGTTTCCAATTTTCCCCATAGCTCGTATCCATATGCGACATTGAACGAACTCATTGTTAAAAGATTGACATCTTTTAGGTCTTCTTTGTCACCACCAAAGTAACTGACTAGCGCATTTGCTGCCATGACGCTTGCTCCAGTCGTGTTTAAAAGACCGTAGCTAAGGCTCACGCTGTGGGTTCCATTTTCACTGGCGAATAAAATAGAAACTGTAAATAACAGGCTAAGAAAAAAACGATTTGTTCATATAACGGACAATATAAAAAAGTTTATTTGTTACGGCTTTGTCGAAAAATACTCCCGTAATTTCTGCAGATTTTAAAGATTATGTCCACAAGCTCGTGATGAACATCGGGCTTGCGTCTGTTGCCTTTTTGAATCCGCAGTATTCGTAAAAGTCCATTTCCTTGTCGTATGCCACGACGACAATACGCAAGTAATCCTTGTACACGTCCTTGACTTTTTCAACGAGAGCCTTGCCGATGCCTTTTCTTTGGTATTCCGGGCGTACAAGCAAATAATGGACATACGCATTCATGATACCATCATCCATCGCACAAATCATTCCGACAAGCTTGTCGCCGTCCCACGTCGAAACGACCGTCTTGAAATTTTTCATCGCGATAACGAGTTTGTCTGGGAAATGTCCCGAAGACCATTCTACCGAAAGGAATAAATCCTTTAAATCTTGCTCCGAAAAATCATGAATTGTTTTATACGTGATAGTCATAATTGCGTTTAAATATAACATTGTTGACAGTGTTGTTACGAAATTTTATCTTGAAAACCAAATGAAAATCGAAATCGCGACTATACAAGATGTTCCTGAAATTCTGGAATTGCAGTACAAGGCATTCCGACCCGTTGCCGAAAGCCTGAATTGGCTCGATGCTCCAAACTTGACCGAAACTGTGGAGCATGCTTGCGGAGAATTTCTGAAGTACACGACGCTCAAGATGCTGTCCGATGATGGAAAAATCATCGGTTCCGTCCGCGGTCGTGTTGAAGACGGCTCGCTTTACATTGGCCGCCTGATGGTTCTGCCGGAATTCCAGAAGAACGGTTACGGTCGCATTCTGTTGCGTAAAATTCAATCCATATTGCCGCATAGCCGCGCATGGCTCGACACCAGCGGCGATGTGCCTGAAACCGTCTCGTTCTATGAACGCGAAGGCTTCCGTACATTCGAAAGCAAACGCTTCGAAAACGGCGTCTCGTGGATTTTCATGGAGAAGAAATAAACTAAAAAATGTGAATCTGCATAAAAACCTTGAGTAATTATGCAAATTTTGTGACTTTTCTGCATAAAAAAGCTATATTATATGCAGAAAGGGCTGCGGATATGCATAAATTTGATTATTCATTCCTGAAAAATGGGCTTTTGCCCGCAAATTTGGTCAATACGACGTCCTCTATTGCGTCGTTAAAGACGATGGCGTCGTTTCGCAAGGAATCCTATCAGGAAATTTTCACGGAACTTGAATCCATAGCCAAGGTCCAGTCCGTCAAGAGTTCAAATGCGATTGAGGGTATCATTACTAGCGATGATCGAATTGCACAAATCGTGAACCAGAACAGCGCTCCGCTTAATCACGATGAAGCCGAAATCGCTGGCTATCGTGATGCGCTTTCGCTTATCCATACCGGCTATAGTGATATTCCGTTTTCTGTGCAGAGCACGCTCTCGCTGCACCGGACTCTTCTCGCACAAGTCGCCCAAAGTCGCGGAGGCGTGTTCAAGAACGAAGACAACGTGATTCTGGAAATCGACAAGTCGGGAATGCGCAAGATTCGCTTTGCTCCAGTGAGTGCTGCTGAAACGCAAAAGGCGATGGAACAACTTGAACTTGCTTACATGGATGCTGCGGCTGATGACTCGATAAGCAAACTGTTGCTGATTCCATGCGTGATGCTTGACTTTCTGTGCATCCACCCATTCAGGGACGGAAACGGCAGAATGTCACGATTGCTTTCGCTACTTCTTTTGTACAAGAATGACTACGATGTCGGCAAGTACATTTCTTACGAAGAACAAATCAACAAGAATAAGTCGTGGTATTATGAATCGTTGCGGGAATCTTCCGTGAATTGGCACGAAAGTCATAATGATTACTTTCCGTTTGTCCAGCATTTCTTAAGCATGCTTTACCAGTGCTATCAAGAATTGGACAAACGCTTTGCGACTGTAAATTCAAACAAGATAACAAAGTCGTCACGTATCGAGGCGACCGTATTGAATAGTCTTCTCCCGATATCGAAATCCGAGATATGCAAAATTCTCCCTGATGTCAGCCCGACTACCGTCGAATATGTTTTGGGAAAGATGCTGAAAAGCGGAGTCGTCACGACTGTTGGCGCCGGGCGTGGCACGAAGTATTTGAGGAAGTAACTCGATATCAGTGGCGATGTGCCTGAAACAGTCTCGTTTTACGAACGTGAAGGCTTCCGCACATTCGAAAGCAAACGCTTCGAAAACGGAGTCTCGTGGATATTTATGGAAAAGAAGTAAGAACAAAATTATGGGATTCATCTTGTGAAACTTGTTTTTTTGAGGGGAAAAAGGTGCTTTGAATTGATTCTGTATTCATGATTATGTAAAAATGGTTTGACTTTGATTAAAAATTATATATATTTTACCCTGACTTTGTGCAAATATTGCGAAATTTTATTAAAAGAGGCAAAAATGGGGTTTTATCGTTCGATTCTCAAAGATTTGGAAGAATGGAAGGCGGCTTCGGTCCGTAAACCGCTCATTTTGCGTGGAGCAAGGCAAGTCGGCAAAACAACGGTTGTTAGGGAATTTGGCAAGCGCTTCGACACCTTTATCGAACTCAATCTCGAAAAGAAGGCTGATCGTGATCTTTTCGAGAACGATCTGTCCGTGAAGGATTTGTTCCGTTATATCTGCCTTGAAAAGAAGATTGTGACGAACGGGAAAATCCTGCTGTTTATCGATGAAATCCAAAATTCGCCGAAGGCGGTCGCGCAGCTCCGTTATTTTTACGAGGAAATGCCGGAAGTGTATGTGGTCGGTGCGGGATCGCTCTTGGAAGTGATGATGGAACGCCACAAGATCAGTTTCCCGGTGGGGCGCGTTGAATATCGCTACATGTTCCCGATGACGTTCGTGGAGTTTATGGCGGCGCTGGGCGAAGATGCCGTCTTGGAAATGTACCGCGAAAAGGAAATTCCCGAAATTGCGGACAACAAGCTTGCGTCCCTGTTTCGCTTGTATTCGTTTGTGGGCGGTATGCCCGAAGTAGTTGCTCGTTATGTCGAGACGGAAGACATGTCACAATTGAAATCCGTGTATGAATCCTTGATAACGTCTTACAAGGATGATGTTTCGAAATATGCGAAGAACGCCACGGAGGCGAATGTTATTCGGCATGTGATTGAAACAGCGCCTTTTGAAACAGGGAAGCGAATCAAGTTTGAACGTTTTGGGAACAGCAATTACAAATCCAAGGAAATTGGCGAGGCTCTGAAAATTCTGGAGCGTGCGATGTTCCTTTATTTGCGCTATCCGGTGAATGGGCATGAGTTGCCGCTCGTACCAAATTTCAAACAGCATCCGCGTTTGCAGTTTCTGGATACGGGACTTTTGAATTATGCACTCGGGCTTTCAAGCGTATATTATAAAGATATCCAGTTGAGCGATGCGTACAACGGAATGATTGCTGAACATGTCGTGGGCCAGGAACTGCTTGCTTCGCAGAGCAGTGTGTTGCATAAACCGACTCTTTGGGTGCGCGAAAAAAAGCAGGCGAATGCCGAAGTAGATTTCTTGATTGTGAAAGATGGAAATGTCGTTCCTGTCGAAGTCAAGAGCGGCGCGACAGGTTCGCTGCGGTCGCTACATTCGTATATTGACGAGGGTGGCTTTGAGGTTGCGCTTCGCTTGTACAGTGGAAAAAAATCTGTTGAAAATGCCGTGACTCCTCAGGGTAGAAAACCTTACAAACTAGTGAATTTGCCGCTCTATTATGCGGGAAGATTGAGTGAATTTCAATACTAGTTTTTTGCTATGCAAGAGATTGAAGTTGGAAAAACGGAGTCTCGTGGATGTTTATGGAGAAGAATTGATGGAATAATCTGTATTTGATATTTTGAGTTTTCATACAAATGGTATGCTATTTGTATGAATGAAATTGTATTAAAAGACGGATATCATTTCAAAAATTATGGTTTGTTGGCAGATGCTTGTAGACGTTCTCTTTGTTCAGCTACTATGATATTAGTTAAACATTCTTCCCAATGAATGTTTTTGATGAAGTCCTCAAAAGAAAAGTGGTTTACCAAGCTACTTAAAAAGTAATCGCCCCATTCATTGTATTCCTTTTTCTTATTACTGAACATTGTAAAAAATTTGACTTTGTAGAATACAGTTATGTTGACCATCTTGGTGTCCACGTCTGTAAAGCGTTTATAACCGAGATAATATTCTTCAAAAGAACGGGGGGTGGATGTTGAAAAACCTTCGTTTTTGATTTTTATTTTTAATTCTATAGCGTTATTGCTAATTTCTAAAACTCCATATTCAGGTCTTTTTATTTTTGAATTTTGGGGTAGTGTGAGATGAAATTTGTTGTACTGAATACCGTTAGGCCCCATGATGGTAATTATTTCTCCTGTAGAATGAGATGATTTTGATTTTTGTTTATTAAACATTGGCCTGTCGGAGAATGGGGTGGACAATAAATTGAGTATTCGATTTTTTAATAAGTATTCGGAAACATCGTCTCTTGTGTAAGTTCTAATGTATTTGTTCTTTTCTTCAAAGTGGCCTTCAAAATAAGATGATGATGCTATTGAAAGTTCATTTAGTATGGTGTATTCAATGGCTTCGTCTAAAAGTTGTACAGCATTGTTGGATTTGTTGAATAATCCATATTCTTTTTCGTTAGAAAATAGTTCGTTATACCAATAATCATGAAACGCTTCGTTTTCTACTAGTGCTGATTTGAGGTTTTTGGCTAAATCCTCGCTAAATCTGTATCTAGGAACAGATACGATGTCTTTTGTGCTTTTTTCAATTATAATGACTGAATCAATGGAAATAATTCTTTTTGATTTTTTGAAAAATAAATAAGTAATGTATAGAATGATAGATAGGATTGTTGAAATGGAAAGGAGTAGGATTATATTGGGATTGTTATGGAATATACTATATATGTAATTGGCGAACAGGTTTATTCCAAATGCAAGAATTACTGCGCTAAACAATAATTTTATTAGGTTCTTCTTCTCTTTAAAAAGAGAGGATAGGAGTCCGTCATTTTGTTCCATATGCTTGATTTTTCCTTTTATTTATTTTTATAGGTGCTATATAAAATAATTTTTTTCCCGATTTTTTGGAAAAAAAGAGTTTTTTTTCATCTAATTTTTTAGGGGGGCCTGGGCCTATATTGGGCATTTTGATAAGGGATTTTTTCTACATTTTCCCCCGTACAAAGATAAGGACTCGCTTATGAATATTCTCGTCGTTGGTAGCGGTGGTCGCGAACATGCCATCGCTCTTGCAGTCAAGAAGTCGCCACTGTGCGACACTCTCGTGTGCGCTCCGGGCAACCCGGGCATGGCTAACCTCGGCAAGTGCGTGCCGGTCGATGTGGCCGACCCGAAGGCTATTGCCGACCTCGCGGTTGCCGAAAAGATTGACCTCGCGGTCATCGGCCCCGAAATTCCGCTGGTCGCGGGCGTGGTGGATGAATTCCGCCGTCGCGGTCTTCGCGCTTTCGGCCCGACTGCGGCTGCTGCCGCGCTCGAAGGCTCCAAGGCCTTCAGTAAGGATATCATGAAGAAGTATGGCGTGCCGACGGCAGCCTTCGAGACCTTCACCGATCTCGCCTCCGCGAAGAAGTTCCTCGCCGAACACCCGGCTCCGATCGTGGTGAAGGCATCGGGCCTCGCTGCGGGCAAGGGCGCTATCGTCTGCATGACCGACAAGGAAGCGAACGACGCTGTCGAAGAAATGCTCGGCGACAAGGCTGTGTTCGGCGAATCCGGCAAGACGGTCGTGATTGAAGAATTCATGGACGGCGAAGAAGCCTCCATCTTCGTGGTTTGCGACGGCAAGGACTACGTGATTCTCTCCTCTGCCCAGGACCA
>JAEEGG010025494.1_pt1 | contig 11375 bp, 6 predicted proteins | sample 9134161 | NCBI WGS metagenome assembly JAEEGG01 (sample SAMN16246543, study PRJNA631951) | gut metagenome | biome: gut microbiome; feature: rumen; material: CR-attached | host: Bos | place: Iran: Karaj | collected 2018-10
TGGTGGTGCTCGCTGGAACCGAAAAGGTTTACATCGACGGAATCCTGATGTCGCGCGGAAGCGACCGCGACTATGTCATCGACTACAACCTCGGCGAAATTACCTTCACGGCGCACCAGCCTATCAACAAGGACAAGCGCATTATCGTAGAATTTGAGTACACCGACCAGAACTACACGCGATTCCTCGTCACCTCGTCAAATAGCTTAAAAATCGACAACACCGAGGTCTGGCTCAACCTCTACCACGAAGGCGACAGCAAGAACCAGCCCATCAATATGGATCTCCGCGATTCCGACAAGCGTCTGATGGCTGGCATCGGCGACAATCTCGACCAAGCCATTATCCCCGGTTACGACAGTCTCGGCTTCAATATCGACGAGGTGCGCTACAAGGTTGTCGATACCATTGTCGATGGCGTGCAATACGATTCGGTTTTCGTGTATAGCACCAATCCGCAGGACGCTTTCTACAGGGTTTCGTTTTCGCTTGTGGGCGAAAATAAGGGAGACTATGTGCGCGGAGTGTCGTCGGCAAACGGCAGGGTTTACGAGTGGGTTGCACCTGTAAATGGAGTACCTCAGGGAAACTATATCCCTTATACCAAGATAGTTGCACCGCAGAAAAAGCAGATGGCGACATTCGGGGCAAAGTCGAAGTTCGGTGAAAAGACAAGCGCATCGGTAGAAGTAGCATTGTCGAACAACGACCGTAATACCTTCTCGAAACTCGACCGTGGCGACAACTTCGGCGTGGCGGTAAAGACAACTGCCGAGCAATATCTTGTGAAAACTGAAAAGAATAGCCTCAGCATCGATGTCAACTACGAATTTCTGAACCGCAACTTCGAAGCCGTAGAGTATTTCCGCGAAACCGAATTCACAAGAGACTGGAACATAAGTTCATACTATGCAGATTCGCACTGCGAGAATGTTGCCGGCGGACATATCCGTTACGCCAACCGCAAGCACGGAAATTCGCTCTACACGACATCATACATAAATCGCGGCATCGAATATTCGGGCTGGAAAAACGACCTTTCGTCAGACTATAGGCTTGGCACATGGCATATCAGCGGAAACGCCTCGTTACTTGCAAGTGCCGATTCTCTAAACAAGACACAGTTTTTGCGACACAAACTTGATATTTCAAAGACTTTCGGCAAGATACTGGTTGGAGCACGCGAAGAAGGCGAGCGCAATGTTTGGCACAACGGCGAAGGCTCATTGCTGGCAAACAGTTATTCGTACAGCCAGTACGAAGGATTTGCCGGCACATCCGACTCTGCACAGCAGAAGTTTACGTTGTCGTACAAGTTCCGCAACGACCGCAAGCAGAGCCTCGACATATTGAAGGATGCCACCCGTGCACACGACTTTTCATTGTCGTCGGAAGTTGGCGGAAAGAACAACCATCGTCTGAAAGCGACCATTAATTACCGTCTATTGCAAGTGCGCGACACTCTGCTATACACAGCCGAACCCGAAGACAACCTCACAGGCAAGCTCGAATACAACTTCAAGCTGTGGAAGGGCGCGATAACTTCATCAACATTGTACGAAATAGGTTCGGGCTTGGAAAACAAGATTGAATACACCTACATCGAAGTTGCTCCCGGACAAGGCGTTTACACTTGGACAGATTACAACGGCAACGGTGTGCAGGAACTTGACGAGTTCGAGGTCGCATTCTTTGCCGACCAGGCAAACTTCATTCGTGTGCAGATGCCTTCGACGGAATATATAAAGGTGTATGCAAACAAGTTCAACCAGAGCCTCAACATAAATCCTGCAGTGCGCTGGAAGTCGAAGAAAGGTTTCCTCAAGTTCTTGAGCAGATTCTCCGATCAGTTTGCCTACAGCATTTCGCAGAAAAACACCTCGGACAAGATTGCCGAATTTGCAAATCCGTTTGCACAGAACATCAGCCTCGACGAACTTGTCTCGATGAGCTCGACCATCCGCAACAGCTTGTCGTTTAACCGCGGGAAACCGAAATTTGGTATCGACTACATTGTGCAGTCGGTGAAGGGCAAGAGTTTGCTTACCACAGGTTTCGATTCGCGAACAAACTTTACGCAGACAGTACTTATAAGGTACAACATTTCGCCCAAGGTGGGAATGCAGAACTCGACAATTTTCGGCAAAAAAGGTTACGAATCGCAGTTTTTCACCGCCAAGGACTACAAAATTGCCAGTATCAAGGACGATTTCCAGTTCAATGTACAACCCAACATCAACAACCGCATTTCGCTTACCTACAATTTCGAACAGAAGGATAACACGACTGGCACCGAAAAACTTACCAGCAACAATGTCGGCCTTGAGTATCGTCTAAATTCGGTGAAAAAAGGTTCGCTCAATGCAAATTTCAACTTTATATATTATAAGTATGCCAGCAACGGCAATTCCGCCATCGACTACGAAATGCTACAAGGACTGCAACCAGGCATGAATTTCACTTGGGGCATCAATTTCCAGCGTCAGTTAGCAAACGGACTGCAAATCAACCTTTCGTACAATGGTCGTAAGAGCGAGGCTTCGCCAGTGATACATACAGCAAGCGTGGAAGTGAGGGCGTATTTCTAGGCTAAAGCCGTTTAAAGTTCAACAGTTCAAGGTTCTATGCATACGGTGTTTCTATGTTCCACGTTTCTAGTTTCTATGGGCTAATGCCCGTTTCACGTTTAAGGTTTCAAAGTTCAATGGAAGGTTAGAATAGCGTTTTTGTCCAATAAGCCGTTTTTCCTGTATAGAAAGCTAATAATAAAGCCGTAAGGCAATTGGCATATTTTACCACATTCCTTACGGCTAGGTGATCACAATGATCCTACTTTCTAATTTAATTCTTAGCATTGCCGAAGCGATGTTAAGAGCGATGTGTGCAAGTGTGCTTTCGCATAGGTTGTCCGATTCGTTGATTTGTGCTATAAGCAGTCCATCTTGAAGCGGATGCACTTAAAAGTATCGCGTAAAATTACTATTTTTTTTGTATTATTACAGTATTTATTGATAAAAAATGAAGTTCACATTATTTCTTCCCCTTCATCTCCTTTACTTTCGCGTATTCGCCATCTTCTAGCAATGTAATTTCGTATTTGTGCTTGCCATCTTTCGACTGGGTGTAGCGGATGTTGCCATTGGCGTATGGGTAGAGCGGACGAGTTCCGTAGATGGCTTTGCCGTTCTTGCTTAACCACTGTCCTATTTCCTTCATGCGTTGCAAGGCAACTTCGGGAAGTTGTCCATCGGCATCGGGACCAACATTGAGCAGATAGTTCCCGCCTTTGGCAACAATGTCTATCAACGTGTGTATAAGCTTGCGAGTGCTTTTGTAGTTGTCGTTCTCGACATACGACCAGCTGTCGCCCATGCTCATGCATGTTTCCCACGGATAGGGCAGGGTATGTTCTGGGACTTGCTGTTCAGGAGTGCGGTAGTTTTCGTATTTGCCACCTACGCTACGGTCAACAATTATAAGGTCTGGATTGTCTTTGCGAGCCATAGCGGCAATACGAGGCATGTCGATGTCCTGTATGCGAGCGTAGCAACCTAACCATTCAATAGTTTCTTCGTTCAAGCTCCATTCGGGACGCACCCAGCCACCATCGAGCCATAAAATGTCGATGTCGCCGTAGTTATGTGTTAGCTCGTATATCTGGTTGTAGGTGAAATCTTTGAATTTTGCCCAGCGTTGTGGATTCTCGTAAATGTCGTAGTTGACATTGCGGTCGGGAGTGGCCCACTCGTGCGCCCAGTAGTCATCGTTGTGCCAGTCAGGCTTAGAGAAATAGAGACCTATCCACATCCCTTCATCGCGGAATGCATCAACGATGTCCTTTGTAATGTCGGGTTGTGCTGATGTATGGTATGGACAGTCTACGCCTGCAACGCTGTAATCGGTCTGCTTGCTGTCGAACATACAGAAACCATCGTGGTGCTTTGTAGTGAAAACCATGTATTTCATCCCTGCCTCCTTGGCAGCCTTTGCCCATTGCGTGGCATCGAAATGCTTGGGATTGAAAGTCTTGTTCAAGGCTTGGTATTCCTTCTTGTATTCGTAGTAGTCGGCGCCGTTGCGGTTTATCCACGGCTCGTTGCAGATGCTCCACGATTCCACCACACCCCACTGCGAGTACATACCCCAGTGCGCCATAAAGCCGAATTTCAAGTCTTGCCATTGCTCGATGCGGTTGAGAATTACAGTGTCGGTTTCGGGTTTGCTGTCACTTTGGGCATTCGCTGCAAAAGTTGCCAATATTATGCTGAGTAGAATAAATGTACTTTTCATCGTTCTATATATTTAAATTTGAAATTGTCCAGATTCTTATCGTCGCTACTAAAACCAACCTGCAGAATGAATATGTCACCATGCTTTGGTTCTTCCATTTTGCCAGTGGTTTCGTTGAATTGGCGCAACCAGAACTTGTCAATTTTTATGTCGAATGTGCTTGTACCTCCAACTGGAACTTCTATTTTTTGCATCCCGACAAGCGATTTTTGCAAACCGCTTTTGTCGTTTGGATTCTTCAAATAGACTTGTATTACAGTTTTCCCAGACTTGCATTTAGCTTTGCTACCAATGTTGCTGACGGTTCCCGTGACACGCATTTCGCGATAGTCAACACTTATTTTCTCAATCTTGAAGTCAGAATACGAAAGTCCGTAGCCGAACGGAAACAGCGGTTTTTGCTTCATATATTTATAGGTGTGACCTTGCATGTTGTAGTCATCGAAGTCGGGGAGTTGTGCTGTCGATTTGTAGAAAGTTACAGGCAGACGACCAAAGTTGTCGCAGTCGCCAGCCAATGCCGAAGCAACGGCCTTTCCCATATCTTCGCCAGCGTACCAGCAAACCATAATGGCGTTTGTTTCGCCAATGATGTTTTCGAGTGCAATAGCGCTTCCTGAACATAATAGCAGAACGAGAGGTTTGCCAAGTTTTTTCAGTTGCTTTATTTCATCGAGTTGATTTTCGGGAAGTTCTATCCTTGTGCGGTCACCCTTGTGGAATCCCGGGATGTCGATTGGAAGTTCCTCGCCTTCGAGCTGCGGGTTAAGTCCGCCAGCATACACGATTATGTCTGCATCTGTGGCTGTTTCTGCAATTGCAAAACGTTGGTTCAGACCTTCCTCTATGGTCGAAGTGTGAAGCGGAGTGCCGTTGTAGTTGCCGAGTGGCATGAGCGTGTCGCTTGCGTTTGGTCCTGCTAGAAAAATGCGTTTGCCTTCGATTGGCAGAATGCCGTCGTTTTTCAGCAGCACGAATGTCTCGGTGGCTGCATCGGTGGGATTTGTCTGCGGCTGGTGGCGGATTTCGGTGCGGGCTTCGGCGACCTGCATTCTTAGCTTGAGGATTCGGCGCAGATGCTCGTCAATCTTGCTTTCGGGGATATATCCCGAATCGACGGCAGTTTTCAGTGCTTGCAGACCGCTTCCGCATTCGAGGTCGACTTCGCTGCCGAAAGCATCGGAAGCTGCAAGTGCTGCCGTGGCGTGGGTTTTATGGCGAGGAATCACGGTGTCGCGTTCCCAGCAGTCGTTAAGCGCCCAGCAGTCGGTGACGACAATGCCGTCGTATTTCCATTTGTTGCGCAGAATGTCGACCAGCAGTTCGCGGTTTGTGCAGCAGGGACTTCCGTTCAGGCGGTTGTAGCCACACATTACCTGTCTTACATCACTGCACCTTATAATATATTCGAAAGCTGGCAGATAGGTTGTCCATAAGTCGCGTTGCGATACATTTGCATCGAACTGGTGGCGCGTGCCTTCGGGACCGCTATGTACGGCAAGGTGTTTAAGGCATGCTCCTGCCGATAGTACCGACTTGTCGTTGTCGCCATGCTGAAGTCCGTTTACGCATGCAAGTCCCATGGTGGCGGTTAGGTAAGGATCTTCGCCGTATGTTTCCATGCCTCGTCCCCAGCGTGGGTCACGGAAAATGTTGATGTTGGGTGTGAAGAACGTCAATCCAGTGTAGTCCTCGTATTTTTCTTCTGTTTGAGCCTGTTTGTATTTGCGATGAGCCTCGGTGGCTGTCTGTGCAAAAATGTCCTCCACCATTTTAGGGTTGAATGAGGCAGACATAGCAATTGGCATCGGCCATACTGTTGCTATTCCGTTGCGACCTACGCCGTGCAGGGCTTCGTTCCACCAGCTGTAGGCTTTTAGTCCAAGGCGCGGAATAGCAGGGTTGCGGTGTTCCATCAGCGAAAGTTTTTCGTCAAGGGTAAGCCGTCTGATAAGATCGTTGACTCGTGAATCAATGTCTAGGCTAGTATCCTGAAAGGGGTATTGTTGGGCTGGACATATTTGCGGAATAATGAAGCAAACTATTGTTGTAAGTGTTATAAATAGTCGTCTCATTGCCCCAAAGATTCTCTATTGAATAATAAAAGCTCCCCGAAGAGAGCTTTTTATCTTATGTGGTTTCTATTTTAGAAGTCATCGCTGTCATCCTTGTGAATAACGGCGTTGCCTTTCTTTATTGCTTCTTCTTCAGCCTTCTTGATTTCGTCTTCGATGCCGTAGTCGGTCGAAACAACACTAAACTCGGTACGACGGTTGAGCTGGTGGCAAATTTCCTTCTTTCCGAAATCGGTAATCTTGTTGATATATTCTTCGTTCAGTACATCACCAACTTTCAAGAATGTGTATTGCTTTGCCATCTGGGCAGTTACTGTCTTAGGCTCTGTTTCCCCAAATCCCTTTGCTGTAAGTCTGTCAGGCTTTATACCCTTTGAAATCAGATAATCTACACATGATTTTGCTCTTGCAAGCGAAAGTGTCATGTTGTAGTCGTCGTTGCCACGGAAGTCAGTATGTGCACGCATTTCGATTGTGATGTTCGGGTTGTCGTTCAATGTCTTTACCAAACCATCAAGCGAAACTGTTGATTCAGGCTTCAAGTCGGCCTTGTCGTATGCGTATTCGATATTCGGCAATTCAATGACACGCGGTATTCTACCGAGGTTAAGTATCACGTTGTAAACCGTATCGTATTCGACTTTTGCAGTAGAGAACTTTATCGAGTTTGAGAAATAATCCTTTGATACTTCACCTTTTACTTCGTAAATCTTGTCTTTTTGCAATGTCATGTTGAACTGACCTTTTTCGTTGGAAGTCAATTCTTTAACTACAGCGCCATCGGCATAAACTGTAATTTTTGCTTCCTTAAGCGGAATTCTTCTTTCGATGTTTGTTGTGTCGTATATTGCTCCGTTCAGGGTAATTACAAGTGGTGGCAATACAAACGAATAAATATCATCGCTTCCCTTTCCGCCCTTACGGTTTGACGAGAAGTAACCAGATTCTTCCTTGCCGTTGAATATAATTCCGAAATCATCAAACGATGAGTTTATCGGGTATTTCATATTTTCAACGCCAGTGTAATCTTTTCCTTTCTTAACGGCCTTGTAGATGTCAAGACCACCCATTCCCTGATGTCCGTCTGATGCAAAGTATAAATCTCCATTTTCGCGTATGGTTGGGAAAACTTCATCACCTAGTGTATTGATTTTCGGACCGAGGTTTATTGGCTTGTTGAACTTGTTGGAAGTTCCAATTCTTTGTGCCATATACAAGTCTTGTCCACCATATCCGCCTTCAACTTCGGCGCTGAAATATAACACTTTATCATCTGGGGATAATGCAGGATAACCGACTTCAGCAGCTTCGAATCCTGGTATTTCGATGAGAACTGGTTGTCCCCAAGCGTTTCCTTTCTTGGTGCAGAGGAAAATCTTGCATGGTTCATCGACTTTCTTTCCTGCCTTACAACGTGTGAAATACATGTCGGTTCCCTTGAGAGAAACCGTTGATGCTCCTTCATCGTCTTCGGTGTTGACACCTCCTACGAGAGGAGTTGGTGACGACCATGCACCTTTTCTGTCTTGAGTAACCTCGAATATATCGGTAAATTTCTGTCCAGATTTGTAGTTGTCGCGGCTACCTTGCGAACCTTCACGTGATGATGTAAAATAAACGGTGCGGTAGTCCTTTGATGCCCATACAATCGAGAAGTCGGCCTGAGCAGTATTGAACTTTGATACATTTGTTACTTTGTATCTTGTGGGACGGCTAATCCAGCTAGGAACAATCTTGCACGATTCCATACCGCTCTTAGCACGGTGGTCTTGAGGTGCATATTTTAGATATTGCTTGTAGTAGTCGATAGCATCTTCGTACTTGCCGTTCATTCTTAGTGCGTCGGCATAGAAAAGGAGAACGTCGGGCTTAATTACGCCTCTTACGTAGTTCTTCACAGCTACCCTAAAGTACATTTCAGACTTGTCGGTGTTACCAAGCTGCTTGTAGCAGAAGCCCAACTGATAGTTAACTTTCGCAAGGTCTTCCTTTGCGGAGATACTAGGCAGAGCCTTTTCGTAATAGTCCTTCGCCAGGTCGTATGAGTATTGGTTGAAATATTCGTTTCCCTTGTCAATCAAAGCTTTCTGTGCTTGCAAGAATAGCACCGAGAAAACCATTATTGCTATCGTCAACAGTCGTTTCATATATATAGAATATCCATTTTAAAAAAGTGCCCAAATATACATTTTTTTTTTCAATCACACACAAAGTATTGGAAAAAGTTTCGACTATAGTTTTTTAGTTTCTATGGGCTGCGCCCGTTTCTTGTTGAGTCGTGGCGCACCGCGACTGTACAATGTTTCGTTTTAATACCTGCGGCGTTTCTAAGTTTAACTTCGTTGAGGGCTACGCCGTTCTATGCCTGCGGCGTTTAAAAGTTTCTAGGTTTCTAGTGTTGTGTTTGGTTTTGCATCTTGTCGTCAACCCAGAAACTTCTTTATTTCACCATAAATATATCCCTTACAAAGTTCTTTGTTTCTGTCAAACCTTTGGTTTCGACGGTTGCCTTTTCCAACTTGTAACCTTGTGCCTTGTAATATATTATGTAGTTGTTTTCGGGTTTCAGTTCCAGTTCGTATTTGCCATTTTCGTCTGTGGTCTGGGTGTCCATCAGCACATATTCGTCATTCATTATCTGAATGTCAACATTGGGAACTGGCTTGTTTGCTTCCTTGTCCCATATTGTGCCGGTTACAGTGAATGAAAGTTCGGGCAAGATAAAGTGATACAGGTCGGTCTTTCCAACTCCGCCTCGGCGTCGCGACGACAAAAAGCCTTCTTCGCGCATTCCCGTAAACACAATTCCGAAATCGTCAAGCGAGGTGTTGATAGGGAAGCCCATATTAATAATAATGTATTCGGAATTTTTGACATGCTTTGCCAGATATATGTCGAATCCGCCCATTCCGGGATGTCCGTCAGATGCAAAGTATAGGTCGCCGTTACTACGTATGTATGGGTGAACTTCGTCTTCTTCTGTATTTATGTAACTGCCAAGGTTTTGAGGAGGATTGAAAGGCTGGTTCTTGCGCTGTCGTGTGACGCAGTAAATGTCTTTTCCGCCAAGTCCGCCAAGTAGGGAATCTGCGACAAAATATAGCGTTAGCTCATCATCGCTTATGGCAGGGTGTCCGATGGAAACGCTGTCGGGAATGCCCTTGATTGGGACTTCCTGCGCGTTCATCCAGTTGTTTCCGACTTTCTTCGCCATATAGATGCGACAGCCCTTGTCGTTGTCCTTGTCGTAGGTGCAACGCGTGAAATACAGGTTGTTTGACTTGCGGTTGAGGCATGCGGCTCCTTCTTCGGCGGTAGTGTTTATGTTGCCGGGTGCAATCTTGGCTTCGCTCCATCGTCCTTCGCGGTCCTGCTCGGCGTAAAAGATGTTGGAGCAGTATTCGCCCGATTCGGGACTGATGGTGACGTGTGTTGGAGCGTTGCGCGTGGAGGTAAAGTAAACCTTTTTGTGCGTACGTGCCTCGTAGAACGGGCAATAATCTTCGCCACCCGAGTTTATTATCGGCTTGAGTGTCACTTCGTAGCGCGACGGATTGGCAAGCATTTCGCGGGTGAGTGCTATGCTTTTTATGCCTTTTTGTGCAAGTCTGCTGCCTGGCGAAAGTTCGCCGAATCGTTGGAACTGCACAAGTGCCGAGTCGTAAAGCTGTAGCATCTGTAGTGCTTCACCGAAATATAGGTATGCCAATGAATCCTCGCAGCCGTTTTCGATTGCAAGTTTGAAATTTGGTGCGGCTTCTTCGGGAATCGACAGTTTTTTGTAGCAGTAGCCAATCTTGTAGTATAGTTCCGAGACAAGTTTTTTGTTGTGCTTGTGCTTTTCGGCTAGTGGAGTGTACATTGATATAGCTTCCGAAAACTGTTCGCGCTCGAGTGCTGCATCGGCAAGTTTGAGGGTTTTCTGTGCAGTGAGCGTTGCGCAGAAGAATAGTGTAAGTAATATGGCTGCAAGTCGTTTCATTTCGAAAATCAATGCAAGGTGCAAATTTATATTAAATCAATTATCGCACCAAAAAAAATAACATGACATTCGCCTATTGTCTGCAATGTGGATTTTTTTACGTCATTTACAAAAAATATGTATCTTTGCATTTGAAATATTGGAGATATACATTATGGGAACAACAATTGAAGATGTTTGGGCAAAAGCGCAGCGTCTTTCGCCAAGCGAAAGGCTGGCATTGTCGCGTAGACTCGTGGAAAGTGTATCCGAAACCGAGGAAGAACGCTGTGAGCGTGTCGCTACGGAGATGGACCAGTTTTTTGGCGGTTGGGAAAACGACGAGCGCAACACAGAAGAGATCATGGCGCAGATTCGTGCTGGCAGGACTGAAAATACTTATCCCCAAATCTGAGTTATGGCTGAATTGAAATATCTTTTGGACACATCTATTTGTGTTGAATTGTTGCGAGGAAATGAACAAGTTAGGCAACATTGCGTTAAGAACAATCAGTATTGCTGATTTCTGCAATAACTGCTATTGAATTGCTTTATGGAGCATATAAGGCTTCTAATAAGTATCGACAGCAAGAATTATCAAAAGCACGGTTGCTAATAGATTATTACGATGTAGTTGGCATTGATAATATTGCTGATGCATTTAGTCTTGAAAAAGTCCGTTTGGAAAGCATATGTCAAACTGTCGAGGATTTTGACCTTTTAATTGGAATTACCGCAAGAGAAAATGCTCTTACAGTTGTAACGCACAACAGGAAGCATTTCTGTAGAATCGAAGGTTTGAGTGTAGAGGACTGGGCGGAATAATTACATTATTGATACAAAAAAATATTGATGGAATTTTGTCTGTTTCAAATATTAGAATTACTTTTGTCGCGAAAATGACTTTTAGAAAAGTCAAAATAATTAAAAAATGACTTTTAGAAACGACAAATTAGTGATAGAAATAACTTTTAGAAACGACAGTTTAATAAAAAACATATAGTTATGCAGCGACTAAATTCCATTTATCTCCATTTGTTAGAAGATGT
>JAEEGG010025502.1_pt1 | contig 11373 bp, 11 predicted proteins | sample 9134161 | NCBI WGS metagenome assembly JAEEGG01 (sample SAMN16246543, study PRJNA631951) | gut metagenome | biome: gut microbiome; feature: rumen; material: CR-attached | host: Bos | place: Iran: Karaj | collected 2018-10
GGGGTTCATGGTCCACAACCCCCGTCCCCCATGGACCACACCCTGCGACCACCCCACACAACCACCACGCACGAAAAAAGGCCCCGCGAAACTCGCGGAGCCCGAATGTTTGATGTTAACTTATTACTTACGAAGACCAAGCTTCTCGATAAGCTCACGATAAGCTGTGATGTCTGACTTCTTAAGGTACTCGAGAAGTCCACGTCTCTGACCAACCATCTTTAAAAGACCACGTCTTGAGTGATGATCGTTCTGGTTGTTCTTAAGGTGTGCTGTAAGGTCGTTGATCCTCTCTGTGAGAAGAGCTACCTGAACCTCTGTTGAACCTGTGTCCTGAGCGTTCTTGCCGTACTTAGCAACGATCTCTGCTTTTCTTTCCTTGCTTGTCATGTTAAAATCCTCCTTTTTATTTAGCTGAAAACCAAAACCCGGAATGGCGGTGGGAGAAGCCGCTCACCTGAGCATGGTCCGTGTGCTCTGATATAATACAACGCCGAGGGTCCGGTGTCAAGACATCAATTTCTTTGCTTCTTCTGTCTTGCCGCTCTCGATCAGTTCTCTGATCCTTGTGGAGCTCACAACCTCTCCGCCCTCTTTGAGGCGCTCAACCGTGACCGTCTCGTAGCCGAAACGCTCGCCGTAAGTCTCAAGCTTTGCGGCATCGCCCGATGCCAGTCTGCCGTAGTGGAAATCGTCGCCGCAGACCATCAATCTGCATCCGAGCTTCTTGGCAAGGACATCCTTCGCGAACATCATGGGTCTGAGCATCGAAAGCTTGCGTGTGAAGGGGCAGCGCACAACCGCGTCCACGCCCATCTCCTCGAGCTTCTTCACCTTCTCGTCCCACGAGGTCAGAAGCGAAGCCTTTTTCAGTGATCTCTTGATCACCTCGATGTCAAGCCTGCCGCTCGTGTCGTCCTCCATGTCGATAACGAACACGACGGTCTTAAGCTTCTTCTCTGCGGCCTTCGTTTTAAGAATGTCTATAAGATAGCGATGTCCGTGATGAACACCGTCAAATTTGCCGATAGTAACGGCCGTGTCCTTAAGATTCACATCCGGATATGTATAAATCTCCAAAACTAAGCCCTCCTCCTTATTGCAGTTTTTTACCGCTTATGTTTTCTCCTGTTTACCGCGAATTCTGACTGCTTACGTTTTCTTTTGTATTTGCTGTCTTCGGCCATGATCATACCTTGATCCTCAGCCACTTCACCCGGCCCTTAACCGAAACCTACGTAAGGGTCACTGAGTGAACATCTTGAGCGGCTTATACAGCTTCCGGCGCTCCTCAAACTGGTAGACCGCAAGGAACTCGCCCTTTGAGGTGTAAACCCTCACCGGCGAGACCGGCTCCTTGATATATTCCTTGAAATGCCTGAAGAACATGATGTTGCCGTTCTCAAGCACCTGATCGTACTTTTCTTTCGTGTGAAACGCGGGCAGATTCATAAAGCACTCGTCGGTCGCAATCACCGCCTCCGCGAGCCTGCCTTCGCCCGCAAGCTGCTGCGCCTGCGCGAGTGTCAGACTGCTCTCGATCCCGAGGCTTCCCACCCTTGTCCTGATAAGCTTCTCCATGGTCGCGTGACAGCCGAGCTTCTCACCGATATCACGACAGAGCGACCTAATGTATGTACCTTTGGCGCAGTCGACCCTGATCACGAACCTCTTGACGGGAAGCGCGAGGACCGCCTCGTCCTTCATCCATTCCGGATCGCTGTTTCTCTTGAAACGGTCGTCTTCGGGCTCTCCTGTTGCGCCGAACCTGTCCATGAAGGAACCTTCTTTCAGGACAAGCGTGCCCTTAGTGCTTCCGACCGTAGCGTCATCGCCCCGTACAGCATGAACTTGATCGCCAAGACGTCCGTCCACGATATTCGACATAACGCTTATATCCTTGATCGTCACGCTCCTGGCCTGCGGAGTGAGTTCCTTGCCCTCTCGCGTGAGCTCGCAGAGCTTCTTGCCGTCCTTTTTGATGGCTGAGTAAACCGGCGGAACCTGCATGTACTCACCCTTAAAGCTTTCAACCACAACGCCTATGTGGTCGTCCGTGATCTTTGGCAGCCTGTCCTGACCGAAAGCGGTGATCTCACCCGAGATGTCCTCGGTGTCTGTCGCGATCCCGAGCAGTACGACTGCTTCGTACGTCTTGTCGGTGTCCGTCAGCATCTCGACAACCCTGGTTGCGGTTCCGAGACAAACAGGGAGCACGCCCTCAGCATCGGGGTCTAGCGTTCCGGTGTGACCTGCCCTTCTCTGACCCGAGATCCCGCGCATCCGCGCGATCACGTCATGAGAGGTGTAGCCCTGCTCTTTATAGATGTTTATGATTCCGTCCATGCAGTCTTTCTTTTCTTCACTGTTATGCTTTTCACTACATAGCAGCTCCATCTTCCATATCTTTTGGATCCTTCTGTTATCGGATCTTAAACTTTATTCTCTGTTTATGAGCTGCTTTTCGATTTCCGCGGTAAGGTTATTTATTACGTCGCGTCTCGAGCCGCTCATAGTCGCGCCTGCGGCTCTCACGTGACCGCCGCCTCCGAACATTGAACATATCTTTGCGACATCGACTATCTCGCATGACCTCATGCTGACACGCCATGAGCGGGGTGTGAGCTCCCTGATGAGGATCGCAACCTCAACTCCCTTCGTGACACGCAGCTGATCGATGATCCCTTCCGTATCGGCAGGCGCGAGGCCATAGAGATTAATGGTTTTTCTGTCTATGGACGAGAAGATCACCTTGCCGTCAAGGCACAGGATGCTCTCCATCAGGCAGCGCCCGAGTATCTGGTTCTGAAGGTATGTCTTCTCGAAAAATGTTCCGTCGATGATCCTCGCCGATGAAACTCCGTGGTCGAGCAGTGCGCCCGCAACCTCCATCGTCTCACGTGTAGTGCAGGAGTGCTTGAAAACTCCCGTGTCATGCACTATCCCGAGGTAAAGCGCCTCGGCAGTACCGAGCGACACCTTGCTGTCGTCGAGGAGCGTGTAGATGATCTGTGCCGTAGCGGCCGCTTCGGGTTTCACGAGATTGTTCTCGAGGAAACCGTTGCTTGTCGCATGGTGATCGATGCAGTACGTCTTTCCGGCCCTCTTCACGTACTCCATGGCCTTTCCGAGCCGACCCTCATCACCGCAGTCAAGGGCGATAAAAAGATCGAACGGCTCAGCCCTGTAAGGATATCCCGTAACGACTTTGTCTCCTCCTTTAAGGAAATCAAAAGCCTTCGGCAGTTCCTCGAGGTAGACCGTGGGTTCTTTTGCGAAGTTGTCGCGAATGTAGTTTGCCAGCCCCAAAGCACTTCCGACGCAGTCGCCGTCGGGACGTATGTGTCCCGCAATGCCTATACTTCCGGCCTTACTGATATCATCCCAAAATGTTAGTTTCTCAAATGCCACTTTTTTCCTCTCAATTACCTTAAATCGCACGGTTAATCATTACCGGTGTTCTGTTCCTCAAAGACCTGTTTATTGTCCCGTCAGTTTTTACCTGAGACCGAAGTTTTCCGTGTTGCTTTAGACTTCTTCGCTGTCGCCGGCCTTAAGCTCATCGGCTTCGATGACTTCGTCGATCAGATGAGACATGTTCACGCCGTATTCGATGGACTGATCCACTATAAACGTCAGTTCGGGCGTGTTTCTCATGTTCAGGTTGTGGGCGAGCTGGCTGCGAAGGAACGGAGCCGCGCTCTTTAAGCCCTTTAAAGTATTCTCCTGTGCCTCAAGATCACCGAGCACCGAAATGTAGATCTTCGATGTCTTGAGATCGGGAGCAACCTCCACCGCAACGACCGAAACCATCGGTGCGATGCGGGGGTCCTTGATCTCGTTATTGATAAGCTCCGAGAGCTCTCTCTGGAACTCGCGGTTTATCCTGTTGTTTTTGATACTGTTCTTTCTCATGGAGACTGTCCTCCTGTTCTGTTTCCTAATCCCTATGTCCGACATGCGCTGCCGGGCGCCTGCCGCTATAACGGATCTCAAACATCGGTCATGTCGATGCGCTTATGATCAGGTTCTGGGAACCTCTACCATCTTGTAGAACTCAACCTGATCAAGCTCTGCGATATCATTGAACTTCTCGAATACGAAACCGCACTCATAGCCTGCGGCAACTTCCTTGACGTCATCCTTGAATCTCTTGAGTGATGCAAGAGGTCCGTCGTAGATCTGCTCGCCGCCACGGCTGATACGTGCCGAGCAGCCTCTCTCAACCTTGCCGTCAAGCACATAGGAACCGGCGATGACACCGAGTCCCGAAGCCTTGAAGAGCTGACGGATCTCCGCATGGGCGATGACACGCTCCTCGTATACGGGCTTGAGCATACCCTTCATGGCTGCCTCGATATCGTTGATAGCGTCGTAGATGACCTTGTAGAGCTTGACATCCACGTTCTCACGCTCCGCGATATCCTTGGCTGTGTTGTCGGGCTTGACATTGAAGCCGATGATGATCGCGTTACTTGCGCTTGCAAGAGTAACGTCAGATTCGTTAATGTTACCGACACCGCCGTGGATGACATGAACCACAACTTCCTCATTGCTGAGCTTCTCAAGACTCTGCTTAACGGCCTCAACAGAACCCATAACGTCGGCCTTGACGATGAGGTTAAGTTCCTTGACTTCACCGGCCTGGATCTGTGAGAAGAGTCCGTCAAGGCTCATGCGGGCCTTGGTCTCTGCAATAAGCTTCTCCTTGTTCTGCGAGATGAATGCCGAAGCGATGTTTCTTGCTTCCTTCTCATCCGCAACAGCGAGCATAACCTCGCCTGCCTCGGGAACCGCATTGAGACCGAGGATCTCAACAGGTGTCGAAGGTGTGGCGATCTTGACTTTCTGACCGTTGTCATCGATCATCGCACGAACCTTGCCGTGTGCGGCACCGATAGCAACGTTCTCGCCGACATTCAAGGTACCCTTCTGGATGAGTACGGTAGCAACGGGACCGCGTCCCTTATCAAGCTGTGCCTCGATAACGATACCACGTGCCTTGCGGTCGGGGTTGGCCTTGAGCTCGAGCACATCTGCGGTAAGAAGAACCATCTCGAGGAGGTTCTCGATACCCTCGCCTGTCTTTGCAGAAACGGGTGCGAACACAACGTCGCCGCCCCAGTCCTCTGCTACGAGGCCGTGCTCTGTGAGCTCCTGCTTAACACGCTCGATATTTGCACCGGGCTTATCGATCTTGTTGACTGCAACGATGATCTGGACTCCGGCTGCCTTGGCATGGTTGATGGCTTCAACTGTCTGAGGCATAACGCCGTCGTCTGCTGCGACCACGAGGATCGCGATATCGGTCGACTTTGCACCACGCATACGCATGGATGTGAATGCTTCGTGACCGGGTGTGTCGAGGAAGGTGATCTTGCGACCGCCGATCTCAACCATATATGCACCGATGTGCTGTGTGATACCGCCTGCTTCGCGAGCGGTAACGTTTGTCTTTCTGATGGCATCGAGGAGTGATGTCTTACCATGGTCAACGTGACCCATTACGCAGACAACGGGAGGACGCTTGATGAGCTTCTCGGGATCCTCTTCCTCTGTATCCTTAAGGAGTTCCTCAACGATGTTGACCTTAACCTCTTTCTCGCAGAGGATCTCATATTCCATGGCGATCTCTTCTGCTTCCTCGTAGGAGATCTCGGAGTTGAGGTTGACCATCTTGCCGCCCATGAAGAGCTTCTTGATGATCGCCGAAGGAGCCTGCTTCATCTTGTCCGCAAGATCCTTGATGGTGATAACCTCGGGAACGGTGATCGTCTTGATATCGTCAACCACTTCTTCCTTGGGCTTTGCAACAGGCTTCTGGAAAGCTCCCTTACGGTTGGGATCTTTCTTCTGCTTGCCGTTTCTCATGCCGTCCTCGTCAAAGGATGTGTTCCTGTCCTTACGATTCTTGTCACGGCTTCTGTCTTTAAGGTTATCGGCACGTGAGCTGTTTCTTCCGCCCATATCGCCGGGAAGGTCTCTCATGCCCGAAGAACGAGAATCGTTCTTCTTACTGAACGTACGACGTGCCGGCTCTTCATCCTTGCCGCCAAAGCCGCCCTGTCCGCCGAATCCGCCGGAACGAGCGCCACGGTCTCTGCCGTCACCGCCTGCGAAGGGTCTTCCGCCCTGAGGTCTGCCGCCGTCTCTGCCACCGAATCCTGGACGTCCGCCTGCGGGTGCACCGCCACGGTCTCTGCCGGGTGCGGGACGATCCGAAGGTCTGCCGCCTTCGGGACGGGGTCCTCTTGCGGGACGCTCACCGTCACGTGCGGGTCTCTGTTCTCTGCCACCCTCGGGACGTGCCTCCCTGCGAGCAGGCGCTGCGGGACGTGCGGGTCTTTCCTCTGCAGTCTCTGCAGCTGCGGGAGCCTCAGCTGCCTTACCTGCCTTAAGCGGGTTGGGAGGAAGCTCGATCTCCTTCTTCTTTTTCTTGGGAACCTGAGAATAATCGATGGTTTCAGCCGAAGGGTCAAACTCAAAGCCCTTTATCTTATCGCCAAGGGTCTCGGTAAGCGCCTTTCTGCTTCCTCTGCCGACTGCGGGAGTCGACGCGGATGCGATGGCTCTCTTATCTCTCTCGGAGCGTCCGTCAAAGACCTGTGACTGAGGCTTGCCCTGTCCACGGCCGGCCGAAGATTTCTCTGCGGCAGCCGGACGACGCGAGCCCTCACCGGCCGGTGCGCTCTTCTTAATGATCAGCTTACCTTCCTTGTTGACGATACCATCAGGCGTCATCCTCATGTCAGACTTTTCACCGGTCTGAGCATTGACAAGCATGTTGTCATCGTCGACGATGTACTTGGTAGCTGTTCCGTCCTTTCTGCGAATTGTTATCGTTTGATTACTAGGCATTCCTTTTAGTTCTCCTGTTCCTTATTATTTCCTAAATGCTTTGTTCATTGTTTTGTTCTTTCTGCAGATCGATCAGGTCTTTGATCTTTTTCGCGAAGCCTTCGTCATTGACCGACAGGCTTGCACGCATCTGCGTTCCGGTCGCATGTCCGAGGCCTTCTTTGTCGCCGTACTCGGTGTACTCGACCTCGTAGTAGTTGCACATGTCCCTGAAGTTCTTCTTTGTGTTGTCCGAGGCATCACACGCCACGATACAGAGAAACGACTTAAAACCCTTTACTGACTTCTCTGTCAGGAATTCTCCTGCAGCGATCCTGCCCGCCCTCTTGGCAAGCCCGAGGAGCATGTATACTTTGTCCTGCTTCATGTTATGCCTCCAACTCGCTTACGAGCTGTTTTGCAATCTCTTCAGGTATCGCGGCTTTCAAAGATCTCTCAAGACCGTGTGTCTTAAGCGCCTTTTCGAGGCACTCGCGACTGCGACAGATATAAGCGCCGCGGCCGTTCTTCTTGCCCGTGAGATCAAGCTCGATACTGCCCTCGGGTGTCAGGATCACCCTGACCATCTCTTTCTTGGGCATCATCTCGCCGCAACCCGTACATTTACGAACCGGTATCTTACCTTTTGCCATTAATAGTATCCTTCTGCGTTCTGAGTCTCGCTCTTAATGTCGATCTTGTAGCCTGTAAGTCTTGCTGCAAGACGTGCGTTCTGGCCTTCCTTGCCGATAGCAAGAGAAAGCTGGTAATCGGGAACAACGACCTTGGCGCTCTTCTCGTAGATGTCAACATCCACCGAAACAACCTTAGCGGGGCTGAGAGCGTTCTCGATAAGTCTTGCGGGATCCTCATCCCAAACGATGATATCGATCTTCTCGCCCTTGAGCTCGTCAACGATCGCATTTACTCTCTGGCCGTTAAGACCGACACATGCGCCTACGGGATCGATGTTGGGGTCATTCGACCAAACTGCCATCTTTGTTCTGGCGCCGGCCTCACGCGAGATGCTCTTGATCTCGACGATACCCTCACGGACCTCTGTAACTTCCTCTTCGAAGAGACGCTTTACAAGATCCCTGTGAGCTCTTGAAACCGTAATCCTGGGGCCGCGGGAATTGTCCTCGACCTTTGTAACATAAACCTTGATTCTCTCACCCGAAACAAAGTGCTCGCCGTAGATCTGCTCGTTCTCGGTGAGAAGCGCGTCAACCTTACCGAGGTTGATGCTGACATTGTTGCCGACATATCTCTGAACGGTACCCGTAACAACCTCGTGCTCGATACCGATATACTGCATATAGAGGATCCTTCTCTCTTCCTCGCGGATCTTCTGTACAACGGTCTGCTTAGCCTTCTGAGCGGAGATCCTGTAGAAGTCCTTGGGTGTAACGTCGATATTGACCTCATCGCCCACCTTGATCTCCTCTGTGGGATAAAGAGCGGCTGCGTCATCGAGCGAGATCTCGAGAGCCGGATCTGTAACTTCCTCAACTACAGCCTTCTGAGCGATGACCTTGATCTCGCCCGTTGTGCGGCTGATGTTAACTTTGATGTTGTCGGCTTTACCGAACTGGTTCTTGCATGCTGCAAGAAGCGATGTCTCGATCGCCTCGAACATAACTTCCTTGCTGATCTCCTTCTCCTTCTCGAGCATGTCGAGAGCTGCGATCAGTTCCTTGTTAGCGTCAATGTTTTCCTTTGATTTCCTTTCTTGTGCGTCTTTTTTCATGTCGTTTTCCCTTTATGTTTTTTGTTTTATTTCCTTCCGGTTCAGCCTTATTCGATGAATCCGGTTTGCTTCCCAACTGTTTTTCTTTTCCGGCCGGTTCAGAGCTTTGCCCTGTTCTCCTGTTGCCGCAAAAGATTCCCTTGTCTTTGTTCTTGCCCTACAGATCCGGGTCGAGCGAGATCTTGGCTACGTTGTCTCTCTGCACGGTTCTGCTTGCTCCTTCAACCCTGACGCTTATGGCGGAAGAGTCGAAGCTCTCAAGCTCCCCTCTGATCTGCTTCTCACCGTCGATCGCCTTGAAGAACTTGACGAGTACGATCTTGCCGATGCTGCGTTCAAGATCCTTGTCCTTCTTGAGGACTCTGAAGAGTCCCGGCGAGCTCACCTCCAAAATGTAGGCCTCGCTGATCGGATCCTTTTCATCGAGCAGATCACTGATCTTTCTGCTGGCGGCTTCACAGTCGTTAATATCAACGCCACCCTCTTTGTCGATGTAAAAGCGCAGGTAGTACTCACTGCCTTCCTTGACGAACTCTACATCCACAAGCTCAAGGCCGAGCGGCTCCGTCACTTTAAGCGCAAGCTCGGTTGCCACCTGCTCGTATGTTTCTTTTTTTGCCATCCCTAAAGCCCCTAATAATATCCTGCTCCCGGGCTGCCACCGGGCACTCCGAAAACGAGCTGTAAGCATTGTCTTGTAAAACACCACTTACAACATGAAAGAGTGGACCGCTCGGTCCACTCTCCATAACAACATTACCGTATTCGATAATAACACCACAAAAAGCAAAATGCAAGCATTTTCTTTTGACAGAAACCGAATGGTCACTCTGAGTATACTTCTTTTTTGAGCACCCCTATATAGGGTAAATTTCTGTAGTAGTCGGCATAATCAAGTCCGTACCCCACTACAAAGCTGTCATTTATCGAAAAACCGCTGATATCGCATCCGATCTCTGCGGGGTGGCACTCGAACTTGTCAAGCAGGCAGACCGTCTTAACCGAGCGGGGCTTGCGTGAGAGAAGGATCTCCTTAAGGTACTTGAGCGTAAGGCCCGAGTCGATGATATCCTCCACGATAACAACATCCCTGTCGAGGATCGTATTGTCAAGGTCCTTGATGAGGCGAACCGCACCCGATGACTGTGTTGCGTTACCATAGCTTGAAACGACCATGAAATCCATGTGGATCTGGGTCTTCATCTGTCTGCACAGGTCTGTGTAGAAGATCGATGCACCCTTAAGGATACATACCATGATCGGTTCGCTGTCCTTGTACATCTCCGTGAGCTGCTTGCCGAGCTCAGCAACTCTCGCCCTGATCGTCTCCTCTGAAAAAAGTACATACTCGATGTCGTTCTTTTCGTTTGTGATCCTCATCCCACGCCTCCTGTTGTCTTTCCTGTTTATTCAGTCCTTATCGCATCTACTGTTTTCCGTACATGTCGTCACAGTTAATTACACCGACTGTTATCCGTTTTATCCCGTCCGGTGCTCTTACACCTGCTGTTTCCGGTCTTATCCGCGGTTGTTACTTGCATCGCCGTATCATCTGTTAGCGAGCTCACCCATAACATCGTCCCAGTCGATCCCGCACTCTGCCATAAGCACTGTCATGTGATACATGAGATCCGCGATCTCGTACTTGAGTTCCTCGGCTCCGGGATTCTTGGCAGCGATAACCATCTCTGTCGCTTCTTCGCCGCACTTCTTGAGGATCTTGTCGATTCCCTTGTTGAAGAGGTAATTGGTGTACGAACCCTCTTTGGGATTCTTCTTTCTGTCGATAACGACGTCGTAAAGCCTCTTGAGCACTGCGTAAGGATTCTTCTCGTCGAAATCGTGATGCACGATCGTATTGAAGAAGCATGAATACTCGCCTGTATGGCATGCTGCACCGATCTGGCGAACCTTTGCGAGGAGCGTGTCCTTGTCGCAGTCTGCACTGATCTCCTTAACGTACTGGTAGTGACCCGATGTGAGACCCTTTACCCAAAGCTCGTTACGGCTCCTCGAATGGTAGGTCATGATACCGGTCTCAACAGTCTTCTCGAACGCTTCCTTGTCCATGTATGCGACCATAAGCACCTGACCGGTCCTGTAGTCCTGCGTAACACAGGGGATGAGTCCGTCGACTGTCTTAAGGTCATCAAAGCTGATGGCGCTCTTAAACGTATTGATCTCGATCCCGTCGCGTTCGAGCTGCCTCTTGATCTTCATGATGCTGCTCTGCTTCTCTGCCCCGTCTTCACCGGGACGAAGCGTGCTTTCATAGAAGTTGGTCGCAACGGCGCTGACCTTTTCGATGGATATAAGCGTTTCGATATCGTTACGCACAAGGCTGTCACGAATGATCAGGTCGCCTGCGCACTGCGCAACAAGTGCCTTAAGTCCGTCATCCTGAGATGTGTGTTTAGCGATTATGTTACAAGAGGGCGTGATCATTCCACTCTTATATGCCTCAAGGATCGGAGCAAGATTGCCCTGTGTCATGTCTGCCTCGACGTAGATATTAGGGGCTCCGAAGCGGTCGATACTTTCCTTGAGAAGTGCTGTGTCTTTGATATCGCCGAGCAATATCGAAACAGCAACGGCGCCTGTATAGAACGCCTTCTTAACATCCTCGAACCTGCCGACACGGCTTCCGATGATGATCGGGATATCGACAACTCTCGCCATATCCTTCACGAGGAGCAAAAACTCCTCTCTCTCAGTCTCGTTCTCGCTGTGGTTATAGACGAACAGGCCGTCCATTCCAAGGTTCTCGTAGAGAGCAGCCGTCTCGA
>JAEEGG010025503.1_pt1 | contig 11373 bp, 10 predicted proteins | sample 9134161 | NCBI WGS metagenome assembly JAEEGG01 (sample SAMN16246543, study PRJNA631951) | gut metagenome | biome: gut microbiome; feature: rumen; material: CR-attached | host: Bos | place: Iran: Karaj | collected 2018-10
TTCCCGTTTGATGCACATCGCGCCAGCCCTCCCCCTTCGGGGGCTGGGGGGCTTACCTTTGTTAGCACCTCAGTTCTCAGAATCTCGTTGCCTGCATCCTTTTGATTATACTTGATGGCTCTTCTGTACGACGATGGGAAGAAAAGCACTCGCTCCGCACCCATCATTTGTGTCAAGTCATGGTACATATAGCCAGCATCGTCCATGTCATTCATCACCACCAGCATATTGGGGGTGTTTCCTTTCCCGTTGACGATAGAGGCTAACAGCAAAGCAGCCGACGAACCTGTCAGTCCGTCAGCGCTTATCTTTTTCATCTTGCCATTTCTGATGCGCTTGGCAAGTTCTCTTGTCTCTTCAGATGAGGCAAGAACCGAAAGCACTTTACTTGTGTCCAAAAATCATCAAATGAATTATGCTACGCTCATGACCATTCGTGGTTCATAAACTCTGGCAAACAATTGCAAGAAAAACAGCGTGTCCTTCGAGGGACTAACAAGCCTTTCCTTTAGTTCGAGAATCTTTGATGTCTTGTTGTCGGATGGAGTAGAATCATTCATAGGCAGTTTGTTTTTTTCTGTTTTTTCGTCTTTCTATTTATTATAACGAACCCAAAACGAGATTATTATACAAATGCCTACTTTTTATTCTCAAACAGTCATTTTTTTGTTTTCCTTCCAATCTTCTTATGCAGTGCCATCCATCTGCAGTTGTGCCAGAATCTTCTTCTTGCAAATCTTGTGTATCGTCACACAGAAGACAATGAGCAGGACAAAGATGGGCAGTATGAGGTATTCGTTGATGCCGATGTTCATCACAATGGCGTCGTAGATGCCATGAGCAAGGACGGGTACAGCGAGGATGCAGATGAGGTTCGTGGTCGTTCTTTCCACAAAATGGTACCGTGCATAATAATAGCCCATCAACACAGCGAAGGCATAGTGTCCAGGCACAGAGAAGAGTGCTCTTCCGATGGCGACGGATGCCCAATCGTTCATGTTGTCAAATAAGTAGAGGACATTTTCAGCGGTGGCGAATCCAAGTCCCACGCATACTGAATAGACGATGCCATCGAAGTGTTCGTCAAAAGAGGGGTTCTTCCGCAGCACCAGCCACAATGCCAACAGTTTAATGCACTCTTCGGGAATGGCTGCCACGAAGAACGCGTCGGCAATGTTCCCTATCAGCGATGAGCCTTCCTCGGAGCTGCCAAATAAAATAAAACTGATGGCAAATTCTATCAATGCTGCAGGGATGCAGGTAGCCACACCCAGCAACAGAGCCTTTACCAGTTCTCCTGTCGGTTCAGGATTCTTGTCTTTTTTCAAAATGTAAACCCAAAGCAGCACGGCTGGTAAAAGTGCTGCTGCCCAAATAATCGGAATTGCTGCCATTTCTGTTGATAAATGATGAAATAGTTTGTAATGATGTTGCAAAGATACGATTGTTTTTCTTACCTTTGCACACAAAGCATGAAATAAATGATAGATTCGAGTGTATTGCAGGGCAAGAAAGCGGCATTTTTCACATTAGGATGCAAATTGAACTTCGCCGAGACGAGTAGTGTGGCGCAGGAACTGATGCGTTATGGAGTGAAAAAGGCGCAAAAGGGCGAGGTGGCTGACATCTGCATTGTCAACACGTGTAGCGTGACTGAGGTGGCTGACCACAAATGCCGTCAGGCAATCCATCGGTTGGTGAAGCAGCACCCTGGAGCATTCGTGGTGGTGACGGGCTGCTATGCGCAGTTGAAGCCGCAGGAAATCATCGAGACTCCTGGCGTTGATCTCGTGTTGGGCAGCGAACAGAAAGCGAATATCATCCCTGCTATCCTCAATGGCATGACTGGGGCACACACCGTGAAGACTGCGGACATCAGGACGTTTGCGGAAAGTTGCTCCAGAGGTGACCGCACCCGCTACTTCCTCAAAGTGCAGGATGGATGTAACTACTACTGCACCTACTGCACCATTCCCATAGCACGTGGACGTAGCCGTAACGGCAGCATTGCCTCGATGGTGGCTCAAGCACAGCAGGTGGCACAAGAAGGTGGCAAGGAGATTGTCATCACAGGTGTGAACATCGGCGACTTCGGACGTTCCACGGGTGAAACCTTTTTCGATTTGGTGAAAGCACTCGACCAAGTGGAGGGCATCGAACGCTATCGTATCTCCAGCATTGAACCCAACCTCCTCACCGACGAAATCATCGAGTTCTGTGCTGAATCCCGACGCTTCATGCCTCATTTCCATATCCCTTTGCAGAGTGGTTGCGACGAGGTGCTGAAACTCATGCATCGCAAGTACGACACAGCCCTTTTCGCCCATAAGATAGAAAAGATTCGCTCCGTCATGCCCGATGCCTTCATTGGTGTCGATGTCATTGTGGGCACTCGTGGCGAAACACAGGAGTATTTCGACAAAGCCTACGACTTCATGCAGCACGTCGATGTCTCTCAGTATCACGTCTTCTCCTATTCCGAACGTCCAGGCACCAAAGCCCTCGAAATACCCCATGTAGTCACACCGCAGGAGAAGCATGAGCGCAGCCAGCGTGTCCTAGCCCTTTCTGCTCAGAAGACCCATGACTTCTATGCCCGATTCATCGGCACCACACGTCCCGTGCTCCTCGAACACGCCTCTCCCCGCAAACCCTTTATGAACGGCTTCACCGACAACTACATCCGTGTGGAAATGCCAAATATGCCTGACAAGGACAACCAAATCGTGTCTGTGAAACTCGGAACATTCAACAAGGATGGCGATGCGTTGAGGGGAGTAATCATCAACAAATGATGGAAACAATCACTTTAACTGAATTGTAACATGGAAAAAGTGAAAAAAATTGAACTGATGCGCAAGCGAATAGAATATTTTTATAATGAATTTCGTATTCATGCAATGGAGTCGAAATATTATAGTTATTATAGTAAATATTATAGATTTGAAGATTTTGTGACTTTCTCGAAGACTAATTATGAAATAGTTAGTTACTGTTTTTATTTGGGAGAGTTTTGCAAAGAAAATAGGAAATGGTTGTCTGATTGTGACTCATGGAGACGTTACAATGTTAATGATGAAATAAAAAAGAAAATGTATTGTCTCATAAAATCATTGTTGTTTGAAGTGAGAATGATGTATCCTAATCTGGGTGAAAAGAGAATAGAAGAGATAGAAAGACGATTGGATGAAAAGTGGTATTTGTCAACAGATCAAGATAAAAATGTGAGTGAAAATGGAAAACAATTCCTAATCTATGCCTTTATGGCAGGGCTGATGAATGTGGAGGAGCATGAAATTGATGATTTTTGGGAATGGCAAGAGGAAGAATTTAGGGATAATCGAATATCATGTAATTGTTGGGATGACTATACAATAGATGATTCTATGTATGATGCATTAGGTGGTAATATGGATGCTTATTGGAATATTGATTAGCAAAAGATTGTCGTGAATTCGATAAAATCATGCGAATAATTCGAGAAATCCGCTAAATCTGTTTTATCATCGTGGAGCGGTATGTTTTTTAGACAAGTTCCTTCGGAACGATTGGACAGATTGAGCGGGTAAATCCGATGAGGAAGAAAAATGAAATGATAAAATGGTTGTAAATACAAAAAGATAGGAAGATGAAACAGTTATTATTTGTCATGCTGTGTTTGCTGAGTTGTCAGGTGCAGGCTCAGAACAAGCAAGAGCAACTTCAGCACATCCGCAAGATGTATGCAGAGGTCAAGGAGCAGGTGGCTCAGAACGGAAAGAACGGCATGGCACCCTTGGACGTGAAGATTAGGATTAACGACGGTACGCAGGTGAGTGAAGACTTTATCATCAACGAGGAGACCGAGTTGACCTTCTACTTCAACAAGTACCGCATCAATTCAGAACTTGACTACCCCGATGCCTCCAGTTGCTATTTCATTGTGGAGAACTGGGGAGCGCATGGACACATCCGCTATCGTGAGATACTCTTCGACCCCAATGAGGGCAATCTGCTCTTCTGCTACATGAGGCAGGAAACCGATGCGGGGTTTGTGGTGGAGACCCGTTACTATTATGATGCCAACGGACACCTCATCGACCAGAAGCATAAGGTGGGTGGTTCTGATGCTGAGCCTGGTGCCCACAGTTGGAACAATAGTGAGAGTGAAAAGAAGCAGGCCATGCTCTATCTGGATGCCTTCGAGACGCTGATGAACGCCAAGGGAAGCACGTCAGTGGCAAGTCGGACGAAAAAGCCCACAACACCCAAGGCCGAAAGACTGGCATCCATACGCAACACCTACACGCAAGCCAAGCAGAAGGTGGCCAGCAATGACCAATCGGAGTTGCCACTCGACATGCAGATTGTGATTCGCGACCAGTCGTGGGGACCTCCATCGACAACGGAACTGCACTTCTACTTCGAGCCAGTGGTCGGTCAAGAAGGGTTTACAGGCAACAGTTGCTATTTCATCTCCCATCATCGTCATCACAACAACATGGGCCCCGACCACTATAGCGAATATCTCTTTGCCCCTCAGAGTTCCGACCTCCTCTTCTCCTACACTTCAGCCAAAGAAGAAGGCGAAAAGTTCGAGTGGCGTTACTACTACGATGAGAACGGAAAGTGCATCGAGGTGAAGACCGATGCCGAGGATACTGATGATGGAGCCGGCGACAAGGCCACCGTTCAGCGGTATCTCAAACTTTTCAACATGCTGGTCAACCTCTCTGATTAAACAGATACATGAAGAAACTTGCCATTGTCATATTGAACTGGAATGGTGTGGAGATGATGCGCCAATACCTGCCCACCGTTATAGCCAACAGCGTGGGCGATGTCATCGTGGCCGACAATGCCTCCACCGACGGGAGTGTGGAGATGCTCTTGAAGGAATTTCCTGATGTGCCCCTCGTGGTGCTCGAACAGAACTTCGGCTTTGCCGAGGGTTACAACCGCGCCTTGGCACAGTTGCCCGACTATGAATATTACCTCCTTCTCAACTCTGATGTCGAGATACGGCAGAAGGACTGGGATGCACCCATGATTCAGTACATGGACGCCCATCCCGAATGCGCTGCCTGTCAGCCCAAATTGTTAAAACTGACCCCCACTGACTCCCCCTGTTTAGAGGGAGAAAACCAAGCAGTGAGTTCCCTGAAAACCAACATCCCGAATGGCGTCCCTCCCCTTAACAGGGGAGAAGGAGGGGTCTTCGAGTATGCTGGAGCCGCAGGAGGTTACCTCGACAAATACGGCTATCCTTTCTGCCGTGGTCGAGTGATGGACACGGTGGAGCAGGACAAAGGGCAATACGATGAGATTGTGCCATTGCTTTGGGGCACGGGAGCCGCATTGATGGTGCGTGCATCCGATTGGAAGGCCAGTGGAGGACTCGATGCCCGCTTTTTTGCCCACATGGAAGAGATTGACCTCTGCTGGCGGCTCCGCACCATGGGCAAGTCCATCGTCTGCATTGCTGAGAGCCAAGCCTACCACCTCGGTGGAGCCACCCTCAATCAGGGCAATCCCCGCAAGACCTTCCTCAACTTCCGCAACAACCTGCTGATGCTCTACAAGAACCTGCCCGACAAAGAGTTGAAGCCAGTCATGCGGGTGCGTTGCCTGCTCGACTATCTCGCTGCCCTCCAGTTCCTGCTCAAGGGCGATGTGAAGAACTGCTCCGCAGTCTTCAAGGCACGTCGTGCCTTCCACAAGATGCGCCCCGACTTCGACAAAGACCGTCGCCACATCCAGCAGCTTCGTCAGAACGACCGAGTGCCCGAACGTGTCGAGTTCTCCCTCCTCTGGCAATATTACGTGAAAGGACGAAAGACCTTCGATGCACTCATGAAAGGAATGAAACCATGAGAACCCTGTTTGCAACATGGATGCTGTGCCTGCTGTCGCTATGCTGCTGGGCAGGCCGAAAAGACTTCTCCATCGTGGGTGTGTGGATGCTGAAGAGCGAGACAGCGCCCGACGGGAGGGTGACACCCTCCATCTACACCCAATACACGCGGTGCAAAATCTACGACTCCGACAGCACCTACTACACCGTGCAACTCCATGCCGTGGGTGACGATATGCTCATCATCGCCCACGAGATGGGCAAGTATCGGCTGAACGACTCCGTCTATATGGAACGTGACAGAGTAATGCCCTTCCACGTCATCGACGACACCACCTTCATCACCGAGTTCAATGGCTATCAAGAACTCATGGTGCGTTCCAACACCATGACCGAAGAGCGCAAGGAAGAGATACGGCAGTTGGTGCGCAAATATCCCGACGAGAGCGAAGCGCCCGTCAAGCACTATGTGCTCTCCACCACCGAACGTAAGTTGAAGAACGAGCGCGCCCTGTTTCTATATATAATAATAGGTATGAGTGTGGTGGCAGTCGGTGTGGCGGTCTATGTCTATCGTCTGCGGAAACGGAAACGTGAGATAGAGAAGAAACTGGCAGAGATTGAAGAGGAACGCGCCTTGCGTCCTGTGGTGGTGGCCGATGCCATGAAGCAGGTGGAGACCGAGTTCTATCAGTCGGACTACTATATGGCCTTTCGTCGTCGCATCGAGGCAGGGGAGAACATCAAGCCCACCGAGTGGAAGGAACTGGAGCGGCAACTGAAAGTAGTCTATCCCCATTTCAGCAGCAGCCTTTACAGCCTTTACAACCTCTCGCCCATTGAGTGGCAAGTGTGCATGTTGCTCAAGATACGCACGGCACCTGTAGAGATAGCTACAGTGTTGAACAAAGATAAGAGCACCATCAGTACCACTCGTCGCCGCCTCTACAAGAAGGTTTTTGGCAAGGATGGTAGCGGAAAAGATTGGGACGAATTCGTCTTGTCGCTGTAATAACATATCTTTCTTATTATAAGACGATTACAAGGAGTTTGCAAACTATTTGCAAACTCCTTTTTTGTTTCATCCCGTAAAAGTCAACTATTTGTCAACTCCGATATTTGGAAAGGTGAAGAAGATTGCTCTACCTTTGTGGCGATTTTGATGCTGAAGGTTCAGACCCTCTTCACTTTCATGAACGATACAATGATGTAGGTACAAATTTAAATGAATAAATAAACATGAAAAAGGTTTTGATAGCGGCTTTGTGTTTTAGCCTGTTGTCGTGTCAGTACACGACACCGACTGAAGATGTGCTGGAGGTCATCTTCCCCACGGGCACGGAAGGCTTTGTGAGGGTTACATCTGGCACGGAAGAAACCCCGTGTGATACGTTCCCGATTGTGGACGGAAAGTTGGTGATGAAAAAGACGAATCTGCCAACTACGCTCACGCTGAGGTATCTGAAAGCACTGGATGCCGACAGCACGGTGTGGCTGGCGGTGCAAGGTGCCTATACTCGATGGGGGTGCGCTCCGGTGGGATATGGTCGCACGGTGATTACGTTCGATTCTCTTCCATCCCCTGTATCCGTCGGAGCCATCGCTGACGAGTATGGCGATTTTGAGGCCAATGATGTATTCTTCAATGATCCTCAACGCTTTCGGAGTGAGGACTTCCTGAAAGCTCATTCGCAAAGCCTGCAGGCATTGTATCTCTTGTCGAACTCGTGGAATGCCGACACCTTGCAGAGGGCACTGGATTGTTTCTCCGAATCCTTGCGCGCTTCAGATCGAGGTCAGGAATTGCAGCAGCTCATCTCGTCTCGGAAAGAGAAGGGTGGGGTGGCAAAACTCTTCCCCATGTGGGACACGGCAGGGAAAGCCCATTCCTTTGAGGAATGCTTGGGCGGAAAGGAGTATATGCTCTTGAACCTATGGGCAAGTTGGTGCAGTCCTTGCCGTGCGGAGATTCCCGACTTGATAGCCTATTATAAGGAATGTGGCGACCGTGTGGCTTTCGTCAGTGTGACCATCGACGAAGACCGTTCCGCATGGCTGAAAGCGGTGAACGAGGCTCCCCAATACGAGTGGGCAAACCTGTCGTACAAATTCGACGGCACCACGGAAGGACGCCCACGCCCCCTTCTCTTCAACAACGGCTTTGTCCCCTTCTTCTACATCCTCGACCACAACGGAAACACCGTTTATAGTTCGATAGAACAGAAAAATAAGGATAGACCGTTGGACGATGCAAAGCGGCGACTCAACGAATTACTTAACAAATAACCAAAACCAAAATGAAAAAGATGCTATTGCTATTTGCCTTGTTGCTGGCGGTGTCGGCACAGGCAAAAGACAGGGTGATAGACCGCCCTGCCTTCAAGTCAACAAATACGGGCAGTATCATCCCCGTGAAAGTGGAACTGACGAAGAAAGCGACCATCGTGCATTTCCGTGTGGACTGCGCCCATTGGCGCGACTGGAGCATGGACGGGGCACGGTTGGAGAGTAGCGGAAAGACCTGTGCCTATCAGCATGGACGGATTATCACCCACGATGGCACCACGGTGTTGGCTGATGAAGCGTTTGAGATAGGGAGGAAGTACCCGAAGAACGCACAGCAGGACTCCCTCATTCTGACCTTCGAGCCACTGCCCAAGGAAGCAAAGACCTTCGACTACCTGGAAGGTGATAATGAGAGTTCATGGAAGATTTACGGCATCCGGCTTGACAACCAACTCTATCCCCTCGTCCTCCCTCCCTATCAGAAACCTGTTGACAACGGAGAACCGCTGAAACCGTTGACTTTGAAGCATGGCGAGGCAACCGCAACCCTCACCTTGCACGGAGGCGACGGCTTCGATTATTTCGGCGACCCCAGCCGCGACCCCATCACGGGGCAGTATGAAAGCAAGACCCAGTATGGCGACTCCACGACGTTCTATTGCCATCCAGCGTATGTCGCCACACGTCCCATCATCGAAGGTGGCATTGCAGGTCAGTTTCCGCTCATCCTCATTCCTGGCGAGACCTTCACGCTCGAAGCCGATGCCACTGCCTGTTGGGCTCTCAAACGCGACTTTGCGGCAGGCAAGCCCACCTTTCACGACTGCTACCGTTTTGGGGGCACGTTGGGTGACCTCAACCAAGTGCTCTTGGAGAACGAGTTTCTGCATTACCGCCACATCAATGGAACACCCACCTACACGGAAGGTGAGGATGTGTCGGCATGGTGTGATGCGCTGTGGCAAAGCCTCGACACCTTGCGTCGGGGTGTGGTCGAACGTTGTGGCTACACGCGCCGCCAGCAGGACTTCCTGCGATTACTCTTAGAGGACTATTATGTGCGCACCGTGCAGGAACACACGCTCGTTGATGCTCATGCCCGTGACTTGATGCTCTTCCGCGATGGCCGTTCCTACTACCTGCCTCCAAGGGCCGAACGTTTGCCCTATCTCGAAGCCAACGGACTCGACTACGGTGAGGTGTACGAGCTGTTGAAGGGCTTTGGCGAGGCACAAAAGATAGGTGAGAAGATGCGGCAAGGCAAGGTGCAGCCCGACAGCGTGATTCTTGCTGCCCATCCCTACTTTCAGCCCGTGCTTCGTGCCTTCAACGACAGCACCCGTGTCATCGTGGAGCGGTTGCAACGTGAAGCGAAAGATCGCATGATGCCCACGCCCGATGTGACGGGTGACAAACTGCTGGAGACCATTGTAGCACAACACCCCGGCAAGGCAGTCTTCTTCGACTTCTGGGCCACTTGGTGCGGCCCCTGCAAGAAAGGCATCGAGGCGATGGAGCCGATGAAGGAACAACTGAAGGGACAAGACATCGCTTTCGTCTATCTGACCAACGAATCCAGCCCCATGGACGAATGGAACAAGCACGTGCTCAGCATCCCAGGGCTGCACTACCGCATCCCTTCCTCCCTCTGGCAGCAGATTCCTGGCCTTGATGCCATTCCTCAGTATTATTTCTACGACCGTACGGGCAAACGGGTGTGGGAACAGACAGGTTTCAGCAATGAGGTGTTGGAGGAGATTGGAAAAGAAATTGAAAAGGTTTTAAAATAAGAAAACACATGAAAGATTCGATTAAGAGAGAGCAGAGAAAACTCGTTTGCTTTGCCGAACGTGAGAATTTTCGCCTGAAAGGCAAAAAGATTTTTGCAACTTTAAGTGCCCTGTTGCTGATGGTGTCGGCACAGGCACAAACGAGAGTGATTGTAAACCCTGCCTACGACGAGCAGGAGGGCGTGGTGATTGAACCCATGAGGGTGGAACTGAGCGACACGGCCACGACGGTGCATATCAATGTGCACTGCAACTTTGCCGGATGGAGCGGTACCAACAACTGGATTGAGGCGGGCGGCAAGCGGTATGCCTTCAAAAGCGGACGACGCATCCCCACGTATTTAGGGAAGGAAGTGAAGGGAGACACGCTGATAACGACATTCCACAAGGGGCGCGAAAAGGGCTCGCTGCTCATCAAGGGCGAGGAGCCTTTCGTCGAGGGAAAGCACTACATCAACACCAGCCAGACGGATTCGCTCATTCTCCATTTCGAACCCCTCCCAGCCGATGTGACTGAGTTTGACTTTGGTGACAATCTTCGTAAAATAAGTCTCGTCAAGACCCGGAAGGGAGAAGCCGCTGACGATTCCCATTTGCTCGTTATGCCCGATGCCACGCCCGAGACGTTCTTCGATGCCATTGCTGCCATGTTCCCGGGCAAGGTGGTCTTCATCGACTTGTGGGCAACATGGTGTGGTCCCTGCAAACACGGCATCTACAGGATGGGGCCTGTGAAAAAAGAGCTGAAAGGCAAAGATGTGGTCTTTGTCTATCTGACCGACGAGTCCAGTCCTGAAGCCGATTGGCGGCGAAGCATTAACTCCATGATGGGCTATCACTTGCGTATCTCCTCCAGCTTCTGGAACAAGCTCCCCTGTTTCGCTGAGACGAAGGGCATTCCTCAATACCTGCTCTATGACCGCACAGGTAAGCAGGTCCTCCATCAAATCGGTTTTGCCGACGGGGCAGAACTGCACTTCAAGGATGAAATAGAGAAGCACCTGCAATAAGGCAGTTAAAGCACCTCCAAGTCCATCCTGCCACATCCTCCGAAGCGATGCTTCCACAGCCTCTAAACCGACGTCGTCGATGTCGATTTGTCGATGTCGTCGATGTCGGTCGACCGATGTCGACGACGTCGGTTTGGAGGCTCTGAAAGAGGGGCGCACGAGGCACTGGCGTCTCGTCAGAGAAGGGAGTGGGGGGAAGCCTTCTCGGTCATTGTGTCATGTGGAGTTGTCGAACTGGGAAAAAATGGCTCATGGGTTAACATTTCCTGTGTCTGAAGGGTTATGAAAGAAAAAAACGTGATGGCACGAGAGACGGTAAGACAGTTGTTCATGCAGCACTATGCCAAGATGCAGCGGGTGGCGCGCACCCTGCTGTACGACGAGCAGGAAAGCGAGGATGTGGTCAGCGATATCTTCGAACGATTGCTCCGTGGCACGACGGTGCTCATACCCG
>JAEEGG010025505.1_pt1 | contig 11372 bp, 8 predicted proteins | sample 9134161 | NCBI WGS metagenome assembly JAEEGG01 (sample SAMN16246543, study PRJNA631951) | gut metagenome | biome: gut microbiome; feature: rumen; material: CR-attached | host: Bos | place: Iran: Karaj | collected 2018-10
ATGCCTTCTTGACATCTTCGTACCAGCCCTTGTACATTTCAACGGCTTCCTTGTCGCCGAGAGCTTCTTCAATGCCCATCATTTCGAGCAAAGCCTTTGCGTACAAAGCAGTGTTGAACGTAGATTCTGCACCGAGCGGGAGGTTCATGCAGTCGTTCCAGTCGGCGAAGCCGAGGAGCGGGAGGTTGTGCTGACCGAGGTGTTCGCGAGTGAACTTGAGAGCGCGCTTCAAGTGTTCGAGAACAGTGCCCTTCGGACGTTCAGCATGCTTCTTGCCTGCAACGTAGAACGGAATTTCTTCGTTGAGGAGGCCCATCTTGCCGGTTTCCTTGAGGTAGGTAGCGACAGTGAGGACGATCCAGAGGTGGTCATCGCCGTACCAGTCAGCGTATGCCGGATTGCCGTTAGCGTCGAGAACGCCAGCCTTTTCGCGGGAGTCACCGGCGTTAGCTTCGTTACCCGTGTCTTCAGCAAGGGCGAGCGGAGCGTACTGGTGCATAGCGTTACCTTCCGGACGCTGCACGGAGATGAGGTTCTTGGTGAGAACGAGAGCTTCTTCAGGCATGTGGCTCATGACGCCCATGAGGTCCTGAGTAGAGTCACGGTAACCGATACCGCGGCTGGTGCCGTAGCCCAACTGATAGAGGGACAGGTAGCGGCTCCAGTTCTTGGTGGTGTGGCACTGACGCGGGTTGTGCACGTTCACCATCGTGTTGAAAGATGCATCCGGGGTCTTGACCTGGATCGTGGAGAGGTAGTTTTCCCAGAACTTTGCGAGTTCGTCGAAAGCCTTGTCGACGTTCTTCAAGTCACGGTACTTCTTGATAGCCTTGGCTGCAACCTTGAGGCTCTGTTCCTGACCGAGCTGGGTGCAGGTACGGAAAGTTTTCTTGGCAGCGATCTTGCCAGCGTGGATCATGAGAGCAGCGATGTTGTCGCCACGGTCGCATTCGCTATTAGCAAGTTCCTTGTTCTGGAGGCTGAGCGGATTTGCCCAGGAACCCATTTCGTTCTGGCCGAGGAATACGCGGCGGTCACCATCGAAGGAACCAACCTTGCAGTCAGCAGTAACGTAGTTCACGGCGTAGTCGCGCTTCATGTAAGCGTACTGTTCCAAAACGACGTGGCCGTCCTTTTCCCAGTGGCCCTTGAGGGTCATGGTCTGCGGAACCCAGTCGGCGTTCGTGAGCTGCTTTTCAGCTTCGAAGTGGCTGAATTCATAAACCGGGATGATGTCCACTTCCTTAGCGCCACCGGCAATGTTCGTTACCTGGATGTCCTGGAGGAGAGTGTTGGAGCCCGTCGGGACGAAAATCGTGACCTGCACGCGGAGACCGAAAGCTTCGGCAATCCAACGCATGTAGGAAAGACCCACGTGGCATTCCCACTTGTCCATCTTGGTCAAAGTCGGAACATAGAACGGGGAGAAAATCTTGTAGTTCTTGCCATCCTTGATACGGATGTAGATAGTGCTGGCCTTGAAGTCAGAGCACGGCATCTGTGCAATGTACTTGGTGATACGGTTGAGAGCCGGGTCGCCTTTGCAAACGAGAGTGCCGCCGGTCGTATCGACGATACCGCCGAAGTTGAGAGTACCGACGTAGTTGCACCACTTGATCGGGGTAGCCGGGGTGGTGAGCACGTATTCTTTTGCAGCGTCATCAAAGTAGCCATACTTCGGGGCAACGGCCTTTGCGGGCTTCTTTGCCGGGGCCTTCTTTGCAGCGCTCTTCTTCACTGTTTTTGTAGCCATTTTATCTCCGTTAGAGAGGGGGTGTTATAAAAAGTGATTAGTGGCTGGTGATTCACGGTTAGTAACCGTCATCAGAAACCGTTAAAACTTTTGCGGGGTAAATTTAGAAATTAGTTAGTAATAGCAAGTAGGAGATAGGAAGTGAAAAGACGAAAAAACGTCTACTTCCTACCGTCTAGAGTTTACTAAAAAATTACTCATCAAACTTTTCGAAATCGCGGTTACCGAAATTGATATAGAAGTATCCGCCGAGTTTCTTGCTGCGGACCGGGTCGCGCAAAATGCCGATAGCGGCACGCACGTACTTGAGTTCCACCAAGATGTGGTCACGGCTCATGCAGTTGAGGAACGGGCCTTCGGGGTAAAGCGTCGGGCGCGGTTCTTCGGCAATCATCTTTTCAAGATTTTCGATTTCCTGAACCAGTCTGCGTTCATGCACTTCGAGCGTGCGGATAACTTCCTTGTTTTCGGCACCGTAAAGGAAAGCAAAACCAAGCGTACGAGGATCGTCGTTGAATCCGGTCAAATGCTTCAGGACTTCTTTGCGAAGGACTTCCCTACCTTTGTCCGTGATGTTAAACACCATGCGTTCTGGGCGGTTTCCGTCGCGTTCGGAATGACCGACAATGCATTCGTTCTTTTCAAGCGTTATCAGTCTGTTATAAACGGTCGAAGTGCTAATCTTCGCCCAGCGGTCAAGTTCTCTGTCACGAATTTCCGTGATGATATCGTACCCACTGCGTTCGTGCTCCAGAATGAGGCCGAGCAATACAAGATCGTAACGGTTCATTTATATTCCTTGATTTTGCTAGTATTCCAAGTTGGAATAATTGACTTAACAGAAAACTACATTTTTTTCGCAAAAAAAATAGCCCGTCTTAAAAAAATCAGAAAAAAATTGATTTACATCCCCAAAAAGACATTTTTAGTCGCTATTTTCGTATGAGATTCGTCACTCAGAAGGGGGGATTGCCATTTTTTGCGCATTTACGTTCTCTATTTATTGTATTTGTTTATATTATTATTGATAAAAGTACGATTGGGGAGCAATGTGCAGAGTATCCAAAAAGTAAATAAGAAGAGCAATCGCCTTAAATATTCAATTATAAGGTTTGCGCCCCTTATCCTCGTTGTCTATTTGGTCATCGAGGCTTTTACTGCATTTCAGGAAGAAGATAAAAGAGCGGTCACGGCACGTAATAGGGATTACATCAAGGATATTACCCTAGCCATGGCCAACAAGCTAGACGACATTTTCATGAACTCGCTCAAGTCCATCGAAGCCCTCACAAAAATCAGTTCTGACAATATCAAAAATGACGAAATAGATATCGTTTATCTTGCCGAACTCGAAAAGATGGGACAGTTCGACCACCTGCGGTTCACGAATACGCAAGGCATAACGCAAACCTCATCTGGCGAGAAGATTTATTCTGGCGACAAGTGGTACTTTACCGAGGGCATGAAGGGTACAAGCGGCATATTTGTCGTAATGCCGACGAACTCCTCCATGGCGCTTATCGTCTTCTATGCGCCCGTATTCCAGAACGGCAAAATTGTCGGCATCCTCTCCTCGTCGTTTGACGAAAACACCATCAAGAGATTTCTGGACTACAAGGTCTACGGCGCACACGCCTCTGCTGGCATCGTGAACACCGACGGCGTCAGCCTTATCGCCTTGGAGTCCATGAAAATCCAGCAAACTTCGATCCAAGGTCTCCCCCGTTACAATTTCAAAAGCTTCCTCTACACTTCGCAGTTTGATGAAGTAAACCGCAATAGAATCATCCGCGCCTACACAATGCGAATGCCGTCGGACTACGAATTTCAAGGCGAAACAGATGACATTCAAGGCTACATCGCACCGCTCCACACGATTCCTTTAAGCGTCTATTCAAACTTTCCGACCGAAGCAGCCAAGAGCCTCTATTCCATGGGTTTAAAGGCCGGTCGAATGTTGCAGTTTCTGCTCGTTATCATATTTGCGGGCTACATTATCTATTTGTTGATTGTTCAACTCATCATCAGACGTCACGAAGCGCGTCTAAACCGTTTGGCCAATTACATCGCTAAAGCAGAAAACGTCATTGCAAGGGCGATGATTTTTGTCGATGCCGAAAAAGGAACTTTTGAAGACCTCTCTTCTATGCCGATGCCGTTCCCGAAAAAAGGAATCTTGGACAATCTCGTTGAAGGATTTATCCAGTTCAACGACGATATGCAGAATGGCGATGACTTTAGAATGTTTTTCAACGTCACCATAAAGGAACGTAAGGTTTTGAACTACATTCCTAGTGTTGTATTCTGTAACACAAGCCCCAATGGGAAAAAAGAATACATTGCGATGGTTTACATTCCTGTTGACGTTAAGAAAAATGTTGTCAACAAAGGAATTATTTTATTCAGAAACATCACGACTGAAAAATCGAAGGAGCTTGAGGCAAACCGCAAGCTTTCGCAAGCCTTGGCTACCGCCCGCGAAGCGAGCAACGCGAAGACGACATTCCTGTTCAACATGTCCCACGACATTCGCACTCCGATGAATGCGGTCACAGGCTTTACGGCTATGGCCAAAAAGCACATCGATGAACCAGAGATGGTCAAGGAATATCTCGAAAAAATTGACATTGCCGGAAAGCAGCTTTTGTCGCTTGTAAACCAGGTGCTTGAAATGTCGCGCATTGAATCTGGCAAGATTGTCCTGAAGGAACAGAAAAGCGATATCGGAAACGTGATTACGGCGTTGATGACTACTTATGGCACTCATGCTGAATCCAAAGGAATCAAGTTTACCGCAACAATTGCAAATGTGGAGCACCGGTTTGTTTCTGTCGACAGCGACCGCATCAACCAGATTATGGCAAACATCATCGGGAACGCCATCAAGTACACGCTAGAAGGCGGAAGCATCGACTGCGTCGTGAACGAGCATATATGCGACCGGAAAGGCTATGGACTTTATACCATGGTCGTTGAAGATACGGGTATCGGCATGGCACCCGAATTTTTGGAACACATTTACGATGAATTTGCCCGCGAAAGTTCTACCACGGTCAGCCATATTCAGGGGACCGGCCTCGGTATGACCATCGTCAAGAAGTTGACGGACCTGATGGGCGGTACGGTCAAGATCGAATCTGAAAAGGGCAAGGGCACTAAGATCACTGTTTCTATCCCCATGAAATGGTGCGAGGACATTGTTCCTGATGCAATCGACCAGAAAAACGTGGAGACCCATTCTCTCAAGGGCATGAAAGTACTTCTCGTCGAAGATAACGAGATGAATCGGGAAATTGCAGAAGAACTGCTGACTGAACAAGGGATAATTGTCGACATGGCCGAAGATGGCGACATCGCAGTCGATAAACTCAACAAGGCGGCCCCCGGAGATTATGACCTCATTTTGATGGATGTCCAGATGCCCCGCATGAACGGTTACGAGGCGACAAAGGCTATCCGTAAACTGGATAATCCGCAAAAAGCAAGTATTCCCATTATCGCCATGACGGCAAATGCGTTTGAAGAAGACAAGAAAAACGCTTTTGATGCTGGCATGAACGGGCACTTGGCAAAGCCGATTGACACACAAAAGTTAATCCAAACGCTCACGGATTTCAGATTGATCTGACAAAGTATCAAAAAAATTATTATAATAAAGAAAAAGACAAGGAGATAAATATGAAAACCAAATTCTCACGCTTCGCAATATCGCTCGCTGTTGCGGGTGCATTCGCACTTGTGGCAACGACATTCACCGGCTGCTCGATCATCAAAAAGCTTCAGGCAGCTAAGGTCCTCATCCAGACCAAAATGGAGTACAAGGACCTCACCTTTGATAACGTCGATGTTTACGATGACGTTATGGAACTCGTGAATAACGGAATGAACGGTTTCTTGCCGAATCCGAAAGCCGTCATGCTCGTTAAGGACTTGTCCCAGAACATCATCAACAAGAACCTCGGTAATGCAAACTTTGACGTTTACCTGAACGCCAACAACACGGGCAAGGACACCTTGTGGATCAACAAGCTCCAGATCGAAATCAAGTTCGATACGCTTGTTACGGTTCCGCTCACGCTCAAGGACACCATCAGACTTGCTCCGGGTGACAACGACTTGCACTTCAACGCAGCATTCCCGCTAGATGCAAACGTCTTTAAGATTAATCAAATCACGTACTACGGCATTGCAGGCTTTATCGACGTATCCCTCACCGAAGGCGGAGAACCGGTTTCTCAGGACTTCGAAATCAAGAGAGACGTGAAGCCCGAAGATGTCGAAAAGCTCCAGAACCTCGTCCGCGACAGATTGTTCGATCTTCTCGTGAACAAGTGGCTCGGAAAAATTATTAAATAATAACACATGAAAAAACGCAACTTTGTTCCGGAAAAATTAAATCCGGATGACGAAAAAGAAATCTCTAAATTATATCGCGCTCTTTTGCAGCGCGATATTCCTGTAAACGTCGAAAAGCTCCGTCAATGGATTCTAGACTGGAGCGAACTGGAATCGGTTCTAGGCGAAGTGAGCTGTAGGCGCTATGTCGCCATGACTTGCGATACCCGAGACGAAAAGGCCGCCAAGGCTTATTCGGATTTTGTCGAAAATATTCAGCCAATCATGATTGAATACGACGACAAACTGAATAGAAAGCTGATGGCCCACCCGTCCAAGGACGCTCTCAAAGGCGAATTTGGCGAATGGCTCAAGGGCGTTCAAGTTTCTCTAGACTTGTTCTCCCCCGATAACATTCCGCTTGAAACTGAAGAAAACAAGGCGATTCAGGCCTACCAGAAAATCACCGGTGGCATGAGCGTCGAGTTCGACGGCGAAGTCAAGACCATGCAACAGCTTGCTGCCTACATGGAAAAGACCGACCGTGACCTCCGCGAACGCGCCTGGCGAGCCATGTGGGAACGCCGCCTCCAGGACAAAGATGCGTTAGATCAGTCTTACGATAAGTTGTTTGAAATCCGCAAGCAGATTGCCAAGAACGCAAACTGCAAGGATTTCATCGACTACATCTTCCTCGCGAAGCATCGTTTTGACTACACTCCAGCGGACTGCGAAGCATTCCACGAAAGCATCGAGAAGCTGGTGCTCCCGCTGCAGAAGGAAATGTACAAGCGTCGCGCCAAGAAGATGGGGCTCGAACGTTTGCGCCCGTGGGACTTGGATGTCGACCCGCTGAGCAGGCCGCCTCTCAAGCCGTACCAGAGCGGTGACGAACTCATTGAAAAAGTCGATTCCATTTTCGAAAGCATCCATTCGCAAGCCGGCAAGTGGGCTCGTGAAATGCAGGCGAAAAAGCTTATCGATCCGGATTCCAGACTGGGCAAGGCTCCGGGCGGATACCAGATTGGTTTTGACGAAAGCCGCCTCCCCTTCATTTTCATGAATTCCGCCAATACGGACCGCGATATTTATACACTGTTGCATGAATCAGGCCATTCGTTCCATCAGTTTGCTCTCGCAAATCAGCCGATTTTCGCCTATCGCGATGTTCCTGCTGAATTTGCCGAAGTCGCGAGCATGAGCATGGAACTCATCGGCATGTCGAACCTTAAGCCGTTCTATGGTGACGACCATGAAGCGATTGTCCGCAGCACTGAAGGCGAACTTGCCGATGTGATTTGGTTGTTCCCATGGGTTGCTAGTATCGACAGCTTCCAGCATCGTCTGTACAACTTCCCGACTCATACCGCCGAAGATCGCAGCGATATCTGGAGCGAAATCATGGATCGCTACGATGCTGGTGTGGATTACAGTGGACTTGAAGCTGTTCGCCGTAACTTGTGGCAAAAGCAACTTCATTTGTTCGAGTGCCCGTTCTATTATATAGAATATGGCATTGCACAGATTGGCGCTTTGCAGGTCTGGGCAAACTTCAAGAAGGATCCGCAGAAGGCAATCGACGATTTGTTCAAGGCCGAAAGCCTGGGCAGCAGCCGTCCGATTCCAGAGCTCTTCGCAACAGCAAACATCAAGTTCGATTTCACGCCGAAAACGCTGGAACCCTTGATGCAAGTTGTATGGGATGAGCTGAGCAAGTTGTAGGGCTATATTTGCGGCTAAAAAATCTTAAAATCCCTAAAAAATTTCACTTTTTTTGATTTTTTAGCCCAATACCCTTGACAAACGAAAAAATAAAAGTTATTATTGGCGCACCTCCTCAATGGAGGTCATCCTAACGGAGGGATGGCCGAGTGGTTGAAGGCGCACGCTTGGAAAGCGTGTTTACCTTACGGTAACGAGGGTTCGAATCCCTCTCCCTCTTCTAAAAATTTTTCGAGGTACCTAATGGCTGAATCTCAAAGAGTTTATCTTGACGATATCTATGCTAGTGAAGAATGCCAAGGTTCGGTTTTCCGCGCCGTTGTTATGATGGCTCACGAAGCCCGCTTCATTAACAATCAGTCCAAACAGGGTTACATTCAGCTCACTCAGAAGCCGACAACGATCGCTATGAACCGTTTTAAGGAACATAAGCTTACGATGATCGAAAAGGGCGTTAATGACGTGACTGAAGAAGCCGTAAAGGCCTCCACTGCTGAAGTTGCTCCGACTGCAGAAGCAGTTGCTGAAGCAAGCGATGCAGCTGCAGACGCATTCTAATCTTCGAAAAATAAGAATTCAAAAAAGACCGCTTTCGAGCGGTCTTTTTTGTTATTCTACATTCGTCATCCTGGAGGTCGTCATTCTCGACCGAAGGGAGGGAACCCATAATTTCTCGATTTACAATCCCGACTGGATCTAGTGAAATTTCACTTAATTGCTTTTCAAAAGCCTTGAAGTCACACCGCGACGAATCTTGCTGGCTGCACGCCCGAGAGCGTCAAACAATCGTTCTGGCATAGATTCTTCCAAATTCTTGTTTGGAATTCGGCGCTTTGAAATGGATACAGGCTTATCCGCAGTATCGGCTCGCTGTTCTTCAATCTTCCAGATGAAATCATCGGAGCGCGATGGCATGGGGTTCTGCACGACATTTTTACCGACCGCCTGCAAATAAAGCCCACTCTTGTAATTCTTGAGAAGGAAAGCATTCGGAGTGTTCACTCCGGCATCTTCGAGCTGGTATTTTTGGTGCGCACCGCCATTGTAGCCGTATGTCGAAGCGGTTACACCCGCAGCGGTAGACTCATTCGGGATATCGACCACGCGGTTTCCAAGCTGGAATCGGTAAGTGACGGGCTTATCGCCCATCGAATAAATCTTCACAAATGTCGCCGTATCGGCGCAATCCATAAGTTCAAGCGAATTCGAGGATGTTATCCCCATGCATTTCTTCTCGGATAGGGACTTGATCCTCCCCTGCTTGAAGAACGCTTCCTTAAAGATGTCTTGGTACATGGCGTTCACGATTTTCACGTGATTGATCAAGTCCTGTTCGGAATGGACTTCGCTCTTGTAATTGATGCCATACGGCCAAAAATGCTGGCTATCGCCCTTGAGCACGGCATCTGGACCATCAATTTCCTTGATGAGAGCTTGAGCTTTTTCGCCTTGAAACACGCCGTCCTTGAACATAGCCTTGTATTCCGAAGTCGTGCCCATGCCCATGGTATGGGCCATTTCGTGCATGGCGGTGCCCACGTACATATAATTGCGGTCCTTGCCAAAGCGAAGGTCGCCATTGCTACTAGCCTCAGCAGTCGGGACTCCCGTACTGTAGTAAACTTCGATATGCTTCGAAAGGTCCGAATACTTGTTGTATAGGAATACCGCCGAATCCATCGCCGCCGTAATGTGCTCGTAGGCGTCAAGTTCATCTTGGGTCGGATTGGCAGATTTATTCAAATGGTATTCAACGTTGCCAGCAAAAGCGCTTGACAACGGAAGCAGGAAGGAGAAAATTCCTATAAAACTTGATTTTTTTAGAAAAAGATTCATAAAAAGCCTTCCTATACACAATTTTAATTTACACTATTCCATATATATAAGCAAGTAAAAAAAGTTTTTTTGAGGATGCAAGAACTTTTTAATAAACCAAAATGTAATTTTACCGCGGAATATCAATCATAGGAGAAGCCCCAATGAAGGCTAAAATATTCGCATGTTGTTCTGCCATCGCTCTTGCTGCCCTGACAGGCTGTTCGGGAAGCCAGAGCGGAATCAACCGTTCCCTTGGACAAGCCGATGCAACGCGCTCGCTTGTCAACGAAAACAAGCTCGATGCAAGCATGACGTCGAACTCATACGCTAAGCTTGTTGCTGCCAAAGCCTTGAAAGAAGACGGTAAAATCGAAGAAGCCCAGGCTCTTGCAGAACAGAGCGAACTTGAAATGCGACTCGCCATAGCCAAATCTGAAAACGAAAAGGTCAAGAACGAAGACAAGAAACTCGAAGAATCTCTCCGTGCTGATGAAGAACGCAAGGTCTTGTACCAGAGCATTCTTGAAAAGGAAACCAAGAAGTAAGGAGCCGCAAAGATGAAGACGATTAAGATTTTGACTCTCGGCGCCCTCGCCGTTTCCATGAGCTTTGCCGCAGAAGCATCCACCGTCACCCCTGTTGACCAGTGCAGACTCGCTCTCGACAACGCCAAAACCAATTTGCCGTCCAATGCATACGCCGCAAAGCTTACGCTTGCCGAAGGCTATGGCACTCTCAATGCTCTTGAAACAATTTATGCTGACGACGACGATTCCGAGTTGATTCCGACATTCTTGGAAAACTGCAAAAAATATGCAGAAATCGCCAAGCTCCAGAGCGAAACTCAGGCAATCCAGAACCACATTGCTGAAAACTGGGAAAAGCGCGCCGCCACAAACCGCACCATCGAAGCCATCCAGGAACAGATTGGCGAAGCCCGTAGCGGTAAGGTCTCTGACCTCGAAGCCGAAAAGCTGGCTATCAAGGCCCAGAAGGACAAGCTCGAAGCCAGCAAGAACGAAGCTATGGACAAGTTAAACGCCCTCCAGTCCCAGATGATCCAGGTGACGAAGGACGCTCGCGGTATCATCCTCTCGATGTCCGACATTTTGTTCGACGTGGGCCGTGCCACCTTGAAGACCGACCTTATGACGAGCCTTGCTAAGATTGCCGGTATCCTCTCCGTTTACCAGCAGTTTGACGTGTCCATCGAAGGTAACACCGACAATACCGGTTCCGAAGAATTCAACATGACGCTTTCTCAGCAGCGTGCAGAGAATGTGATGAAATTCCTCGTGGAACAGGGCATTGCAGAAACCCGCCTCACCGCCAAGGGTCTTGGCATGACTATGCCGATTGCGGACAACTCCACCAAGGAAGGTCGCCAGAAAAACCGTCGCGTGGACCTCGTTATCACGGACCGTACGCAGAAGGTAAAATAGTTCGAAATCAGGATTTCGGAATTATTTTTGAAGTCACCCCGGCCTTAGGTCGGGGTCGTCTTTTTTATAGCGCAAAATATTGAGTTTTTTTCAAAAAAGACTTTTAATTAGGCTCGATTTTTCTAAATTAAGGCACGTAACTTTTAAACCGGCGGCGCAAGTCGCCAATCAAAAACAAGAGGTAAAACAAATGGCAGTTTCTTACAAGGAACTCGGCTTGGTTAACACCAAGGAAATGTTTGCTAAGGCAGTTAAGGGTGGCTATGCTATCCCGGCTTTCAACTTCAACACCATGGAACAGA
>JAEEGG010025506.1_pt1 | contig 11372 bp, 3 predicted proteins | sample 9134161 | NCBI WGS metagenome assembly JAEEGG01 (sample SAMN16246543, study PRJNA631951) | gut metagenome | biome: gut microbiome; feature: rumen; material: CR-attached | host: Bos | place: Iran: Karaj | collected 2018-10
TTTATAAGGAGATTGGTTCGTGGAGTGGTATCTTCGGTAGTACTGCAGCTTACTATCTTTGGTATGCTGACATTACTGGTACCAAGAAGATGTACTTCAAGGGTACACCTGGCTTAGAGTTCTATGTTCAGTTCAACCGTCAGGCTCCTGAGGAGGGCGGTGATGCTCATGGTGGCGCTATGGATCAGGAGAAACTGACCATCGGTGAGGATGGAACTGCTACTTATGACATTCCTGAGTCTTGGGCCTATGTTCACTTGAACTGTATCAAGACTAAGGGCATCGAAGGTACCGGCGTTCTCAAAGCTATGGAAATTGAGGGTACTGTTAAACCTGTTACGGGTATTCTCAGTATGATTAACAATGGTGACGCTGAGGGTGATGATCTCTCTAGCTTCCCTGTATCTCTGGAAGGACCTAAGAATAATGATTCTGCTCCCGATTCACCTGAGATTGTTGAAGGCGAAGGCGTAGATGGCAGTAAGTGTTTCAAGGTGACCTCTTCCGTAGAGCCTACCGAAACATGGCATACTCAGTTCTATATCAAGGCTGACGAGGTGATGCCTAAGGGAACTAAGTGGAAGCTGAAGATGGCTGTAAAGGCTAGCGAAAATGCAAGAATTACTACCAGTGCTCAGGCTCAGCCACGTCAGTGGAAGGGTGATATGGGTATTGGCGAATTCGGCGCTACAACAGAATGGAAGACTCTTGAGTGGTCTGGTGAGATTGGCGTTGACGATTTCCAAAGCATTGCTTTTGACTTGAGTAATGGTGATGAAGAAGTTTCAAATACTAAGGGTGATGGTACTGTTAAAGTAAACCGTGGTGTATCTTTCTATTTTGATAACATTGAATTTGGTGCTGATCTTGGTGGCACAAACCCATTGAGCGCAGTAAAAGCTTCAGCAGGTATTGATGTTGTACGTATCGACTTTGGTGGTACTACCAACATGAAGGATTTGGTTGCGGCCTCTCCTTTGAGTACTTTGGTTTTTGATAATAGCACTGTCGCTTTGACTGTTAACGGTGAGTCTTTCGATGAAAGTATTGTTTCTGTAGAGGGTTATAATGATGGTAATCTTTATATCTTCCTTGAGGAGGATCTTGACGATAATAGTGAGGTGAAGGTTGCCTTTAAGAATCCTGAGGATGCTGCCCATCGTTTGCTTTTCGCTACTGGTAAGTGGGAAGGTGAGGCTGTTCCTGAGTTCAGCGGAATGGTTGCTCCTTACGATGCCGATTTGGCTGATGCTGGTTTGGTATCTTATCTGTATGGCGAGCCTGAAATGGTTGAGATTACTCCTGAGCAGGGTTCATTTAATCTGTCTAACGATGTTAAGGTGTTCACTGTAACCTTTAACCAGCCCGTATTGGTTTCTTCTGTAGTTGCTAAATTGGGTGCTGAGGCTCTGACTGCTTCTGCTGATGGTGAGGATGAGTACTCAAAGGTTATTAAGTTGACTCGTACTTCTGATGCAGCTTTGAATGGTGTTGTAGAGCTTGTTATCTCTAAGGCAGAGGGCAAGGCTGGTGCTACATTTGGATTGGCAAAAGATATCGTTGTGAAGTATAGCTTCGGTCCTGTTTCTACTGATGGTGACGATCAGCCTGCTACTATTTATGCTTCTGACTTCTCTGATACAGACGAAGGTCGTGGCGCTGGTTGGTATGTAAATGCTGGTAGCGCTTTGCAGCCTGCAAATTCTGGTTCTGGTTGTCGTCTTATGCATAATCAGGGCGCTTTCTCTGAAGACCTGCTTTACATTGCTCAGCGTGATGCTGCCAAGGGTGGTGTAGCCGTATATGGTATTGATGATGATAATAAGCTGGCTCTTGAGGCTGGTAAGACATATCACGTAACTCTGAAGGCTTGCCGTCACGATAGATCAGGTGTTGCTCTGCGCGTTCAGGTTCTTCCTGAGGCTGCTGTAAGTACTGAGGATGGAAGCCTTCTTGACGCTGATGCTGTTTTGGTAGAGGATTTCAAGGCTATTACTCCTGAGAAGACTTCTAAGCTGTCAATTAACTTTGACCTTGAAGTAAAACCTGCTGAGACTGGTAATTTCGTAATTCGTTTGGTTCCAAGCTTGGAGGATGGTTCATTTGCAGGATACAATGATCCCGTTTGCTTCGGTGATGTGAAGGTTGAATACATTCCTAATGTAATGGGTATTGTTGAGACCAAGGCTCTGCTTGCTGCTCTTGAAGACGCTAAGGCTGCACGCGATGCTAATACCAGCGAGCGTTATGCAGGTGAAGACTTTACCGCTCTGGATAACCTGATTAAAGATGTTGATGCCAATAAGGGTTCTTACAGTGCTCCTTCTGTTTACACAGCTAAGACCGAGGAACTTAATGCTGCTGCTAAGGCTCTGACAGACCACGTTACACTTTGTAACGATTACGACAAACTGCCTCAGGAGGCATTTGATATCTATGTAGCTAAGAAGGATGGTAAGTTCAATAAGACTGAGTACTTCACCAATTTGGCTGCAGCTGTATCTAAGTATTGTACTATTGATACTGAGACTACTCTCAATGAGGAGACTCAGGAAGAGGTTAATACACTTGTTCTGAAGGACTTCATCAAGTATTATACAACTGCTGAATTGAATGCTGCTATTACTGAGCTGTCTGGTGTTATCAACTTGGCAAGCAAGTGGCTGACCGAAGAGACTTCTTCAAATGTTTATGGTCGCGTTACTACCGGTTATGCTGCTCTGCATGAGCGTCTGCGCAGTGGTGTTGAACTGCTGAAGAAACTCGGTGTTGCTGACGATGATCCTCTGATTGTTGCTGCTAACAATGAGCTTGGTGACAACGATCAGATTGCTGAAGCTATCGTATTCCGTGCTCAGGAACTGATTCTGACTGATTTGGCAAAAGGTGAGGAGAGCACACTCTTCGCTGGTGAAGAGGCTTCTTACGACCTGACTTCGTTCGTGAAGAATCCTAATGTTTATTGTCCTGCTAATTCTACAGAGACTCCAGGTTGGACAGCCGTTCAGGGTAACTGCTTCGGATGGAGCTCTTGGGATGGTGCTCAGAACCACTCTGCTAGCACTCCTTATCCTGAGGATTGTAAGGTACACGCTGGTTGGCACCCCAACCCCACTGCAGCTGTAGAGCAGACTATCACCAACCTGCCTGCTGGTATTTATACTATCAAGTTCAAGTGTGATGATAACAACAGCCCTGTATCTGATGGTACATACGCTTACCTGAAGGATTCTGAAGCTGCTCCTGTGATTGAAGGTGAGGATCTCGATCCAGAGATCAACTATACTGCATATGCTCAGGAGAATAACTATGTTGTTGAAGAGTTCACTGTTGCAGATGGTATTCTGACAATTGGCCGCTCATTCGGTTCAGGTTCTCAGGCTTTCTTCGATGGTGTTGAGATTTATCTGACAGCTGCTATTCCTGGCCATGACTATGCTAAGGACAAGGAGACCAATATCGAGAATGCTGCTGCTCCTAAGGTACGCGCTATCCAGGTTTATGACCTGAACGGCCGCCGCATGATCAAGGCTAACAAGGGCCTGCAGATTGTGAAGAAGCAGATGAGCGATGGCTCTGTACGTGTTGAGAAGGTTGTTGTGAAGTAATTCTTCGAAACAATTCATATTCAAGAGGTGTGCTAGGAATAGCGCACCTCTTTTTTGTGTTTGTAGCATTTATGAAACAAATTGAAATATATACGAAACATTAGAAGGTGTTATTTTACAATCTTTTTTTCTACCTTTGCACGCAGTAAAGTATAAAAACCCAAAACGAATGAAAAAACTGTTACTTACCTTAGCCGCAGTGCTCCTGATGGGAGCCGGTGCACAAGCGCAAATTAAGAATCCAATGCTTTGGGCAGATGTGCCCGATCCAGATGTAATCCGTGTCGGCGATACGTTCTATCTCGTATCTACCACCATGCATTTGATGCCTGGTGGTCCTATTATGGCATCAAAGGATTTGAAGAACTGGGAGACCGTGGGCTATATTTTCGACAAGTTGGTTGACTCGCCCAAGTACGATTTGCAAGAAGGATCGGTTTATGGTCGCGGACAGTGGGCCACATCCCTGAAATATCACGATGGCAAGTTCTGGGCCCTATTGGCTCCTAATGAGGCAGGTGCTATGGGCGACACGTATATTTTTACTGCTGAGAAGGCTGAAGGTCCTTGGACTATTCATTCTCGTCTGCGTCATTTCCATGATGCCACCCTGTTCTTTGATGAGGACGGTACACCATACGTGTTCTTCGGAACTGGCGAGATGTGTCAGTTGACACGCGACCTGAAAGGCGTAGTGGAAGGTTCGCTGCGTCATTACTTCCAGCGTGAGGCCGATGAGCGTGGTCTGCTGGAGGGTACGCGCGTCATCAAGCACAACGGCACCTATTACGCACTGCTCATCTCTCATGTCTATGCTCCAGGTCGTCATCGTCGTGAGGTGTGCTACCGTACGAAGGACCTGAATGGTACTTGGGAGAAGAACGTTGTTCTGGAGTCTGACTTTGGCGGATTCTCATATTTGGCACAGGGTACTATCGTTGATACTGAGGAAGGCGACTGGTACGGCATCATGTTCCAAGACCGTGGTGGCGTAGGTCGTGTGCTGACGCTGAGCCCCGTCCGCTGGATTGACGGCTGGCCTCAGTTGGGCGATGAAAACGGCAAAGTGCCTGAAACGATGCGCCCCTATAAGAGCGGACAGCCAGAAACGGCCATCGTAAAGGGTGATGATTTCTCAGGCGAGAAACTGGGACTGCACTGGCAGTGGAACCATAACCCCATTGATAATGCATGGAGTTTGAAGGAGCGCCCAGGCTTCCTGCGTTTGAAGACCAACCGTGTTGTAGAAAACCTTTATTTGGCTCCCAATACATTGACTCAGCGTATGGAAGGTCCTACTTGTAGTGGCTATATTGTGATGGATATTGCGAAGATGAAGGATGGCGACTGTGCCGGACTTGCAGCCTTTAATGGCGATAGTGGTGTGCTGACTATCAAGAAACAGGGTAAGAAGAACGTCCTTGAGATGAGTGAGCAGAAAGTGAGTCTCACCGATCGTGAAAAGGCTGTGACCAATGTTGACGTGAAGGTTATTGAGACCGTAGAACTGAAACAGTCAAAAGTTTGGTTGCGTCTGGATGGCGATTTCCAGCCCGGTCATCATGACGTGGCCAATTTCTTCTATAGCTTGGACGGTGAGAACTGGACACAGATTGGTACCAAGGACTATCGTATGATTTTCGACTATCGCCGTTTCTTTATGGGTACGAAGTTCGGTATCTTCAACTATGCCACCAAGAAAGCTGGCGGCTATGTTGACGTGGATGAGTTTGTATATAGCAAGAGCGAAAAATAATATATCAATGACTAGAAAGGAAAACACTATGAAGAATCGTTTATTTGTTTGTGCGATGGCGTTGATGCTCGGCCTTGTAGGTTGGGCACAGGGCAATAAACCGCTGCCGTCTCTCCATGTTGATGGAAAATGGCTGGTAGATACCTATGGCAATCATGTGGTGTTGCACGGTTGCATGGATACCCCAAGTATGTGGTTTAACGGTAACCGTTGGGGCGGTGGCTATAATGATACCGGTGCCAAGAACTGTATGGCTTATTTCGAGAAGTTGTACACTGGTCTTGAGGCTGCTAACTGTGACGTGTTCCGTCTGCACCTTGATCCGGCTTGGACAAATGACGGCAGCGTCAATGCTGCAGGATTCACTACGGTCAGTGGCGACAAGAGTAAGGACCCGCTTGGTCAGGAGGTAAGTGGCGAAGCTAACATACATCATTTCAGTGAGGCTCGTTTGAAGCATTTCATGGAGGTGCTCTATGTGCCATTGATGAAGATGGCGATGGCCCATGGCATGTATGTTGTGGTACGTCCCCCGGGTGTGTGCCCTGGTGAGATTCGTGTTGATGGCTATTATCAGAAATACTTGCTGACGGTTTGGGATATCGTTTCAAAAGACAAGACTATCCAGAACTTCTCTGGACAGATTAGCCTGGAGTTGGCTAACGAACCTATTGGCGTAAAGAATGCCAATGGAGGTGAGACAGATGCCACTTTGCATGATTTCTTCCAGCCTATCGTTGACAAAATCCGTGAGAATGGCTTTAAGGGCATCATCTGGGTGCCTGGCTCAGGTTATCAGTCAAACTATCGTGGCTATAAAAACAATCCTATCAAGGGCGACAACATTGGTTATGCTGTGCACGACTATCCCGGATGGTATGACTGTAGCGATGAAAAGGTAGAGCAAAGAGGTCTTGCCCAGGCCAAGCAGTATAACTATAACAGTTTCCTGGATGCTGTACCTGTGGTCAAGACTAACCCCGTGATTATTACCGAGGTGGACTGGAGTCCGCATAAAGAGCCAAAGGTACAGGCTAGAAATGGTGATGGCTCTCTCAAATATAATGAGATGGGACAGCCTGTCTATGAGAATTTAGGTACATGGGCTACAGGCTCAACATCGAAATGGGGAGCCTGCTTCAGGAACCTGCTCGACAAATTGGGCAATATGTCAATGACGCTGACGCATCCACACGATTATATCGACCTTGACAAACTGATGCAAGACCCTCAGCATCCTGTTCCGGCATTCAATGGCAATACGGAGGCTTGTAGTGGTGCTTGCTGGCAGTGGTATGCCGACTATATCCAGGTGGATAATCCCGTGGCTGACTATCTGTGTGATGTGCCTGTTGCCGACAATGGTAACGGCACCTATACAAACCCCGTTGTAAGAGCTGACATCCCTGATCCAGACGTGATTCGTGTGGACGACACCTATTATATGGTATCTACAACGATGGTGCATTTCCCTGGTGCTACTATCCTGAAGTCAAAGGATATGGTAAACTGGGAATACTGCGCACAACCATTGGAGAAACTGCTTGATGATGACAAGTATAATCTGCGTAATGGCCAGAATTACTACTCCAAAGGTATGTGGGCTTGCTCAATGAAGTATCATGATGGCAAATTCTATATCCTGATTAACGGTAACGACAGCAGGGCCTGGTTGCTCACCGCTACCGACCCGGAGGGTAAATGGACTGTGAAGCGCCTTGCTCACAACTATTATGATCCGGGTATGCTTTTTGATAATGGCAAGGTATATATTGCTTGTGGCATCAATCACCTCACAATGGTAGAGTTGGATGAGAATTTCAATGAGCTACGCAGCAAGGTCGTTGTGGTACGTGATGATGCCGGTCTCGAAGGCTGTCATCTCTATAAGCATGGCGACTACTATTATATCTATGCTACATACGGTGGCTGGCCCAGTGGTCAGGTCGCTTTCCGCTCAACAGATCCATTCGGAACTTACGAAGAGAAGGTTGTCGTAGAGAAAAATATCAACGGTCAGGTAAATACCATTCATCAGGGTTCTCTTATCGAAGACACAGAAGGCAAGTGGTGGACTATCATGCAGCAGGACCTCGGTGCCCTGGGACGTTTCCCCAACCTGCAGCCTGTTACTTGGGTGGACGGCTGGCCTATCGTAGGTAATAACGGCGTACCTTATCAGACCTATACCAAGCCTGTGGGTACCAATGAGTATCCCAGGCAGATGGCTACCACTGATGTGTTCCGTAACTTCCCGCTTGACATGCAGTGGGAGTGGAACCACCTGCCACAGGCTAATGGCTATAGCCTCTTTGAGCGTGCCGGTTGGTTGCGTCTGAAGGCCACGAGCACCACAAAACTGTTGTCTCAGGCACAGAACACGCTGACACAGCGTATCTTTATCCATAATGACAAACCTGCTATTGGTACAATCAAACTTGATGTGACCAAACTGGCAGATGGTGACCGTGCCGGTATCTGCATCTTCCAGGATCCATACGCTCAGATCGGTGTGGAGAAAATGAACGGTGAATATAAGATCTACTGGCGTCAGGATGCCTTGGATGGTGATGCTGCCTCAACAAAGGAACAGTATGCTTCGGCCACGGTGACAGACATCGTTTACCTGCGTGCCACTTTCAACTACGCCACCAGTAAGACGAAGTTCTATTATTCTCTGGATAATAAGACTTGGACAGCCTTTGGTGGTGAGACATCAATGAGTTTCAACCTGAGTGTCTTTGTTGGCGCACGTTTCGGCCTGTTCTGCTATGCTACCAGTGCTCTCGGAGGTGGTTCTGCTGATTTCGACTGGTTCTCTACCGAGGATGGCTTTGATGAGGATTCGCTGTATCAGCCCTTCACAAGACCTCTGGATGAGACGATGTTTACAGCTACCAAACTGGCGCCTGCTGCTGATAAGATGGATCTGAAGATCGGTGCATTGTATTCCCCCCGTATCACGGCTACCTTTATGGATAAGCACACGGAGAATGTATCACCGCAGGTAACCTATGAATCTTCAGAGCCAGAGTTCGTAGAGATTGTCAACGGACAGCTTCGTGCTTTGAAACAGGGATCATCTGACATTACGGCTTCATACACCGATATCCTGGGTAATGCCTTGGAGACCTCGTTTACGGCAAACGGAACATACTTCCCCCTCGGACAGGAAGACGTGAAGGTCCTGAAAGGTAGCGGTACCTATACAGAGAAGAATCATATCTTTGTTCCAAATAAGAACGGACGTATTGGTTGGAAATATGATACACCTATTGATATCTCTGAATTCAAGTATCTCGTTATCAAACTGATTTCATTGACAACGGCAACGCCTAATTTCGGTGTTATCATCTGTCCAAATGTGAACAATGTATGGTATGCTTCTGAACTCGCAAGAAACAAGGTGACTGTTATTGACCTGCAGTCAGCTCGCTACACCACATCGGTGAAGAAAAACCAGCCGCTTGACCTGACGAATATTGCGTCAATCAGTCTGACAAGCGATGGTACGGCTGCCACGGCAAAGATATATGTCAGCGAGGTGTACCTCACAAACGAGAATCCTGTAGGTATTGACGAGGTGGAGGTAACACCTCAAGCCGGTAAGGTTAATGTCTATACACTGGCCGGTCAGTTGCTGCAGGAAGGTGTCAGCCGCAGCGAGGCAGTGAAGAGTCTGCCTGCCGGTATCTATGTCATCGGAAACAAGAAAGTGATTATCAGATAATAATGAAAAAAGTATTGTTTTTAAGTAGCCTGTTGCTGACATGCTTGTCAGCACAGGCTTTTGAGAAAAAGATAACAAGTCCTGACGGAAACCTCGTGGTGACCGTCAATGATGAGGGTGGAAAACCTGGCTATCAGGTGGATTACAAGGGCACGGCCATGTTGCTGCGCTCGCCACTGGGACTGGTGTTGAACTTCGAGGATTTGACGAAAGACCTCGTCATCAAGGACCGTTCCACACAGACGGTGACTGATGATTATTCGCTGAAGACCATCAAGCAGAGCAGCGTGCACTATGAGGCTACCGAGGCTGTCTGTCAAGTTGAGAAGAATGGTCGTCATGCCATGGATATCATCTTTCGTGTGAGCAACCGTGACGTGGCTTTCTCGTATAAGTTGTATTCAAAGAAGAGTCGTGGCAACGAGACCTTGGCTGCTATCGTAGAGAATGAGGCCAGCGGTTTTGTATTGCCCGACGGTACCACCACCTTCCTCTGTCCGCAGTCAAAGCCCATGGGTGGCTTTGCCCGCACATCTCCCAGTTACGAGACTTCCTATACACTCGATGAGCCTATGGGTAAGAACGGCTGGGGCGAGGGCTATTCGTTCCCTTGCCTGTTTAAGGTGCCGGTTGCTGCAACCAAGTCGCAGCCCACGGGACAGGGCTGGGTGCTGATCTCTGAGACTGGCACCGATGGCAACTATGTGGCTTGCCGCTTGCTCAACGAGGGTGGTGCCAACTATAAGATCGGTTTCCCTCAGCAGGGCGAGATGAATGGCTGGGGCACAACGACGGCTTCTGTCAGTCTGCCTGCTCAGACTCCTTGGCGTACCATCACGGTGGGAAATACCTTGCAGAATGTGGCGGAGACCACCGTAGCTTTCGACCTGGTAAAACCGAAGTATAAGGCCAGCCGTGACTATACCTATGGCGCCGGTTCCTGGTCATGGATCATTGGTATGGACTCCAGCTGTAACTTCGACGAACAGAAGCGTTATATCGACTTCTCTGCCGCTATGGGCTGGCGCTCGGTACTGATTGATGCCCTGTGGGACAAGCAGATTGGTTATGAGAAGATGGCAGAACTGTCTCGTTATGCCAAGTCAAAGGGCGTAGGTCTCTTCCTGTGGTACAACTCTAACGGCTCTTGGAATGATGCCCCTCAGTCGCCCCTGAACAAGATGAACCGTTCGGCTGCGCGTCGTCAGGAGATGAAATGGATGCAGGAGAATGGCATCCTGGGTATCAAGGTTGATTTCTTCGGTGGCGATAAGCAGGCCATGATGCAGCTCTACGAGGATATCCTGACCGATGCCAACGAGTTTGGTATCCAGTGTATCTTCCATGGTTGCACGCTGCCTCGTGGATGGGAGCGTATGTATCCTAACTATGTGGCTTCTGAGGCTGTGCTGGCATCAGAGAACCTGCACTTCGGTCAGGGCTCATGTGATGCTGAGGCTTTCAACGGCTGTATCCATCCCTTCATCCGCAACACGGTGGGCTCAATGGACTTTGGCGGTTCTACACTGAACAAGTTCTATAATGCCGACAATAAACGTGGCACACACCGTGTGACCAGTGATGTCTATGCCTTGGCAACGGCCGTCTTGTTCCAGAGCAGTGTGCAGCATTTTGCCATGGCTCCCAATAACCTGACGGATGCTCCCTCTTGGGCTGTTGACTTCATGAAGAACGTGCCCACTACCTGGGACGAGGTGAAGTTCATCGATGGCTATCCCGGTAAGTACTGCATCATGGCACGTCGTCATGGCGACAAGTGGTTTGTGGCTGGTATCTGTGCCGACAAGCAGCCTCTGAAGAAGACCATCACATTGCCGATGTTCGCTAAGGGTACCGAACTGCAGGTCTATAGCGACGATGCACAGTTACAGGGTAGCGTAAGCACAGTGAAACAGAATAAGAAACAGCAACTCACCGTGACCATTCCAACGAACGGCGCTGTTGTAATTATGAATTAAACATTAATCATTAAAGATTAAGCATTGAAAAGATGAAACGGTTGTTTTATATAGGTATGATTACCTTGCTTGCCATCCCTGCGATGGCAGGCAAGGTGTCGTTTGGTAAGGGAACATTGAATGTGCGCCAGATAGCACGTAATGCGGTGAGAATACAATATTATGAGCAGCCGATAGAACAGCGTCTGCCAGAGTGGCTCTATGTCAAGGATGAAGAGGTGAAGTCTAAGGATATCACTGTTGATGTGGATGCCAGTGGGCAACGCGTTGTCGTCAGAAACAAAAAGGGAGAGGAGGTC
>JAEEGG010025515.1_pt1 | contig 11369 bp, 8 predicted proteins | sample 9134161 | NCBI WGS metagenome assembly JAEEGG01 (sample SAMN16246543, study PRJNA631951) | gut metagenome | biome: gut microbiome; feature: rumen; material: CR-attached | host: Bos | place: Iran: Karaj | collected 2018-10
ACGGGGCATAAAACGCATCCTTGTAATACTCAACCTTCGCTTTGCCTGAACTGGGAATAACAATGGCAAAGACATCAAATCGCACGGGATAGTCGATGTTGCGCGAACGCATATGATAGTCGGCTGCACGTACACAACGCATGATCTTGCGCTGGTCGATAGCATCCTCAGGTCTTCCCCATAAGCCTGATGAGCGGGTCTTGACTTCCACGAAAACCATTTCATCACTCACAGGATCGAAGGCGATGATATCTGTTTCGTAAGCATGGTCTTTCCACCTTGTCTCGAGTATCTGCATGCCTTCCTGGCACAAACGTTCGATGGCAAGTTCTTCGCCGGCTTGACCGAGTTGGTAAGATGTCATGGGGAAATAAATAAAAAAAAGGAAACCGGCTCTCTGGACGTGATGAAACTCCAGTATATAGGTTTTGGGCTGCGGTCCGCCTCCGTAATCTTTCGAATTCCCGCCGGTGGTACCAGTGTTCGTGGCGTCGTCAGGGTCGAGAGCGCGCCTTCAGCATACGCTTTACCCGGTAAGTGTAAGAATCGATGAGTTTCCCGCTCTACATATCCGGTTTCCCTGCTGCAAAGATAATTAGTTTTTTCTATAATTCCAAATTTTTCTCCTACTTTTTTAGTAAAATTGTAGAATGGGCTAAATTTATTTGGAAAAAATAGAAAAATCTCTTATCTTTGTATACATCTCAAACCGATGGTCGCCGTGTGGTGAAGGTCGGCGTCAGCATGGATGCCGAGACGCGCACCGTGAAGGATTGGGTGGTAGAAGAACCATTCCTAAATTAGAAGTGATCTATGATTCTTTAATTTAGTCATCTGCTGCGTTTAAGAATATTTGAAGCCTGGGAACAGTGGCCATAAGCCCATATTGTTCCCAGGCTTCACACTTTTTTAGTGCAATAAGTAATTATTTGCTCATCCTAAAGAACAAGCCTAAACTCAGCGACTGATACTGCGGACCATGTCCGGACTTGAAGCCAGATTTTGGATAATACTTGAGGTAGATGCCACCTATTCCACGAATAGCCAGTTCGGCCTTGATTGAAAATTCAGGAGCAAATATATCCCTAATATCTTTTACTTGATGGATCTTATTCCCTTCCTTGTCGGTATAATTGCTTCTGCAATTGCAATGATTCGTATAGCCTCCGTACATAGACCCTATTCCGATACCATAAGATAAATCCTTGTGGAAGTTCCGATAGAAATTAAGGCTTATCTCGGGTTTCAGGATTTGCAGCATAGTGAAGTCGGATTTCGTGCCTTCGGGATATGGGGCAAGACGTAAATCGCCGTCTTGATCAGTGTCAAAACGAATATCCCCTTTCATCTTTAATTGCCGATAGTTCACGTTAGCGTCTATCGAATACCAGTTTTTTGAATGGCCGGGATAGTAGATAAAACTCATCATTGTAAAGCTTGCCTCGAACGTTCCAGCGAACTTCATGCCGTCCATCCCTTTGGGGTAGTCAAATGGAGTTAGTAATCCTATGGAGATAATATTGAATAATGCCAATTCCAGCAATGATGTTTTGTCATCTCTTTCTATTTCCTTAAAGTCCCAGCTTAGCGGACTTCGGCGGTTTATGCTTTGCGACGTGGAAATTACAGATTGATTCGAAATAGACACTTCTCGTGAGAAGCGAAAGTCCGGGTTGCCTTCCTTCCCGGAGATTCTCACCGAGAGGGTGTCGCTGTTTTGTGAGATGATGACTTTGTCAGGGCTGTTCACGATAACCGTATCATTGGCCTGTGCCAGTATGGCTGCGGGTGCAAACGCGAAGAAAGACAGTAAAGCGAATCGAATAGTGCTCATAATAAAGATGTTTTATTGTTGACCAAATTTTTGTTTCAGATACTCGAGGGGAGCGGGTCCTTCCATATAAATGACAGTTACTTTAGGATTGTCGATTGGTGACAAATACCTCTCGTCCTTGAAGAAAGCATATCTATTTGTCCCATCTACTATTGGTAGTTGAAGGAATCCATATGCTAAATGGGATCCTCTCATCTTGAGCTCTTTTTCTGCGGCTTTTGGAACATCTTCCATAAAAGCTTCTGCCATCAGGTTCATCACGACCGAGTCTCGTTCGATGACAAGGCTATGGTAATAAGTAAGGTGATATTGCTCAAGGCGTTGGCTCATAATTTCTATTTCGATAGAATGCGGATGTTTCTTATACTGGCCTCCCAACACGCGACTGATGGCCAATTGATTGGTCTGCGCATGTAGGATGAAAGGGAGGAGTATCGCAAAAAACAATACTATCTTTTTCATATTAAATACTGTTTATAGTCCATAGAAAATGTCTTCAAGTTGTTCTTCGACCGTAGGTAGTTCATCTTGGCTGATTGTCTCCATATTTTGAAGAGTTCGCACCATCAGATCGAAAACCTGGTCTTGGTCGGTTATCTCTATGCCTTTGACATAGGCATGGTAATCAGCATTGTAGTCTTGACCTTGGTCGATATGTGCTGCGACAAATAGCGAAATACCCATTACGAGCGCTAAAGAGGCAGCGATAAGTGAGCGTGTGAAGAACTTGCGCCGAATAGCCCCGTTATTGTTTGACCTTGCTAATTCCAGATAGCTCATTACAGCTCTTAATTCATCGAAGTCTGGGTCTTGGCAAGTTGCTGCGAATTGGCGCAGTTCTTGTTCTTCTTGTTCAGTGGTTTCAGCTTCAAAATATTTGCTTGACAGCTTTATCCAGTATTCTTTATTTTGCATGGCTCAATACTTTATAACAGTCTCGTATTATTTTCCTTGCTCTCGACAACTGCATTCTTACTGCGGGTTCCTGCATGTGTTCTCGATGAGCAATCTCGGTATAGCTCTTGCCTTCCATATCATGCCATTTCAGGATTCTCTGTTGTAGTGGCGAGAGTTGGGAGTCGATGAGCTGTTTCACTGCATCGTAGCGTTCTTTGCGCTCATGTTCATCCTCGTTTTCGACACCAAGGACAAACTTGTCTTCAAGGCCTTCAAGTCCTTCGGTCGGATGGGTATTTTGATGTCGCAGGTGGTCGATGCTCAGATTTTTTACCGTTGCGACAGCAATTTTGTCAGTTTCTGTGTCATCTTTTAGCTTTTCTGCATTTGGCCATAGACGACAGAATGCCTCCTGAAGCGCATCTTCTGCATCATCGTCGTTGTCCAGAAGTCTTCTGGCTATCTGGAACAATCGACTTCGTCTACGTGTAAACGTTTCTATCAAATGATGTTTGCTCATTGGGCTGGGACAAGTTGATACGTCTTAGTCATTCTTTTCAATTATTCTTCGCAATAATAACGGAAAAAATGTCGATTTGTAACAAAAAACGCATAATCTGAAGAAGAAATGCGTTGTTTTTTCATTTATTTAACTCTTTTTCTACAATTAATTCTCAAGACGAGCGTTTTTAGTATAACTCAATTAACACATAAAACTATTACAAATATGAAAACTCTCATTACAGCACTATGTTTGATGCTCTCATTCGGGTATGCATATACTCAGGTTATTCTTTACACTCCATGTGAGACTAACATTGTCCCCATAGCTGAAGATTCTTCAGATGTATTTACGGAGAAGGAAGGGCTATGGCTCAACAAGACATTGAACCCCTTGTACGAACAACAGGTTCTCAAAGGGGGTTTTTTACAAATTGTTAGAGGTCAACCGACTAACTATAAGTATGACTTTATATCGAAAAGAGTTGCCTTATTCTATGGTTCTCTTGGCAATATTACGGACAAAGGTTTTTTCTTTAAACAATGCTCAGAAAAATCTCATTTGAAAAATGTGCCATCTATTAGTCTTGATTCTCTCTCTGTTTCAGAAATGCATGAAAAGGCAATAATAGATACTATCAAGAGCATCATGCCCATCGAATTACATGTCTTCAACGCAGCGGAAAAAGAAGAGACAGGATACGATGCAGCTATAGTATTTTGGAGCAAAAGATACTTTACTACGAAAAAAGTAGTAAAGCAAATCAAGAAGTTGAATAATAAGCGCTGATTTGAAATAAAAAGTTTAGGACGATTGGTAAATTTCGACAGAAAACAATATTTTGGGTATTTATCTCTAATAAAAATGACTGTTTTGTGCCTTTATCTGCATAATTGGCCGTTATTTAGTGAAGAAATATTATTTCAAAACGAAATTGTATGTGTGAGAACGTAGACGCACAATTTGCTGCATGAAATTGTACGTGTATGAACGTAGACACACAATTTGCTGCTTGAAATTGTACGCATTGGAACGTAGACACACAATTTGCTGCGTGAAATTGTACGTGTGAGAATGTAGACACACAATTTGCTGCATGAAATTGTATGTGTGAGAACGTAGACACACAATTTGCTGCATGAAATTGTATGTGTGAGAACGTAGACACACAATTTGCTGCATGAAATTGTATGTATGAGAACGTAGACACACAATTTGCTACATGAAATTGTACGTGTGAGAACGTAGACACACAATTTGCTGCATGAAATTGTATGTATGAGAACGTAGACACACAATTTGCTACATGAAATTGTACGTGTGAGAACGTAGACACACAATTTGCTGTGGAATGTTGTACGTCTAAGAACCTAGACACACTATTTCTGTTTTCTGGGGGCGTATCGCAATGTTTTGAAGGTCACACCGAACCTTTTGGCAACTCGTTGCAGACTTCTATAGGAGTCCCATCCGTAGCGTTTGGCTATTTCATCGAGACTAGGGACGCTGATTTCGTCACGATACGCTTTTTTGAATTTCTCGGTGAGTTGATAGCCTTCTGGTGCTTCCTTTTTCTTTGCCTTGACAAGTTCCTTGTGTTCGTTGTAGCGGGCTTGCTTTTCATCCCACTTTTCCTTGGCTTGCAGCACGCGCCATTGCAAGATGATATCGTTCAATCTCATGCCTGTCAGCATGTGAATTGAATGCCAAAGGTCACGCTTATCGACATTGAGCCACAAGGCTATATCCTCCGAACGATGAGTTTTGGTGCTACATATTGCTTCGATGACAGCATCGATGATAAGTTCTCCGGTAGGTTTTCCCTTGCGGTTGTAGAGTTCCTCCACAGTTTTGAATAGTTGAAGATTGATCATACTTAATAAAGACTAATGATGATATTATTCCTTCAAAATATTATTATTTTGTTTCTTCCGAGATTATCGTCCTTCCTCCTGGTGCATGCAGTTTCCAAAGAATGGGCTTGTCTTTTGGCCATGCGGGGAGGGTGATGATTCTGCCTGTGACGGGATCTTCCTGCAGGAGCACCTCTTCGAGGCCGATGAGGGCAGAACCGCCCCAGTTGTGGTCGGGACTCCAGTCGAAGCCTGGCCCCCAGAAGGAGGGGAAGCGATAGGGTCCATCCTTGAGTTTCTCCATGGTGAGACGGTAGGCTTCGTCAGAGAGTCCGAGACATGCTGCCCAGATGTTGTCCTGCTTCCAACCTATCGACGAACGATGAGCGATGGCCACCGAGTCGCACTGGTAGGTGTTGAGGGCACGTTCATCGGTGATGATTCGCCAGGGCCAAAGGGGATAGAGTTGCGGCGTCTCGACGTTGTTGATGCGCTCGTAGGCGATGGCTGGAGCGATGCACGGCTTGCCTTGCTGCAATCGTGTGGGGATGGGAGGGATGCGTGTGGCCAAAGTCCTGATGTAGGCAAGGTTTGCGGTGTCGCCCGAAGTCTCCATGTAGCGGATGTAGTCGCTGGTAACGCGCTGTAGGGCGGCGATGGTGCTCGACGGATTGTAGGCCATCTTGTACGTTTCGCATCCCGAGCCTGGATATATGATGAGATGTCCGTTGGCATCGAGTGCACGGCGGCCACGTTGGAGTGCGAGTTGCTGATAGTGCTCATCGAAGAATCGGAGGCAGGAGAGGATGAGGGGCTGGTACTTTTCCAGAGGGAAGGAGGCTTCGTAACGCCTTGCCTCCAGCGCCATCTCGCAGAACTCCAGCGAGGTGTCCCATTCGTATTCGAGCCAGGCATTGTATTCGAGCCCGGGGTCGAAATCGGCGGGGCGCTTCTGTCCGTATTCGGCGGTGTTGGGCAATCCGAAGTTTTCGATTTGCTCTGTGAAACAGGCTCCTTCGTGGTTCCAATAGGCACGGGAGCGGATTTCGGCATTGTGAAGCAGCTTCAAGTAGAAGTCAAGTTGGGGCTGGAGCAAGTCATAGTCTCCGCTTTTCAACATTCCCCAATAAACGAGGCGCTGGTTTTGTGCTGTGAATGTTCCTCCTCCCCATTTGCGGAAGTCGGGTGTCGGGTGGAACTTGCCGGCCTTGAAGTTTGCCATACTGGCGCTATCCACTTCAAGGGGATCGAAGGCGAAGAGGCCTCCGTTGAATTTGGTGGGGTATTCGCCTCCGTAGTTGCAGCCCAGCATGTAGCGGAAAAGCGTCACGTTGCGCAGGGCAGCAGCAAGTTCTGCATCGCTGCCATCGGTCTCGAAGAAACTGCGGTTCATATACTCCTTCCACCAGTTTCGGCAGGACAAGCGATCCTTCTTCAGATTGACGGCACGTTGTGTTGTGGCAATCGTTTGATACCACTCGTCGAGCGACGACTGCTGTGTGCAGAGAGTGATTTGGAAATGATGATGACGCGCAGCCTTGTTTGCTGAACCGTAATGCCACTGGTGGTAGAGTCGACCGTATTCGTCCTGTGCATCGTCTTCCCCCTGGAACTGCCCTCCTGTCAGCACACCGCCGAAGATGCGATTGTTGAGCGGATTGTAGAGGCTGTCCTTCCAAGCGTCGAGCTGCTGGTCGCGGACGGTGTAGTCGAACACTGTCTCTTCCTGGTTTTGATGGAAGAAGGTGAGTCGGGTGGAGGTGGGATTGATGCTGTCGCGACGCGTGACGCAACGATTCGGGTCGGCCTGCTTGGGCGCCAGCCATTTCCAACTGGACTGTTGGCCTTCGGCCTGTGTAAACGGCTGGTCCTGGGTTCGCCAATTATGATAGCTCAGGATTGGCTGGATCTTCCGTTTTGCATCCACTTCGACATGAACCACGGGCTTGAAGACATCGCACCAGATGGTGACCGTCACACCGCCCTGAGAGAGCGTCATTTCTCCCGTTTCGAGATGGAGCGTCTGCGCGAAACCGCCTTCTTCCCAGTTGGGGAATGGGCTCAGTTCGAAACGTCCCAATTTCAGCATCGTGTTGTTCTCGTCGAAAGTGCCTGATTGGGAAACGTAGAAACGGATGGTTCCCTGGGAGTCGCACCAAACGTTGAGCCCCACGCCACCGCCACCTACTGGCATCGAACCTGCTGAGTTCTGAGAGGGCGTGCTCCAAGTGTAGGATGTCGTCCTGTGTGTATTGTCCAACTTTCCTGCGAGGACAGGGAGAGTGAACAATGTTAGAAATGTGAATAATGTGAGGAAGGAACAGCGTTTGAAGCGAATCATATTTGAGGGAGATGGTATATGGATGAATTGTTGCTACTGCCAGGAGAACAGGAGATGCAGCTGGTAGGGCAGACTCCGGTCGAGGGCAAACTCTTGGAGGACGCCTGGACCACACGAACCATTACCGATGCCGAGGATGGCACAGTCGAGATTGAGGATGATTTGTCCAGAGGCTTCGAGTTGATAGTCGTTGCGTTTTGTGCCAAGTTCCTCGGGCGTGTAATGAAGCGCCTGGAAAGTGAATCCAGGAGTGCCGTTCTCGCTCCAAGGTGTACGGAAGTGCTGGCGTTGCGATTCTTCGACGGGGAGGGCCGTGATGCGCAGGCCGTGCCCCTTGGCGTCGAGGAGAGAGAGCAGCGTGGTGCCCATATGGTTGCCTCCATCTTGTGGTCTCGGATAGTGGGTATATTGTTCGCTGACGGTACCCTTCCACAGTCCGTATTGCGTTTCGACGAGTCGGTCGGGATAGGTCTCATCGGGGCCGAGGCCATACCAGACGAGGTTTTCGAGTTGTTGTGGCAAAGCAAGTTGTATGCCGAGACGTGCAAGGTCGGGCAGTTCGCCTTCGGGACGATAGGTCTGGGTGAGTTCGATGCTGCCATCGGCATTCGTTTTCCATTCGGAAGTGACGAGGATGCTTCCCTTGGCATACTGATAGCGCTCGACATTTTCGGAAACTTTTGTGCGTGTAGGTTTGTCGAGTTCGTGCTTGGTCCATTCCTTGGCTATCCAGTTGCCGAACATCTTGTCGTTGTCGAGCGGGGCACGCCAAACTTGCAACTTTGCGTTGTCCTTGATGAGGTGGAGGAGCGAATCGCTGCTGAGACGGCGCGAAGGTTTGAGCTTTTTGGCCATCATCTCTGGACGCTCATAGACGGGAATCTGCGTATTGTAGATCTCGTAGCCCGCTTCTGCCCAAGGGGTGGCATTGCGGAGACAGACGCTGAGATTCAGACGGACGTCGTTGGAATAGGTTTTCTTGGCATCGGTGTTTGTGAAGAACGGGACGGGAAGCGCCACGGTGTCGCCCGGCTCGATGCTTTCGAGAAGATGTATCACGCGAGGCGTGCCGAAGGGCTTGCCATCCTTGACATATTGATAGGTGATGTAGTAGTTGTCGAGCGTGGTGTGGTGATTGAGGTTGACGATGGAGAGGGTGGGAAGTGACGGCTTCAATATCTTTTCGGGGGTTCTTTCTTTCGAAGGACCGGTAATAATCCTTACGGGAGCATAGACCTGCTTGACTGTGCGGTATTTGGCTGTGACGCTTCGGTCGCTGCGGACAACACCATTCATGCAGAAGGCGTTGAGGTTGGGTTTGTCGCCAAAGTCGCCGCCGTAGAGGACGGCATCCTGCGGGATGTCGGGTTGGTTGCGTGTCGGGTAGAGCCCCTGATCCACCCAGTCCCAGATAAAGCCGCCCAGCATACGCGGATGGCTGTATATTTCCTCCCAATAGCGGTCGAGATTGCCGATGGCATTGCCCATGGCGTGGGCATATTCGGAGGTAAGGACAGGACGATCGTCCACGATGCCATCGAGGATGCCGCCTCGGAAGTGGTCGGTACGTTGAGCCAGACTGAGGAGACGTGTCCATCGAGCATTCTCGGCACGTTCCTGGTCGGCATTTTCGTCCATGCCTGGATTGAGGTAGGCATCCTGCGTGCGTGGATAGAAACGGGAAATCATATCGACGGTGGCAGGATCGGGAGCATATTCAGGCTCGGAAGTGGGCTGTTGGCCAGGCAGGAGATAGCCTTGTGCTCCTTCACTATGCACGGGGCGTGTCGGGTCGAAGTCGTGGAGCCATGCCGAAATGGCAGCGAAGTTCGGGCCATAGCCACTTTCGTTGCCCATGCTCCAGATGATGACGGAGGGATGGTTCTTGTCGCGTTCGGCCATACGGACAGCACGATCGAGGAAGGCGGCATGCCACTCGGGAGTGGAAGCCAGCGTGCCGCGGAGACCATGTGTCTCGATGCCGGCTTCGTCCATGATGTAGAGTCCCAGGCTGTCGCAAAGCTCATACCAGCGGGGGCAATTGGGATAATGGCTGGTGCGCACGGCATTGACGCCAGCCCGCTTCATGAGGATGATATCTTCGAGCATACGTTCCTCGGTCATCACACGGCCCAGTTTGGGATCATGCTCATGACGATTCACGCCGCGCAGACGTATGGGGCGCCCATTGACAAGAAAAAGTCCATGACGAATCTCAATGCTTCGGAATCCTACCTTTTGTTGCAACTGCTGGCGGACATTTCCCAGACTGTCTTCCAGGGCTAAGGTGAGGGTGTAGAGATAGGGGGTCTCGGCAGTCCATTCCTTCACATCTTCCACGATGGTCTGCATTCGTCCGAATTTACGTGGTCCTCGTTGTGGGAACCATTCGTTCATCAGTCCTGCCTTGTGCTGAAGGTCGAGCACTTCGGAGGCATCACATTGAAGGGATGTTATTTCGCTACCCTCGTCATCACGGAGGGTTGCTTTCAATAGGCAGCCTTTGACGCTGGCCAATCCTTCGTCAATGCCCTTGGCAGTGCCGTCTATGCCATCCCAAGCGAGTTCGGGATCAATTTGAAGACAATAGGATACTTTGCCTTGGTAGGATGAAGCCCTGCGATCGAGGGTGCGAATAGCGACATCTGCGATACGAAGAGCTGGGGTGTGAATTAGATAGACGGAACGATGAACGCCAGCTAGACGCCAGAAGTCCTGATCCTCGAGATAAGCACCATCTGAATATTTATATACTTCGAGGGCTATGAAGTGGGTGGGGTTTGAGAGGTTTGAAGAGTTCGAGAGCTGGGAAGTGATGTCGAACTCGGCGGGTTCCATGGCTCCCTGACTATATCCCACTTTTTCTCCATTGACCCATACATAGAATGCTGAGGCTACTCCCTCCATGCGTACCATGGTCCGTCCTCCATCGGAAAGCCAGGAAGCAGGTACAGTAAACTCACGAAGATATTGTCCCGTTGGATTACGTTCCTCGTAGGTCGTCCATGACTTGTCGGGTTCGGTAGTCACATAGGGAGGATCGATGCGGAAAGGATAACCTGCTGAGACGTAGATGGGTGTGCCATACCCATTCACTTCCCATGTTGCAGGAACAACAAGGGGATTCCAGTCGCCTTGCTGGCACTGGAATCCCGGTTGTTCAAATCCTTCGATACGTCCCTCTGGTGTGGGACTCCAATGAAACTTCCATACTCCGTCGAGCGAGAGATAGGAATCTCCTGGTATATGGATATAGGGAGTGAACGATGCTCGTGCTGGCAGGCGATTGATTTGCAGCACGGAGACATCTTCCCAATCATGGTGCGCTCGTTGTGCCACACTCGCCGAGAAAGCGATGATGAGGCCAAGGGAAAGTATGGAACGTTTCATAGGGTATTAATTTGAGGGAGTTAACTCACGCTAACTCCCGTTGACTCCAATAATAGAAATTAGGCAAACAGATCCTTCCAGTCGTAACTGCCCGGCTTGATGGTCAGATGGGTGGCGGTGGCATCAAGACACTGCATCCTTACGATGCCAGGGCCGATGACGTTGGAGATATGGAAGCGTGTCCAACCAAGAGCCTTGATGGCTGTATGTGCTGTTGCGCCACCTTCGATGATAAGTTCCGACAGCGTGGTGGATTTGGCGATGCGTTGTGTCATGTCTCCTGTCACCTGGCGCAGAGCCAAGGCTCCTTCACGGGTGCCTGAACTTGGATAAGGAAGTGTCAGAATGAATGAGGCGGTCTTGCCGGCCACGACCTGTGTCTGTTTGAGGCGTCCCATCCATTTGTCAGCAGCTTCCTTGGGTGTAATCTTCTGATTGGTTACATTGTCGAATACCTCACGTGGCATAGGGATGCTGGCCATGTTGTGACGGCGTACGTACGGTTGGCTGCTGAGGTCGATGCTTTGTGTGCTGCCGCAAACGATGAGTGCA
>JAEEGG010025516.1_pt1 | contig 11369 bp, 5 predicted proteins | sample 9134161 | NCBI WGS metagenome assembly JAEEGG01 (sample SAMN16246543, study PRJNA631951) | gut metagenome | biome: gut microbiome; feature: rumen; material: CR-attached | host: Bos | place: Iran: Karaj | collected 2018-10
AAGAACAATTTCGTCGGCCGCGGCATCGCCGGCCAGACGGCCAGCCAGATGCTCGTCCGCTTCAAGCAGGACGTGCTCGACCTGCACCCGAAGGCCGTCGCCATCATGGCAGGTACCAACGACCTCTGCCAGAATATGATGGGCACGTCCTACTATCCCGACAAGGCCATCATCGACAACAACATCGCCATGTGCGAACTGGCGCTGCAGGAGGGCATCAAGGTGCTCCTCTGCTCCATCACGCCCGCCTCGCAGTACCTGCCGATCCCGGATCAGGACGCGGGTTCCCGCATCGTGGAGCTGAACCGGCAGCTGAAGGCCTATGCCGACAGCCAGAAGAACGTCACCTACGTGGATTACCACACGCCGATCACCGCCCCGAACCTGGGTCTTCCCGACAACGGCACCTACGACGGCGTGCATCCCGCCATCAATGTCTATGACGACATGGAGCGCATCCTCGTGGACGCCGTCAAGAAGGTCCTCAAGATGAAGAAGGCCAACTTCTACACCCTTCCTGCCGACGAGGCGGACGCCCGCAAGGCCAAGGCCGACGCCGAGCGCAGCGAGAAGGGCCAGCCGCTGACCGTCTGGGGGCTGATCGAGTCGATGAGCCGTATGCGCCAGGGCGGCGGCTTCGGCAGATAACAGAACCTTTAACCACATTGTCCAATATGAAGAGATTCATCCAAGCTATCGCGATCGCGGCGGTCATGCTGGCCGCTGCATCGACTGCGTTCGCGCAGAACGGACCCCGGGGCCAGCTGTATGCCGGCGCCGCCAAGGTCGACGTCACCCCGGATGTGAAAGACCTTCCGGCGACCTCCCAGGGCATCCTGGACCATTGCTATGTCCGCGTCATCGTGTTCGGCAACGGCTCGACGAAGGCTGCTTTCGTGACTTTTGACGCCGGTGGCGCCAATGCCCAGGTGGCCCAGTACGTGGATGAGCACGCCGCCGCCGAACTCGGCATCCCGGTGGGCAACATCATCTACAACGGCACGCACACGCACTCCGGCAGCGCCGTCCGCGGCGACGAACTGACGAACCGCGTCTGGGGCGCCGTCAAGCAGGCTGTCGCCAACATGAAGCCCGCGAAGGTGGGCTACGGCGACGGCGTGTGCCACCTCAACGTCAAGCGCGACCTGTTCGATCCCGAGCGCGGCACGTGGTGGGAAGGCCCGGACTATGACGGCAAGTCCGACAAGACCGTGGCCGTCATCTACTTCGAAGGCCTCGACGGCAAGCCGATCGCGACCTATTTCAACTACGCCATGCACGCCGTGATCACGGGCAACACCGACAAGGTGAGCGCCGACTTCCCGGGCGAGGCGGAGACCTACATCGAGAGCCGCTACGGCGATGATTTCGTCGCGAGTTTCGCCTCCGGCGCCGCCGGCGACCAGAACCCGATCTATTTCCAGCAGACCTTCGACCTGCGTGACATCCGCATCAAGGACTATGCCGCTCGCGGTGAGGACATCTCCAACAAAATGCCTCCGGGAGGCCAGGGCCTCGACCGCACGAAGCCGGAGGTGCAGCGCCTGCTCGGCGAGCAGGAGCGCATGATCCGCAGCTACGGCCAGATCCTCGGCGAGGAGGTGAAGTACGTCATCATGATGATGCGCCGCTTCGAGACCAACGTGACGATCACCTGCCTGCACAAGACGGTCAGTTGCCCGGGTCGCCGCCAGACCAACGGCGGCGGCCGCGCGGGCTATGCCGGCGAGTATGAGGACGCCCCCGATGCGACCATCGACATGCACCTGACGATGATCGACGACATCCCCGTGGTGGGTACCAGCGGCGAGCCGTACAACCCGATCGCGGTGGAACTGAAGAGCAAGTCCCCGTACAAGCGCACGATGCTGACGACCCTCTGCCAGGGCACCTTCACGGGCTACATCCCCGATGACGAGTCCTACGGCGCCCAGTCCTTCGAGGTGCTCGGATCCCGCTTCAAGCAGGGCTATGCCCAGAAGGCGATCGTGGACGGCGCCCTGGACCTCATCCACGAGGCCACCCACGGCAAATGATTATCCGTTACCCTGCGGGCATTTACCCGCAGGGCAAGGCGTTTTTGGCGGTACCCTGCGGGCAAATACCCGCAGGGTACCACTTTTTTTCGTCGAAAACGGAAAAGCTTCGTATCTTTGTATTCTTGCGGAGAAACAGATTATTATGGATAATAAGAAATTCACTCTGTGGAACAGGATCGGTGCCATCGCCGTTTTCGTGATTTCCCTGGTCACTTACCTGTCCACGATAGAACCCACCGCGTCCTTCTGGGACTGCGGCGAGTTCGTCGCTTCGTCGTACAAGCTTGAGGTCGGACACCCCCCGGGGAACCCCGTGTTCCAGCTGATCGCCCGCGTCTTCACGATGTTCGGCGACAACATGCACGCCGCTGTCCTCGTGAATGCGATGAGTGCCCTGTGCTCCGCGCTGACCATATTCTTCCTGTATCTGACCATAGTGTGGCTGACAAAGCGCATCGTGAAGACGGACACCGTGGGAGGCGCCGTGGCCGTGATCGGCTCCGGCCTGGTGGGCGCGCTGGCCTACTGCTTCTCCGACACCTTCTGGTTCTCCGCCGTGGAGGGTGAGGTCTATGCCATGTCGTCGCTCTTCACCGCCGTGGTGTTCTGGGCCATGACGATGTGGTACGACCGCGCCGACGAGCCGCATGCGCTGCGCTGGGTGGTGCTGATCGCGTTCCTGAACGGCCTGAGCATAGGTGTGCACCTGCTCAACCTTCTGGCCATCCCGGCGCTGGTGTTCATGTTCTACTACCGCCGCCGCGAGGATGGCACGTTCACGTTCTGGGAGCTCTGCAAGATAATGCTGGTGGGCGTGGTGATCCTGGGCCTGCTGGTGTTCCTCTACATCCCGTACCTGCCGAAGCTGGCGGCCTACTTCGACCTGTTCTTCGTGAACACGCTGGGCCTGCCCTACAACAGCGGCGCCGCGTTCTTCATGGTGGCCCTGCTGGCCCTCTGCTTCTGGGGGCTCTTCGCCACGCAGAAGCGCGGGAAGGTGTTCCTCAACACCGCCCTGCTGTGCGTGACCACCATCACCATCGGCTTCTCGGTGTTCAGCATCGACATCATCCGCTCCTGCGCGAAAACTCCGACCAACGAGTACCAGCCCGACAACGCGTTCACGCTGGTGCGCTACCTCAGCCGCGAGCAGTACGGCAGCACGCCCCTGCTCTACGGCCAGTACTACGACGCCCCTTATGACCTGAAATCCAGCAAGTACTGGGCGCCGCTGGGCGGCAAGTACAAGCACGTGGACGGCCCCGTGGATGCCGAGTACAAGGCCTCCGGCAAGATGCTGTTCCCGCGCATGTGGAGCAGCTCGCCCGACGGCAAGTACGAAGAGTTCTACCGCGCCTACACGGGCGGCAAGGGCAAGGCGGTGCGCGGCGCCACCGACCGCAAGCCCACGATGGGCGCCAACCTGTTCTTTTTCTTCGACTACCAGCTCGGCTGGATGTACTGGCGCTACTTCATGTGGAACTTCGTGGGCCGGCAGAACGAGATTCATTCCCCGACTCCGGGCAACATCTTCCACGGCAACTGGGAGAGCGGCGTGCGCTTCATCGACGAGATACGCCTCGGCGACCAGAGCTCCGCTCCCGCCACGCTCGCCGGCAACAAGGGCAAGAACCACTATTACTTCCTGCCGCTGCTGTTGGGCCTGCTCGGCCTTTTCTTCCAGTTCGACCGCGACAAGAGGGGCTGCTGGCTGACCTTCCTGATGTTCTTCATGACCGGAATCGCCATCGTGCTCTACCTCAACCAGCCTCCCTACCAGGTGCGTGAGCGTGATTATGCCTACGCCGGCTCCTTCTACTTCTTCTGCGTGTGGATAGGAATGGCTGTGGCGGCGCTCTACAGCTGGATCGGCGAGGCCGCCAAGGGCCGCGGTTCGCTCGCGCTGGCCGCCGGACTCAGCGCCGTGTGCCTCTGCGTGCCCGTGCTGATGGCCGCCCAGAACTGGGACGACCACGACCGCTCGGGCCGCCGCACCGCCGTGGAAATGGCCCGCAACTACCTTGAGTCGGTGGGTCCCAACGGCATACTGATCACCCACGGCGACAACGACACATTCCCGGTCTGGTATGCACAGGAGGTCGAAAACGTGCGCACCGACGTGCGTATCTGCAACACCTCGCTGCTGGGCACCGACTGGCACATCGACCAGATGAAGTGGGCCTGCAACGAGTCGGCGCCGCTCGCTCTGGGCGTGGGGCCGGAGCAGTACCTCTACGGCACCAATGAATACGTGCCGGTGGTGGATTCCCGCGGGCAGGAGATGGACATCGCGGACGTGATGAAGCTGTTCAAGCATCCGGACGTGAAGGTGCCGATGAGCAGCGGGCGCAAGATGGATTACATAGCGTCACGCAAGATGGTGGTGCCCGTGATCAAGGAGAACGTCATCGCTTCCGGCATCCTGGACGCGCGCTTTTCGGATATGATTCCGGACCATATAGTGCTGGAGATACCCAAGGGCAAGGACTACCTGACCAAGCCCGAGATCTTCATGCTAGACTTCCTGAGCAACTACAAGTGGGACAGGCCGTTGCATATGCTCAACATGGGCGGCGACATCAATATCGGCATCAAGGACTACCTGGTCTATGAGGGCTACTCCTACAAGTTCGTGCCCATACGCAACAAGATCACGACCACCGACATCGGCTTCGTGGATGCGGAGGAGCTCTACCGCAAGATGACGCAGGTCTACCGCTGGGACGCCCTCTCGGCCGACGGCTGGTTCATCGACTACCAGAACATCTACACCAACCTCGGGGTGATGGCCCCGCGCGTGATTTTCCTCAACGCCGCCAAGGCCTTCATGAAGCTCGGCCAGAACGACCGGGCCGTCGAAATGCTGGACAAGGGCCGCGAGGTGATGCACCGTTTCCCGCTGGAAGGCATTCCTCTGGGAATGTCCACCAATGACTACATCGTCATCGGCATGGTCGAGGCCTACTACGACCTGGGCGAGGTCAACAAGGCCCGCGAACTCGGCGCGCTGATGGCCGCCGACCTGCTGGAGTCCACTCGCTTCTATCTGGAATTCTTCGAGTTCGGGAAGAACGAGTTCGATATGTGCGGAAGCTATGTCTATTTCCTCGCCGACGTGTTCAAGGACGCCGGCGACACCGACCTTGCCGACAAGCTCACCGGCGCTTTCAGCAAGCTCATCGACTGGGCCTCGGGCGAATTTGATGAGCCAGAAGCCGCCTCCGAAGCTGCCGCCCTTGACACTGTCAGTTAAAGTTTTCTGGAAAACTCGCAGCCGCAGAAGGTCTGGTTGTAGAACCCCTGCTCGCAGATAATCTCTGCCCGGCGGGGCTGCAACCCGCCTTTGCGCCAATTTTGCGGCCAGAACACCACGTCATGCCCGGCTTGACCGGGCATCTCCCCGCAGGCCCAGCGGCCGGCCTCGTTCACCTGCTCGAGGCTCTTCCAGCGGGAAGAGGCGAGCGTGGTCGTGAGCACGGGGATGCCCTGTGTTGCGGCGTATTGCGCGGCCCGAAGGAGGCGGAACTTGAAGCAGTTGAGACAGCGCGGGCCGCGCTCCGGCGCTGTGGCAAGGGCTTTCGTCAGCGCCTCGTCCCCTTCGCCCCGCTTCAGGACGAAGTCCAGCCACGCCTCGTGGTCCCATGCGTCCTCCACCAGCGGCACCCCCAGCGAGTCGCAGTAGCGCCGCAACTCCCGGAGCCGCAGCTCATACTCCTCGCGCGGGACGATGTTGGAGTTGCTGAAGAATACCACCGGCTTGATTCCGTTGTCCACGAGGCACTCCAGCACCGCGCCCGAACACGGCGCGCAGCAGCTGTGCAGCAAAACCTCCTTACCTCCTCCTGGGATATCTAAATTCAACATTTAAGCCGGGATTTACGCAAAGTTATCAAAAAAACGTAATATTTGGCTTTACTTATAATTATGAAAAGACCAATTGCATCGTCGTACATTAGGACAAATGCTTTTCCCGTGACTTTGTCAGTAGTGTATAACAATTGTATATCAATAACATAACCAACCCGTAATGCGGTCATTGCAAAAAGGGCCCGCGTGTTTTTGTTTGCATATGTATGTTTCAATATAATAACTTATGAAAAAAACACTTTCCTACGCGCCTCCTGTAATGGAGGATGATTTACTATGGGCAGAGGGTGTTCTCTGCGTTTCTGACGACACGCCGGGTGATAGCGGCGAAAGTTTCTGGAATTATCTTGATGGTGAACCCCGCGAATTATAATCATCTTGAGCCATGAAAAAATTTGTTTTGATTGCACTTCCCCTTATGCTGCTGGCATCTTGCAGCAGGGAACCCGTGGAGTTGGTCGTAAACGAAAACTCTCCGGAATTTGTGACCGTCAAAGTCAGCGGAGACAGCCCCGAGACTTCAAAGACCGTTATCAACGAAGCCAACCGCTCCATTCTCTGGGGCAGCGACGAATACATCGCATTATATGAATTGTATTACGGCTATAACGACCGTCTGAATACTAACCAGTGGATGGGAGAGGCCGTAAAGAGCGCCAAGGGTGTCAGCACCAACGGCGGATGGACCATGAGTTTCGACGCCACCCTGCCGGCCTTTACAGGCTCCCAGCAGCTTACTTATTCGGCAATTTACCCCTACTCGGCCGTGACTTACCTCTCCGCCTACAATCAGGTCTATCTGTCCATACCGTCCGTTCAGACGGGCTACGTCGGTACGTTCGACCCCGATACAGATATCCTCCTCGGCGAGTCCAGGCAGTTCGATACCCAGCAGACGGACCTTCATTTCCATTTCCGCCGCCTGACCTCCATGTTCAAGGTCACCATCAAGAACCTCGATATACAGCCCGGAGCAAAGGTGGTCAGCGTCAAACTCCAGACACCTAACAAAGGACTGGCATCGGTCGGCATCGTAGATGTTATCGACGGTACCATTACGCTTCCCAACCCTGATGATGACCGGAACTCCAAGAGTGCGAAACTCAACTGCAAGGGAATGGATATCACTGACGGCACGTTCGACGTATGGTTCAATGTCTGGCCCGTCACGTTCACGAACCCCGACAACCTCACCATCTACGTGACCACGTCCGACGGCTACAAGTACTCCCGCACGATCATTATGCAGGATCCACCGCTCGAGCTTAAGGCGGGACAGGTGACACCGGTGATCGTGAATATGGCCAGCGCCTCCCGCACGGTGGTCTCTGATTACGCAAAGAACATTACCTTCAACTATACCGATCCCACTGAAGAAGGCATCACTATGAATTATAACGAAACAGAGGCGAGGGTTGTCTTTACCTGCCAGGATGACTGGTGCGCGGAGATTACCGGCGACGATGACGGATGGTTCACCTTCGACGGCCATCGCAAGGTTTCAGGTTCGAGTGCTTCGTGGTATTACCTCTACATCAAATGCGATAAGAATTTGGGCGATGCTCCCAAGACCGCTACCGTGACCATCAGCAATGATTTCACGGAGAAGACCTTCACCGTTACCCAGAAGAACTGCGTTCTCCTCACCGGAGCTGCCCTTTCGCAGTCTTCCCTCAACCTCGAATGCGGCCAGTCACAGACGCTGTCCATCATACCGACCCCTGCTGCCGCCACGAATTACAGGATCAGCTGGGGCAGCAGCAACGACAGGGTTATAAGCGTGGACTACGATTATAACCAGGATGCCCCCGACTGCGTCGTTACTGCCAATATGGTAGGCACGGCCACCGTCACGGCCACCGTCACCGACAAGGAGACCGGAACCGAGTACAACGTCGAGTGCCAGGTCACCAACACGGCCCCGCAGTACACCGCTCCTGCGGAAGTGCTCATTACGCTCAACCGCTATGTCTACAAATACGATTCCGGTCTCGAACAGTATGTGAGTTATTACGTTCCCACGGTTGTACGCAACGGAGTGGAAATCCCCCTGTTCGCAGAGGGCAATTCTTATAACAACTCCGCCAACGCCGTAGCAGTTGCAAATGGAAAGCTGGTTGTGGTCGGCTCGTATGAGAAGAACCCGGACGATCCTAACAATGAGGAGCCGGGAGCCTGTTACTGGATTGCAGGCAAGATGAAGAAGCTCCCGCAGTATCGCTCGCTTGACGGCCTGGTCGTGGACGGCAACGACGTGTACGCAATGGCTAACTGGTATGATACCGACTACCATTACGCTGTGCTCAAGAACTGGGAACAGGTGGCCGAGCTGGACGCCATCTCGGTGAGCAACATCGCCGTAGACAACGGCAACTGGTATGTCTGCGGAAAGGACTCCAGCTGGCAGACCTGCTACTGGAAGAATGGAACGAAGACTATTATTCAGGGACTCTATTCCGCCACAGCCATCGACGTGAAGGACAGCAATATCTGTATTGTGGGAGATGCGTACGACACCAGGCCCAATATCAATGTCTGGTACAACGGCGATGTCACAAAATGGTCCAAATGGACTGCGTCTTACCAGGCAGGATATGCCGACAGGGTGTTCCTGGTGGGCAGCGACATCTGGGTCTTCGGACGCTATTCCAGCAGCAAGACCTCTTATACGAGGGTTTACAAGAACGGTTCGGAAGTGTTCTTCCCTGCGTTCGACGGCTCCAAGTATGAAGACAGGAGATACGACAAGGCGGAGCTCCGTGGGGCTCAGGTGTTTGACGGCCAGTTCTATCTGCTGTACAGCCTGTCCTACACCGGCGCCAACACGTTCCGCAACCCGTCACAGGTGCTTTGGCAGACCCTGTACAATGAGCCCGCTTACGTGAATGAAGACCAGAGGTTTGAGGAATATTCCAGCGGTACGTTAAAATACACCAACCTCTTCGTGACCAACGAGTCGTTCGCCATCGGAGGAACTATGAATCCTCCTTACGAGAATCCGTTTGACAGTGAAGAAGAACAGTGGTAATCTTTCAAGAGTATAGCATTATGAAAAAGATAATATCTATTTTAAGCGCAGCAGTTCTGCTTTTTGCGGCTTGTGAGGTTACCCCGACAGAGGTCCCTGCCGAGCCCGTGCAGGCCGAAGGGACGCATCTGGACGTCAACTTCAACATTATCTGTGACAATCCGGACACCAAGGCCGTTAAGAACGTTTGGGAAAACGGCGACATAATCCACTTCCTTTTCGACAGGTACACGACCGACGGATGCTATTTGAGCCTCAAGTACAACAACGGTCTCTGGTCTCCCGCCTGGGCTGATACCTGGGTTGAAAGCGCACCTCTGGAGGAAAGGCTTGCGGCCAAAGGAAGCGGAACCGTAACAGCTTTATACATATTCAACCGCAAGGGTATGCGCTGGGGCTATTATTGCTCTGAGTTCTATGCTTTTAACGCGTTTGATGATGTTTTAGGAGGAGCGGAGAACCCTGTTTATTCCTGGTACTCCACCTGCGAAGACGCCCCTTATCAGGTGGTTGACGGCGTCCTCACGGCCGACATACACCTCACGATGCCGGCGGAGCACGATTTCGTGCAGTTCTTCATCCCCGGTATAACCGCAGCTCCGGGACGTTTCACCCTTGAAACGGAGCCGGCCATCAACAGCATACGTCCGGTCAAGTATTACAGCGCCGGAGGATTCCAGACCGAAGAGAATCCTTTAAGGCTTATGCCCGGCTACGCTTACAGGGACGGCACCCACTTCTGCGGAGAGCTGCCCGCACAGCTCAACGGTGTGAGCACGGATTATAAACTCATCCTTACCGATACTGCAAACGGAGCACAATACGAGTATAACGTATCCGGAAAAACCCTTTCCAGGGGCAAGTCCGTCAAACTCCCCGAACGCAGTGTATGGTCCGTCAAGACGCCGCCTACGGCACATCCGGCTTATGTGGACCTTGGTCTGCCGAGCGGCATCAAGTGGGCCACTTTCAATCTGGGCGCCACCCTTCCCGAGGAACTGGGCGACTCTTATGCCTGGGGACATACGTCGGCCGAAGTCCTTAGCTCCTGGTCGGAATACCGTTTCTGGGTGTCCGGTTCATATTACAGTGACCTGGTGTTCTCCAAGTACCAGACGGATGATGGCCTTGTGACCCTTGAGAGGGCGGATGATGCCGCCAGCGCTGTCTGGGGAGACAAATGGAGGATGCCTACTCTGGACGAATGGAATGAACTGCAAAATAATTGCAGCGCCCAATGGATGAATGTATCAGGTGTCGGGTGTTACAAGGTTACCAGCCAGGTTTCCGGATATGAGGATAAGTATATTATCCTTCCTGACTATCAGAATTATTGGTCTTCAAGCCTGGACGCCAGTGATGTTTGTGATGCAATGTCCTACTCCGCCAGCCTGTATTCAGGGTATGGATCCCGTATGGATGCCCTGTTTATTCGTCCGGTCTACGATGAGAGCCTGGAGCCTGCAAATCCTTCCGGTCCCGAGCCTAACGTTGAGTTTGCGTGGATTCCGATGTGCAAATATGGCGAAAAGACACTTTATGTGGCCAACAAGAATCTCGGTGCCGCACGTCCGAGCGATCCCGGCAAGTATTATATGTGGGGAGATGTCACAGGTCATTTGTACGGCGATGATTTCTATTTTGGTGTGCAGAATTATCCGTTAGCCGTTGGCTCCGATAAATACTCGGTGTATGTCTACAGCGAAGAACCCGGCCGCTGGGGCGGCGCAGGGGACGCTTCGGATAATCTGGTCCAGTTGCAGCCCGCGCACGATGCCGCCACGGCGGAGCTTGGTACTGCGTACCACATACCCACCAATGATGAATTCAACTGTTTGTGCAACAATTGCGAATGGAAGTGGGACAGTGCCAGGAAATGTTGCATCGTCCGCGGACTCAACGAGTTCTCCCGCAGCGAAATAGTGATTCCGGCCGGAGGCACTATCCGAAGCAGTGCAAAAGACACTCCTACCGGATTTGAATCGGAAGGATGTTACTGGCTGGCCGACCTTGGCGGCTATTATGGCGGTAGCCGCGACAACTACAGTTGCTTTGCCTCCGAGTTCGGTTGCGACGAAACGTATCCTTATGTCCATAAATACAGCACGAGGCGTGAAGGCGGCGTGAACATCCGCCCCGTCAAGGTAGAGTAATAAAAGTATTTAAGAATGATTACTGCGGGTGCGTTGCAGGACTGCGCGCACCCGCAGTTTTCTTTATAAAATTCACAAAGTGTGAAATTATTTTTGCGAATCTGCAAAATATGCTTAATTTTGCAGTCCCAAATAATCGCGGTAGTGGTGAAATGGTAGACACGCTACTTTGAGGGGGTAGTGGGCATTGGCCTGTGTGAGTTCGAGTCTCACCTACCGCACAAGAGGCGACTTTTTAAGTCGCCTCTTTTCTTTTTAAAATGTCCCTTCCGCACCGCGAAG
>JAEEGG010025517.1_pt1 | contig 11369 bp, 8 predicted proteins | sample 9134161 | NCBI WGS metagenome assembly JAEEGG01 (sample SAMN16246543, study PRJNA631951) | gut metagenome | biome: gut microbiome; feature: rumen; material: CR-attached | host: Bos | place: Iran: Karaj | collected 2018-10
CGGCAATGAGCTTATGCACCACACCATGACTACAGCCCGGGCAGTAGTGCATATTGTTGTCGTTCATCAGCGTCGGCTTCTTGCAGACGATGTTCTCTGGTTGAACTATTTGATTTCTATCCATAGCTTACATGACCATTTTAAGTGCATTAACAATTTCTTCAGGATCGGGCACGATACCACCCAGACGACCGAACTGCTCTACAGGTACAGCACCATTCACAGCCAGGCGAACATCCTGTACCATCTGTCCGGCGTTGATCTCGGCAACGAGAATACCCTTCACCTGCTTCGACAGTTCAGCAATCTGCTTCTCGGGGAACGGGAACAGCGTGATAGGACGGAACAGTCCGACCTTGATACCCTGTTCGCGGGCCAGCTCAACACTCTTCTCAGCAATACGTGCTGCCGAGCCGAAAGCCACGATGGCATATTCGGCATCGTCCATCAGCTGCTGCTCAAAGCGAACCTCGTTCTCCTGAATCTTTGCATATTTCTCCTGCAGGGCGATGTTACGCTTCTCCATAGCCTCGGGCTTCAACTCCAGCGAGGTGATTACCACGCGTTCACGATTCTTCGGCTTACCAGTCGAAGCCCAAGGACACTGAGCAATAACCTCCTCGTCAGTACGACGTGGCTTGAATGGAGGCAGAACAACCTTCTCCATCATCTGACCGATCACACCATCGCTCAAAATCATAGCGGGGTTGCGATACTTGAATGCCAACTCAAAGGCGAGGTCTACGAAATCAGCCATCTCCTGAACAGAAGACGGAGCCAGCACAATGACCTTGTAGTCACCATTACCACCACCACGTGTAGCCTGGAAATAGTCACCCTGCGAAGGCTGGATAGTTCCCAGACCAGGACCTCCACGCTGAACGTTCACAAACACACCCGGCACCTCGGCACCAGCCATATAAGTGATACCCTCCTGCATCAGGGCGATACCAGGAGAACTTGAAGAGGTCATCGCACGCTTACCAGCACCGGCAGCGCCATAGACCATGTAGATACTGGCCAGCTCGCTCTCAGCCTGAACCACCTGCATACCAGTGGTCTCCCAAGGCTTCAGCTCTGCCAAAGTCTCAATCACTTCACTCTGCGGAGTAATAGGATAGCCGAAATAGCCGTCACATCCGCAACGAATAGCAGCATGGGCAATAGCCTCATTGCCTTTCATCAATACAACTTCTCTTTCTTCTGCCATAGCTTACTCCTCCATTTTTTTACGATAAACAGTAATGCAGCCGTCCGGACAGACGATGCCACACGAAGCACAGCCTACGCAGGCCTCCTCGTTGACAGCCTCCACATAGGGGTAGCCGTGCAGATTCACTTTGTTGGCCAGGGCGATAACCTTCTGCGGACAAGCAATGATGCACAACTGGCATCCCTTGCACCTCTCGGTATCCACCACAATGGCACCTTTCATTTTAGCCATAATATTGTTCTTTAATGCATTAAAATCTGAATTCAGGCTGCGAAGTTACGAATTTTTTGCGAAACTACCAAAGAAACCACCAAATAGTTTCCATTTCATGGCTATTCTTGACGTGAATCACAAATAATCAAAATAATTTGGTCAGTCCGGTTTTTCTTTGTAATTTTGCGGCAGATTAATCAAACAAAAACGAAATGATGAGAAAAATCCTCTATGCAATGATTGCGGTCGCCGTGGTGACCAGCGTGGTTTCTGTGTCTTTGTCGTCGTGCAAAAGCGACGGCGACTATAACATCGTCAAGGACAAAGCCTTCTTGGCTGACTCGATGATTAACGATGCCTATGAACGGGGGGTCACCCACGAGCAGTTGACGGCGCTGGCCGACAGCCTGTATGAGGCGGGCGATATATCGGTATGGAAGAAAGCCATTGTTGACTATAGCGTGGCTGAAGACAATGTTGATGTGCAGAAGGCCGTGGACATTCTGAAGGCTGCCATTGCCGCGGGCGAGCCCCAGACGGAAAAGGACAGTGCTGCCTACTTCTTCTGCGTGACGAACCTGGCTTATTCGCTGGCTTACCAGAATCACTACGAGGAGGCGCTGCGCACGGCAACGGACGCGCTGGAGCGGGTGAAGCAGATCAGCAACATCTACTATCGCAACGACCTGCTGTCGAACCTCTACGAAACCATCACCAACGCACAGGCTGCCATGAGGATGATGGACGAGGCCGAGCAGACCGCCGAGGAAGCCTACACCTACTCTATGGATGCCTATAGGGCGCTGCCGAATGCACCGTCGGTCATTGCCACGATGAGCCATGTGTCGTCGGCCATTACGCGTCTGCAGGAAGACGAGAAATATGAGGCTGCCGAAAAGTGGCTGGCACGATACGACTCACTCGTATGCATACTGGATACGCTCGATGACGCCGACCCGGCATGGAAAGACCTGCGTCTGGCGACGAACTATCTGTTGCGTGCGAAGAACGACATGGGGCTAAAGCGTCCCGAAACAGCGGAGAAGGCCTATCAGAAATACTTGACGACGGACTACGCGAAGACTCGCCAGGGCGAGTTGGGCCGTACCGACTATCTGATGCTGGCCGGGCGATGGAGCGAGAGTGCCGACCTGCTGCAGGGCCTGGAGAACTATTACAACGAGCTGGGCATTGACCTATCGCTCGACGTGCTCCGACAGCTGAACAACAAGTTCAAGTCGAACTACCATGCTGGCCGTCGCGACTCGGCGCTGTATGCAGCCAAATTAATTCTGGAGAACCTCGATTCGGCAATTATCCATGAGCGTGAGAGCAACACTGCCGAGATGGCTACCATCTACGAGACACAAAAGAAGGATGCCGAGATTGCCCAGCAGAAGATAGCGCTGACACAGCAACGCGTCATCGGACTCGTCATTGCCATCATCCTGCTCACCATCTTCTTCGTCATCTACACCCTGGTGCGCCGCCGTGCAGCAAAGCGCATGGCAGAAATGCGCGCCGAGCAGGAGCGTATCGAGAACGAGCTGCAGATAGCCCGTAACATCCAGATGTCGATGGTGCCCTCGACATTCCCCGACTACGAGGGACTCGACATGTATGCCTCGATGACGCCTGCCAAGGAGGTGGGCGGCGATCTCTACGGCTACGTGCTCATCGGCGACAAGCTCTACTTTGCCTTGGGCGACGTCAGCGGCAAGGGTGTGCCCGCTTCGCTCTTCATGGCACAGGCCACACGACTGTTCCGCACGCTGGCTGCCCAGCAGATGATGCCCGCAGAGATTTGCACCCGCATGAACGACGCCCTATCAGGCGACGACAACGAGAGCGGCATGTTCGTGACGTTCTGGCTCGGACTGCTGGACCTGAAGACCGGACACCTCGACTTCTGTAATGCCGGTCACAATCCCCCCGTCATCGGAGACGGCGAGAACGGCGGCGAATTCCTCGAGATGGTTCCCAACACGCCCATCGGTCTGTGGCCGGGAATGGAGTTCATAGGCGAAGAGATTGACACCATCAAGGGTCGCACGCTGTTCATCTACACCGACGGACTGAACGAGGCCGAGAACCGTCAGCAGGAGCAGTTCGGCGACGACCGTCTGTTGGAAATCCTGCGCACCACGCCTTTCGACACCGCCCAGAGTGTAATCGACACCCTTAAGGCCGAGGTTGAGAAGCACCGCAACGGCGCCGAGCCCAACGACGACCTCACCATGATGTGCGTGAAGATTAGTTAGAATTCAACCAACTTACAGCGATGTCAGCATAGCAGTAAAAATGCGTGCTGCGGGTTTTGATGACGTCGGTGTGGAAATGGCGTTCGTGCTGCATCTTGCGAAGCGACTGCCAAGAGGCTGAGAACGAACGGTTATATGCGGTGGCTAAGAGGCGCACCTGCTCCTCTTGTTTCACTTGTTGCAACTGAGGAAGGCGCAGCAGTTGCAATCGGATGAAGATGGCCAGATAGCGGCACTGGCCCTGCATATTGCTGAGACGACGTACTCGCGAGCGACGGGCTTCGTTATTATCTGCGAGATTGAACGAGAAGCCATACTCCTTGGCTAGCGGAGATGTATTCCAAGCCTGCTCAACTTCCTCAGCAAACGATGGTTTCATCTGGAAACGGCCTATCGAAAAGTCGGCCCCTTCCCTACCCTTGCTGATGTACAGCCCATTGACAGCAGCACGTTCTATCTCGTCCTTCCACATCGAGTAACGAATCAGTTCCGGAAAGACAATAGCCTCAGCCAGACGAGCGTCTACGCCGAAGAGGTCGAACTCCTGCTTCCATTCCTCATGATGCTCGCTGACAAAGCGATTGGCATCCGTCCAGTCGCTGCCAAACGTCTTGGGATAATTGACGGAAAATGCTGTGGTGCTACCCATCATGAGTAGCAACCACAGCATCACAATATGTTTTATAGTTTGTATGTGCATTTCACGATTTCGCTACCGTCCAGGATAATCCACTCCAGCGCGTTGTCCTTGGCGGTGAATGCAACGGGATAGAACGTGGTCATGCCGTTGACTATCAACTCACCCGTCTTGCTGTATTCCACAACGCGCTGACCACTGCGGCTCTTATAGGTTCCGTAGGGCGGCATATTCTTGCTTGCGCTCTTAAGACGCTGGTCTGCCTGCTTGTTGATACGCTTCAGCTCGCTCTCGTCGATTTTGCGGAACTTGCCATTCTCGACGACACCCCACTCCGTCTGATCACCAGAACGGTTGTCGGCCAGCAGAGGCCAATCGCCACCAACCTTATATTCCTCGACAACACCCATGTAGCCACGACACTCCCACACACCAAAGCTCCATCCTTCGGGCAGCGTATAAAGTGTCTCTCTGCAGACGGGCTGGGCATCCAGTTCCGGCAACTCCTTATAAGCATCATCCAACAGGTTACCTGTCATGATGACGGCATTCAGGTCTGTGCGTCCAATGGCGCACTCGGGCAGATCGCCGCTGTTGACTACCTCGCGAGTGAGACGGTCATACTCTGCGGCAAACTTCTTGGCCTCGGCAATCTGGCGCTGCAACGAAGCACGATACTCCTTGGCAGCCTCCAAACGATACTTATAGAGCATTTCGTCAGCTTCGGCATAGAGCGCATCCACCTTGGCAGCATCGTCTGAAGCACAAATCTGCTCGTACAGCTTATGCAGCTTGTTGTTATACTTCTTAGCTATCGAGCTATAGTCGTGCTTCGACTCCTGAAGCAGGAATTTCTGATATTTGGTGGTCAGCAGGCCAATCTTCGCCTCATAGCCGCTGAGCGCCGCCGTCATCTGCTTAGCCTGCTTGGCCATATTGCCGGCATTCTGAGCCATCTTCATCATCTTCTGCGTAAACTCAGGATGTGCCTGGATGTAAGCCTCCTGTTCCTTTTCGCTCATCTTCTCGAAGCGCTCTATCTCGGCACGGTCAACACCCTCGCTGCCCATGAACTTCATCATCACCTTGTCCTGAATAGGCTGCTTCTTCGACTCGGGGGCGTTCTCGTCCTGAAGGATAGCCAGCTCCTCCTTCGTCAGACCAAACATGTTTTGAATCTTGTTCTCCCACTTCTCGCGCAGTGCCTCCATCTCGGCATCCGAGCATTCCTTCTCGTTTTTCAGCAACTGCTCGGCACGTGTCGTCACGGCGGCAATCTTCTGCGTATAGGCCTCGCGCTCCTCCATCGAGCTGCGAGCCATCTTCTCAGCTGAGGGCAGCGCAGGCAGTTCCTTCATCAGTGCCGACGCTGTCGATGCCTTGCTGGGCGTGATAGTGCCGTCCCACGTGATGGTCGATGTCTTACGCTTGGGCACGATGTCGCTACCCTGAGCAACAGAAATCTTCGACGGATCGACAGAATCGTCGCTGTCTGCGTCATTCTGTTCTTCACTCTCTTCATCCTCAGAAGTCCCTACGACAGCAGCCTGAGCCTTCTGCTTCAGTTTCTTCAGGAATCCCTGTGCATTGGCATCTGCCGTGCTGAGCATCAGCAGCGCTGCCAACATAAACATCATCTTTTTCATACGTTTTACGTTTTTATAATTGTTATTGTTCCAACATTTTCTCTTGTATCTTCAGCGACTCCTCCTGCAGCTCGATGCTGATATCCAGCATCTCCTCCTGCAGTTCCTCTGCTTTCTCGGGATGAGCCTGAATCTCTTTGCTGATTTCTTCCATCCGCTTCGTCAGACGCTCAATCTTCGAGGCGGTCTGCTCGGACTCGGACTCCTTTTCGTCTTCTATCTGAATGATATAAAAGCCTGTCTCTGAAGAGTATGATATCAGACACTCTTTACCCTTTCCATTCACTCCGTCAAATTGTTTATCGGCAATCGTCATTTCTCCATTGAAACCGTGACTTTTCAGCCTTTCAATCAGTTTATTGAACGTAATTCCGTCACGTGACTTGACACTAAGAGTGAACGTATTGTCATTCATCATCACCATATCCTTCTCCGTTAAGCCATCAGGTAACAGATAAGCAAACTCAGAGGGTAATTTTCCGCTGGCTACGATGGCTTCACCACGTTCTATCATATTAACAAAATCTGGATCCAGACTGGACTTCCAGTCGTAAGACCAAATACCGTCATCACCGATCTGGACCAGATTCGCTGTCTCAGATGTTTCGTTTGTGGCCATCCGCGGTCCATTGTTGACAGACTTTGACTTCGCTTGTCCCAAGGTGGGCGTCAGCGACGAAACATACGGCAAACTGTTGGGCGACCCTGCTCTTTGCTTGGCATAAGGGTCTCCTTCTGCTGTGACAACATAGCCTGATTCAAATTCGAGTGGTGCAAAGATTTTGTCATCTTCCAGAATCAGGATGTCATTACCATCCACAAAGTCCTTCATCGTGTAGGTCAAATCATCATGAAAAGTAAAATAAGGTGTCCAAACGTTAGCATAGTCGGTTTTCTCTTGCGTCGCGATATAAATAGCAAGTTTCCTGCCCTTGTTTCCGCGAGGCTGTCCGTAATAGTCGAACTTGTATTTCACCTCTGCTTTAAGATGTCCACCACCTCCAGAATACTCTAATTTTCCATCTTTATACCATCCGTGAACAAGTCTGAACTCACCTGTATGGTTCACCTTGAATTCTGGTTCCTCCTCTTTTAATAGTCTGATAAAAGGCCAGTTGGAATTATCAAGATTCCCCTTTTCGACTGTCAACTGAAAATCGTAACTCTCCAATTTCTTATCACCTAACACTGTAGAAGAATTCACGATGTCGTGGACTTTGGTATATGGCTCCAGAAGCCTCATCGGCAGTTTCGGGCTCAACATCACCATCTCCTTGAAATTCGTGTCGAACACATCCAGTTCTGTCTGATGAGCCACCAGTTTCATGTGTCCCTTATAGGTTCCATAGCGGCTGGTCTTACTGCCGTCAATCTTCTGCAAATCGGCATTCATAATCCAGTCCTGTCCGATGGCACACCGGAATATCGAGGGATTCTCGCGCTTGACGGTGGTTTCGACTTTAATTTGCCATTTACCGTCTTTGTAATATTCATCCAGACGTTTCCTCAGTTTCTGGCTGACGGTCTTATAGAACAGTTCCTTCACCATCTGGCGCTGCATCATTTTGTTAACCCAATCCTCACGATCCCAGATATGGTATTTGTTCATCAGTTCGCCCAAGTCCCAACCCAGTTGTGCAGCAGCAACCATCATCATGATAGGACCCAAGGCCTCCGACATCATATCGCCACCCAGGTCGGCACCGGCATTCAATGCCATGTTGACCACGGCATCTCTTCCATTTCCCACCAAGTAGTCGCAGACATCAGCCCTTCCCGCCATGATGGCAGCCTCGACGTCTTGGCCATTCAAACTGGCCCGGACGACATTGACGGCATCTGCCGCAATGGCATATTCACCGCCCAGAGGATTCACTCCACTGCGAAGCGCTATGTCGAGGGCCTCGGCACCAATCTGTTGCCACTGGGCAGCACTGATTTCCTGGAAGTCAGCCAAGTCGCTGTCGATATTACCCAGCATGCCATCAGACATATTCAGATCGTTCATGACATCCCTCACCAACTTGGTGATCTCCCCGACAGAAAGAGGCGGTTTCGTGTTTTCTATCTTTCCTTTGAACGACAGTTGCCCCACCTTGAACGTGATGGTTGACACAGGCCAGTAGTCATCCAATATCCTGTTCCAGTCGATATAACTGGAGTTTCCGAGATCCCTGTGCGGATTGGTATAGTCATGATTGGGGTCTATCGTTGTATTCTGCGCCGCCAGTCCCATAGGCAGCACAAGCATCAAGATAAAAACAAATACTTTCTTCATCGTCGTTTGGTTTTATAGTTTTACGTTATTGTTTATTCAGTCGTGCGGTTTCGGTATTGTGCGGAGTAACTGGAAAGATGTAGCGTCATAGACATCTATCATCTTGTCGAAACGTAACATTTCAATCACATTGTCGTGACCGTCCCAAAGGGAATCGTACTTCATCGGAATGACTATTTTCATATTGCCGTCCATGAAACCATAGTTCTTGCCATCCTTAGCGACCAGCCACAAATACTTATCCCAACCTTTTATCTTCTTGTATTCGAAGGGGAGCAGCTGTTTGTTGTCCGGCGTAACAATGCCAAACAAACCGTTCTTGCACATGACACACTTGCCGTTCTCAACGTCAAGATCCTCGTCGTAATCGTAGATGAACGGAATGCGCACGCGACCATCATAGCCCAGTGCGCCATAACGGGCCGTACCGTTCTTATCCTTCGTCTTCAAATAGATGAAGTCCGCGTCCACCCAGCAGTTGCCGAAAGTGCCGTACTTCGGCTGGATAATGAAGTTACCCTCGTAGTCGATGGCACCCCACGTGCATTCGTTCTTCTCGTCCGTCTTCACACGCTTGAAGGCATCGGGCTCCAAGGGTCCGTAGCAGGCTCCTGTCTTTACGGCAAACAGTCCGTTGCCGATGTCCCTGCGGTCTGTAAAAGCGCGCTTGCCCACGGCAATGGCGGTCATTTTGCGGAGTATTTCCTTCGGGTCGTAGGTGTATTCCTTCACCTCATTGTCAACATGACCATTATACTCGCCTCGCATCTGCTCCACCTCCTTCAACTGTTCCTTTAGTTCGTCAGCCAGCTCGGGGTGTTCCTTCATCATCTGCTTCACATGGGCAATCATCTCGTCAATCTCCTTGTTCATTTGCGGAGACTCGGCGTTGATGCTCATCTGCATAAATTCCTGAGCAAACGTCTGATACTGTTCAAACAATTCCCGATTCCTGTCCATCACACTTTCATCGAACAGCAAGTACTGCTGCAAGGCTGCCTCCCTGTCAGTACCGCCTGTAGCAGCGAAATTCAGGGCAGTCACATTCTCCCAACGCATCTCCTTATCCTGCGCTCCTACGGGCAGACAAAGCAAAGACAACAACAATCCGACGATAATGGTTCTTAGCTTCTTCATACGTTTATCGGTTAGAATACGCAGGCAAAGTTAAGCATTTTCTATGAAACTACCAAACAATTCGAGCACTTAATAAAGCCGGATACAAAATAAAAACTATGGCGACAAGGAAGAAGGCTAAGGACAAAAAGTTGTTAGGCCCCTGCTAAAAGGTTGTCAGGTACGGGGGAAAAGGTTGGGAGGCCGTTCCGGAAGTTAAAACTGCGTCGATGGATGATAAAACTGCGACAATGGACGATAAAACTGCGACAATGGACGATAAAACTGCGACGATGGCTTTTGTTTTTTTCAGAAATAGCAAACGCCCTGATGGCGTTTGGGACATCAGGGCGTTAATTCATTATAATACGTGTTACTTCTTGATGAACTCGACGCGGCGGTTCTTGGCGCGCCCTGCCTCGGAATTGTTGTCGGCAACAGGTTCGTGTGAGCCCTTACCCACAGCACGGAGGTTGAAGCCGTCGACGCCCATACCCTCGAGGGCCTTCACCACAGCCTCAGCACGCTGCTGCGACAGCGGGTCGTTAATCTTGTCAGATCCCTGATTATCGGTATGACCCTGCACCTCGAAGCGAACAGTGGGGTTCTTCTTCATGTAGTCGGCCACCTTCTGGATTTCCTCCATCGACTCGGGCTTCAGCGTTGCCTTACCAGTTTCGAATAAAATGTTGTTAGTCACGAACTTACCCGTCTCGGCTATAGCTTTCTCAACGGCGCTCATATCGGTAGCATTGCGCTCATAGAGTTCAACGGCACCCTTGGCAATCACCACGTTCTTCACGTAGGTTGGACGCTTATCCATACCGCCCGACCACAGCGTCAACCAGCCTGCACCAGCCTTGGCATTAGGCACATTGATCACACGCTTGCCATCGACATAGAACTTGATGGCACGCTTGTTGAACGACAGGGCGAAATGGTGCCAGCGACCATCGTTGATCACACAAACCTCATGGGCAGTAGAAGTTCCCTCCTTATGAGAATATCCCTCCTCTGTCGGACGAACATAGTCGCAATCGATCGTCTGCCTGTCGTATGCCATACTATAATGGATGGTAAACAACTCATAGTCGTGCCTCTCGTTCTCGTTCATAATATCGAGCTCGATGCTAGGTGCACCATCCTTGGGACGGTCGTCGAAGAGCATATCATACTCTACGGTGAACACATCGCCTAAGTAGTTCTTGATACCGCCCTTGACCAGCGGGGTAATCCAGCCGTCGCCATCCACAAGGGCAATACACTTCTGACCCTGAATGGTAGCGATTTCGGCATTACCACGCACCAAGTCCCACTTGGAGGGGAACTCACCGACCTGCTCACCCTGCATATTGTCCTCGAACATCACGACGCTGCCACGAACGAAGTCGCTCTTGGCGGCTCCAGCCTGGGGATCGTAGTCGTCCTCTGCCTCGTCTTCGTCAGCATCGTTGTTTTTTTTGGACTTTTTGCTGGACTTGCTGCTCTTGTCGCTCTTTCCGTCGAGGACTTCGTCCATAGCCTTGTTGGTTTCTTCGTTTACCTTGCTGTCCACCTTGTTCTCTACAGCATTCTCGGCAGCATTAATAGCACGTTCTTTCAGTCTCTTCAAAAAACCCTGTGCATCGGCAGTAGCAGCAAAAGCTACCATGACCATCAATAATAAAAGAATTCTTTTCATAAGTTTATAGTTTTAAATTCATATTAGTCTATACGAGGGACAAAGATACGAAGAAAATCTGCAACCTATACAGATATAGCCTATAAATTTTGTTAAAAACCGCAATGAAAGGATACGAGTATAAATAAAAAGCCTTACTTTTGCAACGATTTATGAACTTAAAAACGGAAAGAACAATGAAGAAACTGATAATGACAACCGCAGTGCTGGCCCTTGCTCTGACAGGCGTGATGGCCCAGAAGCCGGCACAGATTCAATTCGACAAGACCACCCACGACTTTGGCACTTTCTCGGAGGCTAATCCCAAGGTGACGTGTGTGTTTA
>JAEEGG010025519.1_pt1 | contig 11368 bp, 2 predicted proteins | sample 9134161 | NCBI WGS metagenome assembly JAEEGG01 (sample SAMN16246543, study PRJNA631951) | gut metagenome | biome: gut microbiome; feature: rumen; material: CR-attached | host: Bos | place: Iran: Karaj | collected 2018-10
CGTTGGCCAGGAACTCCCAGTTGAACGTGCTGCCGCCAGTGTTCTGGGCACGGGTCGTGAACACGCCCTTAACATCGTCGAAGACGCTACTTTTGACGGCGGCGTTGGCCATGGTGGTCGCGCAGGTTATGGTGGCGCAGAGCGCCGCAAGGATGCGAGAAGTCTTCATTATGTTTTCCCTCCGAAGATTAGCCTTGGTGCGCGGGGTAGCTCCCCCGTTACGGCAACAAGTATAGCGCATTCCGTGCGTGAAAAACGCGCAAAAACGCCACAAAAAATCGTGATTTTTAAATAAAGTCATTGCCAGGCAATGGGGATTGCGGTAGAATATGGCAAATGGCACACTCGAATTACACCTCCTCCCCCCCCCTGCGCATTCTCGTGGCGAACTGGATGATTTCGCCCCCGGCGCAACGGCTGCTCGACGGCATCCAGTCCTTCGCCCGCGAGCATGGTCTTTCCTGGGATCTGGAGGCGCTGCCGATACAACAGACGGATACGATGCGGCTGGCGCTGGAGGCGGAACGCCCCGACGGCGTCATCACCGGCTTCGATGCGCCTGATGTGATAACATCGCTCATGGCCACGTCGATGCCGACGGTCTTCCTGCGCCACGGAGTGGACGAGCCGCCGCCAACGCGACGGCGGCTCTCAGTTCTGCGGTTGGACTTCGGCGAGGTGGGCCGCGTTGCGGCGCGCCATCTGCTCGAGCGCGGCGGATTCCGGTCGTTTGGATTTGTCGAGGCAACGCACGACCCCAGCTGGTCCGCAAGCCGGGGCGAGGCCTTCCACGCGGCCGTCGCGTCAACGGGACGGCCCTTTTTTCGCCTCTCCGCGGCCGAAGGCGTCTTCCAGGCCTCCGTCGCGAACCGGCGCGAGCTATCCGCCCTGGCCGACTGGCTCAGGGCGCTTCCCAAGCCGGCGGGCGTCTTTGCGGCAACCGACGAACGGGCGCGCGACACGTTGCTGGCGTGCCGCGAGGCCGGACTGGAAGTGCCTCGCGCCGTCGCCGTGGTCGGCGTGAACAACGACGAATTTTTCTGCCGCCACGTCTTCCCAAACCTCACAAGCGTCGCAATCGACCACGAGAAGATCGGAAGTGTGGCCGCGGCGGAATTGCAGCGGCTGCTTGAACGGCGACGGCCGCGGCGAACGGCATTCGTCGTCCCTGTACTGTCGGTGGAGGCACGCGCCTCGACGGCCCCCATCTCGCAGGGTGGACCGCTCGTGCGACAGGCCTTGGACTGGATCGAAGCCCACGCCTGCGAAGGGGTCGGAGCCGCTGACGTGGCGAAGGCGCTGCGGGCAAGCCGCTCGCTTCTCGATCTCCGTTTCCGTGAGATTGGCGGCGGAACGGTGCTGGGCGCCCTAAATGACCGACGACTTCGGGAAGTCCAACGACTGCTACGGGAGACAGACGACCGCATCGAGTCGATCTGCGGCGCCGCAGGCTTCAGCGACGCCAGCGGCCTCCGCCGTCTCTTCAAGCGACGCTTCGGCCTTTCCATGCGACAGTGGCGCACCAAAAATCGTTTGTAGTACACCCTCATGGCAAAAGAAAGTTTACTTCCGCAATTCTCCTTGCTATAATCATAGTGTTCTTTTTATGGGGGCGACTTGGTTTCGACGGGATACGTGGAGGCCCGGTTGCGCGCCGAGGATGCTCGTTGGCCTCGCTAAAAAACGGGCAAAACCCTAAATGCGAACGATCAGTTCGACATGGCTGCCTAAGCCCTAGAACGCTAGGCACCCACGCTTAACCTCCGACTTCCGCTGAGAGGGTACGCGAATTTAGCGGGACTTTGCCGGAAGCCCGACAGCCGGGCGGCCGGACATCGTACAAACCGGCTGCATGCCTTTCGACGGGCCCGTCCACGGACATGCCGGAGGGCGAGATCAAAACGTGGAACACGCGCGTAGATATCTGGCCAAATCTGTTTCGGACGGGGGTTCGACTCCCCCCGCCTCCACCAATTTAAAATCGGGGTTCGTAACTCGAACCCCGATTATTGTTTTCGCAGATATTGAATAATGGTATGTTATTCCCATGAATCAACTCAGTATCTTCGTTTCACTTATCAAGGCGTCAAGACCATTTTGATGAAGGCTGTTATCTTGACACCAGCCTTTTTGTTCTGCTATATTTATGCATGTAACACCTCTCGTACTTTGGAGAAAACATGCGCAGGCAACTTAATTCGGTATTTGTTTCCATCTCTATCGCCTCGGCCGCATTGACGGCTTTTGCAACGCCGCGGTACGCGGTCAAGTTCACTGTCGCCGGATACGGCGGCGCAACCGGGCTTGAGAACTTCCCCGTCCTTGTGAAGCTCGCCGAGCGCGACGCGACCGCCGGCACGGGCATCGTCGGCTTCAACTACGCCGACATGTCGAGCCCGTCCACCGGCGCGGACCTCTGGTTCTCCTCCGACGCCGCCGGCGCGACCGTCATCCCGCACGACATCGACGAGTGGCATTCCGACGGGACTTCGCTCGTCTGGGTGAGCGTGCCGAAGATGGCGAACGGCTCGACCTTCTACATGCACTACAACGACTCCGCCCCGCCGACATACGCGCCATCCAACGTCTGGCTCCGCGCAAACTACGTCGGCGTCTGGCACATGAACGAGGCGAGCGGCAACGTCGCGGACGCCACCGGCCACGGCCTCACCGCCGTCCCGAAGGGGACGCGCGCCTCGACGGACTCGATCGGCGTCGCGGACGGCCCCATCGGGACCTGCCGCCAGAACTCGCAATCCTCTTCGCGCGGCAGCGGCAACAACAATTGCTTCCTGCAGGTCGCCACCTCGCCGTTCCTCGACGCCATCAACAACTATTGCACCGCCTCCCAGTGGGTCAAGTTCACTTCGGTATCCTGCAACAACGTGCGCATATACAGCCGCAAGACCGGCAACGCCGATTCCAAGGGGTTTGAGTGCGAAATGGGTAGCGCATCCTCCGTCACCATTCGCGCCGGCGGCAGCAGCAGCATCGCCCTCAGCCTCTCCCCCGTCGGGCAATGGGTCCACTTCGCCGCAGTCTACGACAGCACATTGTGCTACGGCTACGGCAACGGCGGGGCTACATCGAAATCCGGCACCATCACCCAGGTTGGGAACCGTACTGGCATAGGATACGGCCTCGGTTCGGATGCGGACGGATCGGAATGGTGCATCAACGGCTGGATGGACGAATACCGCCTCCGCTCTGTCGCGTCATCGGCCGACTGGGTCAAGGCCGAGTATCAGACGGCGACCGTCGCCGGCTTCGTCACCGCCTCGGCCGTGGCTGACGAGTCCGCCGCCGTCGTGGTCGCCGGTTCGCCTTTTGAATACGGCACGCCATCGCCGGCATACGGCGTGGACGCAGGGCATTCCGTTGGCGATTCGCTCCGCCTTACGGCTCCGGCCTCGATTTTCCTCAATTCCGCCGAAACGGAACGCGCGCTCTGCACGGGCTGGAAACTCTACGACCGCGCGACCGGCGTCCTTGAGTCGCAGTCCGCGGCCGGCGACGACCCGACGGTCTGCGCCTTCCAGTACGCCGGGCCCGTCACGCTTGTCTGGCAATGGCGCCACCAGTATCTGGTTTCAATCTCCGCCTCGGCTGGCGGAACGGCCACGCAGTCCTTCTGGTCCGATGTCGGCGATTCAGCAACTGTCACCGCGACGCCAGATGCGGGATGCGCCTTCTATGGCTGGAACGGCGACACCGAAGCCATCGGGATCAACTGGAAATCTTCTTCGGCAAGCTTCACTGTAACCGCCCCGATTTGGCTGACGGCCATGTTCACCGGTGCCGAGCCGGTTGCAAAGACCTACACCGGCGCGAACAACGGCGCCTGGGACGTCGCCTCCAACTGGACGCCCGCCGGCATTCCGTCGGTCACGGACGACGTCACGATTCCAAACAGCAAGCGCGTCGCCGCCGGGCGCCGCATTTTCGCCCATTCCATCACGCTTGAAGGTTCCGGCGCGATTTCGCAGGGCGGCGCGACGACGGCCTACGACGCCTCGTGCGACTTTACCGGCGCATCAAGCTACGGCACCACGAGCAACTACGGCCGCAAGGCCGATGACTTCACTTCGACCGCCCTGTTCCAAGTCGAAGTGATCAGCAACGTCACGATGAACAGCTCTTCCCAATGGATTGTTGGCGGCCACAATTCCCCCGCCTACAAGACCGTCTCCATCGGCGGCAATCTGACTCTTTCCGGGACGGCCAAGTTCGCCATCTACGCCGGCAAGGGCGACATGGCGAACGAGCCTGAAAAGGGCGGCGCGCTGCTCTCGGTCGGCGGAACGGCGACGATTGGCTCGGGGACGCTCATCGACGCCTTCTGCAACGTGAACGTCGTGGGCTGCGGCGATGACCGAGCCACAGGCGCCTACGTTATGCTCTCGTTCGGCGACACGGTCGTGGCGGAGGGAGGCGTAATCAGGTCTCGCGTGGGAGTCGCCACTTTCACCGAAACGGCGCTCAAGCAGCTTGGCTGTCCGGCCACTTCGGGCAATTCCCTCGCTGGCGGCGGCCACGGCGGCAGTGGCGGCCGCGGCGGCGGAACATCATCGACGGCAACCAGCGCAGGCGGCGCGACCTACGACTACGAACTCTCCCCCATCCTTCCCGGCGCGGCGGGCAGTATCGACCGTTCCTTCGGCGGCGGCGCCGTGCGCCTCGATACCGGCAGTCTCACGCTAAACGGCACGATTTCGTCAAAGGCGCTCTACAGCAACGGTTACGAACGCGGCACCCCGGCCGGCGGGTCGATCTGGATCACGTGCGAGGAATACGAAATGGGCCAGAACGCCCTTCTCACGGCCGATGGACTAAATGGCGCGGCCTACAGCTCATACAACATCGGCGGTGGCGGCGGCGGGCGCATCGCAATCGCAACCGGTCTCTCCGCCGCCCAGAAGACCGAACTCGCTCGCACGGGAACAACCGACGACATCTCCACCACCACATCGCTGGTCCAGATCCACCCCGGCAACGTATCCGTCACCGCCGGCATCGGCATCCTCAACGGCACCGCGGGCGAAGATGGAACCGCCGTATTGTATTCCTTCCTCGACTCCTCGCAGGTCTCCGTCGCCATCGCGACTTCGCCGACAGGGCTTGACGATCCGGCCTTCAGCCCCGCCGCGAACGCCGTCGAACTCGTGGCACGCGGCTCAAACCTCTCCGCGACGGCCCCGCAGGAAATCGCGCTGCCCCACGAAAGCCGACGCCTGGGGACAAGGTGGGAGGCCACCTTGGGCAACGGCACCGTCTTCGCCTCGGGAACCGGGACGAACGCCGTTCTCCAAAACATCTCCGACAACGTCACGCTCACATGGTATTTCGAGACGCTCCAGTACGCCGTCGACATCCGCGCTGTCGGCGACGGCGCCGTCACGGGCGCCGCATCGGGCTGGTTCAACGACGGTGTGCAGCTCACCCTCGCCGCGACGCCATCCGCCGGCGCGGCCTTCAAGGGTTGGATCAGCGGATTCTACCTTAAGGAGGCCGAGGCCGCGGCGACAAACCTCACCCTGACCGTTGACCGTTCGCTTCGCGTGGCAGGCGTCTTCTCCGGAACGCCGTCCCTTTCCGCGAAAACATACGTCGGCGCCTCTGGCGGAAGCTGGGATGACGGCGCCAACTGGTCGCCGGCAGGCATCCCTGACGCGACCGATGCGGTGACAATCCCGGACAACACTGTCGTTGCGGTGGGCGAGTCGGCCACCGCCGGCTCCCTTTCCCTTGGTGAGGACTCGACCCTTTCGGTCTTTGGAAAGACGACCGCTTTTTACGAAACAATCTCCGTCCTGTCGATAAACCGCGCCAATCTTGGCCGCTATGCGGCGGATTCACTGGCGACCAACATCTACCCGTCCATCGAAGTTGCCGGCGATCTGACGGCCGGCACTGGAAGCTCAATTGCCCTTGGAGGCTTCAGGCAGAGAGGCCAGTCGCTTCTCTCCGTCTTCGGCAACCTCACCCTGGGTTCGAACGCGCGCCTCTCCATCTACGCGGGGCAGACGGTGCCGGGCCGCATCGCCTATCTGGACGGAACAGGCTCTGTGCGCGTGGGGGGGACGCTCTCGCTCGCCTCCGGCGCGCGCCTCAACCTCCTCGGCTACTTCCCGATCTACAACGACTACAACACCATTTCCGGCATTCCCGTGACGTGCGGCGCGCTTGAAGTCGCCGCCGGGGCGCGGATCACTTCTAATTTCCCCTACAGGTATAATCCGGGATCGCCCGTCGATTCGGGAATCGGAGGGGGCGACGGACGTGTCGCCGGCGGCGGCCACGGCGGCGCCGGCGGCGCGGGAAGCTTCGGCGACGGAACGAACCGGGCGAACGGCGGACGGGCATGGGATTCGCCCTACGCGCCGCTCTATCCCGGATCGATGGGTCGCGCAAACTATGACAGCGGCTCCATCGGAGGCGGGGCGATTCGGATTACGACCGACGACATACGCCTTGACGGCGAAATCAACGCCGACGCAATCTACGGCGGCGCATACGAATACGGCGGCGCGCCCGGAGGCTCCATCTGGCTCATTTGCCGCTCCTTCAGGGCCGGGCAGACGGCGAAGCTTAGCGCAAAGGCGTCGAACGGAGGAGCATACAGCACCTATAACAGCGGCGGCGGCGGTGGCGGACGCATCTCGATCTGCAAGGGGCTCGGAGCCGCGCAGATCGACGCGCTCAAGGCGGGAGGAACGCCCTCCGGCTCCATCCTCGTCGCGGACAACACCGTCGCCGACGCCAAGTACCGCTGGCTTGGCGACGTCTCCGGCGGCAGCCCGGCGCGGGAGGGCGAACCCGGCTCCGAAGGCACCTTCGTCATCCTCTCCCCCGCCTCCCTCCGCATCTTCCTGCAGTAGACAAAGCAAAATGGGGAACTGGACATGAAGAAAACAGTGGCACTATTTGCGGCATCGCTTGCCGCTTCCATGGCGCACGCCTATGACGTCTCGTCCTACGTGAGGGAGAACCTCGTCGCGCAGTGGGACGGCATCGACAACGCGGGGCTGGGCTACCACGTCGCGCAAACCAACATATGGAAGGACCTCGCCGGCGTATACAACCTTCCACTGACGTCGAAGGGCTCGTGGGCCGGCGGCGACCACCTGGTCGTCGACAACGGCTGCGCCGCGAACTACGGCGCCATCGGCCCGACGGGCTACAAGACGATTGAAATCGTCTACCGCCAACCCACCATCCTGGACAAGAACGGCGGCTTCATCATCAACGTCGGCGCGAAGAGCTACTACGCCCTCGCGCGGAAGGACGGGCGTGGCGTATTCTTCATCGCCGGCAACGACTACCAGGCGCTCTATCCGTCATGCGACGGGGCCCTCCGCTCCGTCGCCGCCGTCTACAAGCCGTCGCAGGTAAACCTGGCGGCCGTCTACACCAACGGCGTCGACGCGACCGACACCAAGTACAATGACAGCTTCAACGCCGGCGCCGGCCATCTCATGCTCGGCGACCGCACGGTCGCAACCAGCTACCCCTTCAAGGGGGAAATCTACGCGATCCGCATCTACGGCACGCCGCTCACGTCCGAGCAGATCGCAACGAACGCCGCCGTCGACGCGGTGCGCTTCTTCGGCGCCACCCCGACAAACCTTCTGCACGTCACCGCCGCGCCGTACTGCCTTCCTGCCGCGATCTCCCCCGGCTACGCGGGGCGCGGAGACCTCTCCGCCGGCGACAGCTTCCCGGTCAGCGCGCCGCAGGGCCATGTAAACCTTTCGGCGGACTCCTACGCCGTATGCACGGGCTGGAAGCTCTACGACGCCGCAGGCGCGGTCGTCGACCACGGCGACACACTCTCATTCACCTACGTCCACCCGACGCCGGCGGCCTACCGGCGTCTCGAATGGCAGTTCGACGTCTTTTGCCGCATCACGGCCTCCGGCACGGGCGGCACGTACAGCCCGGCCGAGCAGTGGGTGCGGATTGGCGACACCGCGACGGTCGAGGCCACGCCGAACGCCGACGGAACGTACCTCTACCTCTGGACGGACGCCGCGACGGGCCGGACTTCGGGCGACAACCCCTACGCCTTCACGGTGACCGGCCCCGCCGCGCTGACGGCCTCCTACCGCAGCTGCCTCTGGGTCGCGCCGGACGGCAACGACGCGAACAACGGCCTGACGCGCTCCACCGCGAAGGCGACCGTGGCCGCAGCTGTGGCGCTCACCACCTCCGTCGGCGACAGGGTGGTCGTGGCGGACGGCGACTACACCCTCACGGCCAACACGACCATCTCCTCCCCCTGCGTTGTCGAGGCGGAGCACGCCGGCGCTGCGCGGTTCTTCATAGGCACTGCCGGGTTCACGGCGTTCAACGTCAAGAACGCGGACGCCGTTCTGCGCGGCGTGACGGTCTACTCCGACCGCAACGTCAATTTGGGCGCGGCCCTCCTCTCCGTCAGTTCAGGCAAAGTGATTGACTGCGTCTTCAGCAACGCGATCTGCGGCGAGCATTCGCCAGTCTATCTAACAGGCGCCTCCTCCGTGATTGAGAACTGCGACGTCGTCGCCCTGACATCATCGGGCCGCAATGGCGGCGGTCTCTACATAACATCCGACGCCACGGCCAGGAATTGCCGGGTGAGAAAGTGCGTCGGCAACAACAACACCTATGGGACGGCGCTCTTCGTCGAAGGCGGATGGGCATACGGATGCCTCGTCGCCTGCAACACAAACAGCAGCACCGGCACGGCAGGCCTCCACATCCGCAACGGAAAGGGAGCGGATGGCTGCACCGTCGTCAACAACTACTCAGGCGGGCGGGTCGCCCCGGGGCTGTACTGCAAAGACGGCAAAACCGCCCGCAACTGCCTGGCCTACGGCAACCGCAACGCCGGCGGCCCGCTCGACACCCTTGGCGCCGGCTCCTTCTCGTATTGCGCCACAGGCACCGCCGCGCCCGCCGGAACAGGCAACTTCCAGCTCGGCGCCGACCCCTTCGCCAACCGCGCTGCCGAGGACTACCGCGTCCTCGCCGGACCGACAGTCGACGCCGGCGCCGCGCAAAGCTGGATGAACGGCGCAAAGGACGCCGCAGGCAATCCGCGCGTTTTGGGTTCCGCGCCGGACATCGGCTGCTTCGAGACGCTTCCTGACGCCCTCGCCGTTGCGGCGGTGCCATCTGCGGCCTTCATGCTCGGCGACGCGGCCATCACGTTGGCTGCCACGCCCGCGGGCACAAATCTCACGGGACTCGTCTACACCTGGGTCGTCACCGACCAGACAGGCGCTACAGTTGCAAGCGCCTCCGGCGACACGGCCGGCTCCATTGTCATCCCCGCTGGCTACGGGAGGTACAACGTCACAGTCACAGTCTCGAACGAGGCCGGCGAAACGGCCGCATGGACGGGGGAATCCATCGCCATGCGCGTTCCCGCAACGCTCTATGTCGCAAAGGATTCGACGCCCGCCTTCCCGTACGACACATGGGAGACGGCCGCGGGCGATCTTGCGACGGCCCTCGCCTGGTGCGGGGATGGATCCACCGTCATCATGGGCGACGGCGTCTGGACCAACACGGCGGCGACCACCGTTTCCAGAGCTACGACGGTGAAGTCCCTGAACGGCGCGGACGCGACGAAAATCTTCTGCAAGGCCGCCACCACTGTCATGACTCTCAACCATAAACTGGCGCGAATCGAGGGCCTCACCCTGTTCTCCGACCATACTTCGCGCAGCATGGCGGCACTTCGGATTTGGGACGGGACATTCGCCGACGGCGTCATCAGCAACTTTTTCTCAAGCGGAGCGGAAATCGTGAACATGAGCAGCCAGACGGCCGTCTTCACCAACAGCGTCGTCATTCGCAACGAGACGAGCGGCCGCATAAACACAATCCACACGACGGCCGACGATTTCGACCGCTCCGGCGGGCAGGTCATAAACTGCCGCATCATCGGCAACGTCGGCAACAACGGCGACTACGGCACGGCCATCTGCGCATACAGCGGCGCTGCGACGATTCGCAACTGCCTCATCCTGTGCAACACCAACAAGAGCTCAAGCGCAAGCGCGGTCAACCTCTACAACAACTCCGGCGTCCTGGAAAACTGCACCATCGTCGGCAATCGTGTCAACGGCTCTTCATCGCGCGCAGCCGTCATTACGTCCGGTGCCAAGCCGATAATACGGAACTGCATCATCCACGACAACCAGAACACCGGCGGCGTCGCCAACTGGTCTGGAACGGCCTCCTGTTTCACCTATTGCTGCACGACGCCGCTTCCATCCGAGGGCAACGGCAACATACCGCCAGTCGAACCGATGTTCACGGACGACGCGTGCCACATCGGTCCCGGCATTTGCAAGGACGCCGGAGTCATGCAGGCATGGATGGCAACAGCTACCGATCTAGATGGCGGTGCCCGCATAGCCGACGACGTCGTCGACCTCGGATGCTACGAATACATCCCCGGAGGCCTTGAATGCATGGCTGTGCCTTCCGCCGCCTTCATCCTGGGTCCCGGCGAGGTCACTCTTACGGCATCTGTTTCCGGCGCGGATCTGACGGGACTCACGTTCACCTGGCATGTCACTGACCAGACCGGAACGATAGTTGCCGATGTCGTGGACAGCGCTTCCGCGACTAACATCGTCCTGTCACTCGGCTATGGCCTCTATGACGTATCGCTCACGGTGTGCAACGCAAGGGGTGCGGAAGCGGAGTTCTCAGCCGAAGGACTCTTCGCAGTCAAGCCGGAAACGGTCTACGTCGCCATGGGCGCGGAGCCGGAGTATCCCTACGACACGCACGAAAAGGCCTTCACGAACGTCGTCGACGCCATCGACTTCGCGGAATCCGGAATGCGCGTCATCGTCGCGGACGGCACCTACACCAACGCGTCGAACCCGACCCTCGCCAAGAACATCGTCCTCGAATCGGAGAACGGTCCGGACGCAACGACGATCTTCGCCGTCAACGGCACGACCGTCGGCTGGACGCTCAATTCGTCCGGCGCGGTCCTGCGCGGCTTCACGCTCCTCTCCGACAACGCCAATGGCGCGAGCCCGTCATCGGGGCGGCCGGCGGCCGTGCGGGTCGCTTCAGGAACGCTCGACGGCTGCGTCGTCACGAACTGGTACACCTACTACACGCCCCTCTTCTCCGTCGGCGGCTCCCGCGCCGTCGTCACGAACTGCCTCGTCACAGGTTGCCGCTCGCAGTACCGCTGCCATTTCGCAAGCATCACCAGCGGCCTCATCGCCAACACCCGCTTCATCCGCAACTCGGACAACACGGCGTCCTCCGCCTATGGCGCGCTAATCCACGTGAACGGCGACTCGGCCAACGTGCGCAACTGCCTCTTCGCGGACAACACCATCGAATCCGCGCC
>JAEEGG010025520.1_pt1 | contig 11366 bp, 6 predicted proteins | sample 9134161 | NCBI WGS metagenome assembly JAEEGG01 (sample SAMN16246543, study PRJNA631951) | gut metagenome | biome: gut microbiome; feature: rumen; material: CR-attached | host: Bos | place: Iran: Karaj | collected 2018-10
AATGTTTGTAATGGCCTTTGAACTTGAAAAAACAGCGAAAATTTGCTATACTTTTGCGGCATGAAATTCAAATCAAATTATCAATACCTAAAATTAAAGTATTATGAACAACAGAAAATTCAGATTAGGAACGCTGCTGGTGTTTTTGGCGGCAATGACTTTTTCATTGAGCTCTTGTGAGTATATGGTGAATGTCGATTTTAAGATTGCTCACAACGAAAACGACACGCTTGTGCTGACAGGATGGAATGGGACAAACGAAGTTTGTTACACGAGTCCTTATACCAGCAATTCTGGCGATGTGTTCGACAAAACGACTATTAGCTCTTTCAGGGCGGGTGGCGGTTCTTCCACTACCGTTACGGAAGAGCAAGCCTTCATGCAACTCATGTCGGACTATGACAGCGTGATGATTACGCGCCGTTCTGACAATAAATCTACTATCACCTACCGCCATGATGAGAACGCGACGGATGCACAACGCTATTTCTTCACCCGCGAAGCGTGGAACTGCACCCCCGAAGGCGAGACGGAAAAAGACAGGACTTACACGCTTATATTGAAGGAGGAAATGTTTAGATAAACTGATAACATTAAACAATGATAACAACAATGAGAAAAGTGGTATTATTTGTAGTTTCCATGTGCTGCATGGTGTCAGCCTTTGCGCAACAAACCAGAGATGGACAGGAATTGCTCAAACAGATGCAGAGCAAAATCAAACAGGTGGAAAAATGGAATCGTTACGCCAACACTTTTAGTGAGCAACTGGATAGCGTTTATGGTGACTTCCAAAAAAGTGTGTTTGAATATGACGAGCGCTTCAACTGCGTGAAAATCGACTATTACTGGTTTTATGACAGTTGGATGCACGACTATACCGAGAAGTATGCTTATGATGAGCGAGACCGTGTCACAATGATCATGGATAGTACAGAAAGCCATGCCAGCAAATCTGTATTCTTATATGAGAATGGCGAATGGATATCTGATGAGTATGAATACGAACTTGATGGTGATGAGTGGATTGCCATCGGCAAATACACCTACGAATACGATGCAGACGGTCACATGGTGCTGTCGGTAGGTTATGCTCTTGAAGAGGATTGGGTAGCGGAAAACAAGATGACATGGGAATACGAGGATGGAAAACTACAGAACGACATCTATTATTACCATGGCGAAAACAGTTGGAATCCTCTCACAAGAAACGATTATTACTACAACGCCGAAGGTCTCTGCCGAGAACAGTTACAAAGCAATTGGGAGGGTGACTGGATAGAAAGCTGGAAGGTTGAATACGAATATGATGAAGCAGGCAACCGACATACAGAAACCACATCAACCATCTATGAACTTGACGACTGGGTTTATACCTACATGACTGAATATTATTATGATGCTAACGGGAATTGCTATTCTTCAGCGAGTTATTACAATGATGATTTAAGGGACTGGGAACTGGAAAACACGATGACCTACAATTACGACCTTTCGGTGCCGGTGGAAACCACCGCGGGAATCTGGATGGTTTGGGACGATGAGCTGCCCATCCATAACAAGTTGCTGGATTGGGAGTTGCGTGCAAACGACGATGGCTATACCACCACATTCTATTATTCAAATTGCGAGGGTTTGACCGATAAGCCGGAAAGTTTGTTGACTGTTTATCCTAATCCTGCCAAAGAGAAGGTTACAATAGATGCTATTGAAGTTACTGAGGTACAAGTTTATAATGCCCTTGGGCAGAAAGTGAAGACTATGCGAAACACGAATGAAATTCTCGTTTCAGACTTGCCTCAAGGGGTTTATCTGCTACGGATTATCAATGCAATGGGAGTCTCGCAAACGGAACGCATCACGGTAATAAAATAAGCCACAGAGAATGCCTTCGATGAGCAAAAACTATTTCTTCAGCGCCTCCTCAGCCTGCTTCACCGTGCCGCGCTCGCCGTTGATGAAGGCAATGACGAAGGCATCCTTGAAGCCCAAATCGCGCACTTCGTTTTGCCGCGCTATGGCTTCAGCTTTGGTGAGAAAACGGCCTGAAATGTAGCGATAAGCGCCGTTGTATTCGTAGACTTCCACTTCTTTCACACCTTTAAAAGCCTTGTCTGTAACGGGCACTTTCTTGTTCAAGGTGGAAAACTGAACCGAAAAATAGGTGTCTCCAACAACTGAAGAAGGCTTTTTATCATTAGTCTCAGGCTTGTCGGAAACATGGTTCTCAGCCTCAAACTCCCGCTTGTACTCTTCAAAGGCGCGGTAAAGAGCCAAGGCCATTTGGTTTTGGCCACGTTCCGAATTGAGGAATTGTTCCTCTTTTGTATTGTTGATAAAACCTAATTCCACGAGAATGCTCGGCATGGAAGTCTTCCAAAGCACCAGAAAACCAGCTTGTTGCACACCTCGGTCGTTGCGACCTTTGCTGGCAAACTGTTTCTGCACCTTGCCCGCCAAATCAAGGCTTTGGCTTTGGTAAAGGCTTTGTGAGAGCGAGAAGAGGATATAGGCTTCGGTGCTGTTGGGGTCGAAGTTGTCGTAAGCATCGGTGTTGTCTTCCAATAAGATGGCCGCATTTTCTTTTTTAGCCACAGCCAGGTTTTTCTCGTTTTTCGATTCACCCATCACGAAAGTCTCTGCACCAGAAGCAGAGTTGGCGACTTCCGTGGAATTGCAGTGTATCGAGATGAACACGTCGGCATTGTTGCGGTTGGCAATGGCGGCACGCTCGCTCAGTTCGACGAATTTGTCTTTTTTTCGCGTGTAGATCACTTTCACATCGGGAAGGTTCTCCTCGATATATGCTCCAAACTTGAGCGCGACAGCCAAATTGAGCGTCTTTTCGTTGGTCACCTTGCCCAAGGCTCCCGTGTCCTTGCCGCCATGACCCGCGTCGATGACGATGGTTTGGATCTTTTCGCCCTTTTGGGCAAAGGACCATAAAGGTATCAGAAAAAGCAGGGCTAAAACACCAAATCGCGAAATCTTTCGTTCTATCATACTGAGTTTGTTTATTTATGCGCGAAGAAAAACTATCTTTGCAGCGGATTTCTACCGTACAAAAGTAATCGTTTTCACGTTGACAAAACGCACGGCATATAAGAATTATTTTCATCTGGTGGCCTTTTCTTTGCTCACCGCCATGGTCGTGTTGTTTTATGGGTGTAGGCAATTATCTCATACTGAGAAAGATAAGTATGATTTTGAGCAAAACAAGGTAGATAGTGTGTTGGTGGCTCCAGAGCGCATTGTCGATACGATAACGCTGGTTTTGGATTCCATTCAACCTGATACAATTGCCCAACACTTCCCCGACTCTTTGACTTTTCCAGCAGATAGCATTGCGGCTTTTGATTCTTTAAGAATTTCTACTGATAGTCTCCAAGTTGATTCTTTGATGAACGATACGTTGAAGCAAACAAAACCTCGCCGTATCGAGCCTAAACGTTCGGAGTCGGCCATCGAGACGAAGGTGATTTGCTCGGCAGTGGATTCATCGTACCGCGACATGAACAAGAAGAAGATTTACTATTTCGGTCAGGCTGAAGCCAAATACGATGACATCACTTTGACAGCGGCTTGCTTGGAATTCGACCTTGAGACCAGTACCTGCCGTGCATACGGTGTTGCCGATTCGTTAGGCAAGTTGCAAGGGCGACCTGTCTTTACGCAAGGGGAAAGCACCTTTGAGGCCGTCGAAATGCTATACAACTTCAAGACAAAAAAAGGTGTCATCACCAAGGTTTGGACTGAAGAGAACGATGGCTATTTGCATGGTGAGCGCATCAAGCGCATGGATGACAACACCATCAACATCCGTTCGGGAGGCTACACTACCTGCGACCTCAAGGAAGACCCGCACTATCAATTCAAGTTTACCAAGGCCAAAGTCATCCCAGACGATAAGATTGTCACGGGTCCGATTTATTTGACCATTTCCGATATTCCGTTGCCGTTGGCTCTGCCTTTCGCCATCATTCCCAATACAAAAGGCAAAAAGTCAGGTCTCATCATCCCTACCTATGGTGAATCAGCCAACCGAGGTTTCTACCTTGAAAACGGTGGCTATTACTGGGCCATCAATGACTATTATGACCTGCAAGTTTTGGGTGACATCTATACCCGAGGTTCGTGGGGCATTAAGCCGACTTTTCGTTACAACAAACGTTACAAATTCAATGGTTCGATGGCTTTAGGCTTCGCCGTCAACAAGATAGGTACGAAAGGTGCAGCCGATTATCAGGAAAGCACTGATTTTAAGATACAGTGGACCCACAAGCAAGACCCTAAAGCCCACCCCAAACGAAGCTTTTCGGCCAACGTGAACATAGTAAGTTCCAACTTCAACAAATATAACGCACAAACCACTAATGATCAGTTGAGTAATACCTTCCAATCAAGTATAAGTTACCAGACTAATTTTGCGAGTAAGGTTTACCTTACCCTTAATGCCAGTCATAGTCAGAATACAATGACCAGGCAAGTGACAGCTTCATTGCCAGAACTCACTTTATCAGTTAATACATTCTATCCTTTGAAAAATGTTGGCAAAACAGGTAAGAAACATTGGTATCAAAGCTTGAGTATGGGCTACACGTTGAATGGAAAGGCCTACATTAATGACGTGGACACGATGCTTTTCCATGGCATCTCCGATGACTTCGGTGGTTGGGCGAGGGAGATGCTTCGCGACCATGTGCAGACGGGTATTTCGCATAGGATGCCCATCAATGCCACTATTAAACTGTTTAAGCATTTCTCATGGACCAATTCGTTGACCTTGAACGATTACATGTATTTCAAGCGTATTGAACGTCAATGGATTAACGACAGTGACTCGACAGGACATCTGCAGACCGACACTATCCATGGTTTCCGCAATTTGGTGGACTTCAATGCGACTTCCAACCTGACCACCAAAATCTATGGTATGGTGAACTTTGCCCAGGGCCCCATCCGTGCTATCCGTCACGTCTTCACGCCAACCATCGGTTTTACCTACCGTCCTAACTTCGGCGACCCGAAATGGGGTGTTTATGGTTCCTATGTCGACGGCAATGGCAAAGAGCAGGTTTACAACAAGTTTGAAAGGGCACTTTACGGCACGCCATCGCAAAACCAACAAGGGTTGTTGACTTATAGTTTTAATAACAATTTGGAAATAAAGGTGCCGTCAAGTTCCGACACTATCACGGGAGTGAAGAAAGTACCAATATTAGAATCGTTCAGTATTTCAGGCAATTATGACGTAACCAAAGATTCGGTCAATTTTTCTCCAGTTTCAATTAGTGGGCGCACTACCTTGTTCAAGAAACTGGGCATCAATTACAGCAGTTCCTGGGATCCCTATGCCGCCGATTCGTTAGGGCGTCGTATCAATCGCTTTGAGATTACCAACAATGGACGGCTGTTTAGGAAGACGGGTTCTTCGTGGCGTTTCAGCATGAATTATACTTTTAACCAAAATGATCTCAAAAAATTGCAAGGCAAAAAAGGTAGTCAGGAGTTGAGAACTGAAATCAACGAAAATGCCAAGAAATCAGGCAATTTCGACCCGGATGAATTGAACGAAATCTTAGGCAACCCCAATGCTTACATCGATTGGACTACGCCATGGTCACTCTCAGTAAGCTATTCCTTAACCTATACAACTTCAATTGCTTATGCTGCTTTTATGGGCATTGCCACCAACACTCACGTACACACTATTGGCCTCAATGGTGATGTCAGCATCACACCCAAGTGGAAAGTGACCTTTTCGACGGGTTGGGACTTTGTCAACAACAAGATTTCCTACACCAACCTCAGTGTTTACCGCGACCTTCACTGCTGGGAGATGCGCTTTAACTGGATTCCTATTGGCAGCTACAAGAGCTGGAATTTCACCATCAACGTGAAGGCCCAAGCATTGAAGGACTTGAAGTATGAGAAGAAGAAGGATTATCGTGATAATTAGTTGAGAGTTTAGTGTGTAGAGTTTAGAGTTTTTTTACTTTTGCATCGGAATAACAATAACTTAAATACATCACATTATGAAAAAAGTATTTACCCTTCTCCTTGCGCTGGCCATGGGTTTTGGCCTGAAAGCGCAATGCCCCTACACGGAAGCCATTGATTTCACGGCTACTGACATTCATGGCACAGAAGTCCATCTGTTTGATATCCTCGACGGTGGTCAAGCTGTGCTTATCGACTTTTTCTTTACTACTTGTGGCCCCTGCCAACAAGCTACACCGAAGATTGTTGAATCCTACTATGCCATGGGCTGCAATATGCACGATGTGTATTATGTCGAAATTGCCACCGGCGATAGCGATGCCGCATGTCTTAATTGGGTAAGCAATTATGGTGTGGAATATCCTACCATCAGTGGCGTAGGCGGCGGTACGGCCATTTGCAGCCAATACGGCATCCAAGCCTATCCTACGGTCATACTCATTATGCCTAACCATGAAATTGTCATCCAAGACTTGTATCCTATCCCTAATGCCCAAACTGTCATCAATGCCTTGGAACAACACGGACTGCAGCAGCATGACTGCAACGGCGCAACATACGACCCGCAGGTGAGCATCACGGTTGACCAAGTGCTGGAAACCGAAGTTACAGCCACCTTCACGCCCAACGAAGACTGCGCATCATACGCTTACACCTTGGCCACCGAGGCTGAAATCCATGAATGGATGGGTATTGCGGGTCTCGACCTCCCCGAATACCTTTGGAATTATGGCATGCCTGGATCGGGAGTTATCTCTAACACTTTCGGTGACTTGACTCCTAACACGGAATACATGATTTATGCCGTACCTGCCGACATTGACGGCAACCTTGGTGAGGTCGTCCAAGAGCCTGTCACCACCACGCCTAGCGGTCCCTCTGAAATCATGCCCGATTTCACTGCCACCGACATTGAAGGCAACGAAATCCACCTCTATGACATCCTCGACGCAGGTCAGGCCGTGCTGATCAACTTCTTCCTTACCGGCGACCCGTATAGCGAAGCACCTATGGCCGATGTGGTCGAAGCCTACCGCCTCTATGGCTGCAACCAAAACGATGTGTTCTTCATGGAAATCTCGCCCAACGGCCACGACAACGAATGCCAAACTTGGGTAGACCAATTCGGCGTCCAGTATCCCACCATCAGCCGCGACGGCGGTGGCAATCAGATTGCACAAGACATCCCCGTGGGCTATTACCCCACCATCATGCTCATCCGTCCCAACCACACTTTTGCAGTGCGTGACATCTATCCGCCTACGCTGGAACAAATTATTAATGCCATGAACGCGGAAGGCTATGAGCAGCATGAATGCCCGTATGAAGAAACTCTGACCTTCAGCACAAATACTGTAAATTTGAACTGGGGCGAAATGGCTTGGGTTACCGTTTACAACAACACTGATGAAGATGCTACCATTACTAGCATCTGCGATGATTTCTATTGGATGGAGTTCTCTTTGGACGGCCAAGAATTGTTTTCCTGCTATTTCCCCATGGAATTTACGATTCCGCAGGGCGGATCCGTTGAGTTAGGCATTCTTTGCGAAGTAGTCGGCAAGAGGGCCGTCGTCCCCGACCTTGTCACCATTACAAGCAACCTGCCTGATGCGCATTTCACGGTCATGGTTGACGACACTTGGTCTGTGGATGAAAACGAGGCTTCGGCCACAATCTTCCCCAATCCCGCCAACGACTTCATGACCTTGAAAGGCGAAAACCTCGGCACGGTGCGCGTCTATAACGCCCTCGGCCAGAAGGTGGATGAATACGAAGCTAATGGCAGCGAACTCCGCATCAACACGACAGGCTATGAGAACGGCGTTTATGTCGTGAAGGTTGGTGAGAAGACTTTGCGCTTTGTGGTGAAACATTGATTTACTATGGTCTATGGCTAATGACTATGGCCGCTTCAACGATTGTAAAAGCGGCCATAGTCATAGGCCATGAGCCATTGGCCAAAATAAGGAACCATGAAAATAATCATCCTTCGTTCCTCGTTTCAGAACGATGAATTTGTCAGAAACGAATATGCCGACCTGATCCAAAGGTTGGAAAACGAATGTAATGCCGAAATCAAAATCATTGGTGACGAATCTGTAGAGACGCGGTGCGCCACGTCTCTACAGGCGTTACCCGATGCCTTTATGATTGCCACCGGCGGCGTGGAGAACCTTTTCAAACGCATTTGGTCCGCCATCGATGTGGAAACGATGTGTGGTCCGTCGCGCCCAAAAACCGTCACGATGATTGCCGACGGGCGCAACAATTCGTTGGCTGCCTCATTGGAAATCTTGACCTATTTGGGCAATATCGGGGTGGAAGGAAAGATTTTGCATGGGACGAATGATGATATAATATCGGCCCTTGGAGAGACGCAAGGCCGTGCGTCTCTACGGGGCCGAATCGGGTTGTTCGGACAACCCTCAGATTGGCTCATTGCCAGCGGTGTGGACCGCGATTACCTTCGTCAACGATACGGTATCGAAACCGTTGACATAGATTTACAACGCCTCATCGATGGCATCAAAACCATCGCACCGACCGAGGCCAAGAAGGTGGCGCAGGTCATGGTGAAACGCGCCAAGGCCGTCAAAGAGCCTTCGGATACCGATATGCTGGAAGCCGCCAAAGCCTATCTCGCTATCAAACGCATCTGTCAAGAGGAGCGCTTGGACGCCATGACCATCCGCTGCTTCGACATCGTGAAAGCCTGTGGTACGACGAGTTGTTTGGCTTTGGCATTGCTCAACGATGAAGGCATCGTGGCGGGCTGCGAAGGTGATATGCAGACATTGATGAGCATGTATTTGGCCAAACGTTTGTGCGGCGAGGTGGCATTTATGGCCAACCCGTCACAACTCACGGATAAAACCTCCATGTTGGCACACTGCACCATCCCGCTGACCATGTGCAATGAGACTGTGGTGCGCTCGCATTTCGAGTCGGGTATAGGCGTGGCCATACAGGGTGTGTTGCCACTGACCGACTACACCTTATTTAAATGGGGTGGCCCTAAATTAGACCGTTATTTTGTCACCGAGGCACAAGCCATAAAGGCACCTTACAGCAACCATTTCTGCCGCACGCAAATCACGCTCGATGTGAATCTGAAACCTTATCTGCTCCAACATTCCATCGGCAACCACCATGTCATCATCCGTGGAACGCACGCCGACGCAATCCGCCGATTTATGCAGTCCAACGGAGTTCAGAACGTGTAACCGAATGAGAAATAAGCTCCAAAACGGTTCTCCGAATCTCTTCTCGACCAATGTGCTGTCAGTGAAATGGGACCCAAAGGACTATTGTAGGAATACTTCAATCCCGCGCCTTGTGCTTCAAGGGGCTTAAACATATTATCAAACTGCATCAGAGGTACCAGATCCCAATTTATCAACAAATTGTACATGGCAGTCAGATAGTGGTTTCCATAAAAGTTGTAACGTAAGTCGGCACGAAACACACTGGCATTGTCATCTGCCGACTCCACAGAGTTAAACCCGATGAAAGGCATTTGGTCATAGAAATGGCGCCCTGAAATCTCGCTGCCATAAACGTTCCACAAGTTGAAATATCCAGGTATCCCTGACACATAGCGGCCATACACTTGAGGTATAATGGTGAATCTCCCGCCTCCTGGTGTGATGTAGGATTGAAAACTGTATGCGAGATCAAGGTATCCCTTTTCTGTAGTAAATCCTTCTTCAGATTCAGAATGATGATTCAAGTTGATATGATAACGACCTGTCAAGCTAGCCTTGATGCCATGGTTGGCAAAATAGGTGTCATCTAGATTGTCGAATTCCATGGTGACATACGGCGAAACCAGCTGGTTGGACACGAAGAATAAGGAATCAAAAATATTACCAGTTATAGAGGAAAGATCAAATGTCGTATTAGTGTATGATACACCGACTTTGGTGTTGAAGTTGAGAAGATGGAACTGTGAGATATAGCCACTTAGCTTATGCTGTCGGTAACTCAGATTGAACATCTTACCCACGATAGCTGATGTTCTGAAATGCTCGTTGCGGTAGTCGTAAGCCAAGTTAAAGTTGGCCACGGATGGCACAGAATAGGTATAGGTGAGATTGATTTTTGGGCTGTAGCTGAGCTTGAAATTCGCGTTCAACTTTGAGCCGTTGAATTTCTTCTCGTTGAGACCAACGTGGAGCAACAGAGCAGCCCCTTCTTCAGTGTCATAGCGTACACCTAGACCGAAAACATGGGGTTTGGCATATTTCATATCGATATTCAAGTCGTAGGCATCCGAAAGCTGATCATTCTGGTGGATGGAATCGCATTCCTTGATTTGATAAGTGATTTCATCGAAGCAGCCTGTACCACGATAAATCTTAACGGCGTTTTCGATGTCTGCTTCCGAATACGCTTTATCGACCTTCAGTCCACCTTTTCGGATCAGCCAATTGCTTTCCCGAGGGCTCACATTGTTGAAGGTGATGGAACGGATGAGTACTGACTCTTTGTCCAAATTCTTGGCGTTAGGCGCACGAAGTGTCTTGCTGACAGGATGTCCTGCCGAGGCATCGACGGCCTTTTTGATGGCCAGGAGCTGGTCGTGGTACTCGCTGGCTTTTTTGTAGCCTCTACCCACGAGTGTGTCGATGGCATCTGGGGTGAAGCTGAGCATGCCGAAGCCGCTGATGTCAGGAATGATATGGACATCGCACAACTGACGGTTTTCCACTCGCTTTGCACTTGTGCTGTTGGTGACCAACCGGAGAAACACTTGGGGCAACGACTTCAAATCGTTGATTGTGACATCCTTAGTGGAAGTAACTTCAATACCAATGATGATATCAGCGCCCATGTCACGAAGTACATCGGCGGGGAAGTTGTTCACCAAACCGCCGTCAACGAGTACTTTGTCACCAATCGTGACAGGAGAGAATACGCCTGGAATGGCCATACTAGCCCGCATGGCGGTAGGCACGCTACCACTACGCAACACCACTTCCTTGCCGGTAATCATGTCGGTGGCCACGCAGGCAAATGGGATGGGCAGGTCGTTAAAGTCCATTTCCTCCTGATAACCGACACATAGGTCGTTGAATAAGTTGATAAGTGAACTGTTGTTGACGTAGGCACTGGGCAACTGGCTGATAAACTTCGAATTAGGGTCGTTGTCAAAGAGACTTTCTGTGTTGAAAGGTACTTGAAGCATTAGAGTGCTGTTACGTTGCCTCATTTCCTCCGACATCATGGAGCGGTTAATCTTATTGCCGATATACTCTGACCAGTTCATGCCTGCAATGAGTTCGGTAAGCTCATCGGGAGAATAGCCTAAGGCATAAAAGCCACCGATGATGGAACCCATGCTGGTGCCGGCCACATAATCA
>JAEEGG010025524.1_pt1 | contig 11366 bp, 10 predicted proteins | sample 9134161 | NCBI WGS metagenome assembly JAEEGG01 (sample SAMN16246543, study PRJNA631951) | gut metagenome | biome: gut microbiome; feature: rumen; material: CR-attached | host: Bos | place: Iran: Karaj | collected 2018-10
GGGTTCGCGGGTCGAGTAGGAGATATCGACATCGTGGTCGAAGATGCGCATGGCAAAGGTGACCTGTGCCAACTGTCGGTCATTGACGAAACAATTCGGTTGGAATCCTTCGTTCTGCGCGGGGCGCATACGTGGGAAGTTGACCGAATACTTGGTGCGCCAATAGTGTTTCTGGAGATAGCGCAGGTGATAGGCCATCAGGGTAACGTCGGTCTTCCACTCTTTTTCCAGTCCCAACAGGGCACCCATGCCGATGCTGTGGACGCCTGCCATGCCCATGCGGTCAAAACCGTCCAGTCGCCATTCGAACTTACTCTTCATGCCGCGTGGATGGTAGTTCTTGTAGTTCTCCTGGTGATAGGTCTCCTGGAAGCAGATGACTCCGTTCAGACCATGGTGGGTCAGCATAGCGTAGTCTTCGGTGCTGAGGGGCATGACCTCAATCTTGAGGTTCGAGAAGTAGGGTTTGGCTCGGTCCAATGCATCGGCCAGATATTGAGGACCCGCTTTGGCGGGATTCTCGCCCGTCACGATGAGGAGGTTCTCGAAGGGACCCAGTCGCTTGATGGCCTTGTATTCATCTTCGCACTGGTCGATGGTCAAGATGGTGCGTGCCATCGGATTCTCCCGGTGGAAACCGCAATAGACGCACGAGTTGGAGCACGAGTTGGTTATATAGAGGGGGATGAACATCGACATCGTCTTGCCGAACCGTTCGCGCGTGTATTTTTGTGAGAGGCGCGCCATGGTCTCCAGATAGGGTTCGGCAGCGGGCGAGATGAGTGCCATGAAATCCTCTACGTCACAATGGCTTTTGGCCAATGCCCGACGTACGTCCATGTCGCTTTTGGCGGCAATCTTCTGGGTGATTTCTTCCCAATCGTATTGGTTTATTTCTTCGCTAAACATGTTCAATTGATTATTTTTCTTGTTTTTAACCCCTCCTATGACTTCCGGCACGGCTGGAAAGAGTATTCGTTCAGTTCGTGAATCGTGGCGTGCGGACCGCAGATGGCACAGGCGATATTGGCCTCGATATCAAAGCGTTGGAAGGAAAGGGTGAGTGCATCGAAGGTCAACACGGCATTGGTGAGCAACTGCCCCACTCCCGTGATGTATTTGATGGCTTCGGTGGCTTGCAATGTACCCATTGTGCCGACGGCACTACCCAACACGCCCACCATTGAACAGGTCTCGACTTGATTCTCTTGTGGCGGTTCGGGGAAGAGGCAACGGTAGCAGGCAGAACCTGGAACGTGTGTCATGAGTTGTCCGCTGTAGCGTACGATTCCTGCCGTGCAGAAGGGTTTGCCCAACAGTACGCAGGCATCGTTGATGAGGTATTTAGATGCAAAGGAGTCGGTGGCATCGATGATGAAATCGAAAGGTTTCAGCGTCTCCAACGCATTTGCGGCGGTGATGTAGTGCGATATGGGTTCCACATGTACCTCTGGGTTGAGCCGTTCGATTTTCTCTTGGGCCGACGTTACTTTCAGTTGTCCTGCATCGGTCGAGAAATGGATGACCTGACGTTGCAGGTTACTCAGCGAGACAATGTCGGCGTCGGCTATTCCTATCGTCCCAACACCAGCGGCGGCAAGGTATAGGGCACAGGGTGCGCCCAGTCCGCCGGCCCCTATGATGAGGACTTTGGCGGACAGAAGTTTCTCCTGCCCAAGGGTGCCGAATCCATCCAGGATGATGTGCCGGTTGTACCGACGATTCTGTTCGGGAGTCATAGTTTTCTCAGGTCATGGGTCAACTTGGCGGCGCAGAAGTTCGGTCCGCACATCGTACAATATTCTCCATCGGTATGTCCTGCCTCCTCAAAATACTGCAAGGCACGGTCGGGGTCGAGCGAGAGGTGGAACTGGTCACGCCAGCGGAACTCAAAACGGGCTTTCGACAATGCGTTGTCACGTATCGTGGCTCCAGGATGTCCTTTGGCGAGATCGGCAGCGTGGGCTGCAATCTTATAGGTGATGACACCTACGCGCACATCTTCGCGGTTGGGTAGTGCCAGGTGCTCCTTGGGGGTGACATAACAGAGCATTGCCGTGCCCAACCAGGCAATCTGGGCTCCTCCAATGGCCGATGTGATGTGGTCATAGCCAGGTGCGATATCGGTCACAATAGGTCCTAATGTATAGAATGGTGCCTTGTGGCAGTGGTCCAACTGACGTTCCATGTTCTCGCGAATCTTGTGCATAGGCACATGTCCCGGACCCTCAATGAAGGCCTGCACGTTCTTGGCCCAGGCACGGGTGACGAGTTCTCCCATGGTGTCCAACTCGGCAAACTGGGCAGCGTCGTTGGCATCGGCGGTACAACCGGGACGGAGACCGTCGCCCAGAGAGAGGGCCACGTCGTATTGTGCCACGATGTCGCAGATGTCGTCGAAATGTTCATAGAGGAAAGACTCGCGGCCGTGTATCAGACACCATTTGCTCATGATGGAACCTCCGCGCGACACGATGCCGCACAAGCGTGAGTCGGCCAGATGGACATTCTGTCGGCGTATGCCTGCATGGATGGTGAAGTAATCCACTCCCTGTTCGCATTGTTCGATGAGGGTGTCTCGATAGACCTCCCAAGTCAGGTCTTCCACGCGGCCGTTGACTTTCTCCAGAGCTTGGTAGATAGGTACGGTGCCCACGGGGACAGGACAGTTGCGTACAATCCATTCACGCGTCTCGTGTATGTTTTCGCCCGTCGAGAGATCCATCAGTGTGTCACCGCCCCACTTGCAACTCCATACCGCTTTGTCGACCTCCTCTTCGATAGACGAGGTGGTGGCCGAGTTGCCGATGTTCGTGTTGATCTTGACCAAGAAATTCCGGCCGATGATCATGGGTTCCGATTCGGGATGGTTCACGTTGGCAGGCAGCACGGCACGGCCTCGGGCTATCTCATCGCGCACAAATTCAGGAGTGATGTGTGATTTTATACCCAATGCCTCGCAGTTCATGTTCTCGCGTATGGCGACGTACTCCATCTCGGGGGTGACGATGCCGGCTTTGGCATAGGCCATCTGGGTGATGGCTTTTCCCGCCTTGGCGCGTCGGGGCAATTGGATGTGCTCAAAGCGCAGGTGGTCCAGACTCTTGTCGGCCAACCGTTGTTTGCCGTATTCGCTGGTGACTTCGGTCAACTGCTCGGTGTCGTTGCGTTGCTCGATCCATGCTTCACGCATTCGGGGCAGACCACGTTTCAGGTCCACCGTATAGTTCGGGTCGGAATAGGGACCGCTGGTGTCGTAGATATAGATGGGGGCATTCACTTCGGTGTGTGGGATGCCGTCCTTGTCTTTTGTTACGGTGGGAGTGAGGTTTACTTTGGTCATTCCTACCTGGATGTAGGGGAAGAGTTGTCCTTGCATATAAGCTTTTTCGCGCTGGGCGTAAGCTTTCTTGTCGTTGGGCATGTTGTTATGTTCGATTTATTATACTTCAGTTTCTTTTTTGAGGAGTTCAAGAAGTTAAAAGAAGTAATAGTCCTTAAATGGCAAAGGTATCGCTACTGGTATAGAATAGCAGATAGTATTGTCTTTAATTTCTTTATCTTCTTGCACTTCTTTATCTTCTTTAAATACTTCCTCCCTTTTTTAATTATTCAAAAACGCTGTGAGGGGTGACGATGCTTCGGCGCAGTCGCTGATAGCACCTAACCCTGCCTCGTAGGCTCGGCGACCAGCTACGACAGCTTCTTTGAAGGCGATGGCCATTTCCACAGGGTCGCCTGCCACGGCAATGGCGGTATTGACCAGACAGCAGTCAGCGCCCATCTCCATGGCTTCGGCCGCGTGGCTTGGTGCTCCGATGCCGGCGTCAACCACCACGGGGACGCTGGCCTGCTCGATGATGATTTGCAGGAAGTCCTTCATTCTCAGACCCTTGTTGGTGCCGATAGGGGCGGCCAACGGCATGACGGTTGCTGCGCCAGCCTCCTCCAAGTGCTTGCAGAGGGTGGGGTCAGCTTGGCAGTAGGGCAGGACCACAAAACCCATCTTGACCAACTCTTCGGTGGCTTTGAGGGTCTCTACGCTGTCGGGCAACAGATAGCGTGGGTCGGGGTGTATCTCCAACTTCAGCCAATTGGTGCCAAAGGCCTCGCGAGACATCTGTGCTGCGAAGATGGCCTCTTCGGCATTGCGCACTCCCGAGGTGTTGGGCAGCAACTGGATGTTGGGGTTCTGCACGATATGCTGCAACAGGTCGTCCTGTTTGTCTTGCAGTTCGATGCGCTTCATGGCAACCGTTACCATTTCGGTCTCGCTGGCGGCTATGGCCTTGGCCATCAGCTCATTGTTGTTGAACTTGCCTGTTCCCAGAAACAGACGCGAATGGAATTTCCGGCCTGCAATAACTAATTCTTTCATGTATCTATTTTTTTATTTGGATTATTCGTGTATGTGCTTGGAGATAACTAGAGTTATCTGGAGTTAACAGCCTGTGGCTGTGGAGTTAACAGACGATAGTTTTGAAGGCTATCCATTGACCAATGGCCTTCGGCGCTTACATCTTCCTTCTGCTAACTCCCATTAACTACTATTCTTTCCTTCCGTTTCGATTCTCCACCATTTCCACCAATCTCCGCATTTCGGCCACGGGGTCTTGGGCGCGCAATACGGTGCCGCTCAGGGCAATGCCCGTGATGCCAGTCTGTAGGATGGCAGGAATATCGTCGGATGTGATTCCGCCGATAGCCACGATAGGGAGCGAAATGCCCTTTTCGTGCATCCGACGGCATATTTCGCTGTACCCCTCCAACCCGAGTATGGGCGAGAGATTGCTCTTGGTGGTCGTGAACCGGAAGGGGCCGCAGCCGATGTAGTTGGCTCCGTTTCGGTAGTGCTGCTCCACGTCGGCAAAGGTGTTGGCGGTGCCGCCGATGATGAACTCGCTGCCCAACTGGCGACGCGCTTCGTCTATCGGCATGTCGCTTTTGCCCAGGTGGACGCCATCGGCCTTAATCTCTTGTGCCAATGCCACTTGGTCGTCGATGATGAAGGTGGCTCCTGCCTCTCGACATAGGCGTTGTGCCTCCAGAGCGATGGGACGAATCTCATCGACCGATGCTCCCTTCATGCGTAACTGCACCCAGCGGCAACCTCCCTCCAGGGCAATCTTGACCGACTCCAGGTAGGTGATTCCGTTTGTCTCGTGTGTGATGAATTGTAACATGATGACCTTTTTATCCGCCGAAGGCAGCCTTGATTATCGTGATGTTGTCGCCTTCGCTGAGGGCCGTTTCGGTCCATGTGGCGCGAGGGTGGATGTGGTTGTTGATGGCTACGGCCACACCTCGTTCGGGTAAGGAGAGTTCCTTGGCCAATGCCTCCAGCGTTTGGGCTTCGGTCTGGCGCGGTTCGTTGTTGATGGTTATCGTCTGTGACATAGTTCTATGTTTTTGGATGGTCAATGTGTTTTATTTCAGATAGTTGATAAAGAGCAGATACTCTCCGTCGGCCTGAATGTAGAAGGGCGAAGTAATTGCCTCATTGAGTGTGCCTTCCCACCAGTTGTCGAGGTGCACGACGGGGTAGCGCAACCCTTCGGTATGGAACTCCTGACAGGAGAAGTTGAAGATACTCACTTGGGTCGATTTCGTGCGGAGGGCATCTTTGTCCGATGCTGGGCTGAAAGCCTCGGGGATAGGAACATGGCACATGACGTCGCCCCGACAGGGAAGGAAGATGCCGCAGTCGGTCAGGAGCCTGACCTCCATGCCCATGCGCATGTATTCCATAGTGAGCGAGATGTTGCCCAATGTATGGTCTTCCCGTTTGCCCGTGGCTCCGACGATAGCCATCCGACGTATTCCTTGTGTCCAACAGTAGCGGACAGCTTTGGTTAGGTCGTTGCTATCTTGCTCTGTTTCATGGACAATGAGGGGGCGGACTCTCTCCAGAATGGCGCGTTCCTCTTCGTCGCGCGGAGCAAGTATCGAGTCGCAATCGCCCACTATGCGCCACGGCTCACCTCCCCGTCGGACAAACCCGAAGGCGGCACTGTCGCAACACACCACGCGCGGGCAGTTCTGCAACAGCGACAATGGCAAGGGGTGCGTCGGATAGTCTCCGCTGCACAAGATAACTGCCTGTGGCTCATAGTCGTCGATATTGATAGTACGCATGTTTTTGCTCTGTAGGTTACGTCGATTTCAGATACGGATGCCTTGGTGTTTCCACTTCCAGAATCCATAGACCGAGGCTCCGCTATAGAAAAGGTAGAGGATGATGGTGGAGAGCATGTCTTGTGCCAACAGCGTGGCGCACCAGTCGGGCAGGGCAGGAGCCGAGTTTGTCAGGTGTTCATACACCTCCAGGTCGGTGGCACTCCGCACGATATAGAGATAGACCGATGCGACGTTGGCCAGGAGCCAGAAGCCCCACACCTCGATGAACTTATAGCCTAACAACCAGGTGCCTACGATGTTGAGCGTGGTATTGAAGGCATCACGATGGGGGACGGGCGAGTCGGTCCAGAAGTGCAGGATGGCGTAGATGGCCAAATAGACACCGAGCGTGACCAACGCCACCCGCACCCAGAAACTCTTGCTGATGGTGCGATACTCGATGTACCCCTTCTTTTCGGGGTCTTCGCCCAATCGTTTCTCGTTGCTTTTGAAGCGGTTATACCATTTCCACAATCCCCAGAACGAGACGCAGATGTTGAAGCATGAGAACCCTGCATCGGCATAGAGTTGCTTGCAGATGTAGATATAGAGGTAGATGCAGGAGCACAAGATGGACCAGAACCACATCGACTGCCTTTGCTTGAATTCCAACCAAAGGTAGATGAAACTGACAATCAGTCCGATATATCCTAAGATAGTGAATAGACTCATGGCGTTGCCGGTTTTGTTTTCGGTTAAGGGTTAACGTTTAACGGTTAATGTTTAAGGGTTAACGTTTAACGGTCTTTTCGTTTTCGTTCTTGTTTTCGTTTTTTTCAAGGAAATAGAGTGTCTCCATCCGCAAGTCACAATGCTTGCGGATGGATGATAGTTGATGATTTAGAAGAGGATGCTCAAGTGAGCCATGAAGTGGAAAGGAGCAGCGGGAGCGAAACCTACACCCCATTGGTCGCGGGTCGCTCCGTCGGTGATACAAGAGGCATTGTACGCCTTCACCTCGTTGCCCTCCTTGACGTACTTGGGTGCTGCCCAACCGCCCGTGTAGTACTTGGTACCCAGCAGGTTATAGAGTGTTACGCCCACCGTGGCATTCTGGATCTTAGCACTTGGCACGGCGAACGAGTAGGTGAGGTCCAAGTCGCTGGTCAGGTGACTGTCCAGCACGATGCTCTCCTGTGTGGTCTTTCCTTCGCCATCCCAGCAGGTCATCTTGTCGAAGCCGGAGTTGGTGAGATACTGTTTGCTGATGTATCGGCCAATGAGGCGGGCGCTCCAACCCTCGTGGCTGAGGGTGAAGATGCTGTTGGCAATCACGTCTGGAGAGAATGACAGAGGCTGCTCGCCCAGATGAGCGGTGCCGGCCTCGGCGATAGAGTAGGCCTCCAGGTCATAGTTGTGCAGGGTCACGGTGACATCCTTTACACGGTTGCGTGACAAGGTGGCGTTGGCATCCCAGCGGAACCAAGGTGCTGGTTGCCAGGCTGCTTCGAGTTCCACGCCCATGCGATAACTCTCGGGCACGTTCATGGCAACGGCTTCGCCGATGTCGTTCAGTTCTCCGGTCAGCACGAACTGGTCCTTGTAGTCCATCCAGTAGAAGTTCGCACCTGCCGAGAATTGCTCTGAACGGTAGTTGTAACCTGCCTCCAGGTCGTTCAGTCGCTCCGACTTGATCCCCAGACCCAGGTTCTTTTCGTAGTCGTTGCGGGTGGGTTCCTTGTGGGCAATGGCATACGAGGCGTAAGCACTCTGGTGGTCGTCAATCTTGTAGTACAGGCCGAACTTCGGGTTGAAGAAGTTGTAGGTGTCGTCGATGACATACTTGTCACCACGCTTGGCATCGTACCAGTCTTCGGGTACCTGCATACGGTAGTTCACTTGGCGGTATTGCAAATCCACATAGGCGCTCAGGGCATCGCCGAAGGTATATGTCACCTTGCCATAGACGTTCATATCGGTCTTCTCGGCATTGTTCCGATAGTACTCGAAGTCGGGCTGCGATACGCGTGCGTCGTCGAAGGTGTAGAAATATTTGTTGCCCTCGGCGTCCTTCCACTTGTCATCCAGGTCCTTGTTATAATAGTATTTGTAGGGGGTGGGCGATACCCAGATGACGCGTCCGAAGTGGTCGCCGTCGTAGCGGTTCCAACCGCCGCCGACGGTAGCCTCCAGGTTGTCCTGATTGTCGTACTTGAGCGAAGCGATGGCACCGTAGAAGTCGTTGTCCATCTTCTTCTGGCGTACCAGGTCGCCCTTCACGATAGGCTTGTATTCTGTTTCTCCCTTGGTCTGGATGTCGCCCTCGGTAGCCGTCCAGAGTCCATATTCGGCCCACTTGGCCTCTATCTTGTACTGCTCATAGTAGCCCTCACCTTTGGTATAGTGCAGACCTGTATGGAGCGACCATTCGTCGCCTATCTGCTGATTCCAGAGCAGTTGGTAGTTCTGTTGGTGATAGTTGTCGGTCTGGTTGTCGTAATACTTTGTGTAGTCCCAGTCCATGGCTCCGCAGGGGTTGAAGGTGCGGCCGAAGGTCTCCTGCTCGTACTTCGAGGTGTAGTCCCAGGCATGGTAGGTCTTCTCCACGCCGTTGAAGGTGATCAACTTCACCGAGGTGTTCTCGTCGAAGTAACCTGCCTGCAGGAAGTAACTGTGCAGGTCGGTCGAAGCGCGGTCGATGTACCCATCGCTGCTGATGCGCGACAGTCGGCCCTGCAGACCCCAGTGATTGTTCAACAGACCTGTGCTGAAGCGCAGGGTGGCCTTGTTCGAGTTATAACTGCCTGTGCTTGCGTCGAATCCGATGTAGGCGTCGCTGCCGATATGGTCGGTCTGCATGTTGACCGATGCTCCGAAGGCACCTGCACCGTTGGTCGATGTGCCCACACCTCGTTGAATCTGAATGTTTTGTACCGACGAGGCGAAGTCGCCCATGTTCACCCAGAAGACCTGTGCACTCTCGGCATCGTTCAACGGGATGCCGTTGGCAGTCACGTTGATACGTTCGGGAGCGGTGCCACGCACGCGCAGGGTGGTGTAGCCGATGCCGTTGCCGGCGTCGCTGGTGATGGTCACCGAAGGGGTGAGTGAAAGGAGGAAGGGGATGTCTGCACCGATGTTTTGTTTTTCGATCTCTCTCTTGCTGAGGTCGGTGTGAGCCATGGGCGTCTTTTCGCCGGCGCGGGTAGCCGACACGGATACCTCTTCGAGCTGCTCCATCCGGAGCGAGTCCTGACCGTCGGCAACGGTTGCTTGCGCAACTGCTGTACTGATGAGACTCATTGCCGACATAAACAATACCTTTTTCATTCCTGAAAAATGTTTAAGTGAAACAATAAGACATAATAATGGGGGAAGTACCTTTCCTTGGCAGCATTACCTGCCCAGGTTCTGTGGGTCTGATCTCAGCCGGATGGTCTCTCATCCAGCACCCCAAGTCGCTACCAGGTAGTTTCTATTGCTTTTACCTTAGTGCCTTAATAACGACATTCGATTGATTTGCAGCCGCAAATGTACATACTTTTTTTTATTCTGTCAACTTTTTGCTGCCTTTTTTTGTAAATTGCTGTTTTTTTCTCTATATTTGCACGCAATAATCAGTTGCGGCGAGCCTATTGGCCGTTTTGCTGCGCCGTTGACCTCGTTTCCCAACCACCCCCTTATGACCTACCGTTCATCCTATACTCAGGAGGGCATGAGGAGAGCCTAAGGAGGCCTCAGGTCCCCCACAGCTCCCTAAAATTAGGGGACCTGAGGGGAACCTGCGCGGGACCTGAAGGGGTGCTCATGCCTGGCTGAATAGTACGTCAGCGGTACGTTGAGGGTCGATGCCTTGCCCGTCCCTGTTTTAATTATATTATATTGTTCACGCGCGTAACGTGTGTATGTGTAGTATTAAAGGTGGGTGGCAGTCGGTTGAATTTCAACTTTCAACTTTCAATTTTTCATTGTTCACTTTTCATTTTTCATTATAACGTATGGAACTTCCAATTCAGTGCATCGAAGCAGAATTCAAGCAATTTCGACTGGCTTTCGAGCAAGAACTTTGCACCCAGGTGCCTTTGGCCGATCAAGTGATTCACTATTTCCTGGATCGCCGAGGCAAGCAGTTGCGCCCCATCCTGACCTTGCTCACCGCCAAGATGGTGGGCGGAGAGGTGACCTCCAACTCCATCCTCGGCGCTGTGGCGGTCGAACTGTTGCACAATGCCTCGCTCATGCACGACGATGTGGTCGATAGCAGTGACCAGCGTCGCGGCAATGCCACCATCAACTACGTCTGGGACAATCGCGTCGCCGTCCTGACGGGCGACTTCTTCTTGGCGCGCTGTCTGCTGTGCTGTAGCAAGACAGGCTCGTTGGAGATTATTCAGGCGCTGTCGGAGATGACCTCCATCCTGTCGGAGGGCGAATTGGAGCAGATCTCCAATGCCCGTGCCCACCTGTTGAGCGAGGCAGCCTACTTCAGTGTCATCAACGGCAAGACCGCATCGCTCTTTGCCGCCTGCCTCCGCATCGGTGGTTTGTCGGTCGGTGCCACCCCCGAGCAGATTGCCACCTTGAGCGACATCGGCTACAAGATTGGACAGATTTTCCAGATACGCGACGATATCTTCGACTACTTCCCGTCGAACGATGCCGTGGGTAAACCCACGGGTCACGACATCATGGAGGGGAAGGTCACACTCCCGTTGCTCTATGCCCTTCAACATGCCCCGGCGGCCCAGAGCCAGGCAGTCATGGACCTCCTGAAAGCCAATCGGGCCCTTACGGAGGAGGAAGTGGCACGCATTGTGGACTTCGCCAAGCAGATGGGAGGCATCGAATACTCGCAGGCACGCATGAAAAATATAGCTTTCGAGGCCAAAGAGGCCCTTCTTACGTTCCCCGATAACGTTTGTCGCACCTCCTTGATGCAACTGGTGGACTATTTTATCGACCGAAATGGATAAAATTGCCAACATCACTTAGCAATTATCCCTCTTTGAACCCCCTAAAACGGGCAAAAACGGGCTATTTTCATTTTTTTTGAAAAAAAGTTGTCAAAATATTTGGAGAACTCAGAAAAAGCCCCTATCTTTGCACCCGCAAAACGAAAGGAACAAGATTTCAAAACTCCTTCGGGTTGAGGAACCACTTCCATTCGTAATGCAAAGTTCGGGGTGTAGCGCAGTCCGGTTAGCGCACCTGCTTTGGGAGCAGGGGGTCCCAGGTTCGAATCCTGGTAC
>JAEEGG010025525.1_pt1 | contig 11366 bp, 14 predicted proteins | sample 9134161 | NCBI WGS metagenome assembly JAEEGG01 (sample SAMN16246543, study PRJNA631951) | gut metagenome | biome: gut microbiome; feature: rumen; material: CR-attached | host: Bos | place: Iran: Karaj | collected 2018-10
ATCCCCGCTTTGCGTTCATGGTCGCTTCTCCCGTCCTTCCGTCAGGTACGCCCTCAGCACCTTCAGCCCCCCGGAAGGCACGCAGAAACGCTCCCTGGTCCTGTGTATCTCATCCCACACTTCATCGAGATCAAACCAGCGGACCTCCGATACCTCCGATCGCTGAAGGGTCAGCTTCCCGATCTCCACAGGCGCATCATACACATAGACCCAGGTGACCTCATTGTCCCGGAACAGCCTCCCGTGAAACTCCTTCTCATACCGGATACGGAAGGTTCCGGCGTATTTGAGTTCATCAGGCAACGCCGCGATGCCCAGCTCCTCTGCCAGCTCCCGGCGCGCGGAAGCCGGCGGCTCGTCACCGGCCGGAATATGGCCTGCGGAGGATGTATCGTACATTCCTGGGAAGGATTCCTTTTCCTCGCTCCGCTTTTGCAGCAGGATATCGCAGCCGCCGCTTTTGCGCCGGATCACCCAGACATGGGCCGTGCGGTGGAGAATGCCGCTGCGATGCGCTTCCTCACGGGAGACGATTTCCCCGGTCGGACGTCCGTCTTCCGTCACAACGTCAAGGCATTCGATATCCAGCCCCATTTTCTCCGAAAGATCGCGGAGGCTTTTTTCATACTGTCCTCTGGAAATCGCCCCATGCTCCAGAAGCACGATCAGCGTCTGCTTCTGGGAATAATAGAGCTGTTTCGTCTTGTCCTCATAGGTCAGGGAGGACCATTCGTCTCTGGTCATCGTCCGGATTCCTTTATCAGCTTCAGTTTTTCCCCGCGGGTCATCCGCTTGATGTGCCATTCCCGGCTGAGCGCTTCATGCCGGTCGCTGTGCTCCTCGTAATATACCAATTCCACGGGCAGACGGGAACGGGTGTATTTCGCTCCGCTCCCGCCGTTGTGGGCGGCAAGGCGCGCGGCGAGATCCGTTGTCCAGCCGCAGTAAAGCGTATCATCGGAACAGCGAAGGAGGTAGACGTAGTTCATGATCTCTTCTCCCGGAGTTTGCGGCGGAATGACCGGATGCGCGCAGTCGTCCGGTCCCGTGCAGCGCCCCACCCCCCGCTTTGCGTGGGGGTGATCCCATATGCCGAGCCGCTGCACCTCCGATTATAGCCGAATCCGGCCGCCCGGTCAATGAAGCGCCGGTCCGGCTCCGATGATCCATAACGGAGCTCGCCGCTTTCGAGATCCGGGTATTCTGTCCGCCGAAACGCCCCGCAGAGGAACAGGCCCAGGGAAGCGCGAAGGAAGCTCCCTCCGCGGGATCTGCGGAAAAGCGCAGCGGGCTTGTCTCCTCCGCGCCGCCCCGCATTCACTGCCTGCGCATTCGGACATGATTGCGAATTGAGTTTTGCCGGCGGCTGTGATATATTGGGATCATTCTTCGTTTGATGCACACATTCATCCGATATCCCACGCTTTTCAAAGGGGAAAAAGGAACGGAGGGCAAGGTAATGAAAAAAGTGCTGCTGGTCATCGATATGCAAAACGATTTCATCGACGGCGCGCTGGGGACGCCCGAGGCGGAAGCCATCGTCCCGGCGGTGAAGGAGAAGATCGGAGCCTATCCTTCCGAGGCGGTCTACGCCACCATGGACACCCATGGGCCGGACTATCTCTCCACCCAGGAGGGACGCAGGCTCCCTGTTGCCCACTGCATTCGCGGCTCAGCCGGATGGCAGCTGAACCCGGAAATAGCGGCGAAGCTGGATTCCCGCCGCATCTATGAAAAGCCCACCTTCGGCAGCCTGCGTCTGGCAAACGATCTGGAGCAAATTGCCGATCTGGAGGAGATCGAAATCGTCGGCCTTTGTACGGATATCTGCGTAGTCTCCAACGCGCTGCTTTTGAAAGCGGTGATGCCGGAGATCCGGATCACGGTGGACGCTGCCTGCTGTGCCGGCGTCACTCCGGAGAAACACAGGGCCGCTTTGGAGACCATGCGTTCCTGCCAGATCGAAGTGACGGAGCGCAATGCGCCTTAAGGTGGGGACAGATGCCATTTCAGATCATCCGAAAGGCCATTGCTGACGCCATTGCCGGTTCCTCCGGCCCGAAGCCCCGGATCGGGAGCAGCCGCGCCGTCCGTGTCCTCAGCGCAGCCCTGTTCAGGCACGGGCAGCCGGTCCCGGAGAGATGACGGGCAATCGTTTTGCCGCGCTTTTCTCCGAACGAAAGGAAGGCGTTTCCTATATGCTGCGGGAGATATCGCATATCTGCCGGCATATGGCGCGGCGCGCTCCGGGAAGCGAAGGGGAACGGGAGGCGGCGGAATACCTGGCCGGCCTCCTGAAAAAGGACTGCGGCTGCGGGGATATCCGCGTGGAGCCCTTCCGGGAGCATCCGGCGGCCTTTTACGGTTACTTCCGCTTCTCCATGGCCCTCGACATCCTGTGCGCCCTGGGCTTCTTCCTGTCGCCCTGGCTGAGCATCCTGTTCGGAGGTCTTGCGCTGTTTTTGTTTATCGCGCAGTTCGGCCTGTATAAACAGATCATCGATCCGCTTTTCCCGGAAAAGGAAAGCGTCAACGTAACGGCGATCCGGCAGTGCGCCGGCGAATGCCGGCAGCGCATCCTCCTGAACGGACACATCGACGCCGCCTGGGAGTTCCCGTTGAATTATCGCTTCGGCGGCATCGCCTTCGAGATACCGGGCGTCGTGGCGCTGATCGGCGTTCTGTTCTATCTCGCGCTGTCTGTCGCTTCCGTGTGCGGAGCCGGCAGCCGGGCGGCCTCTCTTGCGCCCTGGGGGCTGATCAGTCTTCCGTTCTTCCTTCTGGTCGGCTGCACCTATGATCCCAGGCGAACCGTGGACGGCGCAAACGATGACCTTACCGGCTGCTTTATGGGCATCGCGCTCCTGCGGGAGATGGAGCGGCTGGGCATCGTGCCGGAGCACACCGAGCTGGGCGTGATCCTTACGGGCTCCGAGGAAGCGGGACTGCGGGGCGCAAAGGCATGGAGCGATGCCCACAGCGGCGGCTTTCGCGACGTGCCGACGTGGATCCTCTGCTTTGACACGATCCACGACCCGCGGCATCTGATGGTGAACGTCCGTGATCTGAACGGCACCGTAAAAGCAGATCCCCTGCTTTGCAGCGCTTTTCTGAAGGCCGCGGAGGATGTGGGCGTCCCCTGCAGGCGCGGCTGGGTGCCGCCCTTCGGAGGTTCGACGGACAGCGCGGCCTTCTCCCGGGGCGGCTTCCGCTCCGCCGGCATCACGGGCCTGAATCACAAGCTGGAAGACTACTATCACACCCGCAGAGACAGCTATGACAACCTGGATCGGACGGGCCTGGAAAACTGTTATCTCGCGCTGCTGCGCTTCATCGAGAACGCGGAAGAGGGGGACGGCCCGGCCTGACCGGAGCGGAGGGACGGGCGCGAAGGCCGTTTGCGGCGAAGGCACGCCTCCCAAAAGAAAACGAAACTGCCGGAGTGAGGACAGCTTATGGAATTGAAGATGCTGCCGTATGATCTCACCGTCTGCAAGCTGACAGACATTGAGGATATTGATCTGCATAAGGATTTCTGCTTCATCGGCCGGACCGATGAGGAGCTCTCTCTGGTATGCCGGACGGAGGACACCCCTCCCGGCGCCGCGGAGCGTTCGGACGGATGGCGGGCATTTCGCATCCGGGGCATTCTGGACTTTTCCCTTGTCGGGATCCTGTCGAAGATTTCGGGCATCCTCGCCGAAAACGGGATCGGGATCTTTGCCGTGTCGACCTTCAATACGGACTACATCCTGGTGAAGGCGGAAGCCTTCGGGCGGGCGATGGCCGTTCTTGCCGAAGCCGGGTACGCCGTATCGTGAATCAGCGCCGAAGCGCCCCGCCCCATCCTGCGGCTCCGTTTTCGCGGAGGCGCCGCTTTAATTGGAGGAACTGCCATGTTCAGACCGATGAGACGTTATAAGCAGCAGCTGAAGGAGGAGGAATGCATTGCCCTTCTGAAAGAAGAGCGGCGCGGCGTCCTCTCCATGCTCGGGGACGACGGATATCCCTATGGGATCCCGATGAACCACTGGTACTGCCCGGAAGACGGAAAGCTCTATTTCCACGGTGCGAAAAGCGGCCACAAGATCGACGCGATCACGAAATGCAGCAAAGTGAGCTACTGCGTCTATGACGCCGGGGTTCGCGAAGAGGGGCATTGGGCGCTGAATGTGAGATCCGTCGTCGTTTTCGGACGCATCGGGTTTGTCACGGACGAAAAGAAAGCCCGGGAAATCGGAGAAAACCTGCTGCGGAAATTCACAGACGACGAATCGTATATCAAAAATGAGATACAAAACGCCTTGCCCAGAGCCCGGTGCCTGGAGCTGGCGATCGACCACATGACCGGGAAAATGGTGAATGAATCCTGACGGCGGGACCCGGCGCGGCCGCACCGGACCGGCGAATGCCGGGAAAGCGTTGCGGATCCTGTAAGAGCCGGCAGAGATATCATCCTTAAGGCGATGCAGAGCAAGCACGGGAGGCAAGGTTTGGAATGAAAAAGAGGGGCAGCAATTGGACGGCGTATTACGATCCCGATACCGGCAGATACTTCGCCGAAATCATGTATACCAGCCGCGAAGGACGCGAACAGTATGATTACGAGATCACGCAGGATATGTTCAACCGGCTCGGCACATTCAAGGACGACATCGATAACGAAAGGCTGATCAGGACAGCCAAAATGGCCTATTCCTTTGAAAACACAATGTACGGCACACTCGGACCGGAGAGAACGGTCTGGGACGATGAAGCCCACGAGGCCATGAACCGGCATGAGCGGAAGGAAAAGGAAAAGAAGAAGAAAAAGGGAAACGGCTGAGCCGGTCCCGGCCTTCCGGGACGAGAACGGGCGCTGAAACCCGATGCCTGATGAGACGCAGTCCGGCAAAGGGCGGCGGGTCCTTTCCCATGGAACCCGCCGCCCGTTTATTTACTTGTGAAGGAAGCTCCGCCGCGCCCCTTCCCCGCTGTTCCCGGATCGATCGCTCAGCAGCCGATGTTCCTGGCCGCCGTCCAGGCTTCGCTGGTGGTAGCCATGAGGTTCCTGGCCTTCAGGCAGTCGCCGATCTGATAGAACTCCGGAGCGCAGAAGCGCAGGGTGTCCGCTTCATCCCAGCGCGGCTTCATTCCCAGGGCATTGACGACGGTCTCGCAGGGGATGATCCGCTCGTCTTCCCCGGCCCGGACCCTGACGCCCTCGGGCGTGATCGCGTCGGCCTTTGTGCCGTATTCCACCGTGATATCATACTTTTTCAGCTGGGCGGCATAGGTCCCCGCCGTACCCGCGGCTTCCGCGGCGCTGCGCATCTCCACAATGCGCACCTCCTTCCCCAGGGAGGCCAGATAAATGGCCAGCTCCAGGCCGGTGGTCCCGGCCCCCAGGATGACGCTCTTTCCCTTTGCGAGGCCGGCGTCCGCGAAGACCTCCACGGCGGTCCGGACGTTTTCCCCCGTGAGGCCGGGGATGGGCGGCGCCGCCGTTTCGGCCCCCAGGGCGGCCACGATGGCGTCGGGCTTTATCTCCGCGCAGAGCTCCGGGGTGACGGGGGTATTGAGGCGCACCTCCACGCCCAGCTTCTCCAGCATGTACTTCTGCCGCTCGATATAATCCCCGATGCGCTGCTTGAAGGGAACATCCTTTTCGCAGAGAAGCACGCCGCCCAGCGCCGGCCCCTTCTCGCAGAGGATCACCTCATGGCCGATGCCCCGGGCGGTGATGGCCGCCTGCATGCCGGCGATGCCGCCGCCGGCCACCAGCACCTTCCGGAGGCTCAGGGGCTGGGGCGGCCTGGCGGCCTCCCGCTCCTTGCCGGAGGAGGGGTTGATGGCGCAGAAGAGCCGCCCGTCCTGGTAGTCCTGGCCCACGCACTTGAAGCAGCGCAGACACTTCCGGGCTTCCTTCTCCCGGCCGGATTTCGCCTTGATGGGCAGGTCCGGGTCGCAGATCAGGCCCCGGGCCATCTCCACGATATCCGCCTTTCCGGAGGCCACGATCTCCTCCAGCACATCCAGGGAGGTCAGGGCCCCGATGGTGGCGACATAGGATTTCTTCACATGCTTCTTGATCTCCGCGGCGTATTTCACGTTCATCCCTTCCTCCTGGAAGATGCCGGGATGGGTGTGGAAGTCCGTGCCGGGAGCGAAGAGATTGCCGCAGGAGACGTGGATGATGTCCGCGTGGCCGTCCAGCTGTTTGGCGATCTCAACGCCCTCCTCGATGCCGTAGCCCCCTTCAAAGGCCTCGCTGCCGCTGATGCGGACCTCCACGGGGAAGTCCCGCCCGCAGCGCTTGTGGATCTCGTCGATGACCGCCACGGTGAAGCGGCAGCGGTTCTCCGGATTGCCGCCCCACTTGTCCGTGCGCCGGTTGGAGTTGGGACAGTGGAACTGGTGCAGCAGCCAGCCGTGGCCGGCATGGACCGTCACCATGCCGAAGCCCCGGCCCTTGGCGTATTCCGCGGCGGAAGCGTAGGTGTCGATGACGTGGAGGATCTCCTCCTCCGTCATGGCCCGGCATTTCACCCGGCTGTCATAGGGGTGAGGCCCGTCGCTGGGGCTGAGGACCATCATGCGCCCCGGCTCGTCGCTCCTGATCCGGCCGGTCTTCTGCAGCTCAATGGTGGCCACAGCCCCGTTGCGGCTGATGGCGTCGGCCAGCTTCCCCAGGGCCTCCTTGTTCAGCTTGTGCTCGGAGAGATTGGGGACCTCATAGCTGTTTGGGGAGCCGATGCCCTCGTCGTCGATATTGCACTCCCCGATGTTGACGGAGGCACAGCCGCCCTTGGCCTTGCGCTCGAAATAGGCGATGTAGTCGTCCGTGGGCGCCCGGTCGGGGGTGAGGTCGTAGAGCCCGGTGGGGGCGGAGAAGAAGCGGTTGCGGAACACCGTGTTCCCTATGCGCAGAGGCTGGAGGATGTGGGCGTATTTCATGCTGTTTTCCATATGCGTTCTCCTTTGCTTTTTGTGTCTTTTTTCATATCCTATCAGCTTCCCGCGGCTTTGGCAAGCCTGCCCTGCTGGGAAGCCCGGAGCTCTTCGGGCTGTGATCCCTGCCCGAAGCAGGCGATCCCGGCCGGGATGCCCGCCACTTTCCTCCCTCCGGCCGGGGAACGCAGGCAGGGAAGCAGGCCGCGGAGGCCGGGAAGAACCGATGGGAAGCGCCGTCCGGAACGCCCTCGCCCGGTTCCGCGGCGGGGAATACTAGAAGGGAGGAAGGCCATGTCAGGGAAAGCTGCGCAGGAAAAAAGGCAGAAAAGGCCCGATCATCAGGAAGAGGCGGACCGCGAGTTGGCCGGGCTGCTGGAAAAGCACGCCCTTATACAGGCGGAGGGCTTCCGCATCGACCTCGCCTCGGCGCATGAGCAGTGGGACAGGTGCCTGAAGCGGCTGGGGCCGGAGAGAGCCTACGCCCGGATGGCGGAAGCCCTCTGCCGCGCCTACCGGGAGCGTTTCGGTGAGGAATACCTGCTGACGGAGGAATGCGTTGCGTGGGAGATCCGCTATCACGCGGATGCCTATATGGCCGTGAAGGGCTACAGGCAGTATTCCCGCCATGTGACGACGCTGCTTTTTCCCAAACCGTATCTGGAGGAGCACTGCAGGGAGATCGACATCTCCACGGAGGATATGAGCAGCTGGAAGCAGCGAACGATGTTCCGCTACCGGCAGGGCATCCGGGAGCAATACCGGGGAACGGAAAAGGACCCCTTCCGCCGGTAAGGGAACAGAAAGGATTTCGGAATCATGATCAGAAATATCGCCATTGTCAGTCTCTCCAGCGGCATCTCCGGGGAGGAATCCGTCCGCTTTGAGGTCGAGATCGGCCTGAGCAGGCTGAGAGAATACGGCCTGAATGTGAAATTCATGCCCCATGCCCTCATGGGGCTGGAATACGTCAGGGCTCATCCGGAAAAGCGGGCGGAGGACCTTCTGGAGGCGTTCCGGGACCCGGAGATCGATATGATCCTCTGTGCCATCGGCGGGGACGACACCTACCGGCTGCTGCCTTATCTGTTTGATCGCGGCGAGCTGGCGGAGGCGGTGACAGACAAGGTATTCCTGGGCTTCTCCGATACCACGGTCAACCATCTGATGCTCCGCAAGGTCGGCCTCAGGACCTTCTACGGCCAGGCCTTCCTGCCGGATATCTGCGAGCTCGGCCCGGAAATGCATCCGTATACCCGAAGGTATTTTGAGGAGCTGATCGCCACCGGGCATATTCGCCGGATCACGCCCAGCGACGTGTGGTATGGGGAACGGGAGCGCTTTACCCCCGAGGAGGTGGGACGGCCGCTGCCGCCCCGGCCCGATCACGGCTTTGAGCTGCTCCAGGGAGCGCCGGTCTTTTCGGGAAAGGTCCTGGGCGGCTGCATCGACTCCCTCTATGACTTTTTCAACGGAGACCGGTATGCGGACATGCCGGCGCTGTGCCGGAAGTATCATCTGTTCCCCGACGCGGAGGAGTGGCGGGGGCGGATCCTGCTGCTGGAAACCAGCGAGGAGAAGCCCGCGCCGGCAGAGTACCGCCGGGCGCTGGAATATCTGAAGGAAACGGGCCTCTTCGACACCGTGTCCGGCGTGCTCGCCGGGAAGCCCATGGATGAGACCTACGCGGCGGAATACCGGCAGCTGCTGGTCGAGGTCATCGACCGCCCCCGGCTCCCCATCGTTTTCAATCTCAATGTCGGCCACGCCCGGCCCCGATGCATCGTCCCCTTCGGCGTGGAGGCGACGGTGGACGCGGAAAAGCAGGTCATCTCCTTTGCCGAAGAATGAGGGTACAGGAACGCCGGCAGGAACCGCAAGGCGGTTCCTGCCGGCGCAGAGCTTTTATCAGCCGTCCTTGCGGAGGTCTCCGCGAAGGCGCGGCGGTGCGATCGTTTCGGGCTTCCGCAGGCGATTTCCTGCTCCCCGCCAGCGGTCCCACTTTTAGGATTGCGGGGAAGCATCCCCGTCGAACAGGGCGCACAGAGCAGTGTATTCCCGCCGATAGAGCATTCTGAGCATTTCGTGGCTGCCGGGAACGGAGGTAAAGGCGGCCTTTGCCTCCGCCAGGGTGAGCCACCGGGGCTCCATCCCGGCCATCGCCTCCCGCTCCGTCAGGTTCTGGGGGCATTGGCCCGTCACCGTGCCGAAATAATAGCGGTTCGTGTGCCGGAGATCGAAGACATATTCCTCGATCACCAGGGCGCAGGCGGAGGGGCGGATGAGGAAGCCAGTTTCCTCCGCCACCTCCCGAACGCAGCATTCGGCCTCGTCCTCGCCGGGCTCCAGTCCGCCGCCGGGGATCATCCACAGGCCGGAGCCGGCCTCATGGGACAGCAGGATCTTCCCCTCCCGCAGCACGACCCCGCGGCAGGCCGTGCGCGATCTGGTCCAGCTGCCGGCATAGTTGTCCGCGACGAGCTTGATCGTTTTCATGGTGTCCGGCCCCCCTTTTTTGCAAATCATAGCAGATCGGACCGCCCGATGCAATCGGAATCCGAAAACAGCGCGGACAGCCCATCCAAAGGAATCAGAGGGGACCTGCGCCGGCGGATAATTTGAGGATCGCAATTCTCTCGTTGTCTGTAAAAGGATCATACTGTATAATAGATTTGCTGTTCATTTCCTATGTGAGGTATTGGGTAAAAAAGATGCGCTGCAGTAAGGCCGGGAAGAAACAGAGCAAACGGATCATCCTAACAGGGGCAATTTGTCTCCTTGCGGTTCTTGCTCTCCCGGGAATAATCCGCGTCCTTCCGGGAGATAAACCGTCTGTACTCGGTACCGGCGCATATCCCGCGTCAGACTTCGTCATTCCGCAGTATGCCGGATCCGTTTACGTCGAGATCAACGGCAATATCCCGTTTTTCCGGGAATCCGACATTACTGCCGAAGCCTATGAAGAATACAGCCCCCTGGACCGGCTTGGCCGCTGCGGTCCCGCAACGGCCTGCCTCGGGCGCGAGACAATGCCCACGGAGGAGCGTGGGGAGATCGGCATGATAAAGCCTTCCGGCTGGCACACGGTGAGGTATGACGACCTGATTGAGGACAAATATCTCTATCACCGCTGCCACCTGATCGCCTATATGCTGGCGGGCGAGAATGACAACGAACGCAATCTGATCACCGGGACCGGGTACATGAACGTTGCCGGTATGCTCCCCTTTGAGATCGAGGTTTCCGACTACATCCTGGATACCGGAAACCATGTGCTTTACCGGGTAACGCCCTGCTTCCGGGACAACGATCTGACAGCCGCCGGTGTCCTTATGGAGGCGTATTCCGTTGAGGACAACGGCCGGGGCCTGGCCTTCAACGTATTCGTCTTCAACGTCCAGCCCGGCGTCATCATAGATTACAGGACCGGGAACAGCAGCCGCGAATCGAAAAGCTGATATAAGGAGGATCCGTAATGCCGCAAAGAGAAACCATGGGAACAGTAGTCTCCGCCGCCAGACAATGGTGGCTGAAGGTGAACACAAAGCCGGTCAGGACCGGACCGCTGGATGGCGCGGTATTCCCGCACATCATAAAAGTAACCTATACGGCAGATGGCGCTGCGTATTCCAAAAGGAAGTGGATCGGAGCGGGAAACCCTGTTCCGGGCATCGGCACCGCCGTGAAGGTGATCTACGACGAAGAAAAGCCATCCAAAGCGAAGATCCTCTGCTGAGGGAACAGCAGTCGTGAATAACAGGAGGTCAAAAATGAAAATCGCAGTGCCATTTGAAAACGGGACGGTATTTCAGCACTTCGGTCATACGGAGCAGTTCAAAGTCTATGAGACAGACGGCGGCAAGGTGAGCTCCGCCGGTCTTCTCAACGCGGACGGAACCGGCCACGAAGCGCTGGCCGCATTTCTGAAGGATCACGGCGTCGACGTGGTGATCTGCGGCGGCATCGGCGGCGGCGCCGAGGCGGCGCTGAAGGAACAGGGCATTGAGCTCTGCGCAGGTGCGTCCGGCGACGCCGACGAGGCGGTTGCGGCGTATCTCCGGGGAGAATTGGAAGATACCGGAGCGAATTGCAGCCACCACGACGAAGAACACGCCTGCGGCGGCCGCGACGACGAGGAGTGCGGCGGATGCGGAGGCTGCGGAGGCGGATGCGGGGGCTGCGGGGGCTGCGGTCCGACGATTGAGGGCAAGAATGCCGGCAAGACCTGCCGGACGCACTACACCGGCACCTTTAACGACGGTACGGTGTTCGACTCCTCTTATGTCCGGGGTGAGCCGCTGGAGTTCATCTGCGGCGCCGGCATGATGATCCGGGGCTTTGACGCTGCTGTCGCAAACATGGACGTCGGCCAGACCCTGCAGGTGCACCTGATGCCGTCGGAAGCATACGGAGAGGCAGATCCCGAAGCGATCCTC
>JAEEGG010025528.1_pt1 | contig 11364 bp, 10 predicted proteins | sample 9134161 | NCBI WGS metagenome assembly JAEEGG01 (sample SAMN16246543, study PRJNA631951) | gut metagenome | biome: gut microbiome; feature: rumen; material: CR-attached | host: Bos | place: Iran: Karaj | collected 2018-10
ACAGGAGGCGGTAAGGATACAGGGTGATGGTGTCCAGGGCGTCCGAACAGAGGGAGCCCAGGCTGGTCATGGGGATGGATACCCCCAGGCCCAGGAAGGAGAGGAAGCTCTCCAGAAAGATGGCGCTGGGGATCTGCAGGCAGGTGGCGATGATGAGCTGGCCCACGCAGTTGGGAAGCAGGTGCCGTTTTACGATCCTCCGGCCGGGAACGCCCAGGGCGTTGGCGGCGGTGACGAACTCCTGCTCCTTCAGTTGGAGCACCTGGCCGCGGACGATGCGGCTCATGCCCACCCAGTACAGGGCGGCGAAGGTGATGAAGATGGAGATGATGCCCACGCCCAGGTTGCTCATGAGGCGGGCGAAGTCCGTGGCGGAGGCGTCCAGCCAGGCCTGAAGGGGGGCCTTCAGCACCACCTGCAGGAGCAGGACGATCAGCACGTCCGGTACGGAGTAGATGATATCCACGATGCGCATCATCACAAAGTCCACCCGGCCCCCGGCCAGACCGGAGACGGAGCCGTAGACGGAGCCGATGATCAGGACGATCAGAGCGGCGATGATGCCCACGGCGATGGAGACCCGGCCGCCGTACATGGTGCGGGCCATCAGGTCCCGGCCGGAGGAATCCGTGCCGAAGACGTGGGGGAAGACCCGCTTGATCAGCTTCAGCTCCTGGGTGTTCGGAGCGGAAGGATCCACCGCCCCGGTGGAATACTCCAGGGGCGCCGCCTTGTCCAGGCTGCCCGCATCCAGGTCCGCCTCGGTGATAAGGGAGAGGGGCGTCGGAGAGGAGGCGTTGAAGAGCAGCACCGCATTGCTCACGGCGCTCTCATTATAGAAGCTGTAGGTCGTTCCGCCGTATTTGAAATAATAGGTGGTGTTTCGGCCCAGGTTCGTGAGAGAGCCGGGGATCAGAGAGGTGGCGAAAAACCCGTCGCAGGTTCCCTCCGCCTTTTTGATGATCTGCTCCGACTTGGAGTACTCCCCGGGTCCCAGCTTGCCGGAGCCCCGATACTGGTCGGAATAGTTATAGGGGATGAACAGGGGGCCCAGGTAAGAGAAAAGGAAGATCAGCAGGAAAAGGGCCAGGGCGGCCATGGAGACCTTGTTCGCTTTGAAGCGCCGGGCGGCATCCCGCCAGTAGGACACGCTGGCACGGCTCTCCACCATGGCCTCCCGTTCCTCCGCCGTGGCGGGAGCGAAATCATCCGGGCCCAAGGCGTCGAAGCCCGGGATCCGGTCCACGTTCAGCTGAAAGAGGTTGAAGTTTTTCTTCATCTCAGTTCTCCCCCTTTTTCGTCAGGGAGATCCGGGGATCCACCAGCTTGTAGGCGATATCCACCACCAGGTTCATGAGGATGACCAGGGTGGCCAGCACTACGGTGGTGGCCATGATGATGGGATAGTCCCGGTTGAGGATGCTGGAGATGAAATACTTGCCCAGGCCGGGGATCTGGAAGGTCTGCTCCACCACAAAGCCGCCGGTGACGATGCCTGCGGTCATGGGACCCAGGTAGGTGATGACGGGGATCATGGAGTTGCGCAGGGCGTGCTTGAAGATGATCACCCGGGTCTTCAGGCCCTTGGCCCTGGCGGTGCGGATATAGTCCTGGTTGATGGCGTCCAGCATGCTGGTGCGGGTCAGCTTGGCGATATAGCACATGGGGTAGAAGCTGAGGCCCAGCACCGGGGCGATGTAGCTCTTCCCGGTCTCCAGACTGCCGGAGATGACGGGCACCCAGTTGAGCTTGACGCCCAGGAAGATCAGGAGCAGGGCGCAGAGCACGAAGCTGGGCACCGCCACCCCCAGGGTGGTGATGACACGCAGCACGCTGTCGATCCATTTGCCCCGGTTATAGGCGGCCAGACAGCCCAGAGGGATGCCGATGAGGACCGCCACGATCACGGCGCAGACCCCCAGCCGGAAGGACAGGGCGAACTTTCCCTCCTGGAAGATGATCTTGGTGACGGCGGTGCCCTCCTGCATTTTCAGGGAGGTGCCCAGATCCCCCTTCAGATAGTTGAGGATATAGTTGCCCAGCTGCACGATCAGGGGCTTGTCCAGACCGTACTTGGCGTTGGCCCGGGCGATCATCTCCGGGGTGGATTTCTCCGTGAGGAAGGGGCTGCCGGGGATGGCGTTCATCAGCAGGAAGGTGATGACCATGATGAGCAGGATCGTGAGAAAGGCGACGCCGATCCGCTTTAAGATGTATCCGAACATACGCAGGCTCCTCGTATCGGGTAAATCAATACGCTTTAATTCAAAAGAGTTAGACATGGGCAAACGAAAGCAGATTAAAATTTAGCATTATTGCTGCCGCTTGTCAAGTTTTTCCCGCTTGGCGAAGCAAACCTGCCGCGTATCTCCCCGGGAGTTCCGCCTGTTCTTGCAAATCCGTTCTTTCCATGGTAATCTTAGAACGAAAGAAGGGAAAGGGATGTCGTACTATCTCCTGAATAATACCCTGGAGCTCTGCACCCTGGAGGAACTGGGAGGCGGGAAGGTCCCCTATGCGGCGGTGCTCACCGAGGCGGAGTGGCAGCAGCACCGGGCCGCCTTCGACATGGGCATTGAGCTGGAGCCGGATGCGGAGCATATCCACGGCACCAAGGCGGATGTGAACTACGATTCCCTTACCGGTTCTTTTCTTATCCCCAACCGGGAGGAACTGACTGGGAAGGCCGCCGCCTTCGCCTTTGCCTTGGATGAAAAGGGCATCGTCTTCATCGACGAGAGCGGCGAGGCGGCAAAGCTGCTGGAGCAGATCCGCCGGACCAAGCGCTGGCGGGATCCCTGCCTGGAACGCTTCCTGTATGATCTGCTGGAGCTCATCGTTTCCGGGGATCTGGCCCTGATGGAAGGGTATGAGCAGGAGCTGGACCGGCTGGAGGATGAGATCCTGGGGAAAGAGGAAACGGATCTGGCCCGGGTGAACGATATCCGCAGCGAGGTGCGGGAGCTGCAGATCCACTATGAGCAGCTCATCGATCTGGTGCAGGAGCTGGAGGAGAACGAAAACGGCTTCTTCCGGGAGAAGAAACTGCGGTATTTCCGCCTGAGCATGAACCGCCTGGACCGACTCCGGGATCTGTCCAACTCCCTCCGGGACCATACCATGCAGCTCCGGGACCTGTACCACACCCAGCTGGAGGCGAAGCAGAATCGGATCATGACCCTCCTCACCGTGGTCACCACCATCTTCATGCCCCTGACCCTGATCACCGGGTGGTACGGCATGAACTTCCGGTATATGCCGGAGCTGGACAAGCCCTGGGCCTATCCCGCGGTCATCGCCGTGAGCGTCCTCATCGCTGCGGGGTGTCTGATCTTCTTCAAGAAAAAGAAATGGATGTAAAACAAAAAACCACCGCCTGCGGATCGCTCCGCAGGCGGTGGGCGCATCATGCGTCATTTCAGCTCCCGGAGGGCGGTCCTGGCCCGCTCCATATCCTTCTTCCGCACTTCCACAGTATACATGTCCAGCTCCTCCTTGGAGAGGTTATCCAGCTGGAGCTTGGCTGTGGGATTGATGGACGGCCCTCTGGACTGGAAGGTGTTGGCGTTTTGCATGGCCTGCACCGTGAGCCGCTGAGCACTGCTGTAGCGCATGGGCTTGAAGGGAATGCCCGCCAGGCGCAGGGAGGTCTGAATATCCTCGAACCGGGCATTGTCCTTGCCGCTGTAGATGGGGATCCAGCCGAAGCCCCGCAGGGAAGGACAGCTGCGCACACCCTCCCGCTTCTCCGCCTCGATCTGATCCAGCTTCCGGAAGCGGAAATGCAGGTCCTGCTTGGGCAGAGGAATGTCCTCCGTAACAGTACGGAGCCTGTCCGCCAGAGCGTAGATGTCCGCGGAAGCGCTCAGGTCCTCGGTCTTCAGCAGCTCCCGGATCCGGCCCAGGGCGGCGTAGGCCTCCTCGATGCTGTCCCCGTAGTCCCGGATCACCTCCGGGATGCAGGCCGGGTCCTGCTGCATCCGCCCGATCTCCTCCACCGGAAAGCGGGCCTTCCGGAGGGTGCTCACCGCCTCCAGGGCCGCCACGTCCTCCGGCGAATACTCCCGGAAGCTGCGCCCGTTCAGCTCCGTGGACGCGGGGATCACCAGCCCCCGGTGCTCATAGTACCGGATGGTCTTCTCCGTGAGCCCGGTCTTCCGGGCCACTTCCTTGATCTTCATGGAAAAGCACCTCCTTTTCATCTGTATTTTACAGTATGCCCTAAGGGGATAGTCAAGCCTTTTTCCGGGAATAAACCTCCGTCACGGAAAAAGGAACGTCAGATGACTCTTCGACCTAATTCCCGTTCGGCGGCAGTGTGGGCTTAACCAGACCGGCATATCGAAGATCGCACCTGTCTCCTGTGAAAGCATCATAGAGACATACAAAACTCCGTGGGTAAGGATCCGGGATGGTGACCTCAAAAGCCCAGATCGGGACCAGATCCGTGTAATCTCCGATGGGCAGCGCCAGATAGCACAGCTCCATGGCGGTCAGCTTCGTCCCCGGCACAAAGATCGGCTCGCGCATATCGGCGAGAAAGACATCCATGATCTTTTCCACGGAAAGGGGAGCGTCAGAACCCTCTGTCAGTCCTTTTTCATACAGGCCGTATCCCTCCATGCCGATCAGGCCGTCTTTCCCGTAAAACGCATAGGCATAGGCACACGGAACAGCTTTATCTCCCACGACCAGGTTTTGACGGAAATAGAGGGGGATCCCATCAATATTATCGGTGTAGATCACGAGATAACAGGCGTCGTCTGCACCCCAGTCGTAAACCGCATAAGGTTCCTCTCCCTCGGCGCGGTTCTGATCGAACAGCTCCGCGCGCTTCGTCTCATGTGCCTTCAGCGCCTCGGGGTCAAGAGCATAGACTTCCGCAGGCGTGAGGTTCTCCAGACCGGCTGCGTCAAACAGCTCTTTCAATTCACCGAGGACTGTCGCCGCAGAGGGCAGACCGTCGATATTATCCCATGCCCGGAAATCCTCATTGTTCATTGCGCCGTTCTGTGCGTAGAAGAGTGTTCCCTCTCCTGGAATGAGTCTGGCCAGATTGATGAGCCGGCCGTACGTTTCGGAATTCCTGTCCCGGATGAGAAGCATCTTCGGCGAGACGCTGATGCTGATATTGAAGTCACCGTTCGGATTCTGTTCAGTCAGAATATTCCGTATAGCAGCTTCGTCTGCGGTGACGCAGTTTCCGGCATAACGATCCAGCCTTTCCGGTACCTTTACCGACTCAAAGTCAACAGATGATGTGAAATTCTCCGGATAATTGAACTGATATGGCGTCGTACTGTTGTCCTGATTGCTTTGACCAGACTTGCCTGAATTCGGTATTGAGCCCGGTTGATTTGCGCATCCGATCAGAACGATTGCCAGAATCAGAATCATGCTGAAAATGAGCAGGCTCTTTTTCGTGCTGAAGACCTCCTTCACAGCGTATGCAGCCGCAGAAATCTGACGAAAACTCCCTTAGCCGCCTGTAGGCTACCTTATCCCCCTGGGGCATAGTCAAGCATATTTTTCAAAAATCGGGAAAAAGTTGAAGACGTCGGCGGGAAGAGGGGCAAAAAGCGCTTACCCTTGCCAGAATTACCGGTTCGTGATAAAATACAGGCCGGTCCGGGGAATACTTCCCCGGAAAGAAAGGAGCGGTGAGATGAGATCCTATGAGCTGACCATTGAGACCCGGCAGCCCACCTGCGGCGGGAAATCCCCCACCAAGGTGGAACTGCTGGAGGTGGAGCTGGAGGACCCCATGGCTTTCGTGCGGAGCCGGGAGTTCGACCTGCCCCTGGAAACCGAGCAAACGCCGGATGGGGACCTGGTAGTCCGGGTGAATCAGGAAAAGCACCAGGTCACCTATACCTTTACCGAGCTGTAAAGCGCGGGATACAGAAAGAGAGACCGCATATGCTGGATAAGGTACGCGAATCCATCGATAATCTGGAATGGATCATCCTGCTCATCCTGGTCATCATCGCGGACGGCCTGGTGGGCGGACTGTACCGCCTCGGGGGAAAGGAGACCCTCAGCCGGGTGATCGGCGTGATCATGATCGTCTCCTATGTGGCCTCCGTGGCTTCCTTCCTGAGCCTGCGGGGGATCGTGGGCTTCATCGCCGGGGTCGTCACCCTGGTGTGCTTCATCCTGGACCTGATCACCGTGATCCGGGACAAAAAGATCACCTATTTCGCGGCGTAACGTCACTACGAACAACTCCCCGGGAGCTGAGCTCCCGGGGAGTGCCTTATTCAGGGAAGATCACGTGCTTTGACGACTCAGCTTGCCATGTAGGCGTCGTAGGCCTCCTGGCAGGCGGCCAGGATCTCGTCCAGGCCGATGTTGTGCAGAGCAGCCATGTAGTCGTCGAACTCGCTCAGGGGCTTGGAGCCGTCCACGAAGGCCACGTAGTTCTCCTCAATGTAGGTCTGGAGGTCGTCGCCGTAGGTGGTGCGGATCTCAGCCTGCTCAGTGGTGAACTGGATGCCGGAGGGCCAGACAAAGGCATTGTCGTGGGGGACCATTTCCCAATCCTTGATGTAGGTGTAGCCGATCTCGTTGCCGGGGATCTTCCAGGTGTAGTTGATGTACAGGCCGGGTTCGCCCACGCTGTTCAGGGCGTAGAGCAGCATGTACATGGAGTAGAACACCTCGTTGGTGAGGATCAGGTCGGTGATGTAGATCTCGCCGTTCTCGTCATAATCCCAGCTCACGCCCTGGATGCCGTAGCCGTAGACGAAGCTGCCTTCCTCGCTGTACCGCCAGTCGATCCAGGTGCAGGCCAGGGGGATGTTCTCGCAGGTGGCGGAGATGGAGGCGTTGCCGAAGTAGATGCGGCTGACGTAGTAGCCCATATGCAGGGTCTGGCCCAGTTCCTTCACGGGCTTGGGCATGGCGACCCAGCCGTACTTGGCGCCTTCGGGGATGGCGGCGGCATGGCCGTTCATGGTGGAGGGACGGACGTTGGACATATAGCCCATCTCGCCGGAGTCGATCTTGGAGTCATAGTCGGTGGCCATGGTGTAGGAGGCCCAGTTGGGGTCGATGAGGCCTTCGTTGTACCAGCCGTTCACCAGGGTCATGACTTCCTTGTCCCGTTCGGTGGTGTCCGCCAGGCAGACCTCGCCGTTCCGCACATACAGGGCGTTGATGCCGTTGACATAGAACATGGTCTCATAGGCCACGAAGTCGTTGCCCGCGTCCAGGCTCTGGATCAGGGTCATGGGCGTATCACAGTTCTTCTGGCTCTTGAAGTAGTAGAGCATGTCGTGCATGTCTTCAAAGGTCCGGATATCCGCATTGGTCTTGCCCATATCCCAGAGCCAGTCGCCCCGGGCGAAGGAACCGGCGGACAGCTCCAGCTCCTGACGCAGCTCATAGAAAGCGAGGATCAGGTCCTTCTCGGGGAATACGCGGTTGATGGTGTCCTTGTCGCTGGGATCCTTCATGACTTCGTAGATGTAGTTGGGCATGTACTCCCGGTAATCATACAGGTTGGCGAAGTAGCCTTCCTCGGTGACGCTCTCCTTGAACACGCCGTTGTAGTAGGAGGAGGCGCCGCACATGATGTCCATCAGGGAGTCGGAGGCGATGAGCACGGAGAAGTTGTTCTGCCGGGCATCGGAGGCCAGCAGGCTGTACTCCACGTGCACGCCGGTCATATCCTCAACGCCCTGGGGGAAGGGCATGGAGTTGAAGCCCTCGGCGGGCAGGGACTGGGGGGTGTAGCACACGCCCCAGTAGGTCAGGACTTCGTCCGTGGTGCTCAGGGGCAGAGTGTAGTCGTACTTCTCCGTAGCCAGACCGTTGGCGTCCGCTGCGAACTTGCCGGCGGCAAAGTTGTAGGGGGACGCAGGTTCAGGCTCGGGGGTGGGTTCGGGGGTGGGCTCGGGGGTAGCCTCAGGAGCTTCGGTGGCAGGGGCCTGGGTGGCCGGAGCCTGGGTAGCCGGAGCCTGGGTGGCAGGGGCCTGAGTAGCCGGAGCCTGGGTAGCCGGAGTGTTGCCGGAGTTCCCGCTGCAGCCGCTGAAGAGAGCGACGACGAACAGAACCGCCAGCAGCAGGGTGAGTGCGCGTTTCATAAGTTTTCTCCTTCCAAATATGATGATCCGATCGGGGATAAACGGTTTATTTGCCTTCGGCGGCCTTCTTGGCCTCCTCGGCCGCGGCACGCTTGGCCCAGCACTTGCCGCACAGGGTGCACTTCTTGGTGGGATCCTCCACGCAGGGCCGGGGTCCGCCGATGGCGGTGTAGATCAGGGGCTTTTCCCCATCCTTCTCCTTGAAGTCGAAGGTGGCGAAGCGGCCGCGCATGCAGATGACCTGGAAGTACACGGGCTTCGTTACCCGGCGGAATTCCAGGGGGCAGTGCCACCAGAAGGCGGGGATGCGGACGATGGTGGGCTCGGTGATGACGAATTCCTCCATGTGGTCCAGATCCTTGCCGATGCTGAAATGGATCTCCGCATCAAAGGAGCCCCAGGGATCGCACATATCGTAGCCCACGAAGGAAAGGTATTCTTCCTCGGAATGGAAGTTGGAGACCCGGTCGATGAAGGCTTCCTTCATGTAGCAGCGGTAGGGGGAATAGAAGTCCGCGCCGTCCATGCAGTCCTCGCCCCGGAAATAGGCCTGGTAGGCGGGCATGAACTCGCCCCAGTTGTTCTTGTTGCGGTCGAAGAAATGGACGAGATGATCGTACTTACCCATCTTATTTCACCTCCTGCCCGGCGCACGGTACGCCGTTGACGCAGACCTTGTCCGGATCCAGTTCATTGGGCGTGGTCCCCTCCACCACGGCGGAGTAATAGGGCCTGCCGTCCTGACCGAAGCGGCGGTAAATGGCGTAATACCGGGGGGCCTTCAGCACCGGCTGGAAGAACAGGGGCTTCCCCAGGCGGGTGATCTCAATGGGGCCATGCCAGTAATACTTGGGCACACGGACCATGGCGGGCCGGTCGATCACGATCTTTTCCATGGCGTCCGGGCTCTCGCCCATGTACAGGACGACCTCCGCGTCGAAGGACTCGAAGGCGTCCCGGAGATCGTGGCCCACGATGGCCAGGTATTCCTCATCCCGGTGGAAGTGCGCTTCCCCGGAGATGATGCCGGGCTTCACGTAAGCCCGGTAGGGCAGGTAGACCTGAGAGCCGGGGACGGAGAACTCGCCCCGGAAATAGGCTTGAACAGGCGCCAGAAGGCCGTCGGCGGGGGTTTCTTCCTTGGGGTACTTGTAGAACAGCCAGTCATACTGTCCCATGGCAGATCCGCTCCTTTCGATACTCAATTACATCTGCGAAATTATAGCAAATCCGAGGGGAAAAGAGAAGAGCGATTTTCACCAAAATTTACGGTTATTTTACGAGAGGATGAGCAGGAATGGAAAATCAAACCGGGACCGCTTGCTTCAAGCGGTCCCGGCGGACTGCGGAGGGTCTTATTTCGCGGTCTTGACGCTGGTGATGTGGGGGTTCACGCCCTCGTACCAGTACAGGAAGCCTTCCAGATCGATCTTGTCCCCGATCTGCAGGGCCTTCACGGCCTTGTACACGTCGGAATCCTTGTCGCACAGGTAGGACTCCACGGTGAAGTTGTAGGTCTTGCCGTTCAGGGAGACGTTGAAGTACAGGTCGTCGCCCTCGCTGCCGGTACCGTTCCACTTGTACAGGAAGGCGGCGTCTTTCCCGTCGGCGTCCTGGATGGGCTCCACGGTCATACCCTTGAAAGAAACGAACTCGTTCTGATGCTTGATGAGATCGTCGGTGCCCAGGAGCTTGGTCACGTCCAGCGCCTTGGCGATGTACTTGCCGCTCTCGATCTCAAAGGTGGCGTCGACGACCTCCACCTCGCCGGACCACTCGGACTTGTAGCCGGTGACCTTGATCTTGGTGCCGGGCACCAGCTTGGCGTAGTCGGCCTCGGAGCAGGCCATGTTGTACAGGAAATAGGCGCCGTCCTTATCCTGGGTGTACACGGTGGCCTTATCATCCCACCAGGACTGCTTGGCCTGCACGTAGGTCTCAATGACGACCTTGGTGTCCAGGGCGGCGGCAGCATATTCCGCATAGGTCATGACGCCGGCGGACTTCTTGTCGCCGCCGCCGGAGCAGCCGGCCGCAAGGGCCAGGATCAGCAGCAGGCAGAGCAGCAAAGCGATAGTCTTTTTCATGTTCTCCATCCTTTCCTTTTGTGGCTGCCGGTTTTTTTCGGCAGCTAACGCATTGTATACGAATACAGGCAGGAAATCAAGTGCCGTTTTCCCGCTTCCGTTTCCACAGGAGATCAAAGAGCCAGTAGGCCAGGAGCAGGATCCATACAACGACAAGGGCGCTGAGGAGAAAGACGGCCGTGCCGGGCAGGGGACCCAGGTCCTTCCGACCGCCGGTGGAGCCGCTGCCCAGACGATAGAGCGAGTTCACATCCCGGAAGAGCTCGTCCATATAGGCGTCGTCCACCGTTTCCTTCCGGCGCACGGATTTTGCGGTGTTCTCAATGAGCTGCCCCGCCGCGTCCCGAAGGGAGGCGGAGCCGTTGAACACGGGTGTGACGAAGGTGTCCCCCACGTGGTCCAGAAGAAGCCGGGAGGCCCGGATCTTTACCTCATAATGCTCCAGATCATCCTCTCCGCAGCGGTCCAGGTAATCCCGGTATTCCGCGGAGGCCTGGGCAGTGCGGGTGACGGGTACGTAGCCCTCCGTTTCCGCATAAGCGGTCTGCACCTCGTCGGTGAGCAGATACTGGGCGAAGAGCCAGGAGGCCAGCACCTCCTGGGGATCCGCCTTGTTGAAAACGCAGATGGAAGGCCCCTGGGAGATCATGCGCGGCGTTTGGGGATCGAACTGGGGGATGGGCAGCACCGCCGTTTCAAAGTCCACCACCCGATCGGCGCTGATGTCCATCAGAGGAGCCCGGGATCCCATCCAGGTGGCCCCGGCGGTGGAGTCCACGGCAAAAATGCACTGGCCTGCGTTCAGAAAGTTCCCGGGATAGCTGGAGATCTTGAAGGTGGAAAAGGCTCCGGTGGCGGCATGCTCCGCTACGGTATACAGCAGTTCCCGGGTGGTATCGTTGAACAGGAGGATATCCCCCTCCGGCGTGGAGTAGTCCGCGCCCTTCTGCCGAAGCATCTGGATCATCATGTTGTCCGTGGATTTGTAGATGAAGGGGATCATTACCTTCTGACCGTTCACCAGATAGTTCCCCTGGCTGTCCTTGGCCAGAGCCGCTTCGGACACCTCCCACACGAAATCCCAGGTAAGGGTTTCCGGCAGGGTATAGCCCAAAGCCTCCACAAAGGTTTTGTTTACATAACATGCCTCAGTGGAACGCATGAAGGGGATGGCGTAGTGATGCTCGGCA
>JAEEGG010025529.1_pt1 | contig 11363 bp, 13 predicted proteins | sample 9134161 | NCBI WGS metagenome assembly JAEEGG01 (sample SAMN16246543, study PRJNA631951) | gut metagenome | biome: gut microbiome; feature: rumen; material: CR-attached | host: Bos | place: Iran: Karaj | collected 2018-10
CTTCGAGGATTTGGTAATCTTGAATTGTATGTATCGACCAGGGCCAATGGAAGATATATCAAAGCTCATCAAGCACAAAAAATCAAAGAAAGGAATAAAGTACATCATTCCCTGTATGGAAAAGTACCTTCAGAACACATATGGCATCATTGTTTATCAGGAACAGTTGATGATGCTATCGCGCTTGATTGCTGATTTTAGCAGAGGTGAGAGCGACTTGTTGAGAAAAGCTTTGGGAAGGAGGAAAACAGACGTACTATCTGTTCTAAAACCCAAATTTATAGAAGATGGCAGAAAGAATGGCCATAGAAAGAGTGCTCTGGAAAAGGTATGGAATGAAATGGAGTTGAAAGGAATGTATGCTTTAAATAAGTCTCATGCAGTTTGCTACACTTGGCTGGCTTATCAAATGGCTTATTTGAAAGCCAATTATTCAATAGAGTTCAGACAAGTCATCGAGAAGTATAATTCAGACTAATTACATTATTTTTTGGAGTCCAGCATGTAGATATTTCGCAAATAAATCTATTGATAATGGAATTTTCTTTGACCTCTGCCGCCAGTTGGCGGAGGTCTTTGTTTTCTTTGCACAAAAAATAAAGAATATAATGTGCAATATGAGTAAATTAAAGAACATGGAAAAGAAAAAACTGACCCTCCACGTTTACGATTGGAATTTGGAAGTGAATGTCCCTAAAGGGGAAGAGCAAAGGTTCGTTGATGCAGCCAGGAAAGTCAGCGAAAAAATTGAAGCATATGTAGAAATCTATGTTCGACAGCAATACGTTCCACAAAAGAGCTATATGGAAATTTTGTTAATGACATTACTTGACTTTGCTGTTACATCAACAGAAAAGGAAGATGTCCTTGGATTTAATAAATTGTGGAGACGAATCAATAATATAATCAAACATAAGTAGTAATATGATTGACATTCATGATTATGACATTCAATGCATTGAGCATGAGATTCTGTGGAAGTACGACAAATCCCCATGTGATTATCCTGACTGCGACTGCTTGTTGTCCTTACGAAAGGACATGATAAACAATCGTATTCTTGTCAATCAGGAAGAAATCCTCCCAGACATTATCGCGTTCAATGATGCGCTGACTGTCGCCCTACGGGAACTATATGACAGGGCACATCGTATCTGGGACAGCATCAAAGACAATGCGGATTTCAAAGATGCTGAAATTGAAGCAAAATGCTATCTCAGCTATGACTACCCGAAGCTTCATCCCGTTCAAGGAAAGGACAGACAGGATTTGTGGAACGCTCTGTGCGATACTGGTTGGAACGGGGTATATGAACAAGGTCTGTCTTTAATGACGCTTAGCTTACCTGAAGACAACTTTTCCTTTGAGGATTTTGTCGGTTTGGATGAGAAGGATAATAACTGGAATGAAGGGCTTGACCGAGAACTGACAAAAGACTTGCATCTAACAAGTGCCTTTCACAACACTTTTGAACATTTAAAGTTTGCCATTACCGACTTCATCTATGTGCGCGAATTTGAGACAGAAATAAACATTGAAATCAGAAAATCTGTATAACTACCAAATGAAAAGGTTGTTTATGTGGATTTTCATCAAAATTCGAGAGTTAATGACATTTTCCTTTATCTCTGCCACCAGTTGGCGCAGGTCTTTGTTTTCTTTGCACCATAATTCTTTTGATTATGGTAAAAGTAGAGAAATATGAAAAATTGAACAAACCTGGATTATGGTTTGTATGTTCGGAACAACCAGCTACCGAACTTAAACAGTACGTATATGACTTTGCTGTAGAATCAGGGTTGCCTATTGTGGTCTATTCTGATATTCCCAAAAAGGAAATACAGAATGCAGTCATTGATCGGATAAAGACGAAATACTTAGAAAATGCCACCGACGAAAAAGAAAGAAATTGGCTGGAGCAGGAAATGATGGAATACAATAATCATGGTTTCTTTTGGTATCCTGAAGAATTGAACGATTTTATTCCAAATGGTTCCTTTTGGTACAACTATGTTTACTTTGATGAATTCGAGATTCTTTCATTCACAAACTGCTTTTCCAACCTGTACCTTATAAATAACTTGTCTAAGTTGTACTCAGGCGACGGACATGATATGTCACATACTCTGCTTTCTATAGAGCAAGAGGCCGTGGAGTATAAGAAAACCATCATAGTTTTTGTTTCACCTAATGATTCCTATTATGACAGTACAAGAGATTTTTAACACGAAGGCTGTGCAAGAAATAGAAACCGAAATTCTGAACTTGCAATACGAGACAGAAAAAAGGAGATTATTTAGGGATTCCGAAGGATTCGCTATTAAGAGTCTATTGGGAATTAGAAGAAATATTCTTCATGATTATTTCGTCATGGACGAAAATTATAAACTGTTGTTAAGCGAATTCAATGAAGCCCTAAAACTTCAACTAATTGACATGCGCAATAGAACAATTAAGCTCTACGAATCAGTAAAGGGTAATGACGTTAAGAACAACATGATTGTGAAGGGGAATTGTTTTCTTGGCTATGGGTACTCTAAAATCCATCCTGTTCAGACCGTCAGAGCCAAAAAGATGTGGGCTATGTTAAATGGAACGATGGACGACTTTATGCCTCTGTATGATGACGGAGCATGCAGCTTCGAAATACAGACTTGGGGCGATTCCATTCAGATTCAATCTGAAAATGAAATGCTGTATTTACAGGAGGAACCAGATAACTGGAATGAAGGATTGGATAGAGAATTGACCAAGGACATGCATCTGATACATGCATTTCATAACCTGTATGAACATATGGATTTTTCAATTTTTGACTTACTATGGGTGAGAGACTTTAATGTCGAGCTACATGCAGAGATAGACTATCACACATATAAAAGTGATGAGTATGGAGATGATTTAGATTGGAGTAAGTGTGACTATTTTGATTAAACCATTAAGAATATGACACTTTACGAATTATTACATCAGGTCTCGTTTGACGAGATAGTGCCATTCATAGAACGGTATCATGGTTGGAATGCATTAGCTTTGTATAAAATCCACTATGACTACCTTCGCCATTTGACACCAGAACTGGGAGAAAGGACAACGGCGACGGTGAGTAATGGTGAGCTTGACGAGAGTTGGCCGGAACCACATTTGGCTGCTCATCCCTTGGAAGGGGACTTTTGGGAACATTCTCTTGCCAAGGAACTGATAATAGAACCAGATGTTAAAGCATCATTGGCAGAGATTGCTATGTGCTGTCTTAGGTTGCGAACGAGTGCCGTCCACAATGGTAGGATATGGCTTTCTCAATGCCACAGGCTGTCATCACCGTTTTCAACTTCTTGCACATCGACCAGTAGTTCTTGGACGAGCCAAGCGACCAAAGGTCGAGCGCATCTTGCCGAAAACCGGCTTGTCTTCTTGTAGGTGCTTGTAGCGGTCTATAATCTGCAAGGGGACGTCCATCAGCTTCACCTGGAAGGGGATATTCGTCTTGTGACGCTTGCTGATAATCCACTTGTCGCCGTTGATGTCCACGATGTTGTCCGTCGTCAGGTTCTTCACGTCGATGAACGAAAGGGCGGTGAAGCAAACAAAGACGAAGATGTCACGAACGAAGGCAAGATTGTCATCCTCGAACTCATGGGTTACGACAGTCTTCAGTTCTTCCTCAGTCAAGAACTCTCTTTCCTTGCAGTTGGGGCTGATGTGGAACTGCGCAAACGGGTTACGGGGAATCTTACCATTGTAGTGCGCCCTCAGCACAACACCTTTCAGCCACATGCATCTTTGCCAGATAGTACCGTTAGCCAGTCCTCGGTCTGTACTGAGGTAAGCGGCGAAGTCCTTGATGAACTCTGGCGTCAGTTCAAGCATCGACAAATCCGTGCGACGGTAGTGCGACTGAATGAACTCTGCCACATCCTTACGCGAGCGCTCCATAGCCCAAAGTGTGCTTGCAGCCCTGTCCTTGCCCACACGTTTCTTCTGATTGGCAATGTCCTTGTCGAAAGCACTCAGCAGTGTCTCATACTCACTGCCAAAGCCCTGATAGGAGTTGCGCACCATCTCTGCCGTCACGAAAGCCTCGCGGTCTGACAGGTGCTGATAGTGCTTGATGATCTGAGTCTTGATATTATCCAGTTCACGGTTGATCTTCAACGCCTCCTTACTACGACCTTTTGCACAGTTGCCCTTCACGTCCCACATGTCAAGCGAAATTGTCCTCTTACAACTGAACTGGCTCTGGGTGCCGTTAATCGTAACCCTGCCCATCACTGGCACCACACCATGGTACCCTCCCCGAGACAATCAGTCTCGTGGTCCCTCCCTTCTCCTTACTCTTGTTTACATAGAATGTTAAAAGTACTTCTCATGCTTCTTACTCCTTTTTTAATTTTGGCTGCAAAACTACTATCTTTTTAGGCATCCATCGCTATGCAAAATGTAGCAGTTTGCGGAATAAGAAACGGGTAGCGAAAGGTGCGCCATTCTGCCCCGGTTTGCGTGGTCAATAAAGGAAGGACAACCCACCTAACAGACTCGTTTTCAGGGTTACGATTTGGCAACCTAACTCCTTCACCAATCCTCCCCATTTTGCTTTCTGTCCCAAATTAAATTTCCTTATTCTTCCCCGTCTTGCCCTTATTTCAGGCCGAATTGCGTTAATCTTCCAAAAATCGCATTCTTTTTGCAGTTTTTTTTCGTAACTTTGTGGCATAAATGTCACGAAGTTACTCTGTCTCGGCAAAAAAAGAATAAAATCTTTTGTTTTGCACTCGACTTTTCGTAACTTTGCAGCATTATGGCAAAAGACAAGACAGCATATGTATGTTCCAACTGCGGCCAGGAGTCGCCGAAGTGGATAGGTAAATGCCCGTCATGCGGGCAGTGGAACACCTTTAAGGAGATCCGGATATCCGACACGCGTCAGCAGTCAGCGACATCGGCTGCTGCCACCACCGGGCATGCTCTGAGACGCAACAAGGCAATGAGACTCAGCGAGATACCTGCCCACGATGACCCACGCATTGACATGCGTGATGCAGAACTCAATCGGGTGCTAGGCGGCGGTCTTGTACCAGGCAGCATCGTGCTCCTTGGCGGTGAACCGGGAATCGGCAAGTCCACCCTCACACTTCAGACCATGCTTAACCTGCCCCAGATGCGTATTCTCTACGTCAGCGGTGAGGAGAGTGCCCATCAGCTGAAGATGCGTGCCGAACGCCTTTCTGCCAGCCAGTCTACAGGTGTCGACCATCTGCTGATTCTCTGTGAGAACTCACTCGAGGACATCTTTGAACACATCAAGGAAGAGAAGCCCCAACTGGTGGTCATCGACTCCATACAGACCATCATGACTGCCGACGTAGAGTCTTCTGCCGGTTCCATAGCACAGGTGCGCGAATGTGCTTCAGCGCTACTGCGATTTGCCAAGACCAGTGGAGTGCCCGTTCTGCTTATCGGTCACATCACCAAGGAAGGCACCCTGGCCGGTCCCAAGATCCTGGAACACATCGTCGATGCTGTCATTCAGTTTGAAGGCGACCAGCACCACGTCTATCGCATCCTCCGTAGCATAAAGAACCGCTTTGGCTCTACTTCCGAACTGGGTATCTATGAGATGCTGCCCACCGGTCTTCGCCAGGTAAGCAATCCCTCTGAGCTGCTGCTCACCGACACACGCGACGGACTCTCCGGCGTTGCCATCTCTGCCGCCATCGAGGGCGTACGGCCTTTCCTCATCGAGACCCAGGCTCTTGTCAGCACTGCCGCCTATGGCACCCCCCAGCGTTCTGCCACAGGGTTCGACCAGCGTCGCCTCAACATGCTCTTGGCAGTACTCGAGAAACGTGTGGGCTTCAAACTCATCCAGAAAGATGTCTTCATCAATATTGCCGGTGGGCTGAGGGTTACCGACCTCGCCACGGATCTCTCCGTCATTGCAGCTGTCCTCTCCAGCAATGTCGACACGCCCATTGAGCAGGGCTGGTGCATGGCTGGCGAAGTAGGGCTCAGCGGTGAAGTACGTCCTGTCAGCCGTATTGAACAAAGAATCAGTGAAGCCCAGAAACTAGGCTTCACCGACATGATTATTCCTCGTTACAATCTTCAAGGGCTCGACACACGAAAATATACCGGCATCCAGCTCCATCCAGTACGTAAGGTAGAAGAAGCCCTCCGTGCCTTGTTTGGCTGAGACGCATCTCCTACACTTGCACATCTGCTATTTCCCGAACAGATCGTCCAGAAGCGTATAGAACGCGGGATCCTCGCCTACGATGGTCTTGACAATCTTTCCGTCAGGACCGACGATGATCTTCGTGGGAAAACCCTGAATGCCATAATCACTCAGCACCTGGGAACTCCTCGGATTGTACACATGCAGCCAAGGCAGCTCGTGCTTCTTGACGGCATCCTTCCATTTCTCCTCCGTATCGTTACAATCCACGCCAAGGATTTCAAACTTCCCCTTGTAAGTGTTATAATACTTCTTCATCTCGGGGAATCCCTTGATACACCATCCGCACCATGAACCCCAGAAGTCAATGATGACATACTTGCCTCTCAGGCTCGACAGTGACAAAGGTTTTCCATTGATGTCGTTCAATGTGAAATCAGGAGCCTCAATGCCGGCAGACTGCTTCTTGGCAGACTCTTCCTCTGCCTTCATCGCTGCCTCAATCTGGTCGAGCATTCCTTGGTATAAAGGTTTCATGCGTCCTTCACGTACATCGGGCTTCAACAACGCAACAGCCTCTTTCATCTTCTCCAAGTCACGCATCATGGTGACAATATAGGCCGAAGCCTCATAGTCCGGGTGTGCCTTGATAAAATCATAGATGACCTGCGTCACGTCCCTACCCTCTTTCTGGGCATTCTCTATCACAATGTCAGCCTCATGGAACTGTGCATAGAATTTTGAGCCGTTGACATCATAACGCGAGCCGTCTTCAGCGGTTACCGACACCTCCTCATCAGGAATGGCGGGAATCTGATAAATCGAAGCACGTTCTCCGCGCAGTGCACCAGGCTCCACCAGATACATGTTGGCGGGACTAGGTACGTCAATCTCAAAGTCAAAGACGCCCTGCTTGCCCGTGAAGTTCATCCTCACCTCATTTTCTTCCCCGGCGTTAACTATCGCCACAATACTGTCACCAACAGGCTTGCAGTTCATTTTCACTCTCAGTTTACCTTCGGTAGCCGTGCATGAGACAACAGCCATCACCGTCATCAGACTTAACAAAAACTTTCTCATATAAAATTGTTTTACTGTTTTTCATTAAAAAACGGACAACACTGCAAAAACAGTATACTCCCCCTCCTTTTTTTCATATTATTTAACTGCCAGATAAAAAATATCGGAAATGTTTTGTACTTTCCGTTTTATTTACTAAATTTGCAATCGAAAGGACAGCTATCGTGTGTAACCATCATATTAACAACTAAAACTTAAAAATTTATGAAACAGTCTATTTCATTCAAGAGCATTGCATTGGCAGCTCTGTTAGCATTACAGTTTGCTACACCAGCACGAGCCCAGGTCACAGAGTTTGGACTCTTTGACCATCTGTCGGTAGGTTTAACCCTCGGAACAACTGGTACAGGAGTTGACGTGGCAGCCCCCATTGGCAATTTCCTGCAGGTGCGTGCCGGCTACAACTTCTTCTCGGGTTTTACTTACAGTGAGAAAATTGACTACAGGGCAAAAGGGAAAAAGGAACGCGGAAAAACTGAGGCAAAGGCGAAGAACTACATGAGTACAGCCCATCTGCTGCTTGATGCATACCCTTTCCCCAAGATACCGCTCCACGCCACAGCCGGATTCTATTTCGGCACCGACGAGATTGTTAAGATTGAAAACACCATTCCTGTGAAGGACTTCGATCCTGGCGAAGGTATTGCCATTGGTGACTACATCGTGGAATTCGACAGGGATGGTTATGGTCACGGTGCCATCAAGGTCAACAAGTTCAGGCCTTATCTGGGTATCGGCTATGGTCGTGCCGTTCCACGCAAGCGTATCGGCGTCAGCGGTGATCTGGGTGTGATGATATGGGGCAAGCCACGTGTCTTCGAGAAACAGACAGGGACCGATCAGGAAGCGTTCAGAGATGACTTTGGCAGTGACAGTGACAAATACTACGACTTCATCGCCAAGTTCCCCGTCTGGCCTGTGTTGACCATACGCATTACAGGCAGGATCCTGTAAAACAGGAAGAGCCCTTCGGATGCTGCGCACATAAGGGAAAATAAGGACAGAATATGAAAAGAACACTTTTATCGGCTATCACATTGTTGTTGGCCATCACATTGCAAGCGCAAAAGCGCGTGAACAACCGTATGTATAACCCCGACCCGGCTCCAGTGGTGTCGGGAGACCGACTGTATGTGTTCACAGGTCACGACCTGGACACGGCAACCTATTTCCGTATGCCCGACTGGCAGGTGTTTTCCACTACCGACATGGAGCACTGGACAGACCACGGCGTGGTGTTGTCCACTGCCAACTTCAAGTGGGCCAAGCAGGGCGACAATGCCTGGGCTTCGCAGGCCATCGAGCGCAACGGCAAGTGGTACTGGTATGTGGCAGCAGAGGACACCACCAAGCATCTGCATGGTATCGGTGTGGCTGTAGCCGAACATCCTGAAGGTCCTTGGGCAGACGCGCTCGGAAAGCCGCTCATCCCTGGCGACTGGGGGTTCATTGACCCCACCGTGTTCATCGACGACGACGGACAGGCGTGGCTCTTCTGGGGCAACAACGGCTGCTGGTATGCCAAGTTGAACGAAGACATGATTAGCATCGACAAGTCATTTGCCAACAACGGCATCTGCGACATGCGTGCCATGCTGGACGATGAAGCACAGTTCGGCCCCAAATGTTTGAAGATGGACTACCAGCTCCACAAGCGAGTGATGAAGACCGGCTTCGAGGAAGCCCCGTGGGTCTATAAGATTGGCGACACCTACTTCCTGGAATATGCAGCTGGCGGAGTGCCAGAACACTGGGCCTACTCAACGTCGAAGAGCATTCACGGCCCGTGGCACTACGAAGGCCGCATCACCGACGAGTCGCCAGGCTCGTTCACCATTCACGGTGGCACCATCGACTTCAAGGGTAAGTCATACCTTTTCTATCACGATGGCATCCCCTCCGGTGGCAACGGTTTCCGTCGCACTACCGCATACCGCGAGTTTCAGCGCACAAAGGACGGCCGCATCCCAAAGATCGACATCCAGGCGAAATAGGCCCGGAATGGCACGATGAAGGTCATCCATATTGACATGGACCAGTTCTTCGCGGCTGTAGAGCAGCGAGACCATCCGGAACTGAAGGGCAAGCCTATAGCGGTGGGACACGATGCCGAACGTGGTGTGGTGTCAACAGCAAGCTACGAGGCCCGATGGTTTGGTGTACATTCGGCACAGTCCATACAGGTGGCCAAGCGTCTGTGTCCGCAGCTGATCATCGTGGAGCCCCATTTCCAGAAATACAAGGAGGTGTCGGCACAGCTGCATGAGATATTCCACGACTACACTGACCTGATAGAGCCTATATCCCTCGACGAAGCTTTCCTCGATGTGACAGAAAATAAGACGATGGTGAGCACCAATCGTCAAGGGATATGGGCAATGGATATAGCCCGAGAAATCAAACAGCGCATCCGTAAGACCACAGGGCTGACAGCATCGGCAGGCGTGAGCTACTGCAAGTTCCTGGCAAAGATTGCCTCCGACTGGCGCAAGCCCGACGGACTGACGGTGATTCATCCTGACAGGGCATTGGACTTCATCGCCCAACTGAAGGTGGAGAAGATCTGGGGCGTAGGCCAGAAGACAGCAGAGAAGATGCACCGCATGGGTATCTTTACGGGCTTGGATCTAAGAAACGTGTCGTTGAGCCGGCTGACTCAGGAGTTCGGCAAGATGGGACAGGTGTTCTACGACTTCTCGCGAGGCATCGACAACCGTCCCGTCATCAGTGAGTGGGAACGGAAGAGTGTCAGTTGCGAACAGACCTTTGAGTCCGACATCAGCGATGATGCTGCCGTCACCATCCATCTCTATCACACGGTGCTGGAACTGGTCAGACGCATCGAGAAGAACGAGTTCGAGGGGCACACACTGACATTGAAGGTAAAGTTCCGGGACTTCCAGCAGATCACCCGTAGCATCACCGTTGACCATATCCTCCGCACCAAAGACGAGATCCTTCCTTTGGCGAAGCAACTGATGCAACAAGTGGAATTTCACTCCCACCCCATCCGTCTGTTAGGATTGGGAGTGTCAAACCAGAAGAGCTCCATACCACACGAAGGCAATCGATGGATTGAGCTGGAACTGGAATTTGAGCCTTGGCCCGAGGACTGATTCGCTCCAAGCCCTACCCTATCTGTATGCCATCAGTAAACCCTCGGCTAGTATGTATCTGAATGTAACAAAGATAGTAAATAATATATATCATACATCATGACTATTCTAGAAGCAATAAAAGCCCGTCATAGTGTAAGGGCTTACAAAGACCAGCCATTGAGCGAGGAAATCGTCAAGGTGCTTGAAGATGAAATTGTGAAACTGAATAAAGAAGGACAGCTCCACATCCAGTTGATATGCAATGAGCCAAAGGCATTCCAAGGGACGCTGGCCAAATACGGGAAGTTCCGTAATGCCAACAACTATCTGGTCATGGCGGGTCAAAGGGCCGATGACCTTGATGAACGCATAGGCTACTATGGTGAGCATCTGGTGCTGCTTGCCCAGACGCTTGGCTTGAACACCTGCTGGGTGGGACTAAGCTACTCGAAAGTGCCGGGTACCTATCTACTTGACGAAGGCGAAAAGATAGCCAGTTACATTGCCATCGGCTATGGTGAGACACAAGGTGTAGGCCATAAGATCAAAACCGTTGAGCAAGTCAGCCGCTCCGCCCTAAGGACACTTGGCTCCAATAACGCCAGCGAAGTCACTCCATCATGGTTCCGCAAGGGTGTGGAAGCAGCCTTGCTTGCTCCAACAGCCGTGAACCAGCAGAAATTCTCGTTTGAGTACCTCGGCATGAAGGATGGACGTCATCAGGTACGAGCCAAGAGGGGGTTCTCCTTGATTGGCTATACGCAGATAGACTTAGGCATCGCCAAGTATCACTTTGAGGTAGGTGCTGGAAAGGTCAACTATGAGTGGATATAAAAAGTATATCAAATAGATAATTAGGTATTTACATGAAACACTTTTCTAGGAAAAATTGCTTAAATAAAGGCTGTGGCTGTTTGTTGGGATTAATATTGATCTTAGCAATGGTGACATATCTGCTTAAACCTAAATGGCATGATGAATATGGAGAAAGATTTACCGATGTAAAATAT